>OBWF01000327.1_pt1 | contig 28151 bp, 19 predicted proteins | sample 1495211 | NCBI WGS metagenome assembly OBWF01 (sample SAMEA2580051, study PRJEB22360) | human gut metagenome | reverse complement strand
AATGGAAGGTGCCGGGGTGTCGGGGCGGGGGCGTTTGGCCTCAAGCCGATCTTCCTTCAACTCAATCAGAGCATCGATAAGCCCCTTATCGGCGGGCATCCATTCCACCGTGGCAAGCGAAGTGCGCGGAATCCAGCGGATATCGAGCTGGCGGTCGTGCTTCTGGGGCTCGTCGGACTCTTTAGCCAGCGAGCAGTAGTAGCACTCCATGGAGAGATGAAAATCGGGGTAGTCATACTCAACGGTGTAGAAATCGCGCAGGTTGTTGACCTTCACCTGCAGCTCTTCCATGAGCTCGCGGCGCACGGCGTCCTCGGGCGTCTCGCCGCGCATGAGCTTGCCACCGGGGAACTCCCAAAGTCCCTGCATGTCGCCATAGCCGCGCTGTACGGCAAGCAGCTCGTCAGATCCTTCCTTGCGAATGATCCCAGCGGCAACATGAACAGTCTTCAACAGGAGTCCTCTCTCAATATCAACACGTGGCAGGGTAGCTACCCGTACCTTACACAACGGTAAGGCAAGCGTAAGCCATATCGATGGTAGCCGACTCGTCTTCTTGCGACTATAGATGCCGTAGACTAATCGCAAGAAAGGACTCGGTATGCAAACCACGCACATGGCGACCCCGGTACTGGAGGTCGCGCATCTCGAAAAAGTATATGGAGCGCTGGGCAACGTGACCCGCGCGCTCAACGACGTCAGCTTTACCGTCAACCGCGGCGAATTTGTTGGCATCATGGGCGCTTCGGGCTCGGGCAAGTCGACGTTGCTCAACTGCGTGTCGACCATCGATAGCGCCACGAGCGGTACCATCCGCATCAACGGGCAGGACGTAACACGCATGAAGCAGGCTAAGCTTTCGCAGTTCCGCCGCGAGGAGCTCGGCTTTATCTTCCAGGACTCCAACCTGCTCGATACGCTCACGGCACGCGAGAACATCGCCCTGCCGCTCACCATCGCCCGCACAAACTCGGCAGAAATCTCGACTCGCGTGCAGGATGTGGCAGCGCGCCTGTCCATCAGTCAGGTGCTCGACAAGTATCCCTACCAGATGTCCGGCGGTCAGCAGCAGCGCGTTGCCGCGGCTCGCGCGCTCGTCACCGACCCCACCATGATCATGGCCGACGAGCCCACCGGCGCCCTCGATTCCAAGAGCGCCCGCCTGCTGCTCGAGAGCCTAGAGGCCCTCAATCGCCGCCTGCGCGCCACGGTGCTCATGGTCACGCACGACAGCTTTGCCGCCAGCTACACGAGCCGCGTGCTGTTTATCCGCGACGGCAAGATCTTCACCGAGCTGCGCCGCGGCGACACCGACCGCCGAGAGTTCTTCGACCGCATTATGGAGGTCGTTGCCATGATGGGCGGTGAGGGCTCCGATGCTCTGTAAACTCGCTTGGGGCAACGTCCGCCGTGCCGGCCGCGACTACCTCGTCTACCTTTTGACGCTCACCCTGGGCGTCACGGTCTTCTATGCCTTTAACACCATCTCGATGCAGGTCGACATCGCCGGAATCGATGAAAAGGGCTTGGCGCAGGTAATGGGCAGCATGCTCGACGGCCTGACGTACTTTTTGGCCGGTGTCATGGCCTTTTTGATGGTGTACGCCAATAACTTCATCATGAAACGCCGCAAGAAGGAGTTTGGCCTGTACCAGGTGCTTGGCATGGGGCGCGGGCGCGTTGCCACGATCATGGCGCTCGAGACCGTGATAGTGTCGGTCGTGGCCTTTGTCGCCGGCATTGTGCTGGGCGTGGGACTCTCCCAGCTCATGACGTTCTTTACGGCCTCGCTCTTTAAAACACAGATCGCCAATTTCCACTTCTTTTTCTCGGTGCATGCGTTCAACCTGACCCTTGCCTGCATGCTCGTAATGTTTGTGCTCACGCTGCTGCTGAACCTTCGCGCCGTGCGTCGTACCAAACTCATCGAGCTTATGGGTGCCGAGTGTCGCAACGAGAGCATCAAGACGCGCAACCCCTGGATTGCGATTGCCATCTTTGCCGTGGGCGTGGTGCTTGTGGGCGTGGCCTATTACCGTCTGCAACGTGATGGGTTCCCGCTAACCGCGACGGACAGCAAGCTGCAAGAGGCCATGAACCAGTTTGGCATTACGACCGCTATGGTTACCGTGGGCACCTTTGCCCTGTTCTGGGGACTCTCGGGCATGCTCATTAAGCTGCTGCAGAGCCTGCGCGGCGTGTATTGGCGCGGCCTCAATATGTTTACCGTGCGCCAGCTTGCGGCCAAGGTCAACACGGTGTGCTTTTCGATGGGCGTCATCGCGATGCTCCTGTTTTTGGCCATCACCTCGGTGACGTGCGGTATGTCGATTGCCAACGTGATGAACGAGAATCTGGAGCGCTATAATCCGGCCGACATGTCGCAGACGTATGTCTATTACACGCCCGATACGCTCGACTTCTACAAAGAATCTTTCAATCCGTCTGAGGCCGATCGAATGGTGCTGGCCGATACAACGGTCGATTTGTACCCTGCATGGCACGGCAAGGGCAAGTCGGCGGACAACAACGACGAGACCGGCAAGAAGGTCGATATCGCCGATGTTGCCGGTGAGCATGTGCAGATTGATTCGTATCTGAGTTACCCATTTGGCGGCTCGAATCCTTCGGTGACCCCAAGTGAGATGTGCAAGATCATGGGCGAAAAGCTTCCCAAGGCGTTCGGGGGTAGCAATGCCGATACGATGGGTCTGTTTGTGACGCCGGCAAGCCAGTACAACAAACTGCGTCAGATGATGGGCGAGGAGCCGGTGCACATCGGTCACGACCAGTATCTGCTCACGTGTGATATGGGCGGCGAGCTGGTCGACCTGTACACCAAGTATATGGCTGGCGGCCATGCCCTTACCTTGGGCGGGCATACGCTCAAGCCCGCAACCGATAAGTCGGACGAAGATACGGCGGCCATCGCCAACTCGGCGATGGGCAGTAATCCGGGTACCGTCGTCGTTGCCGACGAGCTGTTGTCCCAACTTAATCTGCAGCCGTATTCCAGTAGCCTGCTCGTTAACTACAAACAGGGGATGGATACGACCGAGGCAGACGAGAGCATTAAATACCCTGTGCTCGACAATCTGCTCGTTGACGGCAAGGAGTCGGGGTCGTGGGGAACCTTCATCACACGCTCCGAGATGTACACGCAAGCAGCGCAAATGAATGGTCTTATTAGCTACCTAGCCATCTACATCGGCTTTGTATTGGTCGTTGCATGCGCGGCGATTCTGTCGATCCAGCAACTTTCCAACGTGGCCGACGGCAGCCGCAGCTATCGTGTGCTGGCACAGATCGGCTGTGACGACCGCCAGATCCGCCATTCGGTGATGGCGCAGCAAGCGGTATTCTTCCTGTTCCCGCTGGCAGTGGGCCTGGCGCACTCCTTTGTGGCACTTAAGGTGATCATCGAGCTGGTGAGCATTTTCGGAAATATGAGCATCGGCGGCACCGTGGGCCTCACCTGCGCAATCTTCCTAGCAGCATACGGTGGCTACTTCCTGGTGACCTACCTCATGAGCGCCGGCATGGTACAAGCTGCCATCGCCACCCGCTACAGCGAGTAACCTGCCTAGCGAAAAGTAAAATCATCGCAGGTTGAGCATAAGTCAGCGAAAGCGCCCCTAGGTGAGCAAGGTGACGTGAAAGAGGAGGGAAGCGTGCTTTGGGTACGCGACCGACGATTGAACGTCAGATTGCCGCCTAGGGGCGCTTGCAGCGTCGAGTCGTTACGCGGTTTGGTAAAACCGCGTAACTAAATCCGTTCCGCGATCTCGTGGATGAGGTAGTCGGTCTTTTCCCAGCCCAGGCACGGATCGGTGATCGACTTGCCAAAGACGCCGCCGTCGACCGGCTGGTTGCCGTCCTCCAGGTAGGACTCGATCATAAAGCCCTTGACCAGCTTGGAGATGGACTCGTTGCGGCGGCAGCTGTCGAGCACCTCCTTGCAAATGCGATACTGCTCCAGCGGACGCTTGCCCGAATTGTCGTGGTTGCAGTCGATGACCGCTGCCGGATTGGCATAGCCGGCGTGCTCGGTATAGCGCTCGGCCAGGCGTTCCAGGTGCTCGTAGTGGTAATTGGGGTAGGTGCGGCCATCGAGACCGATGTAGCCACGCATGACGGCGTGCGCGAGCGGATTGCCGTCGCACTCGACCTCCCAGTTGCGGAAGATGAAGCTCTGGTGCGCCTGCGCGGCGTAAATGGAGTTGAGCATAACGGTGGTAGAGCCGGCGGTGGGATTCTTCATGCCGACGGGTACCGAAATGCCGCTCGACACCAGACGGTGCTCCTGGTTCTCGACCGAGCGTGCGCCCACGGCAACATAGCTCAGCAGGTCAACGAGGTACTGGTAATTGGACGGATAGAGCATCTCGTCGGCGGTGAAGAAGCCCGTTTCCTCAATAACACGCAGGTGCATATGGCGGATGGCCTTGACGCCCTCGAGCAGGTCGTCGGGAGCCTCGGGGTTGGGGTTGTGCAGAAGGCCCTTGTAGCCGGTGCCCTTGGTGCGCGGCTTATTGGTGTAGACGCGCGGAATGATGATGAGCTTGTCCTTGACCTCCTCGGCGGTCTTGGCCAGTCGGTTCATGTATTCAAGTACCGAGTCCTCGCGGTCGGCAGAGCACGGGCCGATGATGAGCACCTTGCGTGCGTCCTCGCCGGTAAAGACTTTGGCGACCTCGGCGTCAAATGCCTGCTTTTTGGCGGTAAGCTCGGCAGAAAGCGGCATTTCCTCGCGGATCTCCATGGGGATCGGCAACTTGCGTTTGAATTCCATGGCCATAGGGGCCTCCTCAATCTATAGAAAGAGCAATAAGCGTATTGTCGAGTGTTCGGCATTATCCGCTGTCGCACGCTAAAGTGCAAGTCCTTGTCACCCCGAAACCCACCAAAAAGGGACAGGTTTATTTTGGTAGGTTTTATCTGGGGAAACGTCGGAGGATGTCGGGAGGGAGTGGCGCCACACGGGACCCTAAGGCTGTTGTCGGTTCCCCAGGAAACACCCCGTGGGCAAAAAATGCCAAATATGAGTACTGTTGCTCACCTAGTAACATATCCGTCTAGCGAGATAATAGACAAAGTGATAAATATGTTCATTAACGTTGGCAGACAGAAGCCTGCTAACGGGCGTTTTGATTAATTCGAAGGCGTATAGGGGCCGCAAAGAGGTCGTTTGAGGTGGTTTTGGCTGTTACTAAAAAGGTGACAGTACTCATATTTGCCCTTTTTTGCCCACGGGGTCTGGAAAGCGCCGTCAATGAGGTCTCAGGGAAGGCGTTTCGAGGCTCGAAGGACACAAAACGGGGGCGCAGGTTGTCCTGCGCCCCCGTTCTCGGGCGTTATTCGTTCCCTGCGGCAGAATTTACGCCGCCTCGTCGAACTGCGAGTTGTACAGGTCGGCGTAGAAGCCACCCTGGGCGAGCAACTCGTCGTGTGTGCCCTTCTCGACGATGTCGCCGTCGCGGATCACCAAGATCACGTCGGCGTTGCGAATCGTGGACAGGCGATGTGCGATGACAAAGCTCGTGCGGCCCTGCATTAGCGCATCCATGGCACGCTGAATAAGCTCCTCGGTACGAGTGTCAACGTTGGAGGTCGCCTCGTCCAAAATCAGCGCCGGACGGTCGGCCAAAATGGCACGGGCGATGGTCACGAGCTGGCGCTGACCCTGCGACAGGTTGGTGCCCTCCTCGTTGATCATAAAGTCGTAACCGCCGGCGAGCGTATGGATAAAGTGGTCGCAGCGTGCGGCGCGTGCGGCGGCCTCGACTTCGGCATCGCTCGCATCGGGGCGTCCGTAGCGGATGTTTTCGCGGATGGTGCCGTTAAACAGCCAGGTATCCTGCAGCACCATGGCAAACTCGCCGCGCAGCGCCGCGCGGTCCCAGTCGCGCACGTCGACGCCCTCGACACGCAGCGAACCGTCGTCCACATCGTAGAAGCGCTGCAGCAGCTTAATGAGCGTGGTCTTGCCGGCGCCGGTGGGGCCGACGATGGCGATGGTCTGGCCGGGCTGCGCCTCGCAGCTAAAGTCGTGGATGATGGTCTTGTCGGGCGTGTAGCCAAACTTGACGTGGTCAAACTCCACATGGCCAGGGCGCTTTTCGGGAACCTGCGCGTCGGCCTTCTGCTCCTCCTCGGGCGCGGCCAGGAACTCAAAGACGCGCTCGGTGGCGGCAGCCATCGACTGCATCGTGTTGCTCACGTTGCCCAGTTGCTGCACGGGCTGCGTAAAGTTGCGAACGTACTGGATAAAGCTCTGGATGTCGCCGGGCGTGGCATTGCCGGTCAGCGCGAGCTGCGCACCCACGACGACGACGCCCACGTAGCCCATGTTACCCACCAAGCTCATAAGCGGCATCATCAGGCCCGACAGGAACTGCGAGCGCCAGCCGCTAATAAAGAGGCGGTCGTTTTGGCGGTCGAACTCCTCGATTGAAGCCTCGGCGCGGTCGAACACCTGAATGACGTTCTGGCCGGCAAAATCCTCCTCGATAATGCCGTTGACGGTGCCCAGGACCTGCTGCTGCTCGCGGAAGTACGGCTGCGAGAAGTGAATCATCACCATCAAGATAATCGCGGCGGCCGGCAGTGTGAGCACGGTGACGCCGGTGAGCGGCAGGCTGATCGACAACATCATGACGAGCACGCCGATAATCTGCGTGACGGACGTAATAAGCTGCGTCACGCTCTGGTTGAGCGACTGGCCGAGCGTATCGACGTCGTTGGTGATGCGGCTGAGCACATCGCCCTTGCTGTGACCGTTGAAGTAGCTCATCGGCACGACGGCAATCTTGGCTGCGATCTCCTTGCGCATGCGGTAGCAGATCTTTTGCGTGACACCGGTCATGAGCCAGCCCTGGATGAGGCTGCAAACAGAGCTTGCCAGATACAGGCAGAGCAAAAAGCCGAGCGTTTTGGCGATCCAGGCAAAGTCGACATCGCCGGTACCGTTGACCTTGGCGACCAGGCCTTCGAACAGCTTGGTCGTAACCTGGCCGAGCACCTTGGGTCCCACAATGTTAAAGATGACCGAGCACACGGCAAAGGCGACGGCGGTAAACACGGCAATCTTGTGCTGGCCGATATAGCCGAGCAGCTGCCTCATGGTGCCTTTAAAGTCCTTGGCCTTTTCGCCGCGACGCATGCCGCCCATGCGGCCCATGGGACCACGCTGGCGGGTGGGCTTGGGAATCTGAGTCTTGGTCTCGTCTGCCATTAGCGCTCGCCTCCTTCCATGACGGCTGCAATTTCTTCTTGGGTAAGCCCCAGCTCCTCGGCGGAAAGCTGCGACTGTGCGATCTCCAGGTACGCCGGGCAGCTGCGCAGCAGCTCCTCGTGCGTGCCGGTGCCCACTACGTGGCCGTCATCGAGCACGATGATCTGGTCGGCGTGCATGATGGTCGCGATGCGCTGGGCCACGACCACGAGCGCGGCGTCGGTAACGTTTTTGGCCAGCTCCTCGCGTAGGCGCGCGTCGGTCTTGTAGTCAAGCGCGCTAAAAGAGTCATCGAACACCACGACCTCGGGCTTTTTGGCCAACGCGCGGGCGATGGCCAGACGCTGGCGCTGACCACCCGAAACATTGGAGCCGCCCTGGCTGATAGGGGAGTCGTACCCGTCCTCGCGCTCGGCGATAAAGTCCTCCGCCTGGGCGACGCGTGCTGCCTGGCGCATATCCTCGTCACTCACCATGTCGCCGGCAAACTTGAGGTTGCTCTCGACGGTACCCGAGAATAGACGACCCTGCTGCGGGATGTAACCGATGCGGCGGCGCAGCTCGGAAAGTGTCATGTCGCGCACATCGATGCCGTCGAGCGAAATGCTGCCGCCCGTGACGTCGTACAGGCGCGGAATCAGCTGCACGAGCGTGGACTTGCCCGAGCCCGTGGAGCCAATAATGCCGAGCATCTGACCGGCATGCGTGGTGAAGTTCACGCCGCTGATGACGTCGGCGCGGGCATCGGGATACTGGAAGCTCACGTCGCGGAAGGTGAGCTCGCCGCGCGGCGCGCTGGCCGCGGGCAGTTTGGGCGAGACGGGGTCGTTGATGCTGGTGGGGCAAGTGATGACCTCTTCCACGCGCTCGGCTGCGACCTCGGCACGGGGCAGGATAACCGAAACCATGGTGAGGATCATAAACGCCATGACGATCTGCATGGTGTAGGAGATAAACGCCATCATGTTGCCGACCTGCATCACGCCGTCGGACACGCCCTGGGCGCCAAACCAGACGATAAGCACGGTGATGCAGTTCATGACGAGCATCATGAGCGGCATCATAAAGCTCATGGCGCGGTTGGTGTAGAGCTGCGTGGTCATCAGGTCGAGCGACGCCTTGTCAAAACGCTCGAGCTCATGTTCCTCGCGGTTGAACGAGCGGATGGGCATAAGGCCGTCGAGCAGCTCGCGGGCGGTAAGGTTCACGCGGTCCACAAAGCTCTGCATCTTTTTGAACTTGGGCATGGTGAGGCCCATGAGCACGCCGACAACGGCCGAGACCGCGATGATGGCCACGGCGATGGTCCACTCCAGGCCGGTGTGGTTGGCCAGGACGCGCATGACGGCGACGATGCCCATGACGGGGGCCATCAGGCACATGCGGATAAACAGGGTTGCGGCCATCTGGATCTGCTGAATGTCGTTGGTGCAGCGGGTGATGAGCGAGGCCTGGCTAAACTTGCCCACCTCGGCCGGCGAGAAGTGCATAACCTTGTTGAAGGTCTCGCGGCGCAGATCGCGGGCGATGGAGCAGGCGGTGCGCGACGCCACGGCACCGGTCAGGATGGTGGCGACGAGCGACACCAGGCACAGCCCAAACATCGTGGTCGCCATGCGGCTCAGGTAAGCGTTCTGCACGTCGGCGGGGTCGATGCCCTGCGCTTTGTACTCTTCTTGTACGTAGGTCACGGCGCGCTGGGTCACGATGGAGCCCGACATGGAGCCCATTTTGTCTGCCATATCGTTGGCGCCCTCGACGAGCTTGCCCTGGTCGATTAGGCCGCCTTCAACGCCTAGACGCAGGCTCTTCATGGTGATCTTGCCACCGTCGGCATCAATCTGCTTTTGCATGTTCTGCGCCGCTGCGGCCTTCTGCTGCATCTCGGCGAGCTGCTCGGGCGTCATCGCCGCCATCTGCTCGGGGGTGGGCATGGCCTGGGCAGCGTTGTTGTCTTTCTCGCTGGACGAGCCCATCATGTCGCCCATGGAGTCGGCGTCAATGCCCTGGTTGAACGAAAGGACGACAGTCTCGGGCAGGCTCATAATGTCGGCAATCTTGCTGCCATCGGCACGCTCTTCCTCGGTGCCCTTGTACGTTCGAATGCCGTTATTGTCCGCCTTGCTAAACACGGCCTCCGCAGCTTTGGCGTCCTTGGCGCTCATGAAGAGTTCGAGGTCGTCGAGCGATTCGGCGCGAATGGTGTCGGGCACGGGCGAGGCGATGCCGCCTTGCTGCACGCCCACGTCGACGATGTCGCTCATATAGGTAGGCAGCGCCAGATCGGCGTTGCAGCTGATTACGATAAGTACGATAGCTGTGAACAGTGCCAGGACGTGCTTTTTAAAGAGCTTGAGAATCCTCACTCGGCATCTCTCCTTTCTTGATTGCGGTCGATAATTTCGTTGGCACGTCTTAGAAGGCGCACCATCTCTTGGGTATCTGTTTCGCCGAGCTGCTCGAGGAAGGCCGCGGTGCGCTCCTCGAATTCCCGTCGTTTGATTTCGAGATCCTGGAATCCCTTGTCGGTCACCGTGACGTGTACGCGACGACGGTCGGTCTTTGAGTGCTCGCGCTCGACCCAGCCCTTGGCTTCGAGAGCGCGTAGGATATTGGCGATGCGGGCGCTCGAGACCCAGGCGCGATCGGCGAGTTCGCTCGGCGTGAGCGAACCGCCAGCGAGCATGAGGGCGCGCATGACGGCCATCTCGCCGCCGAGGGCTTTGTCCGCAAAGCGCGAAATGCGCTGATGCATGCTGCCGAACTCGGTAAGGAGCTGACGCCCAAGTTCACGGAAATCGGTATCTTCCACCGAAAACCCCTAACACTAGAAACTATTTTCGGTGAAAGATGATACCCCCCGCACGCGCACCCTATACGGTAGATTTTGGGACATGCCTAGAAAACAACCTTTAGGCGACCTCCGTACACCGTCGGTATCAGCAAAGTTAGGGGTAGATCTCTGAGCACGTCCTAAAGCCCACTCAGAGGCACTTTACCCTGCTAAAGCTGGCATAACAGCTAGAGTGAACGTCGTACAAAGGCAAGGAAAAAACTAAACAAATCGGTGAACGGTAGTTGTTCACGCTCGCATTTCCTGCGGGTTTGTAAAAAACGCCCTTATGATATAAAAAAAGAAACATATAACAGCCCAGATGGAGAGGGTCGCTATGTTATCCTTCTCAAACGGGTGAAATCTTGGGTTTTGGGTTGCAGTTCCAAGGTGGACAAACGTTTTTCCCTGTACCAACGTGTGGTGAAGAACGGAAGAAGCCGGTAGTGCAAGCCGAAAATTCAAGAATTCAATAAGCAGCGGTGTGAGAGAGCGCCGCATTACACGTAACTAGGAGCGTGGTTACACAATGCAGGAGGCATGGGAAGGCTTCAAGGAAGGTATCTGGACGGGAGAGGTCGACGTCCGAGACTTCATCCAGAAGAACTACACCCCCTACGAGGGCGATGAGTCGTTCCTCGTAGGTCCGACCGAGCGTACCAAGGAGCTGTGGGGCGAGGTTCTCGACCTGCTGCTTAAGGAGCGCGAGCAGGGTGGTGTCCTCGATATGGACACCAAGACCGTCACGGGTATCGTGAGCCACCCCGCTGGCTACATCGATAACGCCCACCGCGAGAAGGAGACCATTGTTGGCCTCCAGACCGACAAGCCGCTCAAGCGCGCGCTGCACGTCAACGGTGGTATCCGCATCGCTTGCCAGGCTGCCAGCCAGCACGGCTACAAGGTCGACGAGAACGTTGTCGAGCGCTACACCTTCGAGCGCAAGACCCACAACGCCGGCGTCTTCGATGTCTACACCCCCGAGATGCGCGCCTGCCGTTCGGCTCACATCATCACCGGTCTGCCCGATGGCTATGGCCGCGGCCGTATCATCGGCGACTACCGTCGTGTCGCCCTGTACGGTGTCGACTACCTGATCAAGGACAAGGAGGCCCAGAAGGCTTCCACCCCGACGGTCATGACCGCCGACAACATCCGCGACCGTGAGGAGCTGCAGGAGCAGATCCGCGCCCTCGGCGAGCTCAAGATGATGGCCGAGACCTATGGTTTCGATATTTCCAACCCTGCTACCAACACGCAGGAGGCCATCCAGTGGATGTACTTCGCCTACCTCGCTGCCGTCAAGGAGCAGAACGGCGCCGCTATGTCCATCGGCCGTACCTCTACGTTCATCGACATCTACGCTGAGCGCGACCTTGCCAACGGTACCTTCACCGAGGAGCAGATCCAGGAGTTCGTGGATCACTTCATCATGAAGCTCCGCATGGTCAAGTTTGCCCGTACCCCCGAGTACCAGGCCCTGTTCACCGGCGATCCGCAGTGGGTCACCGAGTCCATCGGCGGCATGGGTGTTGACGGCCGTACGCTCGTTACCAAGATGAGCTACCGCTACCTGCACACGCTCGAGAACATGGGCACCAGCCCCGAGCCCAACATGACCGTTCTGTGGTCGACCCGTCTGCCCGAGAACTTCAAGAAGTTCTGCGCCAAGACTTCTGTCGCCAGCTCCTCGATCCAGTACGAGAACGACGACCTCATGCGCGTTTACCACGGCGACGACTATGGCATTGCCTGCTGCGTGTCCTCCATGCGCATCGGCAAGGAGATGCAGTTCTTCGGCGCTCGCGCCAACCTGGCCAAGTGCCTGCTGTACGCACTCAACGGCGGTGTTGACGAGGTCTCCAAGAAGCAGGTCGGCCCCAAGTATCGCGCCGTCGAGGGCGATACGCTCGATTACGACGACGTTGTGGCCAAGTACAACGACATGATGAAGTGGCTCGCTGGCGTGTACGTCAACTCGCTGAACATCATTCACTACATGCACGATAAGTATTGCTACGAGCGCATTCAGATGGCTCTGCACGACAAGCACGTGCACCGCTGGTTCGCTACGGGCATCGCTGGCCTTTCCGTCGTGGCTGACTCCCTGTCCGCTATCAAGTACGCCAAGGTCCACCCCGTCCGTGACGAGAACGGCATCATCGTCGACTTTGAGACCGAGGGCGAGTTCCCCAAGTACGGTAACGACGACGACCGCGTCGACCAGATCGCTCACGACGTTGTGCACCAGTTCATGGAGTACATCCGCATGAACGACACCTACCGCAACTCCGTGCCCACGACCTCGGTTCTGACCATTACCTCCAATGTCGTGTACGGTAAGAAGACCGGTTCCACGCCTGACGGCCGCAAGGCTGGTCAGCCGTTTGCCCCGGGTGCTAACCCCATGCACAAGCGCGATAGCCACGGCGCCATCGCTTCGCTGTCTTCGGTTTCCAAGCTCCCGTTCCGCGATGCTCAGGACGGCATCTCCAACACCTTCTCCATTATCCCGAGTGCGCTCGGCAAGGAGGACCAGGTGTTCTTTGGCGATATCGACCTTGATCAGCTGGGCGAGTAACTATTGTTAGTGCTATACTAACAATAACGATTACTGATTAGTGCGCCGGTTTCGGCCGGCGCCTATCGATCGAAGGAGACACATTATGAAGGTTTCTGAAGTTTCCGAGACTCAGGCCGATAACCTGGTCCACATGCTCGACGCTTACGCCGAGAAGGGTGGCCACCACCTGAACATCAACGTCTTCAACCGTGAGACGCTGCTCGACGCTCAGGCTCACCCCGAGAAGTACCCGCAGCTGACCATCCGCGTTTCCGGCTATGCCGTGAACTTCCACACGCTCACCAAGGAGCAGCAGGACGAGGTCATTGCGCGTACCTTCCACAACAAGTTCTAAAGGGATTTAACTCCTGTAGGATTACTGGGGCCGGTTTTGGGTTATTTTCCAAAACGTCCTCGGACATGCAAAGAGGCTCCGCTGCGCGCGTTGCGCGGCGGGGCCTCTTTGCGTCCTGCGGGATGTTTTGGAAAATAACCCAAAAACGGCCAAGCGGGGTTCTTCGGAGTCGCCCTTTAGGCGGAACTCTCCTAATTATTTGGATGAGTCGTTTACTTACTTGTGCTGTTACCGTCTTCCCGCTGTTGTTGGGGTATGCTTTGTTCGTATGTAAACGTATGACATGTTGATGGGGGGGGGATGCTATGGCTCGCGAGGGCACTCGTTCTAAGGATTCTGCTAAGCCTGGCATCAAGGAAGTTGCAGCGGTGGCGGGGGTTTCGCCTACTACGGTATCTCGCGTGCTTAATAATCGCGGCTACATTAGCCAGGAAACCCGCGATAAAGTCCATGCGGCGATGGAGCGCATCAACTATACGCCCAACGATATCGCCCGTGCCATGCTCAACGGTCGCCTGAATCTTATCGGTATGATCGTTCCCTTTGTGAGCAGCCCGTTCCATGCTCAGGTTGTGCAGGCGGTCGAGCGCACGTTAGCGGAAAACGGCTTTAAGATGTTGCTGTGCAACAGCGCCAATCGACCCGATCTTGAGCGTTCCTATATTGACATGCTCCGCCGCAATATGGTCGACGGCGTCATCGTCAACTCCCTCAATATCGGTGCCGAGGCATATGCCGAGATGGGCTTGAGCCTGGTTGGCATCGACTGCGATCTTGGCGAGGGCTCTGTCCAGATTGCAAGTGACAGCTATGGCATCGGCGAGCTCGCCACGCGCCGTCTGATTGATGACGGCTGCAGGCGTATCCTGTGCCTGCGCAGCAATAGCCGCATGCGCATGCCTGCCAATAAGCGTACCGATGCCTACCTCGATGTTGTTGAGCAGGCCGGTTTGTCCGCGCTTGTCCGTGAGGTTGAGTTCGTTAAGCCCGACGACGAAAAGGGCGCGGTCGTTGCGAAGATCCTCGATGAGAACCCCGATATTGACGGCATCTTTGCGGGAGACGATACGATGGCGGCCATCTGTCTCAACGTGATGAAGCAGCGCGGCTTGAGCGCTCCAGACGATATTAAGGTCGTGGGCGCGGATGGTGCCCGCCGAACTATAACGTTTATGCCTGACTTAACAACCGTACGTCAAGATATCGATCGCATCGGAGAGCTCGCGGCGCAATCCATCATCGCTCTTATTAACGGCGATAATCCCGAATCGAATATCAAGCTCCCCGTTGAACTCATTGAGGGCAAAACCGCGTAGTTCATCCCGTGCCAAAAGAATTCCTCAAACGCCTCTGATGACCGTTCACCGGCATATGTCAACCGTTTGCCGACGACTGGAACTGCGAAAAGACGTATTGGTGTGAAAACGTTTGACATATGAAAACGATTGACATATCTTGCCATTGTACCGAGTTAGTATGTCGTGGAAAGGAAGTCTCGGATGCACAAGGTGTATTACCAGCCTGAGGGAATTTGGGTAGGCGACATCATGCCGTACGGCGAGGACGGCACGTTCTATCTCTATCATCAGCGTGACACGCGTAACCCCGAACCTTTCGGAGAGCCGTTTGGCTGGGCACTCGCTACGACCAAGGATTTCGTCAACTACAAGGACTTTGGCGAGAGCCTTGAGCGCGGCGGCGACGAGGAAGTCGACCAGTACATTTATGCCGGCACGGTGTTTAAGGTGGGCGACAAGTACCATGCGCTCTACACTGGTTGCAATCGCGATAAGGTCCGCGCACGTTTGATGAAGCAGGTTCTTCTTCACGCAACGAGCGACGACGCCGTCAAGTGGGAGAAGAACATCGCCGAGACGCTGCTTCCGCCCCAGGAGGGTTACGATGACCGCAACTGGCGCGATCCCTTTGTGCTTTGGGATGAGGAGAACGAAGAGTACATGCTCATCCTCGGAACGCGTGTGGGCGAGGACAAGCGTCTGATGACCGGCCGCCTGGTCAAGTTCACCTCCAAGGATCTGACCAACTGGGAGTTCCAGGGCGACTGGTGGAACCCGGGCCTGTACACCATGTTTGAGATGCCTGATCTCTTTAAGATGGGCGACTGGTGGTACCTCGTCTTTTCCGAGTACAGCGACGGCAACAAGACCCGTTACCGCATGTCCAAGTCCATCAACGGTCCTTGGATTACCCCCGCTGACGACTCCTTCGACGGCCGCGCGTACTACGCCGCTCGCACCGCATTCGATGGCGAGCGTCGCGTTCTCTTTGGTTGGGTTCCTACGCGTGACGAGGGCGGCGACCCCAGCTCTTACCTATGGGGTGGCACCTTTATGCCCCTCGAGATCGTTCAGCGTGCCGACGGAACGCTCGGCACCAAGCTCCCCGACAGCATGCTTGGCGCCTTTGGCGAGGCTAAGGCAGTCGAGGCCTTTGAGCTTTCCTGCGAGTCGGGCAAGGTCGAGCAGGTGCTCGCCGCGGATGCCGGTTCCACCTATATGCTCGATGCCGACATCGAGCTCGCCGGTGACGCTGCCGGCTTCTCGGTGAAGCTTGCCGAGGACGCCGAGTCCGGTCTTGCCTATGAGTTCCGCGCCAACCTGCGTGAGGGCAAGCTCGAGTTTACGGCGGCCCCCCAGTATCCGTGGTTCCAGGTCAACAACATGGGCCTCGAGCGTCCGTTGTTCTTTAAGGGCGAGGGCACTCATCATGTGCGCCTGGTCGTTGACGACGATATCGCGACCATCTTTGTCGATGATGTTGCGCTTAACGCGCGCTTCTGCAATAAGCAGGGCCAGGGTGTGGCACTGACGGTCACCGACGGTACGCTCAAGTGCGCAAATGCAACGATCGCGTCTCTGTAATGGCATCAAAACGTTTTATGATTTCGTAAGGGAATGGAGAGGAACATGGACTACAAAGTAGTGTCTCAGCAAGTCGTCGATAGCGTCGGCGGTCTGGAGAACATCGAGGGCGCCACGCATTGCGTTACGCGTCTGCGTCTGGTGCTCAAGGATACGAGCAAGTACAACAAGGCCGAGCTCGAGAACATCGATGGCGTCAAGGGCGTGCTGTACAACAGCGGCCAGCTCATGATCATCTTCGGTACCGGTACCGTCAACAAGGTCTACGATGAGTTTATGGCTCTGACGGGCGTTAAGGAGATCAGCGCTTCCGAGGTCAAGGGCGCCGAGGCGGACAAGAAGGGCAAGTTCTTCTCGGTCCTCAAGGTATTCTCGGATATCTTTATCCCCATCATTCCCGCTTTCGTCGGCGCTGCTATCATCATCGGCCTTAAGTCGCTGATCGTTGCCAACGGCCTCTTTGGCATGGAGGGCAGCCTTGCCGACCACAGCGAGTTCCTCAAGAACCTCGCAAGCTTCTTTGCCATTATCGCCACCACGTTTGACTACCTGCCTGTCCTGGTTATGTACAGCGCGGTGAAGCGTTTTGGCGGTAACCCGATTCTGGGCATCCTCGTCGGTATCGTCATGGTTCACCCGAGCCTTATGAACCGCAACACGTTCGTTATGGATCCGACGGGTGCTGAGTACTGGAACTTTGGTCCGCTCTCCATTCCCATGGTTGCTTTCCAGGGCGGCGTGTTCCCTGCAATCCTGACTGCCTGGTTTATGGCCAAGGTCGAAAAGATTGCCCAGAAGTACATCCCCGAGGTCGTCTCGTTCGTCTTTGTCCCGACCGTTACCCTGATTCTTGCTAACGTCGCCCTGTTCACCGTGTTCGGCCCGCTCGGCAACCTGATCGGCGACGTCCTCGCCGGTGTAATCGATATCCTGTACAACAGGATGGGCGTCTTCGGTGCCTTTGTCTTTGCCGCATTCCTGCAGCCGCTCGTCGTTACCGGTACGCATCAGTTCATCCAGGGTATCGAGGCAAACCTCGTCGCCACGACTGGCTTCAACTACATCCAGGCCATCTGGTCGGTTTCCATCATCGCCCAGGGCGGCGGCGCCATCGGCATGTACCTCATTCACAAGAAGCATTCCAAAGAGCGCAACATCTGCATGTCGTCCTTTATCCCGACGCTGGTCGGTATCTCCGAGCCCGCAATCTTTGCTGCAAACATGCGCTACTCGATCATCCCGTTCATCTGCGCTTGCATCGGTGCAGGCTGCGGCGGTGCCTTCGTGAAGCTCTTTGAGGTGCGCGCCATCGGTCAGGGTCTGACCGGCGTGCTTGGCCTGCTCATCGTCACGCCCGAGACGCTCGTGTGGTATGTGGCTGGCAATCTCATCGCCTTTATCGTGCCGATCGTCTTGATCTTTGCCTACAACAAGGCAAAGGGCGTGCCGACCACTGATGAAGAGGGCGCTGGTGCTGGCTTTGATGTCAGCTTCTAGTTGAGCCGTTCAGCGTAATCTGAGGATAAGTCCATTTGGGGAAGGGCGTTCGACTCGTGTGAGTCGAGCGTCCTTCCCCATAGACGAGAAAGTCAACGGCGATGTTTAATCAAAAAAATAAGGTGACACGCGCGGACTATGAGCAGTGGCGTGCCGGACAGGATGAGACGGCGGGTCGCATCGCGTCCGACCCCGATAGGCTCCTGTTCCATGTGGAGCCTGAGCTTGGCTGGCTCAACGACCCCAACGGTTTGGTGCAGATCGGTGATACGTATCACATCTATCACCAATACGATCCATTCGATGCTGCGCATGGCGGTCCAGTGCTTTGGAATCATCTGACAACAAAGGATTTTGTGACGTACGAGAATCGCGGCCCTGTGCTGTTCCCCGATTCCGATTTGGATTCGAGCGGAGCGTATTCTGGTTCTGCCTTTGTACACGACGGCAAGATTCACTACTTCTATACCGGCAACGTCAAGCATTTTGACCGCGATGATTACGACTACGTGTTGACGGGCCGTGAGCAAAACCAGATTCATGTGGTTGCCGAGAACCCCGACGAATTGGGCGAGAAGCGCATAGCTGTTGGGCCGGTCGATTACCCCGACGATATCGGTACGCACGTGCGTGATCCCAAAATCCTTGAACACGATGGTATCTACTACATGGTTCTGGGCGCTCGTACGAAAGACGACCGCGGCTGCGTGCTTGTCTATACCTCGAGCAATCTAGAGGACTGGAGCTATGCGACGCGCATTGAGTTGGGCGAGAAGTTTGGCTTTATGTGGGAGTGCCCCGATCTGTTTGAGCTCGATGGTGAGCTTATTCTCGTTTGCTGTCCGCAGGGTGTGTCCGCCGATGGATGGCGTTACCGCAATCCGCACCAGTGCGTGTGGTTTCCCATCGAGGCCGATTGGGAGGCGCCGAGCTTTAAAATCGTCGGGCAGGGCATGCCCCCGATGGTCGATGCCGGTTTTGATTTCTATGCTCCGCAGTCCTTTGAGGATGCTGCAGGCCGGCGTTTGATGATCGGATGGTCGGGTTGCCCCGATGCGACGGCAGAAAACCCGACGGTGGCGCGCGGGTGGCAGTGCGCGTTGACGGTGCCGCGAGAGCTGAGCATGCGCGATGGTAAGCTCTGCCAGCAGCCGGCGCACGAGATTGAGAGGATGCGCGGCGACTGCGTTCGCGCGACAGGCGGTGAAACCGTTGAGGAGCCGGGACGCCTGTTTGATCTTGTGGTTTCCTGTGAGGGCGCCAAGATGGTCGAGCTCGAAATCCGCAAGGGTGTCTTTGTACGTTATGCGGACGGGATGCTTACCCTCGACATGGGTGACGAAGGCTATGGGCGCGACCAAAGGTCGATCGAGCTCAGCGAGCTTCGCGACCTGCGCGTGCTTTCGGACACTACGATGGTCGAGATTTTTGCCAACAGCGGCGAGGCGGCACTTACGAGCCGTACCTATTCGCCGGCGGTTTCGGCGATGGGGTTGCATGCCGAGGGTGCGGCGTCGATGGATTTCTACCGCCTCGCGCATTAACCGTGCGTGGAGCACGATTGGACTTGCCGGGCGGAATGTGTCGCAGTTGCCGCAGCGAACTACCGTTTATCGCGTATAGCGACCGTTTGCGGGATAAGTAACACTCATTTATAAACCGTGTAAAATCTCAGTTAAGCACAGAGTTTTCCAGGGAGACGCTGTCCTTTGTTGTGTGCAAGGGGCGGCGTCTCTTTGGTGCTTGGATGTTGTTGTGCAACAGTGCGGCGGCGCGTGTCATGTATTGAAAAACCAACGTTGAGATGGGTCGTGATAATAATGGGCAAGTACGTAATCGTGGTTGAGTCTGGGTCGGATGTGACGCCGGAGCTCTGCGAGCGCTACGGCATCGTGCGCGTGCCCATGCACGTCACAGTTGGCGACGAGACCGTCGAGGACGGCTCCATCGATCCGCTTGAGATTTACTCGCGCTGCAACGAGTTTGGTGTGATGCCCAAGACCAGCGGCTGTGCGCCGGCAGATTTTGCGCACGTATATGACCGTATCCATGCCGAGCAGCCCGACGCGACTATTCTGCATCTCGCGTATTCCGAGGCAACGACCTGCTCCCATCAATCATCGAAGATCGCCGCCAAGGGTCGCGACTACGTCTACTCCATGGACACGCGTTTTGTCTCGGTGGGCCAGTCGCTCGTTGTCGTCGAGACTGCCAAATACATCGAGGCTCACCCCGATGCCACCGTCGACGAGATCTTTGCATTTACGAACTCCGTCATGGACCGTGTGCTGCTGGGCTTTGTTCCTACCGACCTAGCCTTCCTTAAGGCAGGCGGTCGTCTGTCCAACGTGGCATTCCTTGGCGCCCACCTGCTCAAGATTAAGCCCTGCATTGAGGTGACGGGCGGCAAGTTCGTGGCAACCAAGAAGTTCCGCGGCTCTATGCTCAAATGCGCCCGTGCCTTTATTGACCACATGGTTGCGAAGGGCGAGATTGACTACTCGCACATTGGCCTGGCGTATTCGGTGGGCCTTTCCCAGGAGCTGCGCGATGACATGGAAGTCTATGCGCATGACCTGGGCTTTAGGGACGTTACCTGGACTCAGGTCGGCGGCGTCATCTCGAGCCATTGCGGCCCGACCGCCTTCGGTGCGGTGCTCACGCTTAAGGCGTAAAGGCCTCAGGCGAGCGTTCTTCAGCCTGACATCTCGACGTAGACCCCAGCCATGGTGATGGGGGATAGATTAAAACGTGCCGTTCTAGTCTGAGACGTTTAAACGCAAACGCATGGGCTAGAATGGCTCTGGCATTTTAATTGGTTGCATCCAAGGAGAGGCAAGGTAGCGCGAATGGCAGAAATGACGCTTGAGGGTGTGGACGCTCGTCCCGAGGACTCTGCGTTTGCCCTGGGCCGCGTACATTCGATTGAAACGATGGGTACGGTCGATGGGCCCGGCATCCGCTTCGTAGTGTTTGTCCAAGGCTGCCCCATGCGCTGTGCGTATTGCCACAACCCCGATACCTGGTCGGTTAACGGCGGCACGATGGTGACCGTCGAGCACCTTATGGACGAGTTCCAGAGTAACCATGAGTTTTACCGCAGCGGTGGTATTACGGTGTCCGGCGGCGAGCCGCTCCTGCAGCCTGAGTTTTTGGCCGATCTGTTCCACGCTATGCACAATAACCACGATGGTCGTGTGCACACCTGCTTGGATAGCTGCGGCTATGCGTTCGATCCCGCGCATCCCGAGAAGTTCGATGCCGTGCTCAACGAGACCGACATGGTACTGCTCGATATTAAGCATGCCGACCCGGTCGAGCATAAAAAGCTGACTGGGTGCGATCCCGCACGCATTCTGGCGTTTGGTGATGAGCTTGCGCGTCGCAAGATTAAGGTCGTTATCCGCCACGTAGTGGTGCCGGGCATTACCGACACGGTGGAGGAGTGCGAGGCACTCGGTCGCCTGATTGCACCGTGGCATAACGTGGTGGGCTTGGAAATGCTGCCGTATCACACGATGGGCGTCGTCAAGTATGAGCAGCTGGGCATTCCCTATAAGCTTGAGGGCGTGCCCCAGATGGATACCGCGCGCATGCCCGAGCTGCGCAATGCCGTTATGACCGGCATGAAAAAGCGCCGCGCGGAGCTAAAAAACGCCATCGGCTAGCAAGTCATTTTGCTCCTCTACGATACCCGCGCTGCGCTGGTCTAGCGGCTTCGTATTGCGCGGTTGAGTCAAAATGCTGGTACCATACCGTGGATAGCAGTTTTCACGGATTTGGGGGATGGTATGCCTACCATCGCAATCATCGGTGCACTCGAAAAAGAGGTTGCGCAGATTAAGGAAGAGCTGAGTGGCGCGCATGAGTCGCAGGAGGCGGGCTTGACCGTTGTGAGCGGTGAGCTCGACGGCCTGATGATTGTCGCCACGACGGCAGGCATGGGGACCGTGAACGCCGCAGCCGCAATGCAGCATCTCATCAGCAAATACGCCCCGCAGGCCGTTGTGTTTTCGGGTATTGCGGGCGGCCTAAACCCTAAACTCCATATTAACGACGTGGTTATAGGCAAGTGCCTGCGCTATCTGGATACCGATACGGCACTCATCGCCGAGTCCGCGCCGGGGCTCGAGGAGTTTGTCTCGACGCCGGCGTTGGCTGATGTTGCCGCCGCCGTGCTTGCCGAGCATGGATTTGTGGATGCCTCGGCGGATGAGAATTCTGCGGAGAAGGACCCCAAGCAGTTCCTGTGTGGCACTATCGCCACGGGTGACCGCTTTGTTACGGGTGACGCCATGCGTAACGCTGCGATTGAGGCCACGCATGCCGATTGCGTCGAGATGGAAGGCGCGGCAATTGCGCACATCGCGGCCAAGAATGGTGTCGATTGCCTGGTGCTGCGCGCTATCAGCGATAATTGTGACGAGGCATATGACGCGTTTTGCGAGCGCGAGTTCGATCTGGATGAGTATGCTCGCACCGCGAGCGGCATCACGCTCGATATCGTCCGCCGCATTGCCGCTGCGCAATAGCGCGTTTATTTGTAAGAACCTACGACCAAGGAGTGTCCATGGCCGATTCCATTAACTACCAGCTTGCCAAGTTCGTCGCCAGCTACGGCAAGGTTTCGCAGATTCCCGAGTCCACCTGCCCCGAGGTGAGCTTTGTCGGCCGCTCCAACGTGGGCAAGTCGTCGATCATGAACAAGCTCTTTGGCCGCAAGAACCTGGTCAAGGTTTCCAGCACGCCGGGCAAGACGAGCAATATCAATTTCTTCGAGGCCGACGACGTGCACTTTGTGGACCTGCCGGGCTACGGTTTCGCGCGTCGCTCCAAGGCCGAGCGCGATCGTTGGGCCGAGCTCATTGGCGACTTTTTCGACTCCGAGCGCAGCTTTAACTTGGTCGTCTCGCTGGTGGACATTCGCCACGACCCCAGCAAGCTCGACCATGACATGATCGACTATCTGCAGGGCAACGAGTTCAACTTTATCGTCTGCCTCACCAAGGCTGACAAGCTCAGCCGCACCCAGCAGGCCCGCCAAGCAGCAGCCATCAAAAAGCAGCTCAACGTCCCGGCCGAGAACGTAATCATCACAAGCTCCCAGACCGGCACCGGCATCGATGAACTCAAGCGCCGCATCGCCGAGGCTTGCCTCTAATAAGCGCTCCTATCAATAAAATGCAGAACATCAGCTCGGCGACTTTCCAGAGCGTAGGTCCCTGTAGCCGCTGCCGGCGAAGTTAACATAGGGGAGGCCAGGGGCCTTGTCCCCAAATCTTTCCGCAGGACGGCAGGACCCCCGCCGCACGAAGTGCACAGCGGGGGTCCTGCCATGTCCGAGGACGATTTAGGGACAAAGCCCCTGGCCTCCCCGGCGAGTATACGGGACGGCGACTACAGGTATTCGATCTGGGCGCCCTCGGTGTCGCACGTGAGGATATGCGTGTCGCACTTGGGGAACTGCTCGCGCAGCTTGACCTGCAGGAACTTTGCCACGATGGTGTCGTCGGTCACAGCCATGAGGGTCGAGCCGGAGCCACTGATCCAGATGGTCTTGGCGCCGCCGTTAAGGCAGGTGTCGCGCACGGCGTTGTAGTCGGGAATCAGACGGCGACGATAGGGTTCCTGGATGCGGTCGTCATTGGCGGCGGCAATCAGGTCGAGGTCACCAGTCTCCAAGCCGCGCGTCATACCGGCGATGCGGCCCATCTGCCACACGGCGGTGGAGAGCGGAATCTCCTGCGGCACGACCTTGCGCGCCTCGCTCGTGTGTACCTCGTAGGGCGGAATCACGGTAATAAAACGCAGGCGATCGCTCACCTCGTAGCGCAGGCACTGGGGGAGCGAATCGGTCGGCGTAAAGGAGCAGACGGCGCCGCCCAGGATGGCGGGGGCGACGTTATCGGGATGGCCCTCGACTTCGGTGGCAATGCGAACAAGCTCGGCGCGGTCGACGGTGTGGCCTGTCAGTGCGGCGGCGGCCATAATGCCGGCGACGACGCAGGTGGAGCTGGAGCCTAGGCCGCGGGCGACGGGAACGTCAGTCTGAATGTCGATGGCAACGGGAAAAGCCGGCTCGCCCCACGCGGCCAGTGCATCGACAAAGCTCACATAGACCAGGTTGTTCTCGTTTTGGAATTCCTCGGGGCAGCCTGTGATGGTGAGCTTGTCGGCACGCTCGAAGGTGAAGTGCGAGTAGAGGCTGACGGCCATGCCGAGGGTATCGTAGCCGATGCCCAAGTTGGCGCTCGTTGCTGGGACGGTGATTTTGATCATGTGAGTCCTCCTGGCGTGCCTGGCTGTTTAGTTCGCTGCTCGGGCAGTCCTGCGCAAGACGGAAAGCACATTAAGTGCTTTCCTTTGCGTGCGGAACTCGCGACGAACTAAACAGCCAGGCACGCTGTGCGCGTTCGTCATCATCCCGGGGGTTATCTGATGAAAGAAGGTGCGCCGGCTTTCGCCGGCGCTTAATAAGGGGTTTATTTGGAAGCCATCTTTTTTGCTGCAGACTCTACGTAGTTGGCCATGTCGGCTACGTCGCAGACGTCTTCGAAGCGGACGGGCTTGGACTCGAGCTCGGCGAGTTGGACCGGGGCAACCGTGTTGGTTGCCTGCTCGAGCACGCGCATGGCCTCAAAGTCGTCCTCGGGAACGTCGAGCCCCAGGGCATCGCAGCAGGCGCGCGGGAACTTGTAGGGGCTGGCGGTCGAAAGCAGCACGCGAGCCTTGGCGCCCTCGGCGGGAGCGACCTTTTCAAAGACGTGATAGCCGCAAGCGGTGTGCGGGTCGATCACGTAGCCGTTGGCGTCCCAGCAACTCTTGATGGCAGCGCGGACCTCGTCCTCGCTGGCCCAGCCGCAGCCAAAGACGCTCTGAATCTTGGCCAGCAGCTCGGCGGGCACCTCGTAGCGACCAGTCTGTGCCAGCTGCTCCATAAGGCCGGCAACGAGCTCGCAGCCGCCGTCGGACAGGAAGTACAGCATGCGCTCCAGGTTAGAGCTGATGAGGATGTCCATCGACGGCGAGATGGTCGTGAAGAACGGGCGGTTACGGTCGTAGACGCCGGTGGTCAGGAAGTCGGCAAGCACGTTGTTCTTGTCGCTCGCGACGATGAGCTTGGCGACGGGCAGACCCATACGCTTGGCATAGTAGCCGGCCAAGATATCGCCAAAGTTGCCGGTGGGCACACAGAACTCTACGGCGTCGCCAGCCTCGATAGCGCCGGCGCGCAACAGCTGCGCATAGGCGGCAAAGTAGTAGACGACCTGCGGTACCAGACGGCCGACATTGATAGAGTTGGCGCTCGAAAGCACCGTGCCGGCGGCTTCCAGGCGCTCGGCAAGCTCCTTATCGGCAAAGATGCGCTTGACGGCGCTCTGGGCGTCGTCAAAGTTGCCGCGGATGCCGCAGACGGCGACGTTGTCGCCCTCCTGCGTGGACATCTGCAGGTTCTGGACGCGGCTAACCTTGCCCTCGGGATAAAAGACGGTGATGCCCGTGCCCGGAGCGTCGGCAAAACCGGCGAGCGCAGCCTTGCCCGTGTCGCCCGACGTGGCGGTGACGATCATGATGCGCTCGGCGCCGCCGTCCTTGGCGGAAGTGCGGGCCATCAGACGGGGGAGCATCTGCAGGGCGACGTCCTTGAAGGCGCTTGTAGGGCCGCCAAAGAGTTCCATCACATAGGTCTGAGGGGCGTCAACACCCGGCGCAGCGTCGAGTTTGACGAGCGGCGTAACCTCTTCACTCGCGAACGTGCCGCGGTATGCCTCGTCGACACACGCCGAAATTTCTTCGGCCGTGTAATCATTCAGTAACATTCCCAACACATCTTGAGCGATTTCAAAGTACGATTTAGCTGCAAGCGAGCTGATATCGACCTGCTGGGTGCCGAGCTCGTCCGAGACAAACAAACCCCCGTCGGGAGCGATGCCGGTACGGATTGCCACCTTACTTGAGCACGATAAAGTGCGTCCTCGTGTACTATGATAAGTTCCCATATAACACTGCTCCTCGGATGCCTTGGTCCCAATCGGTGAAACCATGGTATCAGAGCACGCAAAATAGGTTCGCAGAGGCTTTTAGAAAGGTAACCTCCAGCCCATGATTAAGATTGCCAAGTTTGGCGGCTCGTCGGTCGCCGACGCCGAACACTTCAAGAAGATCAAGGCCATCGTCGATGCCGACCCTGCCCGCCGTTTTGTGGTGGTTTCTGCCTGCGGTCGCCGCTTTAAGGGCGACACCAAGGTGACCGACCTGCTCTACCTGGTTAACGCGCACGTTAAGTATCACGTGTCGTGCGAGGAGTTGCTCGAGGACATTGGCCAGCGCTATTTTGATATTGCTGACGAGCTGGAGCTTACCTATCCCATCCGCGAGGAGTTCGCGGCCTTTGCCGAGCGCGCCCGCTCGGGCGGTTACTCCACCGAGGAGCTCGTGAGCCGCGGTGAGTACTTCACCGCTCGCCTGATGGCCGAGTACCTGGGCCTGCCGTTCCTGGATGCCGCGACGGTCGTTGCGTTCCATCACGACGGTACGCTCAGCATGAACCGCACCTCCGAGCTGGTGCAGGAGTACGGTCAGCAGGGCGGCTTTGTTATGCCCGGTTTCTACGGCGCGACGCGTGAGGGCCAGATTAAGCTGCTCGACCGTGGCGGCGGCGATATTTCCGGCTCGATTCTGGCTAAGTGCCTGGGCGCCGACCTTTACGAGAACTGGACCGACGTCTCGGGTTTCTATTCTGCGGATCCGCGTATTGTTCCGGAGGCTCAGCCCATTGCGCGCGTTACCTACGAGGAGCTGCGCGAGCTTTCGTACATGGGCGCAAGCGTCCTGCACGAGGAAGCCGTGTTCCCCGTGCGCGAGGCAGGCATTCCGCTGGTCATCAAGAACACCAATGCGCCGCAGGACCCCGGCACCATCATTAGCGAGACGGCTGATGAAGGCGAGGCGGAGCCCATCATTACCGGCGTGACCGGCAAGCGCGGTTTTGTCGCCATCAACGTCGCCCGCGACCGCACCAAGCCCCGCGTCGGCTTTATGCGCCGTGCGCTATCGGTGTTCGAGCGCTATGACGTTTCCGTCGAGCACATGCCCACCGGTGTCGACCGCTTTGGCGCCGTGGTGCAGGAGCGGGACGTTCACGATTCACTGTACTCGCTCGTGGGCGACATTCAGCAGGAGGTCGAGCCGCTCGAGATCGAGGTTGTCGAGGGCTTGGCGCTTATCGCGACCGTCGGTCGTAACCTGCGCGGCCGTGCAGGCATCTCGGGCCATCTGTTTGGCATGCTTGGTCAGGCCGGCGTGAGCGTGCGTATGATTTCGCAGAGCTGCGACGAGATCAATATCATTATCGGTGTCGAGGAGAAAGACTTCGACCTGGCGATTCAGACCATTTACCGTGCCTTCTCCGACGAAAACGGCATTGTGAAGGTCTCCGATCTGGAGGCTCCCGCACCGGTCGATTCCGCCCTGGCCGCGCTCCACAAGTAGCTGCCATCCCGGTGAATTTTTGGGACAAGTGCCAGAAATCTACGGCGGGGCGTTTCGTTTCGGTTTCGTTTCGACGGGGCGGGTTTCGTGTCCGCTCCGTTCTTGTATACACTGGCAACAATAATCGGCCTGCTCGGCGTGCGGGCAAAAGCCACAACCTTTAAAGGGGGAAGCATGAAACAGTACACGGTTGCTATTTTGGGCGCGACGGGAGCCGTGGGCACCCAGATGCTCGAGTGCCTCAACGAGCAGGAGTTTCCGGTCGGTAAGCTCAAGCTGCTGGCGAGCGCGCGCTCTGCGGGCAAGACCGTTGAGTTCCGCGGCGAGCAGGTTGTGATTGAAGAGGCTTGCCCCGAGGCCTTTGAGGGCTGCGACATCGTGCTCGGCGCTGCCGGCGACGATATCGCCAAGGAGCTGCTGCCCGAGGCCGTCAAGCGCGGCGCCGTCGTGGTCGACAACAGCCACGCCTTCCGCATGGATCCCGAGGTGCCGCTGGTCGTGCCCGAGATCAATGCCGACGATATCAAATGGCATCACGGCCTTATCGCCAATCCCAACTGCGCGACCATCATCGGCCTGGTTCCCACGTGGCCGCTGCATCAGCTTGCCGGCGTGAAGCGCATGATCGTCTCGACGTATCAGGCGGCTTCTGGTGCCGGTGCTCCCGGTATGGCCGAGCTCGAAGCGCAGCTTGCCGCCCTGGGCCGTGGCGAGGAGATTCCCGAGCCGCGCGCTTTTGCCGCCCAGCTGGCGAGCAACCTGATTCCGCAGATTGGCGGCGTCAAGGAGGAGGGCTTTACCTCCGAGGAGATGAAGCTGCAAAACGAGGGCCGCAAGATTATGCACCTGCCCGAGCTGCGCGTGAACTGCACCTGCGTGCGCGTGCCCGTGCTGCGTTCGCACTCCGAGAGCATTACGCTCGAGTTTGAGCGCGATATTACGGTCGAGGAGGCCCGTGCTGCGCTGGCTGCCGCTCCCGGCGTCAAGCTGGTTGACGATATGGCTGCCGAGGATGCGCACGATCGCTTCCCCATGCCGATGGACACCTCCGACCAGGACCTGATTTGGGTCGGCCGCGTGCGTCGCGACATCTCGAACCCCGAGGCCGCGCGCGGTATCACCTTCTGGTGCTGCGGCGACCAAATCCGTAAGGGCGCGGCAACCAACGCCGTCCAGATCGCTAAGCTGCTCTGCGAGTAGTGTGGCCTGTCCGGCGGGGGCCGGGCTTAGTTTTCAGAACGTCCTCGACCATGTGTGGCGCCTTGTCCTGCTCCTTCGGAGCCGCGGACAAGGCG
>OBWF01000302.1_pt1 | contig 30134 bp, 32 predicted proteins | sample 1495211 | NCBI WGS metagenome assembly OBWF01 (sample SAMEA2580051, study PRJEB22360) | human gut metagenome | reverse complement strand
TCTGGCAGCCTGAGTTCACAGATAAAACACTCTCCAGGAAACCCGGGGCGGTTCAAGATGAACAGAAAATATTATTTTAATAATATGTGGTGGGGATGGGTGACGGGGGGATATATGCTGTATATGTCATGGGATTATGATTTTAAATACAGATTACTGTTCTGGTGTATTTCTCTCTGCGGAATGGTTTTGTATCCGGTTGCAAAATGGTATATTGAAGATACAGCTCTGAAATTTACCCGGCCTGATTTCTGGAACAGCGGTTTTTTTGCTGATACACCTGGAAAAATGGGATTGCTTGCTGTTTATACGGGTACTGTTTTCATATTATCTCTTCCGTTAACTCTGATATATATTCTTTCTGTTATCATAAAAAGGCTGTCTGTAAGATAGACAGCCTGTCTTATATATTATTTAAATACCCCAGAACTTATTCGCTTTTTCCACAGGCGTTTCAATCAGTGTATCGGTGACAGCCATCAGTAAACCATACCCAATAATGCCTAAAGTGCTTCCGGTAAGAATACTGAAGACCAGTGCAACAAGAGCCGTTGCAGCATTACCTGCTATGATGGTTTCTGTTTTAACAAAAAAAGGACGCCAGTTATCTGTCCGGACAGCCTTACCAAACTCAGTGATCCAGTCAGCAAAAATTGTAAATTTTATTTCTGGCATCAAGCAATCGTTGCTGTAACTTATCCCATTCAGCAACTTCAGCATTATAAATTTTTTGTCACCTTCCACACTCTCTGTCAGCAGCGGATTTCAGTCACTCAGAATATTACATGTATAGTCCAGACAGGAATGAGTCAGAAGATAATTCAGGTTTGCACGGTTATCGATGACCGAGTTTGTGGTGATTTTTATCGTACCGGCAAATCTCGGAGCACCACTCACAAATACCTTTTCTGCGCTCATATTTAGCAAGCATATCAGCGGCCTTTTTGTCTGCACTCTGTGCATCCTTCTGCCGTTTCCCGTCCTTTGGCAACAAAGGCGTGTGCGCTATCCATTTTCGCGACAGGCCGTACTCCATGGCTTCTTTCAGGATCTCAACTTCCATCGTCTTCTTACCCAGAAGGCGCGGGATTTCCCGAACCTGTTTCAGTGCTTCTGCGAGCTCAGAAGCAGGAACAACGTCCTCCCCAGCAGCAACGATAGTAACTATTGCTTCTTCCACCTGAACAGCAGGATGGACTGAATGCCGTGCAAGCGAGCGACGAGAGAAACATTCATGCCCGGTTTCATCGTCTGCAGGATAATGGCGATCTTCTCCCGAGAATTCTTACGTTTACGAGCGTCTTGCCCTAATCGGCTCCCGATCATCTCAAATTGGCGTTAGTTTCACCTGATAATGCTGCATGCGAAGTCTTTTTCGGAAGACAGAAAATGAAATGTATGCAAGATTTTTCAGCACCGAATGTGCTCCGTTCATATATTATTTGTCATTGAAAGTAAAAAACTCCCATTTCTCTCCATTAAATATTGCTGTGGAAAACTTCTCATTATCGTAGTTATAATATTTCATTCTGGAAACATCATCAATCTTAGAAGAGTGATAATAATAACTGACAAGTCCTGCTCTTGCGATTGTATCCATATTTCCTCCTGTGATACTGCTAACCCACGAAAACAAATAAAAAATAAGGCAAACAAAAACAGGAGATGAAAATGTTCTAAAAAACATAACTTTTGAGTTTAACAATACCAACTCAGATGGTGTAAGTCTCTCAATTCTCTTTCCTGTTCTCATTCTTACAGATAGTTCAGTAAGGGGTTTTAATCTGTTTCTCAGGAAATTTTCTCTGATGGGAGTAAACAAGAACAAAAATGTTATTCCTATAAACTCAGGTATAACAATAAACAACGAAAGGAAACCTAATATAATTAGATAGGACAGAGGCGTAAGAAAAATGCTTACTATATTAATAAACTCACTAAAAAACCTTGGTTCAAGATCAGTTGTGACATAAAGCCAATGTCGTGAGAGGTAATTTGTAATAATATATGATAAAGTGGCCATTAGTGATATTAAAATCTTTCCCAACATCCCAGACCATACTTTTTTTAAAATATAAATAGTACGGTTATACAAATCAATCGAAAAAGAAACACTCATTGCAACAATGGAAAATCCAGTCAGAATAAAAAATTTATTGCCGAATAAGAATTGACTTAGTACAGCGACCATAAATGACAAAGCTCCAACATACAAAATAAAATAATTAATTGGAGAAAGACTATAATATTTTCTTATTTCTACAACAATTCGCCATGCTTTCATTTTAAAATATTTACAAGCTTTTGGCCATAAGATGACAGATGATATAGCTAATGGAATTGATGTCCATATAACAACCAATATTATAAATGCTGGTTGTATTAGAGCTATAAAAGTCGCACTCTTAAAAAAAAAGTTGGTTAAAGAACGTTAAAAGAAGACATAATAAAATTAATTTAAAGAAGATTCTGCTAAGCATTTTATTTAGTTGATATAACACAGTAGAAATCTCGCTTTATAAAAACATTACGAACACTAATATAATTATAATCCTTAACTGATAATTTTCGCAGCTACCTATAACAAGATACCTATAGTAATTTAATTGAATAGCTCCGTAAACAATGGATATTGTTCCCGTACATCCACATATACTGGATTGGATACTATATTTCTATACATTTTTGTCACTTAGCCCATTACTGGTTCCGTAACCACCGATATCCCAGTGTACTATGAAAATATACTTCGTTGTGGTGTTCGAAGATATCTGCAAAGTTCTTTACCGTTTTCACGAAACTCTCTATCATTATGTAGTTTTCCTGGCTACGTACCGCTTAGTTTAGACTTCAGTCTATCAATTCTGACGAACTGATGCATCGGATAAGAACGATAGGCTGAACTGTTTTCAGTCATCAACTCAACGAGGAATGTCGGCAGATTGCTGCCAAAGCGACGCTACGCTACACCTTGCGTAACGTTCTGTACTTTTTCGCAGCCATATCCATCGGTATTACCTGTAACAACAGTTGCTGAACTACCAGTGCTATCTTATCAATCCCTGGCATTGAAACACACATATGAAGTGTACTTCGGATATGACCGTACGCTCAGGAAGTACTGCAGATTCCGTCAAAAATTACCTGTAAAGACAGACTTCAAAAAAAATAGTGCTCGCCGCAGACCGGTGACCGGGCGAAGCCCGCGAACCGGCGAGGAAGCGCAATGTATCTGTAGTTACAGGGAGCAGGTACGCCCTGAAGCCCTTTCATAACACGGTTGTGTGCGCTGTCCTTCTGGAATGATTTATCCACATATCCGGAGGCCCGATCCAGTAAACTAGATCCATGAATGATCAATAAAAGGATCCATTAAAGATCCCCGTATCGCTGTAAACCTTGACATTAATGGTCCGGGAGCATGATCACATAAGCTGTGGCATGTTACTGATAAACTGTAACAAGTTAATGATAAGCTGTATTAAGTAATGCATATACTGCAGTAAGTTAATGACATAAACTATGGTCAGTACGCCAGACTCAGCGGTTAAATACAGGCTGCAGATTTTTCTTCAGTCAGTTAGCGGGGTTCTGACATCCGATTTTCTGTTTATTCTTTTACTGTCCACAGGCAGGAGGCTTTCTGGAAAACGAAAATTCAGACATCAAAAAACTGTTCGGCGAGGTGGATAAGTCGTCCGGTGAGCTGGTGACACTGACACCAAACAATAACAACACCGTACAACCTGTGGCGCTGATGCGTCTGGGCGTCTTTGTACCGACCCTTAAATCACTGAAGAACAGTAAAAAAAATACACTGTCACGTACTGATGCCACGGAAGAGCTGACACGTCTTTCCCTGGCCCGTGCAGAGGGATTCGATAAGGTTGAAATCACCGGCCCCCGCCTGGATATGGATAACGATTTCAAGACCTGGGTGGGGATCATTCATTCCTTTGCCCGCCATAACGTGATTGGTGACAAAGTTGAACTGCCTTTTGTCGAGTTTGCAAAACTGTGTGGTATACCTTCAAGCCAGTCATCCCGCAGGCTGCGTGAGCGCATCAGCCCTTCCCTGAAGCGCATTGCCGGTACCGTGATCTCGTTTTCCCGTACCGATGAGAAGCACACCCGGGAATACATCACCCATCTGGTACAGTCAGCCTACTACGATACTGAGCGGGATATTGTTCAGTTACAGGCTGATCCCCGCCTGTTTGAACTGTACCAGTTTGACAGAAAAGTCCTTCTCCAGCTTAAGGCGATTAATGCCCTGAAGCGACGGGAGTCCGCCCAGGCACTCTACACCTTTATAGAGAGCCTGCCCCGGGATCCGGCACCGATATCACTGGCGCGGCTGCGTGCACGCCTCAATCTGAAGTCTCCTGTATTTTCCCAGAACCAGACGGTCAGACGGGCAATGGAGCAGTTGCGCGAGATTGGATATCTTGATTACACGGAGATCCAGCGGGGGCGGACAAAATTCTTCTGTATTCACTACCGGCGTCCCCGGTTAAAAGCGCCGAATGATGAGAGTAAGGAAAATCCGTTGCAACCTTCACCTGCGGAAAAAGTCAGTCCGGAGATGGCGGAGAAGCTTGCCCTGCTTGAAAAACTGGGCATCACGCTGGATGACCTGGAAAAACTCTTCAAATCCCGCTGAACATAAACTGTAGTCAGTGAAGAGCGCTCCTTTACTGACTACAGCTTATATTAACCGGTGCAGTGAGTGGTCTGCTCACTGCAGTTTATATTCTGTTTCCTGCAGTGCTGTCTGTAGCTGAGCTGCCATCTGCCTGTCCCTTACGTAAGTGATCCCGTAACCTGATGCTGAGGCATTGCTCCCTTCATAAAACATGACTTACTCACTACAGCTTATATACATGCTCCAGCTTATGTTATGTCTGTTCTGCTGACCACAGCTTATATAAGGAAGCGCGTATGCCGTCACCTCAGGGGAGGCAGTGTACGCAGGATCTCCGCAGCATCCCGCCCGTCACCTGTGAAAGGCACTGCCAGCGTGGCTGCCATATCCAGTGCAAACACTCTGGTATAAACCTCCATCGAACGTGGATCCCTGTGACCAACCAGTGCCTGGATGACTTTCCGGGGCTGGCGGTGATAGAGCATGTGCATGATATAGCTGTGCCGGAAGGTGTGTGGTGTGACCGGAATCGAAAAGTGTACTCCGTCAGCTTCGGCCCGTCTGACAGCCTGCTTCAGCCAGTTGCGCATGGTTTCGTCGGTCACGGCCCATAATGGTTCACGACGACGGGGCCGGGTGGTGATCATCCAGCTTTCCATCTGCCTGACATAGCTTATATCTGTCAGCGGAACCAGGCGCACTTCATCTTTTGGCGGGCGTCCGCGTCGCGCACGCACTTTTTTCGGACAGGATCCGCACAAACGGTCTTACTCCATTCAGGTCAAATGATTCCGGCGTCAGCATCCGGGCTTCGCCAATACGCATTCCGGTATTCCAGAGGGTGGCGAACAGCATATGGTGACGCTGATCCGGCATATAGAAAAGAAGGGCACTCACTTCCGGGGCCAGCAGGTAGGCCGGTGTGGCCCCTGTGGAAGTGGCCATTCTTCTCAGGGAGAGCGCTGTTGCAAAATCCACCCCCGGCGCAATGGGTAACAGGGAGACGCGTTCAGGTGAATTCTGCAGGGGAATGACATTGTTCATGAGTTATTTTTCACGTAGCACACGCACTGTTTATGGATACAGGTATTCTGACCTGAACGCCAGGATCCTTCCACGACAATAAATCGCAGCGTGCGGATCCTTTTGTTTGCTTATCACGCATTATTGCGGGTAAAACCAAATACGCAAAGGTACGTTTTGCAGCAGGGATCCCGTATTAAGCCAGTCATGGCGCGGGCTGAGGGCTGGTTTGCCGTTTTTGGGGTAATACCAGGACGCTAATGATCTATCAATGGATGGATGTAAGTGACAATTGAAAACTGAAAAATGCGCTATGTAGATTCTGACAGATTTATGCACCTGAAATACGTTCAAAATCCACATAGCGTAACTCTGATTTCCCTTACCAGAAAAAAGAGGGGGAATAACCAGTATCTATCCCCCTAAACAATAGCAGAATAATAATGCAAAATGGCATCTGAATCGATCGCAGTTTGGCATTCGAATCGATCATGATTTGGCATCCATCTCCGATCACAGTTTGGCATCACAATCGATCACGATTTGGCATACTTCCGATCATTGATTGGAATTCGCCAGTCACTCCGGGAATTAACTCTTTTCACCACAGTCTTCATTGCCGTGTTTAAACCAATGGAGACGGCGATGTCCAGAAAGAGAAAATCCAGGAGCACTATGGAAAACTGTTTTAAGATCCTTCAGCTCAAGTTCGACCAGAAGCTGACTAACCGTTGTATCGAGCTGACATTACACATCAGCGCCTCAACCGTTTTTGAGGTTCGGCTCATACAAGGGAGGAGAAAGTGCGGCGATCATCTACAGTCTGCTGGTCACCTGCAAGCTGAACGAAGTGGAGCCGGAGGAAACAGACCAGACGGTTCAGATGAGGCTTACATAAAATATGGCCCCTATGAAAGACATGGGGCCGTCATCAGTCTGAGATTAAAAATTGTAACAAACAGACAATAGATATTCACGTCCTGCCATTTGGTAGCCAAAGGCTGTTTCATAATCTTTGTCGAACAAATTGACTATCTTTCCACGTACTGTCAAATGAGAAGTAATTGGATACGCAACAGTAATATCCCACAAGCTTACTCCGCCCATTTTCACGCTTTGATACGGATAGGAAGAGTAATTCTGATCATAACGAGCACCTAAATACTGATAAGTAATACCCCAATCAAAGTCATACAGTTGCCCGTCGAGCTGGTATTTCACTTGATGTTTAGGGCGGCGTAATAATGGCTTATCGGTAATTGCATTACGAGTATCAACGTAACCATAACTCACTGAATGTGTCAGTGGTCCTGTGTCAAAATTAGCGGTAGCTTCGATGCCCTTAATATGTACTTTTCCTTCGTTATAAGCTTTCTGGATGTAATCATCATAGGCTATTAGATCAGTGATGTCGTTACGATATCCAGAAATACGCCAGTTCACTCCAGCGGTTAAGCCTTCAAACGCACCTTCCCACTGTTTGCTTTTCTCAGGAGCTAGATTAGGATTTCCGTAGAAGCCATACAGTTGTCCAAGATTTGGTGCCTTATAAGATGTCCCGTAGGAAGCAATAAAGCGATAACCTTCGATGAATTCCCAACCGGCGCTGGTTTGCCAGGTTCCATGACGACCAAACTGTGAGTTATCGTCGCTGCGTGCTGCGACTTCAAAGGTAAAATCACTGACTTGTTGCAGCCCGGTCAGATAGATGCCAGTATTATATCTGTCATATCCATTGTTAATATAAGCTGTGCCTGGTGTTGTACTCTGTTTCTGCCAGTCAATGCCTGCACCAATATTACCGTGACCAACGATGATGTTGTTTGCCCACTGGACAGTGTATTGCTTCATCTCATCTAGAGTTGCTGACGAATCATAACGACCATAATGTGGATCGTAGTTGTAATCTCTGCTATGGCTGTAACTGGCAATCAGTTGTGATTTAATCAGTTCGCCGTTATAGCGCAGTCCGGTATCCCAGCTTTGATTATAGAGTTTACGTGTATCAATCAGTGGAGAGTCGGGAGAATAAAAAACATCATAGTTGGTTCTATTATCATAGCCATAGCCGCGTACAAATCCGCTCCAGGCATCAGTAAAGTTATGCTCCAGAGCGCCATAAAGTGTTTTACTTAAAAAACCATCATTATCTGGCTGGGCTTGCATTCCTGTACTACCATAGGCAACAACATCAAAACCATAGGTGTAGGCATAATCACCCAACAACGTTATCCATGTATTATTCCCCAGTTGTTGCTGTGTAGAGATATTGTAGTTCTGATAACCATTGCTTCCCCATCCTGCTGAAACTTCCGTTCCGGGTTCATTGCGCGTTGTGATGATATTCACTACCCCGCCTATTGCATCAGAACCATAAACTGCAGATCGTGGGCCACGGATATATTCAACACGTTGGACAAGCGCAATAGGAAACTGACTAAGGTCAGCGGAGCCACTCACCCCCGCAAGGTTTATGCGTACACCATCAATTAATACCAGAACATGGCTAGCGTTTGTGCCACGAATAAAAATAGACGAGAGTTGACCTGAACCTCCATTTTGTGAGAGATTCACGCCCGGAAGACGGCGCAGCACATCATTTATTGAGGTTGACTGCCAACGGTCGATATCCTGACGCGTCACAACGGTAGTTGGGGCAAGTACAGTGCTGCTGGGTTGTTCAAAACGGTTAGCAGTAACAACTAGAGTGTCCGAACTAGTATCCTGTGCCTTGGCTGTAAATATAGTGGCCGATATCGTAAGCAGTATTAATATTTGTGTTTTCATTATAAATCACCTTGAAATAACAGTTGGTATTATTGTTCACATACAATAATTTCATTTCCATTTGCATTTATTTTTTGAAAATTGGCTCCAAATGTGGATTTTAAATTTAATGGGGTAAGCATTTCATGTGTTTTTCCGCGACCCAGTAGTTTCCCTTTTTTTATTAGCCATATTTTATGTGCGTTGCGTAAAGAGTGGTTTAAGTCATGTCCACTCATGACGATAGTAACCCCCAAAGAGCTGAGCCTTTTTAAAATATCATCGAGCGCTTTTTGTTGAACAATATCCAAATTATTCATTGGTTCATCCAATAATAATAACTTCCCATTGTGATTGTATGGGGGAAATATTTGTAATATTGCACCAGCAAGTCTAACTCTTTGCCATTCCCCACCAGAAAGATGACTTAACTTTCTATTTAGCTTGTCATTAATAGATAGAGTTGCTGTCACTTCGTTATATAGATCGATTTTTTTATTTCCGAATATATGTAATGATAAATAATGCCAAACAGGCATCGCAAATGGTGCCGATTGATGTTGCGATAACCATGCTCGTTGGCGTGCAAGATGAGGCAGAGACCATTGTTCTATATGTCTTTTTCTAAAAAAAACATCTCCCTGTCCAGAGCTTAAACCTGACATTCTTTCAAGAAGTGTACTTTTCCCCGAACCATTGGGACCAATGAGATGAATTATTTCTCCTTGACGTATCTCACCAGAGATATTTAACAATCGCCCATGGTTAGTTACGTTATATAAGTTCATAAGATAAGACATCATGTATTCCTTGTCTGAAGTATGAAAAGTAATTATCTTGAGCCTCTTAATAATAGCCAAATGAACATTGGTGCACCAAATGTAGAGGTCACTACGCCAATTGGAATTTCTGAAGAGTTCAAGATAATTCGCGAGGTGATATCCGCTAATAGCAATCCGCTTGCTCCTGCAAAAACGCAACCGGGTAATAATATTTTATGGTCAATAATACCTAACAATCGTAAAATGTGGGGGATAATCAATCCAATAAATCCTATTGAGCCAGATAAAGCAACACTGACTCCTACTAGCCACCCTACCGCGACTACAAATAATTTACGCCAAAACCACACTGAAAGTCCTAGTTGTTTCGCTGGTGATTCACCTAAAGCTAGTATATTCATTGTTTGTGATTGAAGGCATGACCATAATAAAACAGGTACTAATGCTATCATTAACCATGAATGGCTCCAGTTTATTCCACCGAACCCCCCCATCATCCAGAACATCAGCTGACGTAAGTCAGCTGATGTTGAAAAGTAAATAGCCCATGTCATTATGGCACTACAAATAATACCTAAGGCAATTCCGGTTAGTAGCAAATAATTAATCGAGAATTTTTTTCTGGAAAAATAGAGAAGAATGGATGTAATTATAAGTGAACCAGTAATAGCAAAAATACCTATGCTCCATTGCGATAACTTACCACCTGCGAACATTATAGAAAAAACAATACCGACGCCGGCACCATTCGATACACCTAGTAATCCTGGTTCAGCGAGAGAATTATCAAACATTGTTTGCATTATTGCACCAGATAATGCCAGTGCAGCACCGACCATAATAACAGCAATGGTTCTGGGAAGTCTAATATTCAGAACAAATATTTGACCAGTATTTGAAAACCATTTATTAGGAAACAACCATTGCTCACCAACACACAAACTAATAACCGTTAAAAATAACAGTAATAACAACAGGATTAAAATAAATCGAAGATTCCTATTTAAATTAAACATAAGACAACCTCTGTGTTAATTATTTTTTATGTTTTTTATCAACCAGTTTTTAAAAGAAAGTAATTGCATTGATTCGTCGTTTTTTCTCCAAGTGAGAATAAAAGAATTATTGTGGTTTTCAGGTGTATCACATGGAATAACAAGTTCTCCATTATCAATGTGTTTTTGTATAAGGTATTTGGGCAATAATGCGACCCCCTGACCTGAAAGGACTGCCGTGACCAGCATTGATAATAAATTGAAATGAGGGCCTCTGGTTAATTTTTCTGAATATAGATTAAAAAAGGAAAACCATTGTGCCCAAGCATTTTTCCTTGTTGATTGATGCAATAGTACAAACTCATTTAGTAACTTATAATGTGTAATCTTTTCAGATGATTGAAAAATAGATGAACTGCATACAGGAACAATATCTTCTTTATATATAACTTCAGATTCGGAAAGTGGGGTTGAAAAGTCTTCTCTCATTATTACAGCATCGAATGCGAAATTATCTAAATCTTTTTCATCTGAAAGAGACAATATATTAATAACAATATCGGCATGATATTTATAAAAGTCAGATAATTTGGGGATCAGCACATGAGTGCTAAATGATGGATTTATAAGTAGTGTTAATGTATTCTGCTTTTTTAATAAAAACGCATCAGTATCGTATTCAAGTTTATCCAGAGATAGTTTTATTGCTGATAAGTATTTTTTTCCATCATCATTTAAAGTAATTCGACGTTTATAATGATGAAATAACTGAGTTTGTAGAAAATGTTCTAATGCTTGTATTTGACGATACACAGCACTTTGAGTCAGGCCCAATACTTCTGCCGCTCGTGAATAACTTTCGTACATTGCGACAGTTTCAAATGTAACCAAATGTTCGATTTTAGGTATTCTTCTTTTGTTCATTTTATGTGCATAAATTCTATTCTTGACTGCGTTAAGCTACAATAAAAATTTTTATATATGTTTGATTTTTATCAAGAAAACAATAGTAATAATTCTAGTTGGATGTATTGAATTCTATTCATAATGTCTTGTTTTTTTGTTATAAACAAATGTGATTAAATTAAAGGTATAGATATGACAGTCTAAATATTATAAGGGTAAATGGGATTTTTGTTATTATTTAGCAATCAATGAAAGGTTTTAAATATGAGAAATAATCCAACTATTGTAATTGGTGTAATTGGCGCAGACTGTCATGCCGTTGGAAATAAGGTTTTGGATCGTGTTTTTAGCGATCATAATTTCAATGTTATTAATCTTGGGGTAATGGTCAGCCAGGACGAATATATTGATGCTGCCATTGAAACTGGTGCTGATGCAATTGTGGTCTCCTCTATCTATGGGCATGGCGATATCGACTGTCTGGGTATGCGTGAACGCTGCATTGAGCGTGGACTGGGGGACATCCTGCTCTATGTGGGCGGTAACCTGGTGGTCGGAAAACATGACTTCGCTGACGTGGAAACCAAGTTCAAAGAGATGGGATTTGATCGCGTCTTTGCCCCAAGTCATGACTTAGAAGATGTTTGTCAGTTGCTGCTCCATGACGTTTACCAACGTCATGGCATTGAACCATATATTGAAGAGGATATCTGATGCAAATTGTCTCTGTCGATATTGGTTCGACGTGGACTAAAGCAGCCCTCTTTACCCGGGAGGGGGACGCGTTAACGTTGGTTAACCACGTTCTGACCCCAACCACTACCCATCATCTGGCAGAGGGTTTTTTCTCCAGTCTGAACCAGGTTTTAAACGTAGATAATGCCCTCCCCCTGTTAAACAGCGGTGAGGTTGCATTGAAGTATTCCTCCTCTGCCAAAGGTGGGCTGGCGGTTGCTGCAATGGGATTAGTGCCTTCTATCACCCTGGAAACCGCGAAAGTAACCGCTCAGTCTGCGGGCGCTAAAATTGCGCAATATTACTCCTACAAGCTGAACCGCCGTGATATCCAGGCACTGGAAGAAACACAGCCCGATATTCTCTTGTTCACAGGAGGTACTGATGGCGGTGATGAAATTTATGGACTGAATAACGCCCGTGTGTTAGCAGAATCCAAACTCGACTGCGCCATTATTTATGCCGGAAACCGGGATATTCAGGACGAGGTACAGAAGCTACTCGGGCATAAAGATCTGACAATCGTTGACAATGTTTTGCCTGACCTTGACCATCCGACCCCTTTAGCCGCACGCCAGGCTATCTGCGACATATTCCTTAAACGCATCGTTAAAGGGAAAGGGCTGGATGTCATTGTTGATAAAACAGGCGAAGAACCAATGCCGACACCGTGGACGGTCTTTGAACTGGTTAAAGCAATCAGCAACGTTGATAGCAACTGGAAAGAGTTCATGCTGATCGACATGGGGGGAGCAACCACTGATGTCTATTCCGCCTGTGCCAACACGCTCTCGCCCGATACAGTTTTACACGGTGTACCGGAACCATTTGTAAAACGAACGGTGGAAGGCGATCTGGGAATGCGTGTTTCAGCGATGGTGGTTGGTGAAAGCGCGAAAGAGTTAGTCAATGTGACTTTTGCTCAGCAACCCGCACAACTGGACGCTTTTTATCAATACCTCTGTCATTTAGTCGCTCATCCCGATTACTTACCCGCGAACGCAGAAGAAAAATATTTCGATACCGTCCTAGCCGGACTGTGTGTGGGTTATGCCACCGAAAGACATGCGGGCACCAAAAAAGAAGTCTGTACCTGCGTCGGCAATGTCGATTTACAGATTGGGCGTGATCTTACAGCTGTCAGAAAAGTTATCGGTTCAGGAGGTTGGCTCTCTCGTGCTAATCAGTTCGATATCCATAATTGGCTGAAATACCGTGAGTTAAATGACGAGGGTAAACGAATTCTTCTTCCGAGTCAGTTTGAATATTACCGAGATTCACGTGGATTGTTCCCTCTGCTGGCTAACGTTGCCAGGGTAGCTCCTCAGGCTGCTGCACGCACCAGTATTCAATGTTTAACCTTATAACAAAGGCAGTAATCAATGGAACTTCAAAATAAGAAATTAACTCATGACGAATTCATGACCGAGCGGTTACAGGTGCTGAAAACCTGGGAAACCGGTAAGGATGTTGAAAACTTTGAAGATGGCGTTAAATATCAACAAACCATTCCTGAGCATAAACGCTTCTCTCTTGCGTTGTTGAAAGCAGATCAGGAAGGTAAAACTCTTAGTCAACCGCGAGCAGGCGTAGCGTTGATGAAGGAGCATATCGAGCTGCTGAAAGCACTGCAGGACGAGTGTGATCTACTGCCAACCACGATTGATGCGTATACCCGTCTGAATCGTTATGAAGAAGCTGCTGTTGGGATCCAGAAATCCATAGAAGCCGGAACTTCTAAGCTGAATGGTTTACCAGTGGTTAACCATGGTGTTGCAGCCTGTCGCCGTCTGACTGAAACTTTGCAAAAACCGTTACAGATACGTCATGGTACGCCGGATGCGCGTTTGTTAGCAGAAATCTCGATGGCCAGCGGTTTTACCAGTTATGAAGGTGGTGGTATCTCATATAACATACCTTATGCTAAACGCGTATCTCTAGAAAAATCAATTCGAGACTGGCAGTACTGCGACCGCTTAATGGGGTTGTATGAAGAGCATGGGATTCGCATCAACCGCGAACCGTTTGGCCCACTAACGGGTACGCTTATTCCTCCATTTATCTCACATTCTATCGCGATAATCGAAGGCTTACTGGCGCTGGAACAAGGGGTGAAATCTATAACCGTTGGTTATGGTCAGGTTGGCAGCCTAACGCAGGATATTGCGGCGATTAAGTCTCTGCGTGAGCTTGCACACGAATACTTTCAGAGTTATGGCTATACCGACTATGAATTAAGTACCGTGTTTCACCAGTGGATGGGCGGCTTTCCGGAAGATGAATCGAAAGCGTTCGCTATTATCTCCTGGGGCGCAGCCGTCGCGGGGATGTCTGGTGCCACCAAAGTCATCACCAAAAGTCCGCACGAAGCCTGGGGCATCCCTACTGCCGCAGCCAACATTCAGGGGCTGAAAGCTTCTCGCCAAATGCTCAATATGGTCAGTGATCAAAAATTCCCACCATGCGCCGCAATTGATATGGAAGTTGAACTGATCAAGAGCGAAGTGCGTGCAGTACTGAATAAAGTGTTCGAACTGGGTAATGGCGATATCGCCCGGGGTACAGTGCTGGCATTTGAATCTGGCGTACTGGATGTGCCGTTTGCGCCAGCCGCCTGCAACGCGGGCAAAATTCTTCCGGTTCGTGACAACACCGGTGCGATTCGCGTACTGGAAGCCGGAGCTGTTCCATTGCCAAAAGATATTCTCGACCTTCATCACGATTATGTTGCTGAACGTGCACGCTTTGAAGGCCGCCAACCGACATTCCAGATGGTTGTTGATGACATCAATGCCGTATCCCACAGTAAATTAATAGGAAGACCATAATGAAAATTAAACAGGCTTTGTTCACCGCTGGCTACACTTCATTCTATTTCGATGACCAGCAGGCGATAAAAAACGGAGCAGGTCATGATGGCTTTTTTTATACAGGAGAGGCTGTTACACCTGGTTTTGCTGCCGTACGTCAGGCTGGAGAATGCGTTTCAGTTCAGCTGGTTCTGGAAAATGGTGCCGTCGCTATGGGGGACTGTGCTGCGGTACAGTATTCCGGGGCTGGCGGTCGTGATCCGCTATTCCTTGCTGAGCATTTTATTCCATTCTTAAACCAGCATATCAAACCGTTGCTGGAAGGTCGTGATGTCGATGCATTCCTTCCTAATGCTCGTTTTTTTGACAACTTACGTATTGATGGCAGCCTGCTGCACACTGCTATACGTTATGGTTTATCTCAGGCACTGCTTGACGCTACAGCACTGGCAACAGGGCGGCTGAAAACGGAAGTGATTTGCGATGAATGGCAGCTGTCTTGTGTGCCGGAATCCATCCCGTTATTTGGTCAGAGCGGTGACGACCGTTACATTGCCGTGGATAAAATGATCCTCAAAGAAGTGGATGTCCTACCCCATGCGTTGATCAACAATGTTGAAGAGAAGCTGGGCTACAAAGGTGAAAAACTGCGTGAGTACGTCCGCTGGCTGTCGGAGCGCATCCTGAGTAAACGCACCAACACGCGCTATCACCCTACCCTGCACATTGACGTGTACGGCACTATCGGTCTGATTTTCGATATGGATCCAGTACGCTGTGCCGAATATATCGCCAGCCTAGAAAAAGAAGCGCAAGGCCTGCCGCTATACATTGAAGGACCGGTCGATGCGGGTAATAAACCGGATCAGATCCGCCTGCTTACGGCAATCACCAAAGAACTGACCCGCCTCGGTTCCGGCGTGAAGATCGTCGCCGACGAATGGTGCAACACTTACCAGGATATCGTTGACTTCACCGATGCGGGCAGTTGCCACATGGTGCAGATCAAAACGCCGGATCTAGGTGGTATTCATAACATAGTTGATGCCGTGTTGTACTGTAACAAACACGGAATGGAAGCCTATCAGGGCGGCACCTGTAACGAAACTGAGATTAGCGCCCGCACCTGCGTACACATTGCTCTGGCTGCTCGCCCGATGCGTATGCTGGTGAAACCGGGAATGGGATTCGATGAAGGTCTCAACATCGTGTTCAACGAAATGAACCGCACTATCGCTCTATTGCAGGCTAAGGAATAACTGATGGTTCGTAAATTCAAAGTCTTATCGCCGACAGCTATTCTAGGTTATGGCTTCCCAGAGGAGAGCTTTAACAAGGCGATGGAAGAATCCCCGGATCTGATCGCTGTTGATGCCGGTTCGTCTGACCCTGGCCCCCACTACCTGGGGGCAGGTAAAGCCTTTACTGACCGTGCAGGCGTCAAACGAGACTTACGCTATATGATAACCGCCGGTGTGAAGAACAACATTCCGGTGGTGATTGGCACGGCAGGCGGTTCCGGCGCGGCACCGCATCTGGAATGGTGCCGGCAGATCATTCACGAGATTGCCCACGAAGAAAACCTATCTTTTTCTATGGCGCTGATCCCGGCAGATGTCGATAAGGCGATCGTACACGAGGCACTTGATAACGGTAAAATCACGGCGCTGGATTTTGTCCCACCTTTAACCCATGACGCGATTGACGAAAGCACGTATATCGTCGCGCAAATGGGCATCGAACCCTTTCAGCGGGCGCTGAAAGAAGGAGCGCAAGTAGTGCTGGGTGGGCGTGCTTACGATCCAGCCTGCTTTGCCGCTCTACCGATCATGCAAGGCTTTGATGAAGGTTTGGCGCTACATTGTGGGAAAATTCTTGAATGTGCAGCAATTGCCGCAACCCCCGGTTCAGGCTCTGACTGTGCGATGGGCATCATTGACGACAACGGCTTTACGCTGAAAACGTTTAATCCAAAGCGTAAATTTACCGAAACGTCAGCTGCTGCACACACTCTGTATGAGAAATCCGATCCCTACTTCCTGCCAGGACCAGGTGGCGTGCTAAACCTGAAAGACTGCACATTTAAAGCGGTCAATGACGGCGAAGTATATGTCAGCGGTTCTAAGCATGAAGAAACTCCGTATGCTCTGAAACTGGAAGGTGCGCGGCAGGTGGGCTTCCGCTGTCTGACTATCGCCGGGACGCGCGACCCTATTATGATCGCCGGGATCGATAACATTATCGGTGAAGTCAAAACCAGCGTTTCGCGTAACCTGTCGCTCGACGATGACAGCATTCGTATCAATTTCCACTTGTACGGAAAAAATGGGGTTATGGGAGAGCATGAACCGATGCAAACTGCCGGGCATGAGTTGGGGATTGTCCTTGATGTGGTGGCACCGACCCAGGAGATTGCCAACAGCGTTTGCTCGCTGGTACGCTCTACCATGTTGCACTACGGATATGAAAACCGCATCGCTACCGCAGGTAACTTGGCGTTCCCGTTCTCCCCTTCTGATATCCAGTGCGGGCCAGTATACGAGTTTTCCATATATCACCTGATTGAAGCCAACGACACTCTGCGTTTTGATTTCCATATTGAACAAGTGACGCCAGAAGGAGTTCAGGCATGAAACAGTCCATTGTCTCACTGGCGCAAGTCATTCGTTCAAAAAATGCAGGGCCTTACGAACTAGTTTTAGATATTTTATTTAAAACGAAAGAAGACTATGAGCGGGTTAAATCATCAGGGCAACTAACTCCAGAACTGATAGCACGTTTATATCATGTTGAACCTGATTTTATTCATCGTATTGTCTGGTTCGATCCTTCAAACGCAGTAAAAATTGTTATGCCACGGGATATTATCTCCGGAAGTGTGGCTGATAATGATGTTTATGGTGCACAACAACATGCACCATTATTAACTATTTGTTTCGACTTGTAGTTTTGTTTTAGCTATGAGTGGCATAGTTTTTATGCCACTCATATATCTGATTAATATCACATTTCCACTATATAAACCAATCCTTATGAGATGGAGTATATATGAAGAAAATAACATTAACAAAAATGATTGTGCTAGGTCTTATTCTTGGCATGATTACTGGTATCATTATTAATAATAACGCATCACCGGAGTTTGCTAAAGTATATGCCGAAGATATTTCTATTTTTACCACGATATTTTTACGTCTGGTAAAAATGATTATTGCACCTTTAGTTATATCCACCTTGGTTGTCGGCATTGCAAAAATGGGAGATGCAAAGTCTCTTGGTCGTATTTTTTCAAAAACACTTTTTATATTTATTTGTGCGTCTTTGTTATCAATAGCATTAGGCTTAATTACAGTTAATATCTTTACTCCTGGAGTGGGTATTAATTTTATTGCACATGGGGCCGATTCTACAGATTTAGTTTCATCAGAGCCGTTTAGTCTACAAGTATTTATTTCACATGCGGTACCAACAAGCATTGTTGATGCAATGGCCCGCAATGAGATTCTACAAATTGTTGTTTTTTCTATTTTTTTAGGGTGTAGTTTAACTGCTATTGGTGATAAAGGAACACCAATTGTACATGTGCTTGAGTCGTTAGTTGATGTTATGTTAAAACTAACGGGGTATGTTATGTTATTTGCTCCACTGACTGTATTTGCCGCTATTTCTGCATTAATTGCCGAGCGAGGAATAGGGGTTATGGTTAGTGCTGGCATTTTTATGGGGGAGTTTTATCTTACGTTAGCTATATTGTGGGTCCTTTTGATCGGGTTGGCCATGATCTATGTTGGTCCATGTATTAAACGTTTAACAAAAAGTATTTCTGAGCCCGCTTTGTTAGCTTTTACAACTTCAAGTTCTGAAGCTGCGTTTCCGGGAACACTTGATAAACTTGAACGATTTGGTGTTTCACCCAAAATAGCAAGTTTTGTTTTGCCAATAGGCTATTCATTTAATCTTGTTGGTTCTATGGCCTATTGTTCATTTGCCACTGTATTTATTGCACAAGCATGCAATATTCATTTGGGTATGGGTGAACAAATAACAATGCTATTAATTTTAATGCTAACATCTAAAGGAATGGCTGGTGTTCCTCGTGCATCGATGGTAGTAATTGCAGCAACCCTTAATCAGTTTAACATACCAGAGGCTGGATTGATCTTATTAATGGGAGTAGATCCATTCTTAGATATGGGACGATCAGCAACAAATGTTATGAGCAATGCTATGGGGGCTGCAATGGTCAGTCGTTGGGAAGGTGAGCATTTTGGTGAGGGGTGCCGGGGGCAAGTACCTCAGCAGCATTCATCATCAGAAATAGGTTGAGTCTGCTTAATAGTGTAACCGTTTTATTTATGAGGTTTTATTATGTCAAAGTTGTTTAACTGGCAAGATCCATTTCAACAAAGTAAAGACGATACAGAATATAAGTTAGTCAGTAACCAGCATGTAACAGTAACAGAATTTGAAGGACAAGAAATAATAAAAGTTGCTCCGGAGGCTTTAACATTACTAGCACAACATGCATTTTATGAGGCTTCATTTTTTCTACGGACCTCTCATCTTATTCAGGTTTCCAAAATTCTTGATGACCCAGAGGCCAGTAGTAATGATAAGTACGTTGCATTACAACTTCTACGTAATGCAGAGGTTTCTGCAAAAGGTATCTTACCTAACTGTCAAGATACAGGAACATCTACAATAATTGCTAATAAAGGACAACAGGTCTGGACGGAAGGTAATGATACTGAAAACCTAAGTAAGGGAATATATAATGTATTTCAGGAAAACAATTTGCGTTTTTCACAAAATGCAGCCCTTGATATGTATACAGAGGTTAATACTCGGACAAATCTCCCTGCACAGATAGATATTAACTCTGTACCGGGTGATGAATATAATTTTCTTTGTATAAATAAAGGTGGTGGATCCGCAAATAAAGCAGCCTTATACCAAGAAACGAAATCAATTTTACGCTCAGATAAGTTAGTTGATTTCTTGACTGATAAAATGAAATCTTTGGGAACCGCTGCGTGCCCCCCTTATCACATCGCATTTGTTGTTGGTGGTCTTTCTGCAGATCAATCGTTAAAAGTAGCAAAACTAGCTTCTGCTAAATATTATGATAACCTTCCTGAAAAAGGTAATGAGTCAGGTCAGGCATTCCGAGATAGGGATTTAGAAGAGCAATTACTAAAAGCTTGTTACAAATTTGGAATTGGTGCACAATTTGGTGGTAAGTATTTTGCTCATGATGTTCGCGTGATTCGACTACCACGACATGGAGGATCTTGCCCTATCGCAATGGCTATATCTTGTTCAGCTGATCGCAATATAAAAGCTAAAATAAATAAGCATGGTATATGGATTGAAAAATTAGAACATAAGCCAGAACGATTTATACCTGAGTCTTTTGGTTTGAAAAATAGTGTACAATCAGTTCAATTAGATTTGAATCGTCCTATACATGAAACTCTTCAAAAGTTATCTCTATTAACCGTTGGCACTCGTTTATCTCTTAATGGCCCACTTGTTGTGGCTCGTGATATAGCGCATGCAAAAATTAAAGAACGACTAGATAATGGTGAACCAATTCCTGAATACTTGAAAAATTACATTATATATTATGCAGGTCCTGCTAAAACTCCAGATAATATGCCTTGTGGTTCACTTGGCCCTACAACAGGGGGACGTATGGATAGTTATGTCGAGGCATTCCAATCTGTTGGTGGTAGTTTGATTATGCTATCTAAGGGTAATCGAGGTAAACAGGTTACCGATTCTTGTAATAAATATGGCGGTTTTAGTTTAGGCAGTATTGGTGGTGCTGCCGCATTATTAGCACAAGAATATGTGAAAAGAATAGAATGCTTAGAATATCCTGAGCTAGGTATGGAGGCTGTATGGTTAATGGAGGTTGAAAATTTCCCAGCCTTTATCTTAGTTGATGATAAAGGTAATGACTTCTTTAGTGGATATGATGGTGAATATAGTTGCTCTAAATGTCAGTCTAAATGCTGAGGAGGACAGGTGAATATTTCTAATGAAATGATGGTGTTGGAAGACCATAATGATAGACATAGAAAACGTCAACAAAATTTAAAAAGTAGAGTAGATGCGCGGATATCCTCAGCAAAACAGCAAAGAGGTGTATTTATAATATTTACTGGCAATGGAAAAGGAAAAACAACAGCTGCTATTGGAACAGTTTCTCGTGCTCTAGGACATGGTAAAAAGGTAGGTATTGCACAATATATAAAAAAGAAAGAAAATAATGGTGAGTTTAATTTTTTATCCCAATTTAATGTTGAATTCCATACAATGGAAACGGATTTTACTTGGGAGACACAAAATGCCCAAGTTGATACTGAAGCAGCAAGAAAAGTTTGGCAAGAGAGTAAACGAATGCTTGCTGATGAAAGCTATGATTTGGTTATACTTGATGAAATAACTTATATGCTGACTTATCACTATCTTGATACGCAAGAAGTTATGAATGCCATTCAATCACGACCACAACAACAAAGTGTTATAGTTACAGGACGAGGGTGCCATAGAAATTTATTGAGTATTGCTGACACTGTTAGTGAGATTCGCTCGGTAAAGCATGCTTTTGATACAGGAGTTAAAGCACAAGAAGGTATTGACTGGTAACGATTGAGTGATAGGGAGTATGGCATGAAGTCGTACTCCCAAATTACAGGCTGGCAGTTCTATATATTTGTATAGTATACAGATTAGGTGTATTAGTCGCGACTTGATCTGACACTGAGCCTTGAAAGGTTGAGAGTTACCGGTTGATATGGGTGTCGAATCCTTATACAAAACACGAGATAACTCTCATGCTTCATACTACCAATCCCGTTATCAAACACAAAACCGGTTTGCTCAATCTAGCTGAAGAACTCAGCAACGAATCAAAAGCCTGTAAAATCATGGGCGTTTCGCGTGATACGTTTTATCGTTACCGCGAACTGGCTGATGAAGGCGGTGTGGATGCGCTGATTAATCGTAGTCGTCGCGCTCCTAACCTTAAGAACCGTACCGATGAAGCCACTGAACAGGCTGTTGTTGATTACGCCGTCGCTTTCCCGGCACACGGTCAGCACCGGACCAGCAACGAGCTTCGTAAACAGGGCGTTTTTATCTCCGGCAGTGGTGTCCGTTCTGTCTGGTTACGCCATAACCTTGAGAATTTCAAAAAACGTCTGAAAGCACTGGAAGAAAAAGTAGCCCGTGATGGCATTGAGCTAACTGACAGCCAGATCGCAGCACTGGAGCGTAAAGCCTGTGATGAGAACCACGGCAGCCTAGCGGCTGCAAATCAGGGTGTGGCAGAATATGAGCTTTCAGAGTAACCATCCAGAATGAGTTCCCATGTCACACGACCTGGAGCACCAGAAAGTCCACACCAGAATGGTGAAAGAGGTTCTGAAAGCCGTCGCCAGAGCCAATAATCATCCTTATCAGTCCGTATTTGCAAACTTTATCGCCGGTCATTCCTCCTGCACGGTCTGTTTCTGGGAAACCTTCCACAAAATGTATCCGGATTCACCGTACGAATACGTCACGTTCTACCATACCTGCCGTCGTTTTGATTTATACGAAACAGAAGCGAAGATGAAGGCGGATGACCCGAAGTGGTGGTGATTTTCAGCCCCGACCGCTGAAACGCCTGTTCACAGCCAACCAGTGCTGGACGTCCTTCCTTGATGCAGGCGGTCTGCGCGATATCGAGGTTGAGGCTGTCACCAAAATGCTGGCCTGCGGCACGCGGATACTGGGCGTGAAGGAATACAACTGCGATAAACCTGACTGCCCCCACGTCAGATACGTCACTAACTCATGCGGCAGCCGTGCCTGCCCTCCCCTAGAGAATCCTGCCAGGCTTGCCACACTGATATATCTTGACTTTATGTAAACGATATGACACCTTAACATGATAACGATTGCCATTCTCTTTTAATATACAGAGAAACTAGGAAATAGATGAATGAGTTATGTTACTTTAATATTCTCTGACAATAACCTAAATCAGTTAGATTATTGTCATTTAATAAATAATGACATTCTTTCATCATAAATAAAAAGACTCTTGTTTATAATATTGTTCGCTGCATTATATGATTATTTATCATGATAACTCTCCTATGTTGTATGTTTATATGATTTTCCTTGAAACATATAATGCAAATTATCGATTTATTTTCCATCATTAATCCAGATAAACAACAAACTAATAGTATGCAAGGAGGCATTATTTGTTTCGCTAGGATGCTTTAGAAAACAGAAAAATGAAGTGGCAGGGACGGGCAATATTACTTCCCGGAATACCACTGTGGTTAATCATGCAGGGAAGCATTGTGTTTATTACGGCATTTCTGATGTTCATTATTGTTGGTACCTGGTATCTATAGCCGCCGTGTTAATGTCAGTGGTGAGGTCACAACCAGGCCAAGAGCTGTCAATATATTCAGGTGTACATGGATTTATTGTCAGGCAGTTTGTTCATGAAGGGCAGTTGATAAAAAAAGGGATCCGGTTTATCTGATTGACATCAGTAAAAGTACACGCAATGGTATTGTCACTGATAATCATCGCCGGGATATAGAAAACCAGCTGGTTCGTGTGGACAACATTATTTCCCGTCTGGAAGAAAGTAAAAAAATAACGCCAGATACCCAGGAAAAACAACGTCTGCAATACACAGATGCATTCCGTCGCTCATCAGACATTATACAGCAGAGAATTACAGATACTATCAGTCAAAAGGACTGATTAATAAAGATCAATTAACTAACCAAATTGCATTATATTATCAACAACAAAATTTAATAGGTGAACTTGGGGAAGGTCTTTCTGGCGGTCAAAAACAGCGTATATTTATTGCACGAGCCTTATACCGGAAACCAGGAATATTATTTATGGATGAGGCAACCAGTGCTCTTGATTCAGAGAGTGAACATTTCGTGAATGTTGCCATAAAAAACATGAATATCACCAGGGTAATTATTGCACACAGAGAAACAACGTTGAGAACTGTTGATAGAGTTATTTCTATTTAAACCATAGAGGAATTACAACCGTATTAGGAATATTTCTTCCTGTTATAATTCCTCGTTATGCTCTGATATCTGTTGGAGGTGGAATGGAAGATAGACAATCCACCAAGAAGAAATATCATTCTGTGTGGATTGTCCAATAACTGTTCTTTCTTATATTAAATAATACTATTTATAAACAAACATCACTAAGATTATTTAGACTCCAATTACACAATCTTCCTGCAGCATAGTTCCATGCTTCTGAAGGTATCCCTTCGGGTTTTTGCTTAATTGTTCCTCCTAAACCGGATGGAGACATTGCAGGATTAGGTTTGTGAGTGGATGCATAGTCATATATTGCACCTCCAGCCATCCCCCCAGCAGCTGCTCCAATTCCTCCTGCAACAAATTGCCCATAGTGTACCTATAGCCATCGCAATATCACGCCCTGAAGCACCACCAGAAACAGAATCTAATTCATTTAGAGTCAGAGTTCTCATATGAACTCCTTTTTATCTTATCGGATATTGAATAATAATTATCACCAACAAAGTAACATATTGCAGACATTAATGCAGACATTAATGCAGAGAAGCAAAATGTATGCATGGATAAAAAATCCTTTCCTCTAAAAACACAATCATATATAGCTAATGCAATATATATTGCGGTGGCATTTATTATAAATGCAAATAACAACTCTAATTTTGTTCTTTTTCTATCCATTACTTTCTATCCCATCACCACACAAACGATAACAATAATGATAATGATAATGATAATGATAATGATAATGATTATCATTCATATGGTCAAGGGTGAAGGGTAGGGGGCCCTCCCCCCTATAAGGGGTCCGCTTGGAAAACGGATTTTACCACGTCAAGAGAATTGAGTTGAACAAGCCAGCTAACTAGGGTCAGTTTGGATATCGAAAATTATTGTACGTTTAACGCACCATACATTAGCATTAATGATGAAGGAAAAGAATAACAATGGCAGTCAACTCACTTCTTTTTTGGATTTCTTAATTTTCGTCTGATAAAGCCGCTTTACCCGTTCAATTTCTGCCAGCGTTGCAGACCAGTGTAGTTCGGCGGCATGACGATATCTGGCAGCCATTTTTTCCACCATCTCCGGATTGCTGTCCGCGCTGCGGTGCTGACGCCCCTTCTCCCCAAAAACTTCAACAACCAGCCACTGGCTTCCGGTTCTTCCGAACAATGCCTTGCACAAACGTCTCACAGTCAGCGGGGTTAAATCTGGATCGGGATCATAGGCAATGGTAGCAAAAATAAAGCGCAGCATTTCTGATGTCTTGTAACGCTTTACGCTGGCAGCCAGGCGTGCGGCACGTTGCGGTGCTTCCCAGCGGTCGTTACTGTAATTAGCCACTTCAGCCAGATAATCCTTTTCAAGTTTTTCAGCCGTGTAGCACCTGCCGCCTAAAAAAAGCCGCATGGCCTCCCTGGTTTTATCTCTCACATATCATCCCTCATTAATGCTAATGTACGCATACATTAGCATTAACATGCTGACAGTAACAAGCGGCGGATTATACGTCTGTATAACGTAAATGATTGCAGTATACAGGCCAGGCGGTCAGGTTTTCAGCCGTGCCTGTTCCTGCAGCAGTTCCAGATGATATGCAGCAATAGCGTTTACCACCCCTGCCATCATCCGTGCGTCGGCGATCGCTGAGTGTGCCAGCCCTTCCCAGGTCAATCCGGCCTAGCTGGCAGCACTGGCCAGTGAAATCGTGCCATAGCGGTTGGTGGCCCCATAATATCCTGCTGCCAGCTCCATCGCACAATATATCGTCATTTCTTCCAGCCAGTCAGCCGGATCGCTATGTGCGGCAGCAGTCTGTTTCAGAATGCGGATGTCGAACCGGGCATTAAAGATAATTACTGGTCGGCCCCGATAGCATGACGCAGTTGCCGCGCCACATCTGTCCATAATGGTGCGCCGCAGAGAGCCTGCTCACTGATACCATGCACAGCCCCGATGGCGACCGTGGGCTTCAGTCTGGTTTCAAATACCACCTGACCGGACGCATCGGTCAGGCCGATTTCCAGGGCTTCCGCGGTATTGTCCAGTCCTGTCGTTTCAGTATCCAGAAAGAGCGGTGCCAGACTCAGCCAGTCATATGCCTGCCGTGCCATCCGGCCACTGGTGCTGTTAAGTCTGGATAAAACGGAAAGTCGCTGGCCAGCCAGAAGTTGTTTACTCGTCAGTGGGCGTTTCTCACGCATCGGAACACAGTCTGCAATTCGGTATACAGCGAACCTGCCACCATAAGTGTTTTTATACCACTTAACCGGCTCAGCACCGGGGGCTGGTTTCATTCTGAATTCATCGCGCAAACGTCCTTTCGAGAAACACCTGTCTTCAGCAATCGCCTGCGCACGTCTGGTGACCAGCTCATCATTATTCATGGTTCTTGCATCTCCGTCAGACGTTTTTATATCCGGACAGCCCCTCTATGGCCACTTCTGTGCAGTATGCAATACTCGCAGGATATACACTTTTCCCCACTGGCTGTCGACCTCATAAACCAGAACAAAATGCGGGTGAATAACCAGTTCCCGGGTACCTTCCACACGACCGTTGCGGCCTTTATACGGCTGCCCGGCCAGGCTGCTGGCTGAATAACCAATCCGTTCGTCCAGTTCAATGGCGGCCATCAGGTTCTGCTCCGCAATGTACTCACGAATGCGCTTCCTGTCCTGGCTGGCCAGCATGGTCCAGAATATCTCTATCATTTACCGGCGACCTTCCTGCTCATTTCATCCCGCCATGCTGCAGCAGAGGATTCGACCATGTCATGGGGAAGCACATCGCCGTGCTCGAGTTGCTGACGTCCTGCCGCAACCTGGTCACGGAACCAGGTATTATGCTGACGTTCAACGGTCTGGCGCATAAAATCCCGGATTAACTGAGAGCCATTACGGTCCATGCTTTTTGCAGCGGCCATAAAAGCATCCTTCAGTTCAGCGTCTATTCTTAAACTCATATTAACCTGTGCCATTTATCACCTCGTCATTACTACGTATATACACAGTATATAACGATTCAGATATCGTCACCAGGATATGCCGCGTCAGCGGCATGGAAGGCGGCACTCTGTTGTTTCATATGATACAGGAGTAAAACCGCCGAAGCCCGGCGTAAGCCGGTACTGATTGATAGATTTCACCTTACCCATCCCCAGCCCTGCTAAGCCATACCCGCTTTCAGCCATGAGAGAGCTTTTGTGCGCGGTCGGAGTGGTCCCGACGAGGGTTTACCCGAAGTCGGGGCGTATCTCCGCGTTAGCGGGCCGTCAGGGCCGCTTACGAGCGTGTACTGAGGACTTCCAGCCAGAACACTGACAGCGATGACGGAGCATAGTTACAACATTCATAATTAAAAGCGACTCTGTTCCGGCCCGGAGGGCCGGGGCGGGCCGCTTTTCAGTTATGAGGGAGGGGCTTTGTGGTTTCGGTTCTGTGCTGGACCGGGGTATTTCCGAGGTCTATGTTTGCATGTTGTAACTAAAGTAGCTCCGGTCGGGGCCCGCCGCTTGCGGTGGGAGGTGCATATCTGTCTGTCCACAGGACAGGCAGTGAATAGGTTTTCTTTTTAAATGAATGTAATTAAGTAGTTTAAAGGAGATATAAACAGGTGTTTAAAAGATACATTGCACCCTGTAACGCTGGCGGCTGGCGCTTTATGACATGAACGATTGTAACCTTATGGAGAATTCCCTTGCAGTTAAATGTGGATAAGCGGAATTCCCCGTCTGTGAGACGTGTTTTGCGTGAAAAACCGGGGGAGCATTGCGAGCCGGAAAGCAGATGATGAGGCTGTTTTTTGTGTGCTGCGCTGCTTTTTTGTGCGTCGCCGGGCTTCAGACGTGCGGAAACCTCCGGCGCAGACCGGATTATTCAGATGAGGTCAAACTCAGGGGGAGGCAGTGGCCAGCCGTGTGTAGTTGTTGTTCCGCGACATTATCATGCGTTCCTTCACGCGACGGTCGATTTCGCGCTTCACGGCCTCCAGGCTTCCCCGGAAACGCCCTTCCGCGATTTCACGCGTCAGCTGCCGTTTCACCAGGGTGACAATGTCCTGGCGGGTTCTGCCTGCATCGCGGCGCGCACGGGCACGTTTCATGCCGTGGGACTTAAGCTCTGCCTGATAACTGCGGAAACGCTCGCGCACAAAACGCCAGGCCTTAGCTATCAGTTCATCCATACCCAGCGCATCCAGCCCCTGCTTTTTTCGCTGCCTGTTTTCCCATTCCACGCGGCTGCGGCGTGCGGAAGCCACTGCCTCTTCTGAGATATCGAGGGCGGCAAACAATGCCGGTGTGAACGTGATGTCGGTCGGAATATAACAGCCAATAAGCGGGTCATATTCCGTCTGGTAGGTGATCAGTCCCAGCTCTGCAAGGAACGTCAAGGCCCGGGTGCCCCGGGTGATGGAGAGTTTTCCGACAGCAGACTCCGTCGCCAGTCCGCACTCAATGGCCAGTGTGGTGATGGAGCACTGGACGCGGTTGGCCAGCGGGTCATAGTGGAAACACAGCCCCTGCAGGAGCGCATCAATAGCCCGTCGACGCAGCACCGGTGGCATGCGCCGACGCAGACCACGGGAACGGGCATGCGCCACATGAATGGCGAAATCAAAACGGGAGGTGAAGCCCACCGCCTTTTCCATCAGTTTTTCGCAGAACTTCAGCGTTCCGGCACCTTTACGGGGTGTAAACACCGGATTCGGGTTCTTTACCTGGCGGTAATACGTTTGTTGAAGATCAGCCACACCATCCTGCACTTACAATGTACAGAAGGAGTGAGCACAGAAAGAAGTCTTGAACTTTTCCGGGCATATAACTATACTCCCCGCATAGCTGAATTGTTGGCTATACGGTTTTTAGATGGCCCCGTTAATCTTCCTCAGTCGCCAAACTTGCTGAAGATTATCGGGGTTTTCACTTTTCTGGCTCCTGTAAATCCACATCAGAACCAGTTCCCTGCCACCTTACGGCGTGGCCAGCCACAAAATTCCTTAAACGATCAGCAATCTATCACGCACACCAGAAACAGGCAAGAATGTGATGTCGCTACATTTCAGTTAGCTAAAAGCACTCTTCTGCTTTATCAGTTCGGCAATCATCTCTGCCTGAGTAACACCCTCAGCTTCACACATCTCCTGCAATTGCGCTTTTAACGCAGCAGGAATGAACACTCTGAGTTCTTTATGTGTGGCTCGTTTTCTTGCCAGGGATGCCTGCTGACGTTCTGCAAGCGTCAGAGGATTACCTTTTCTGTATGCTCGCTTTGTACCTGATGAGGAAGTCACTGCATTTTCTGTCTGCGACATCTCGCCTCCTCAATACTTAAACAGGGATCGTTTCGCAGAGGATACTACAGTTTTTTGAAATCAGCGACTTGAAAGTTGTGACGATGATCTGTGTTGGCGCACAAATCATGTCTGATTACGACCGTTTAATGTGATTTTGATAATGAAATGACTGAAAAGCTGGAAATGCCTTAACCTGTGTGCCGGCCCCGGGCGGGACCGGCTGTTTCTGGCATGTCGGGTGTCTGCCCCTGAAATACCTCACACTTCCGGAAAGCGGGGACTTCCGTCCCCGCCCGGCAGCTTACTTCCGTGCTTCGTAGGCCAGAGTTACCTGCACCACTGTATTTCCCCTGTGAATATTCAGCTCACATAACCGTTCCCTGAATATCAGTGAAAAACACAACACCGTGGCGCACACGGCGAGCAACCCGATAAGGGCATATTTCGTCATAAACTTTGACCTCTCTGCAAGGAAGAGGCTACAATCAGTAGTGTTCAAGTACTTCATGCAGGCCTCACGAGTTAATGGATTAACAAGTGGGGTCTTCGCATTTCTGGTACCTGCGTCTTGCCTGAACCAGAAAGGCTCAGACACCCGCCGCGATAATACCACATTCCCTGTTACTGACCATTCCCTCCATTTCCCGCTTTTCACTACAGAAACGCCGGGGGCGGGGAAAACTTGCTTTTTCCCGTCCCCGGGGTTGGACAACTGAGCAACGCGAAGGCGTCAGTGGATTTTTATGATCCTTCCAAACTCTGCTTCCATTTTTTTCATATCCTGTTCTCTTACTGCGACTATCAGTTGTTTTCCTGATTTTCGTGCCACTCTGGCAAACTGCATGACGGCAGATTCATTATTCAAATCAGGCCATCTGAACCGCCCCGGAAATCCTGGAGACTAAACTCCCTGAGAAAGAGGTAAACAGGATGACTAAAAATACTCGTTTTTCCCCCGAAGTCCGTCAGCGGGCGATTCGTATGGTTCTGGAAAGTCAGGATGAATATGACTCACAGTGGGCGGCAATTTGTTCCATTGCCCCAAAGATTGGCTGTACGCCGGAGACTCTGCGTGTCTGGGTTCG
>OBWF01000295.1_pt1 | contig 30606 bp, 33 predicted proteins | sample 1495211 | NCBI WGS metagenome assembly OBWF01 (sample SAMEA2580051, study PRJEB22360) | human gut metagenome | reverse complement strand
TGGATGCATGCTGCCGGCTGCTGTCTCCGCTGGAAGAGGCGCTTCATGGCTATGTCATGACTGACGGCAAACTCCATGCCGATGATACCCCGGTCCAGGTACTGCTGCCGGGTAATAAGAAGACGAAGACCGGGCGGTTGTGGGCGTATGTTCGTGATGACCGCAATGCCGGGTCAGCGTTGGCACCTGCAGTGTGGTTCGCTTACAGCCCGGACAGAAAAGGCATCCATCCGCAGACTCATCTTGCTTGCTTCAGCGGTGTGCTGCAAGCGGATGCGTACGCCGGGTTCAACGAGCTGTATCGCAATGGTCGGATAACGGAAGCTGCCTGCTGGGCTCATGCCCGCCGAAAGATCCACGATGTGCACGTCCGCATCCCGTCAGCACTGACGGAAGCAGCCCTGGAGCAGATCGGTCAGTTGTACGCCATAGAGGCGGATATAAGGGGAATGCCGGCAGAGCAGCGGCTTGCTGAACGTCAGCGAAAAACGAAACCGCTGTTGAAATCCCTGGAAAGCTGGTTGCGTGAAAAGATGAAGACCCTGTCGCGACACTCAGAGTTGGCGAAGGCGTTCGCGTACGCACTTAACCAGTGGCCGGCACTGACGTACTATGCGAACGATGGCTGGGTGGAAATCGACAACAACATCGCTGAAAATGCCCTGCGGGCGGTCAGTCTGGGTCGTAAAAACTTCCTGTTCTTCGGCTCTGACCATGGTGGTGAGCGGGGAGCGCTACTGTACAGCCTGATCGGGACGTGCAAACTGAATAACGTGGATCCAGAAAGCTACCTTCGCCATGTGCTTGGCGTCATAGCAGACTGGCCGGTCAACCGGGTCAGCGAACTGCTTCCGTGGCGCATAGCACTGCCAGCTGAATAACACATCCCCGTCAATACGGCCCTCGCTGTACGCTTACTACTGATCCATCAGATCCGTCAGTGCTGCGCTCTGCTTCTGACGGTTGATGATCCATTCCTCCAGCTCTTTTTCTGATTTCCGTTTCAGATTCTCCGTCCAGTCGTCAAGGCAGTTTCCGGTCATTAAATCAAGCCAGCAAAGCCAGACCAGTTTGAGGCGCAACTCCGTGCCACCAAACTGACGGAAGAGGCTGATCAGTTTATTTGCCAGCGAACGCTGCCTCAGACGTTCACATTCAGACAGGAGAATGCCTTCCAGCATCGGATGATGAACCAGCAGATGTTCACTGGTGCATAAATTCACTATCAGATCATCATCCAGGGGCGGCGTGGTCCGTTTGTCCGGACCATAAATCAGCCGGTGCAGACTCTGGGGTACGATGGCAATCTCCGGTTTTTCACCATTGAATGACACCCACCCGGGCGTCAGATTATGGAAGTAGTAGATATTCGGATGACACACGCCCCAGGATACGGCGTGCCGGGTGAAGCCGGTCAGCCATTTCTGGTAGCTTTCGTGGAGCAGCTCGTAACGGGTCTGATACTGTGGTTTCATTTTCATATTCCTCACGGGGGATAACAGGCAGCAGAACGCCGCCGGCAGGCCGGAGACTGCGTCTGTTGCAGATGAACGGTTAAGAATTACGGACGGGACTGTGCAATACGCGCCTGCAGCCAGGCTTCCACTTCGCTTTTCAGCCATCGGGAGCTGCGGCCCATTTTGATGGGCGCAGGAAAGTCACCATCCTTGATGAGTTTGTAAAACCACTTATCGGTCAGGCCGGTCAGTTGAGTGATAAATGCCATGTCGACCATCTGGTCATCCATCAGTGAAACTGGGGTATTCATGAAAATGTTCCTCCGGATGTTGTTAATCTCAACCGGCGTTGGTGATGAAAACAACGCACCACCTTCACCGGCATAACAACCGGGGAGAAACGTAAAAAATAATCGGGAATGTGACCGCCAGGAGATAAACGGGGAGGTTACGGTGGCTGAGCCGTACCGGTATGCCGGGTGGTTGTTACGAAACGATGCTTCCGCACGCGCGCGCGATAAAGAAGGGATGATTTTCGTGAGGAAGAGGGGAAAACTGGCGTTCTGATAATTGCAGAGTTATTTACGGGGCGGTTACGATGGGGCAGACCGTGTCCGGTGGGCAGGCGACAGGTATCACCGATGGGATAAGACTGTCTGATTGGTATTATAAATATATAAGAGAGATCAAACAAATGAGATCAAATACATGAGTTCATATATGTGAAATAAACACGGTGAGTGTGATCAGTGGGCATGATGAGAACGCAGTAGCAACAGACTGCGCTATCCCTGATAGCTGGCGTATAACCCGCGTATATAAAACGTATCTGCAATGTACGTGAACAGAGTGCATTAAGCATCCGTCTGAGCGGTAAACATATCCGACCTGGTGAGTGACAGTCTGAGAGACCGGTTAAGTGGTGGCTCGGGAGTAATGAGTTTGGGGTGGGTACCAGAATGCCAGTCTGGCGGTATGCTGACAGTATCACGTTAATTGCAGCATAAAGTGATGAGAGGCTAATGGAAGTTAAAACCAAAGCAGTTCCGTCGTTGTTCATCCCGGGAGACGCTGGAAAAAGTGATTTCCCACACGCGTTATAAACTTACCTCTGCGGAACTGGAAGCCTTCAACTCTGTGGTTGATCACTGGCTGGCAGAACTGACAATGAACAAGCTTTACGATCGTGTTCCCGCTTCAGTCTGGAAATATGTCATCTGAGCGTTCGGTAATCACAACTGCATCGCGCCAGGTGTTATCCGCTTTGTGATTCTTATTGGCTCTTCTCAGGTTATTAAAAGCTGAATATGTTCCTGTTGTCGGGAACCAGGATAATACCGGGAACGTTAAGCGGTATAGCGACAACAAAGAATTCGAAATCAAAAGGGAATGGTGCCGGAGGCGTGGGCGGTAATGGGCCGATTTTCGGGCATTACCGACCTCTGCTGAGGTTTTCTCGTATTTATCGGGGAGCTGGTGCGTTACTGTCACTGTCTGGCACAGCAAACGCAGAGGTGGCGGGGCGCTCTGCTCCGCTGACTCCGGCTAATCTCTCCCCTTTTACCTACTGCAACAGTACAAATACACTGACGCCTGAAACGACAGCCAGAATCAGCACAGGCAGTAACGTCAGTAGACAAAGCAGACGATCGGTATTCCGGTAATAATCGAAGGGATCTGCTGACACGTAGCCCGGGCAACATTCCGTATTATGAGGGATGGCGTTATCACAATCCCTGCACACCGTTTTGCGTATCACCATAACGCCCTCCTCACAATCTTATCCGTAACCGGCTTTTTGCATTAAAAAAACAACGCTGAAAATTCAGCCGTCAGTCCGGAGACGACAGTCGGGTTATCTCAGAGTGCCTGAGATATTGCCTGGTTGGAGATCACTTCAGGGACTCTGCGCATTTTTTACGGCGTGGTTAATCCGTATGAACGAAACCATACGGAGATTTAACCATGACCTACAAATACAACCCCTTCTGGCAGCAACGTATTCGTGAGACGGTGCGGCACGCACTGAATGTTCATCCCCGCCTGACGGCACTTCGGGTTGATCTGCGTCTCCCGGATGTACCGGCAGCTACGGACGCGGCTGTGATATCCCGCTTCATCAATGCCCTGAAAGCCCGAATCGACGCTTACCAGAAACGTAAGCATCGGGAAGATAAACGCGTGCATTCCTCGACCCTGCATTACGCCTGGGCCAGGGAGTTCGGGGAGCTTAAAGGCAAAAAACACTATCACCTGCTGCTGCTGGTCAACCGGGATACCTGGTGTCGTGCAGGCGATTACCGCGCTCCGGGGTCACTGGCCGGGATGATTAAACAGGCCTGGTGCAGTGCCCTGGGGGTGGATGCCGGATGTTATGCCACGCTGGTGCATTTTCCGGTCAGGCCGGCGGTGTGGCTGGAACGCGATGATGATGCTGGTTTACGGGATATGCTGAAGCGTGCTGACTATCTCGCGAAAGAGTACACCAAAGTCAACGGTACCGGTGAGCGCAATTTTGGCTGTAGCCGGAGTTGAACACGACAGGCGCACCAATACCCGGCAAACCAAAAGTATGGGTTGTTGTCTGGCGGCAACGATGTATCCACTCGCCCACTGACTGTTTTTTACGTCAGTGTTCCATTGTGTGACAACCACAGTGCTGTAACAGCAACCAGCCTGCTTTACCCAAACTCCAGTCCAGATTTTAACTGAACCGCCATTCACACCCTGACCACGCTGCCCGTACCGGGACGGCTGTTGCCTGCGTGTCGTCTGGCGGCTGAGGAATATGACGATGTACGCAAAATCCTTTCTTGCACTTGATGGCAACGGGCGTCTGACGGGTGCCCGTACCGCACAGACTGCACCTTACGATCGCTACACTTGCCACCTTTGCGGCAGTGCACTCAGATACCACCCGCAATACGACACTGAACGTCCCTGGTTTGAACACACTGACGACGGGCTGACTAAGCACGGTCATGAGTGCCCTTATGTCAGACCGGAACGCAGGGAGGTACGCTTGATTAAGCGTCTGCAGCAATTCGTACCGGATGCCTTACCCGTGGTGCGTAAAGCCAGCTGGCACTGCAGACAATGTCACCACGATTATTATGGGGAGCAGTACTGCACAAACTGCCAGACCGGAGGATTCAGTATTCCCCGGACAACTCAGGAGGAAATATGCGAATTCTGAACTGTTATATGGCGAATGACAGCAAAGGCCATTTTGTTACGGCGAAAGAAGCTGCGAAGCACAACCGACAGGACGTTTTGTGCTGTGTGTCCTGTGGATGCCCGTTAACACTTCAGCGGGGCAATGACGGACAACCACCGTGGTTTGAACATGACCAGATGACTGTCGCTGAAAAAATCCTGCTTCGATGTACCTGGCTTGACCCGGCAGAGAAAGAGGCCCGTCGTTTGCATCTGCAGGGCATGACGGTTCCGGATTATACGGTGAAGGTGAGAAAGTGGTTTTGTGTGATGTGTGACGAAGATTATGAGGGGGAAAAGTGCTGCCCACGCTGCGGTACCGGGGTATACAGCAGGGCGTGGGGGCGGCAGGAGGTGCCGTCGGAAGATGCCAGGGCTGATAATCCGTTACAGAGGCTGTAATGGTTGCCTCCGGAGCAGTTTGCGGTAATGCCGTTCCCGGGAATGGATTGCCAGTGCGGGGACTGTGGAGCTTAATTCCGGTGTTGGTGGCCTTTCCGTTGATTTTGAGCCAACAGCCCTCCTGTGACTGACAGGCTGCCTCGTCATTCCATTCGTATCTCCAGTAACAGGGGGTTGTATTGTATTTTAATGTGCCGGTTCAGGCGTGCGTTTCCCGGCGCGTCTGCACCGGCTTAACCAAATTCAACAGGGATAAAATAGTGTAAATAACCGAAGTATTACTTGCAGAATCGGGGGAAGCATCCGGGGTTTTATTCAACAGGCATGGGAGGCTCCGGCTCTGACAGACATTGTACTGTGGAATGTTGTTACAGGTTGGGGCGGCAACCGTGCCAGGAGACCATGAGCCGTTCACGGCATTAAAGGCCACACTTCAGTCGTTTACATTCCCTGTGGTGGCAGGCATCTTCCGTTAAGGCGTCAGAGCGTTACCAACGTTATGTTGTCATGGCTCACCTTTCATAGTCGATGCTTATCTGGTGACTGAAACTAGCCGCAGATAAAGAGTGTGAAGTTGATACCATGGAGTGGAGTGACGTGCAGGCAGGAGATTCGCTCTATGCAGGGTTGTGAGATGAATTCAAACCGGCTGTCAGCGCCAGTAATATTTGAAGATTCGTCCGGTTGTTATCCAGTGTGCATTAAAAACCCAGACATTATGGACAATACAACGGCTTCCATAACAGGGAGGAGCCTGTTTATTATCCGGGCGTAATGACTCACCTTTGTGGGCTTTTTCCCGTCGTGCTTTTAACGTTGAAGGCATTTTCTGCCTGCCGATTCAGGACAGCGACAAAAGCCATATCAGACTATTGGTCAATGATGACCAGCGTCTGGAGTAGATGATAAGCCAAATTGATAAACTGGAATATGTGATGAAAGTGCAACGTAATCAGTCCAATCCGACGATGTTTAACAAGAGTACGGTGTTTTTTCAGTAAGTCATTCGTCTTCTGAATCAGGTGTAATGATCTTTACAGAAGCATTCCGGCAGTGCGTAACATAATCTGCCGGTAACGGACGCTCGCTAATCAGAACATCAAATGCAGAGAGCGGTGCGAGGCTGGCAGAGGCTACTTCATCGAACAAGGCGTGGCGGGCGAGCAAAATTTTCCTTAGTCCACGGGCCATCGCTTTACGCTTAGTGGCAAGATCTTCGGGATTAAACCAGCTGACGCCAAAGTGATCATGTACACCGCTGGCGGAAATAAATATTTTTCGCGGATTGAGAGAGTCTAATGGCGAAGAGTTACTGGCATCGTAAAAAGCATCACTTCTGGCACGATACGTACCACCACAAAGTATTGCTGTCACATTAGGTTTTTCATTCAACGCAACAAAGACACGATGTGAGTAACAGATGCCAGTGAAGGTGATTGCATCCGGGATCATGCTTATAACGAGCGGTATCTCCTGGCCATTATCAAAGAAGATCAGATCATTTTCATTAACCATTCCGGCGGCCAGAATTGCAATAGGTAAGTCATCACGATGATTTCTCGGAACGTCCTGGATTACTGGCATGGATGGTGCGGGTTTATGCACCATTACAATATAGCCACCCAGTAGGGTCAGTGGCAGAGGTTCATCTTCCTGATGGAGATCGCGACGAATAGTCATTACAGAAACTTCCAGCATTCGTGCCGCGTCTTTCAAATGGATTCTGTCGGTTTTCTTAAGTATTTCAATCAAACGTCGGATACGCTCTTTTTGCTTCGTTTCCATCAACTCTCTCCGTAAAATGTTATAAAAATAACACTATGGCATTAGTAAACATTGTTTTAGTTACCATACTATACGACCGACCCTTTGAAATGAAAAGGGTATAGACTGCTGAATTTTCGGTATTAATCCTGTTAGGTTGCTTATGATTAGATAGTGTTGGCCTGAGTGATAAGACTGGAAGTCTATTAAATAAACATCGGGTTGATGTGCTAATCGCGATCTCAGTCACAAATGATGCAAAAGTAACATGCTAATGTTATTTAAATACCATTGTTATGCGAAAGTTTATAAGAGGTAGTGAAATGGACATTGCAGTTATTGGTTCCAATATGGTGGATCTCATTACTTACACTAATCAGATGCCTAAAGAAGGAGAAACTCTGGAAGCACCTGCCTTCAAAATCGGATGTGGTGGGAAAGGTGCTAATCAAGCGGTGGCGGCGGCTAAATTGAATTCAAAAGTCCTGATGCTGACTAAAGTAGGTGATGATATTTTTGCGGATAATACTATTCGTAATCTCGAATCATGGGGAATTAATACCACTTATGTTGAGAAAGTCCCCTGTACCAGCAGTGGTGTTGCACCGATCTTTGTTAATGCCAACTCGAGCAATAGTATATTAATAATTAAGGGAGCGAATAAATTTCTTTCCCCGGAAGATATCGATCGAGCTGCAGAAGATCTGAAAAAATGCAAATTGATCGTTTTACAACTGGAAGTTCAACTGGAAACAGTTTACCACGCGATTGAGTTTGGTAAGAAAAATGGTATTGAAGTGTTATTAAATCCGGCTCCGGCATTGCGTGAGTTAGATATGTCTTATGCCTGCAAATGTGATTTCTTTATCCCGAATGAAACAGAACTGGAAATATTAACCGGTATGTCGGTTGATACTTATGATCATATTCGTTTGGCCGCACGTTCGTTAGTTGATAAAGGGCTGAACAATATTATTGTTACCATGAGCGAAAAAGGCGCATTATGGATGACCCGCGATCAGGAAGTCCATGTTCCTGCATTCAAAGTAAATGCTGTTGATACTAGTGGCGCTGGTGACGCATTTATTGGTTGCTTTTCCCATTATTATGTTCAAAGCGGTGATGTTGAAGCCGCTTTGAAAAAAGCCGCTCTCTTTGCCGCTTTCAGCGTCACAGGGAAAGGTACGCAATCATCTTATCCGAGTATTGAACAATTTAATGAATTTTTAACCTTAAACGAATAATCATCCTGCACAGTTAAAGGTAGCACTATGAACGATAAAAACATCATTCAGATGCCTGATGGGTATCTGAATAAGACTCCCTTGTTCCAGTTTATTTTGTTATCGTGTTTATTCCCGCTATGGGGATGCGCAGCTGCATTAAATGACATATTAATCACTCAATTCAAAAGTGTATTTTCGCTAAGTAACTTTGCTTCAGCATTGGTGCAGAGCGCATTTTATGGAGGTTATTTTTTAATTGCAATACCAGCATCCCTTGTGATTAAAAAGACCAGTTATAAGGTGGCAATTTTAATTGGCCTGACGCTGTATATTGGTGGTTGTACACTTTTTTTCCCTGCCTCGCATATGGCAACCTACACTATGTTCCTTGCAGCTATTTTTGCGATTGCGATTGGCCTGAGTTTCCTTGAAACTGCAGCGAACACATACAGTTCAATGATCGGTCCAAAAGCCTATGCCACATTGCGGCTCAATATCAGCCAGACCTTTTATCCGATTGGTGCTGCGTCTGGTATTTTATTGGGCAAATATCTGGTTTTCTCCGAGGGGGAAAGCCTTGAAAAGCAGATGTCAGGAATGAACGCCGAGCAAATTCACAACTTTAAGGTGCTGATGTTAGAGAACACCCTTGAACCGTATAAGTATATGATTATGATTCTGGTTGTGGTCATGGTGTTGTTCCTTTTAACCCGCTTCCCAACCTGTAAAGTGGCACAGACAAGTCACCATAAACGCCCGTCAGCAATGGATACGCTGCGCTATCTGGCTAGAAATCCGCGCTTTCGTCGCGGTATTGTGGCGCAGTTCCTTTATGTGGGTATGCAGGTCGCAGTATGGTCATTTACCATCCGTCTGGCGCTGGAGTTGGGCGATATCAACGAACGTGATGCTTCAAACTTCATGGTCTATAGCTTTGCCTGCTTCTTTATTGGCAAGTTTATAGCCAATATCCTTATGACGCGTTTTAATCCGGAAAAAGTATTGATTCTCTATTCCGTTATAGGGGCGCTGTTCCTGGCATATGTTGCACTGGCTCCAAGTTTCAGCGCGGTCTATGTCGCCGTCCTGGTAAGTGTTTTGTTTGGCCCTTGCTGGGCGACGATCTATGCAGGAACACTGGATACAGTTGATAACGAACATACAGAAATGGCAGGAGCAGTCATTGTTATGGCTATTGTCGGTGCCGCGGTGGTTCCGGCAATTCAGGGATATATTGCAGATATGTTCCACTCACTACAGCTTTCATTCCTGGTTTCTATGCTCTGCTTTGTCTATGTCGGAGTCTACTTCTGGCGTGAAAGCAAAGTACGTACCGCACTGGCTGAAGTCACAGCGTCCTGAGGAGAACCGTTATGAGTACGCGTATTAATTTGTGGCGGGCGCTTTTTGGCGAGAAACCTCGTATCTTGCTGGAAAATAGTGATTTTACTGTCACGTCTTTTCGATATGACAGCGGTGTCGAGGGGCTTAAAATTGCAAACAGTCGTGGACATTTGATTATTCTTCCCTGGATGGGGCAGATGATTTGGGATGCGCAATTTGATGGACACGGCCTCACCATGTGCAATATGTTTCGCCAGCCTAAACCGGCGACAGAGGTGATAGAGACCTATGGCTGTTTTGCTTTTCATTCAGGTTTGCTGGCTAATGGCTGCCCATCTGCGGAAGATACTCATCTGCTACACGGTGAAATGGCCTGTGCCGCGATGGATGAAGCATGGCTGGAATTAGACGGAGATATGTTACGCCTTAACGGGCGTTACGAGTATGTAATGGGTTTCGGTCATCATTATCTGGCTCAGCCAACAGTGGTCCTTCACAAATCCTCTACACTGTTCGATATTAAGATGGCCGTAACCAATCTGGCTTCTGTAGATATGCCACTACAATATATGTGCCACATGAATTATGCATATATACCAAATGCTACATTCAGCCAGAATATCCCGGACGAAATATTAAGATTGCGTGAATCAGTGCCTTCGCATGTTAATCCCACCGCTCAGTGGCTGGCGTTTAATCAACGGATTATGCAGGGAGAAGCCTCTCTGTCGACGCTGAGTCAACCGGAATTTTATGATCCAGAAATTGTCTTCTTTGCAGACAAACTGGACGCTTATACAGATCAGCCAGAGTTTCGCATGATCTCTCCCGATGGCACTACGTTTGTTACTCGTTTCTACAGTGCTGAACTAAATTATGTGACACGCTGGATCCTTTATAACGGAGAGCAACAGGTAGCCGCCTTTGCATTACCTGCAACCTGTCGGCCTGAGGGGTATCTTGCCGCGCAACGTAATGGCACGCTGATTCAGGTTGCACCGCAGCAAACGCGCACTTTTACAGTCACCACAGGAATTGAATAACCACTCAAGGCCTGAACAGCGGCGCGCTTATCGTTAAGGTAAGCGCGTTTTTTTACCCGCCAGGACAAGACTATGATAGCGTTGCCCTTATAGACGATCACATTATCGTCCACTCCAAATTTGCGCAACTACTGTAGAGTGGTGTACTCCACAGCTTCTTTGAGGAGCTTAACCTCCATTGTTTTCTTACCGAGCAAGCACTGCAACTCTTTTATTTATTTGTAGTGGTCAACAAAAACTGGTCACAATTTCAGTTTTTTTCCAGTATCTATTTTCCGATTCGTTCGGCGGTAATCCACCGTTATATTCATGAGGCCGGAGTGCACTATAAAAGTGTATGCGTAAACCGACTGCTGTATGTAGCCATTAAGCCAGTATTGGTAACATAGGTACCCACCTTTTCAACTAGTGGACACCTGTTATGGAACAAAAAACATTATCAGTTGAACCCCGCAGGTCATTTTCAAATGAGTTTAAACTTCAAATGGTTAAACTGGCTTTACAACCAAGGGGTTCTGTTGCCCGTATTGCCCGGGAGCATGATATCAATGATAATCTTCTGTTCAAATGGCTCAGGCTCTCGCTGATCAAAGGGCGTATATCACGGCGTCTTCCGGTAACGAACTCTTCTGGCATTGGCGTTGAATTATTACCTGTGGAGATGACGCTGGATGAGCGGCCTTACCCCGTTTTTTACGCGAGGTAATTATGAAGATCAATGACTAGCCGTCGAACCGTGTGCATGAACTGCTGCACTGAAACTTCTCAGCTGTAAAATAATCCTTACGCTACGTACTTCTCGGAGCGCTTACGATTAATCGGATGCAGTCCTGACTGGAAGAAAGAAAAATGGAGAAAATAAGAGGAATTAATATCCTCCACGTTCCTGAAATCCTGGAGGATATTAATGTCATCAAAATATTAGCGAACGATAATCCCTAACAAAATACCCAGTGCGCCAAAGTCAGCATCACTGAAGGTGGTGTTAGCAAAACCAATATCACCCAGCACCGGCAATAAGAATACTGGCAGGAAGGTAATAAGCAAGCCCTGAGCGAAGGCACCCAAAATCGCACCACGACGTCCACCCGTTGCATTACCGAATACCCCTGCAGCTGCACCTACGAAGAAGTGCGGCACCACACCAGGAATAATCACGATCATGTTCAGCAGATACAACGTGAACATACCGATTAAACCTGCAGCAAAGCTACTCAGGAAACCAACCAGTACAGCGTTAGGTGCGTAAGGGAAGACGACCGGGCAATCGAGAGCAGGTCTGGCATTCGGAACCAGCTTGTCTGAAATACCTTTGAATGCCGGGACAATCTCCGCAATCACCATGCGCACACCCTGCAGAATGATGTACACGCCAGCTGCGAAGGTAATGGATTGCATGATAGAGAACATGAACCAGTTTTTACCACCGCTAAGCTCTTTCACCGCATCTGCACCCGCAAACAGGCACGTCACCAGGAAAATTATGCTCATGGTAAAAGAGATAGCAACCGGCGTGTCGCGCAAGAACAGCAGACTTTTCGGCACATTCATGTCTTCAGTCGAGTGCTCTTTATTACCAAACTTGCTGCCGATGAAACCGGCCAATACATAAGATAATGTTGAGAAGTGGCCGATGGCAACGTCATCAGAACCGGTCACTTTCTTCATGTACGGATGCGCAATAGCCGGGAAAAAGACCATTGCCACGCCAACAACCAAAGAGCCAACGGCTATAAGCGTAATGCCGGTCATGCCTGCTGTTGCCAGAATTACCGCTACCATCATCGACATAAACAACGTGTGATGACCGGTCAGGAAGATAAATTTCCACGGTGTGAAACGGGCAATCATAATGTTGATAACCATCGCAAAGAACATAATCATCGCCATTTCTTTCCCGAAGCTTTTCTGCGCTACGGAAACAATGGCTTCATTGTTCGGCACTACACCCTGAATACCAAAGGCATGCTGGAAAATGTTTGCGAAGTCACCCAGTGACGACACAACTAAACCCGCCCCTGCGCCTAAAATCACAAACCCCATAATGGTCTTGACGGTACCTTTAATGCATTCGGTTACCGGTTTTTTCTGTGCAATCAGGCCAATCAGGGCGATTAAACCGACCAGCACTGCTGGTTCGGAAAGTACATCGCTCATCAAAAAACGAAAGAAATCCATATCGCCCCCAGCTTACAGTGCGCCTAATTCGGTTAATACCACGGACAAACGTTCTCTCATGGCTTTCTTATCAATCATATTTTCCAGTGCGACGATTTTGCCTGCGACAGACTGCGCGGCTAACTGCTCGGCAATGTCTTTGGTGCCGACATAGATATCACTCGGCGTCCCTTTCGCGGAGCCCAGGTCGACGTGATCAACATCAGCGCTGACGGACAAATCCTTCAAAATGCTTTTAATGCTCATTTCCATCATCAGGCTGGTGCCTAAGCCGTTACCGCAAACCACTGTAATTTTCATAAATGTTCCTCTGGATTAATAGCGCGCAATAACAGACAAAATGTCCTGCGTCGTTTTGGCCGTCAAAATGGCCTGTATGTCTTTTTCGTTATCGAATAACTTGGCGAGTTGAGAAATCGCTTCAATGTGGCTGGTACTGTCGGTTGCAGCCAGCACAATCAGTAATTTCACTGGATCGTTTTCATCGGCATCAAAATTCACACCTGAAGGGATCAGGGTCAGTGCTAATGACAGCTTGTTAGCCCCCTCTTCCGGGCGCGCATGAGGCATCGCAATACCAGGGCCAACCACATAGTACGGACCGATAGTGTCGTGCGAGTGATAGATCGCATCAACATAACGCGGTTCGATAGAGCCGTTTTCAATCAACGGTCGGCATGAAATCGCCACGGCTTCCCGCCAGTCTTTGACCTGTTCCACGACCTGAACGACCTCTGTATTTAATAGATTTTTTAACATGCTACTGATAACTCCCGATGATAATTAGCAGGAGAGTAGATATTTTACGCATTAATTAATGTGATGATTGTCGCATTTGATAGCGCTATCTGATAACGCTACCAATCTTTGTGATAGCGCTATCATTTCTCTGCCGCCATGCTTTGGCTATATTCGGTTCCTGCATATACAATGCAACAGGATATTTGCTACCGTGGGCAAAAACTGGAAAGAGTAATGGTGAAATAAAAGTAATGAAAACAGCTGGTTGTAATTATCCATGGAGTCGAAATGGAAAAAACACGTAAGCGCCGTGGTACCGGACGGGTGACGCTGCAGGAGGTCGCTAACTTTGCAGGTGTCGGAACCATGACCGTTTCCCGCGCGCTGAGAACACCGGAACAGGTTTCTGACAAGCTGAGGGAAAAGATAGAACAGGCCGTAGAAGAGTTGGGTTATATTCCCAACAGAACTGCTGGCGCCCTTGCATCTGGTCACAGTCATACAGTCGCCGTACTGGTTCCTTCCCTGACAGATAAAGCCAGCTCCCGCTTTATGCAGTCATTACAGCAGGTGCTTAATAAAAATGAATTCCAGCTACTGCTTGGGTGTCATGAGTATAATCAGCTCAAAGAAGCTGAAATTCTGATGACGCTTCTTCAAGGCAACCCGGCGGCGTTAGTTATTTTTGGTTCTCAGTTGGCTGATAAAACTCACCAGATACTCGAGAAAACAAATATACCTACCATTAACGTTATCGGTTCCCCTTTCAGTCCGGCTCAAATTACCATCGAAACAGCATTTTTTGAAGCATCACATAAACTGACCGAACATCTGCTGGAGCAGGGTTATAAGAATATCGGATTTATCGGTGCGCATATGGACAACCGCCTGCAACGTCAGCAACTGAACGGCTGGCATAAAGCAATGCTGAGCCATTACCAGAACACTGATCTTGTTATCACCATGCCGGATGCCGCAAGTCTGCAATTGGGGCGTTACGCATTAAACGAGATATTACTGCGACAACCAGAGCTGGATGCTGTGATTTGCAGCCACGAAGAGATTGCGCTGGGTATAATGTTTGAGTGCCAGCGGCGTTTGTTAAAAATCCCTGGAAATATCGCTGTAGCTTGTCTTGACGGTTCAGACAATTGCGATCAAACACACCCAACTTTGACATCCATCCGTATTGACTACAAAAAAATGGGGATAGAGACAGGTAAGTTACTGATTGGACTATTGAATAATAATCATGATGAATCAGAAGAGTCGCGTATCGTGCAATTCAACTACCAGATAGAATTACGTCAGAGTACATGAGCCTAAAAGAGCGCTATTACAAAGTTAGCTATTGTGGTAGGGATAGCCGTTTCCGGCTATTCCCCGCGCAGTTCCGGATGTATGCTGCTAACGCATCCATTCCTACTTCAGGTATTTGGCGTAGAAGCGGATGCTAAAAACTTGTCGCAAAACCGCAATATCAGCCTGCAGTATCGCTCTCCAGATTATCCATTCCTATATTGATGACAACGACAGGTAAGACTGTGACTCACCAAACTTGGATGTTTTTCTGAGCTTAAAGCTCGTTGCGTGAATAAGGCGAGAGTCAGCGAATCTCATTGAGGCCCGCAGCACCGGCTGCAATAAGGATATAGAGCAGCAATCTACCGTCAACGTCAAAAACACGGAAGCCTTGCAAACGGGATGCGTTCATATAAACAACATGGAGCAGCAACAGTACGATGCCTGTTGTTGCTCAGTCAGGACCTTTTCTGCCATGCGCGAGCCAGCGTCACGATTGATAAATAATGTTCGCAACTGATTACTTTACTGCAACAGACGTGGTTGGTAATAAGCACTGGCGGACAATGCAGGATGGAAGGCTGTTTTCAGGTTGTCCGTTCAGGTACGTTAGATCAGTTCGTTGCGCTAAAGACAACTGTTCAGTCCCTTATGTTACCCGTTATGGCAACCATTGCCCGGTGATAACCGGGCGTGTCATCTGTGCATCCGTTGATTCGTGTGGACTGATAAAGTTTTGTCTGCTGAATCGTTATACGGAATGCTCTTCAGTATGCGTAAGAGAATTTGAGGTTCATATTCATTGATTCAGATTTTTTGAAGAATCACCACATGGGATGTCCATGTGGTTGTATAACTCAGGGCCAGCGCTTAATAATGATGGATGTATTAATGCCGCCAAAGGCAAAGTTGTTACTCTGCAAAAACTCACAATCAACCTTGCGGGCTTCATGCATGATGTAATCCAGCGCGCCACAATTCGGGTCTGGTTTATTCAGGTTTAGCGTAGGCGCAAACCAACCTTCGCGCATCATTTGCAGACTCATCCAGGCTTCGAGCGCGCCACAGGCACCAAGCGTATGACCAAAATAACTTTTCAGCGAGGAGAGCGGCACATTATCACCGTAAATGGTTGCTGTCGCCAGACTTTCTGCCATATCACCGCGATCGGTCGCCGTACCATGCGCTGAAATATAGCCGATATCTTGTGCGCTTAACCCTGCGATTTTTAGCGATTGCTCCATACAATACTGCATGGTTTCGCGCTGCGGCTGGGTAATATGTGCCGCGTCGCAGTTAGTCGCAAAGCCGACGATTTCACCGTAAATGGTCGCGCCGCGCGCTTTGGCATGCTCCAGTTCTTCGAGAATGAGCGTACCTGCGCCTTCACCAATCACCAGTCCGTCGCGGTTTTCATCGAACGGTGAAGGTGTGGTTTTCGGCGCATCATTGTGCTGGCTGGTGGCAAAAAGGGTATCAAACACCGCTGCTTCTGAAGGGCATAACTCTTCGGCACCACCGGCAACCATCACCGTTTGATAACCGTGGCGAATGGCTTCCCACGCATAACCGATCGCTTGGCTGCCGGAGGTACAGGCGCTGGAGGTTGGGATCACCCGCCCGCGCAGGCCGAAAAAGAGGCCAGTATTAACAGCGGTGGTGTGCGGCATCATCTGCACATAGGTGGTGCCGGTGATGTTGTTCGTGTGCTTTTCAGTCAGCATGGTGGCAAATTCGCTCACCGGACCGGTACTGCCGGTCGATGAACCGTACGCAATGCCCGTTTCGCCGCTGGTTAATATCGGATCGCCAATCAACCCTGCCTGCTCTAACGCCAGCTCGCTGGCACGGGTCGACATTTGCGACACGCGGCCCATCGCACGGATGCGCTTGCGGGTGTAGTGCTCCGGTAGCGTGAAATCATCAACAGGCGCGCCAAGCAGGGTGTGCAGCCCATCGTAGAGCTGCCACTCCGGCATTTTGCGCACCGCATTTTCATACGCCAGTAAGCGTGCAGAAACGTCCTGCCAGTTTTCACCAAAGGCAGTCACGCCGCCCATTCCTGTAATCACTACGCGACGTGTCATAACATCCCTCCGTTGATGGAAATAACCTGGCGGGTGACGTAACCCGCAATATCAGACATTAAATAACTGGCAAGCCCGGCAACTTCTTCCGCCTGGCCCATACGTTTCATGGGGATCATCGACATTGCCTCTTTCAGAGCGCTTTCTTCCATTTCGATCATCCCGGTATCAATAAGCCCTGGCGCGATGCAATTGACGGTGATTTTGCGCTTTGCGAGTTCGATAGCCAGTGCTTTTGTTGCGCCGATAATTCCGGCTTTGGCTGCGCTGTAATTCACCTGGCCGCGATTGCCCATTACGCCGGAAACCGAGGACAGCGTGATGATGCGCCCACCCTGGCGCGCGCCGATCATTGGCATAATGCACGGCTGAATGACGTTGTAGAAACTGTCGAGGTTGGTGTGGATCACCGCATCCCAGTCGTCATCGCTTAAAGCCGGAAAAGCGGCATCGCGGGCGATCCCGGCGTTACTGACCACGCCGTACCAGGCACCGTGTTGCGCGATCTCATGCTCCAGCACTTCCCGACACTGTTCGCGGTTTGCGACGTCGAAACTGAGCAAACGCCCGTTACCCCCGTTGGCGACAATGGCATTCAGCGTTTCCTGAGCGCCTGTGGCGTCACGGTGATAGTGAACGCCAATGTTAAAGCCGTCTGCCGCAAGCTTGCAGGCGATGGCGCGACCAATGCCTTTGCTGGCACCAGTAACCAGAACTGAACGACTCATCAGGACGCTCCTTATTGAAACAGGGTGGTAAGTTCTTCCGCGGTCGGCTGGAAGGTGTTAATGCGGCCCGTCGCCTCGCCGTCGTTGATGCTGCACTCAAAGCTGCCGAAGCGATCGTCCTGCATCAGCAGTTTGACGGTAATGGTCAGCGTCTGGCCTGCGGGCAGAATGCCAGTGGTGCAAAGCAATTCACGCGCGCCCAGTATCATCCCTAACTCAATACTGTTTTTGCCCTGCTGGTGGCGATGCCAGCCAGACCAGACGCCGACGGTTTGCGCCATCAGTTCAAGGGCAAACCAGCCAGGGAGATTGCCGTCCGGGTCGAGAAACGGTGCCAGTACGCCACTGGGCGAAACCGTCACGCGGCACACCGCGCTGTCATCGCTGACGCTCACCACGTCTTCCAGCAGTAACATGGGCGCGTCGTGGGGCAGATAAGCGCCGGGGGATAAATAGTGGCTCACGAAACCCTCCCGAGCAGAATGCTGGCGTTATTGCCGCCAAAGGCGAAGGAATTGGACAGGATCACCGGACGTGCCAGCGGCTGCGGTTTTTCGATAATGCCACACGGTGGCAGCGTGGGATCGCGCGGCGACAGGCTGAAGTCCTGAGCGGGCAGCGGTAAATCACGCTGTAAAATCAACATACTAATTGCCGCCTCGGTAATGCCAGCCGCGCCGAGCGTGTGTCCGGTCAAATGTTTGGTGGAGCTGCACGGTACGCGTTCGCCAAACAGGGCGTTAACCACCATTGATTCAATCTGGTCGTTGAGCTGTGTGGCGGTGCCGTGCAGGTTGATATAGCCGACGTCATCCGGTGTAAGCTGCGCATCGGTCAGCGCCTGATTAATAGCGCGGATCGCTCCTTCGCCCTGCGGATGCGGGGCTGAAATATGGTAAGCGTCGCTCGATTCACCAACGCCCAGCAACGCGATGGGCTGCGGTTCCCGGGTCAGCAGCATTAGCCCCGCCCCTTCACCAATGGTGATACCTGCGCGGTCACGACTAAACGGCTGACATAAGGTTGGCGAGAGCGATTCGAGGCTGTGAAAACCGTTAATCGGCATTCGGCTCAGGGTGTCTGCGCCACCCACAATGGCGGCATCGACCAGCCCCGCTTCGATAAGCCTGCGCCCGCTGATCATTGCTCTGGCACTGGAGGAGCAGGCGGTTGAAAGGGTATAAGCCGGGCCGTCGAGCGCCAGCCAGTGGCTGAGAAAACGCGACGGATCGCCGAGTTCTTGTTGTGCATAGTGCCACGTGGTGCTCGGCTGCCCGTGGGTGTGCAGGTTAACGTGCGTGTCGCCTTCATGCAGGCCGGAGGTGCTGGTGCCAAGCACAATCGCGATGCGCTCGCAGCCATATTTCGCGATAGCGTCATCAACCTGCGGCTGGAGCTGCGCCAGCGCCGCCAGCAGGATCTGATTGTTGCGCGAGCGATGCGCAGCGAATTTTTCCGGGATAAGCGGAAGCTCGCCATCCACGCCAGCCAGGACCGCCTGCGGATGCCCCTGCAACCAGCCTGCGCGTGGGCGCATGCCGGGGGCGACACCGCGAGCCAGGTTGGCTGCGATTTCGTCAAGGTTATTTCCCAGGGCGTTGATCATGCCGACGGCGGAAATATAAATCATATCAGTCACCTAAGTATTGAATGGTGATGTGGTATTTAAAGACATGCTGCTCAATTCTGATTGGCACGCGTTTTCCCTGGCGATTCAGATAGGTGATTTCCGTGACCAGTTTGCCGCTGGCGTTACGCAGCTCGCGTTTGTCACCGTTGTCGCTAAGTGTCCATCCTGCGGGAAGTTGCGGTTGCCAGGCGCTAATCGGCCAGTGGCTGAGCATCACGTCAGCCAGTACCTGACTTGCGGGCGGTAACTGTGGGACGACGATGGATTGCTCGGCGCGTAGCCCTTGCGCATCGTAGGTCACCAGAAACAGGCGAATGCCGACCGACGACAGCCCGGCAAGGGTGATTTTCTGATCGTCGGCGTTAAGCATCACTAACAGCGACTGGGTTTTGCCGTTGAAGCTGCCGGTCAACAGTTGCTGCGAATTGACTGCGGGTGAAATCCCTGGTGCCGGCAGCGTGATGCGCGTGCCAGGTTGCAGCCACGCCTGCGGGCGGCCTTCCTGTTCTGGTTGCGAGTGGCTACAGCCGGTGAGGATAAGCGTAGCGGTCAGGGCGAACGCTCGCCAGAATGTGGATTTGATCATTTTTTTGTTCTCTTTTTATCGGGCATAGCCAGCGGCGAAAGCAGGAAGGCGGTGAAAATACCGCTCACCAGCACAATGCCAAAACTGCTGATGGCCTGGGTGGCGCTGAATACCAACATTCCCAGCGTCAGCAAGGTGGTGAGCATTGCCAGCGCGATCGCCAGTAGCGAAGTTAACGGTGTACCGCGCGGATTACTGAAAAACAGCGTGTAGTTGATACCGATGCCAAGCACCAGCACCAGCGCCAGCAGCGAAAAGAGATTCACCGCCTGCCCGCTCATCGCCAGCACCGCCAGACCACAGCCCAGCGAAAGCACCGAAGGCACCAGGCTGATAAGCCCTTTGCGCCAGCCGAGACGGGCCACTGCGCCGCAGGCAATCACTGCCAGCGCCACCAGCAACAAGCCGGTTAAGACGTAGCGGTAAAGTGCGAACAATTCATCAAAGGAGCTTTTGCGATCAACCCAGGCAATGCCGCAAGGGTAATAGCTGGCGATTTCCTGCAACAATGCGCTACTTTTAACCCCTTCAACCGGCACCAGTACACCGCTTTCGCCGTTTTCCAGCGTCAGCCACAGCAGACGCCAGCCTTCACTGGCGGGGCTTGCCAGCCATTCATCGACCTTCACCGGCATGGCGTTGAGATCTGGTTTCACCGCCGTCAGCCCTGCATTTTGCAGTGCTTTTGTTACCGTCGGGGCAGCCGTTTTCAGCAGGTCTAAGTCTTCCTCCTGCCGCGCCAGGGAGTTCAGCGGAATAGTGCGGTAGTTGCTGATAAGCCCCTCTTTTTTCGCATACTCAAGTGAGGCGGTATATTTCTCCAGTCGCCGCAATGTTTGCTGTGGGGAGTCGCCGTAAACTACAAACCATTTTTGATCGACGCTTTGTCCGGTCAGGGCGGTAATGGCTTTCTCCTGCGCCAGAATGTGCTGCGGCAGCGCCTGTAACTGCGAGATATCGTCATCGACGCGCAGCATTGACATCCCCGCCAGCGAAAACAGCGCCAGCGCAACGGGCAGACCCCGCGACAGTTTTTTATTGCGCCGCCACGCTGCCAGCCAGCGTAGCATCAGCGCCATCGCCGGAACCGGGCGCACCGGCAGACCACGGCACAGCCACGGATGCCAGAACAGGACGGTCAGACAAGAGGCGCTCAACCCGACGGCGGCAAAAATCGCCATCTGGCGAATGCCGGGGAAGGGGGCGAGCATCATAATCAGATATGCCGCCACGGTTGTGAGCAGCGCCAGCAGCAGGGCATTGCGTACTTTCGCCAGGCTTTGCCACGGCGAAACGTCGTTGCCGTGCACCATCCGCTCGGTGAGATAATAGAGCGTGTAGTCAGCGGAAATGCCGATAACGCTCATGCTCATCACCAGCGTCATCATGTGTAATTCACCGAAAATCAACAATGTGGCGGCCGTTCCCGCCAGCGCGCCGATGCCGATGGAAATCACGCAAAGCAGCAACGGGCGCAAAGAGCGGAACACCGCCACAATCAGCAATATCACCCCCAGCAGCGTTGCCACGCCCAGGGTGGAGATATCCTGCTTCGCCTGTTGGCTGGCGTAATCGCTGTAAAACACCGTGCCGCGTGAGAGCAACTGCGCCTGCGGGTAACGCGTTTTCAGAGCCTTTTCCAGCGTATTCAGGGTCGTGATGAGCTGGTGGGTTTGCTGCATATCAAACGACGATCCCGCCAGTTCGCCGTGCAGCAGATACCAGTAGTTGCCCTGGGGATCCTGCGTCACCAGCCAGCCGTCCATTAGTCGTAAACGCTGGCCATTTTTCGCCATCGCCAGCTGCGAGCCGCGCATTAACATCAGCGGATCGTTTTGCAGCTCCTTGCCGCTTACCCCGGAGAACGCAGAATAAAGCTGGGAGAGGATCCACTTCGCCTGCGCTTCGCCGCCATTTTGCAGGCGGGCGCGGGTGTCGGGGTCAATCAGGCCGTTGCGGTGCTGCCAGAAAAACGCTCCCCACGCCTGCTGGCTGGCGGCATCCATTGGCCCTTTAATGTCGCCGAGCGCAGCGGATTTTTGCAGCAGCGTCAGCCACTCCTGAGCCACCCTGGGATTAGCCTCTTTACCGGGGCTGACCAGCCACACCAGTTGGCGGTCCAGACGCTGCATAAAGCCGTCATTCAGCGCCGGAGGAATATCGCCCATCGCCTGTTTGGGTAACATAGCCAGCACGCTACTGTTCAGTCGTGATTGTGGCAGCAGGATCAGCAACGCCGCCGCCATGACCAGGCAGACTAGCCCCCATAACAGCGCGGGGCGTTTACTGGGTGGCAAAGCGTTGGCGTTCGTCATCGGTCAGTTGCGCTGGTGTCAGTTGATGTTGGGTAAGAGCGATATCGGTGCGATCGCCCTGTTTATCATTAAGCTGAATGCTCTCCAGATAGGTTTGCCCGGCGAGATCGATGGTGTTGAAAATTTTGTCCAGCGGCGTGGTGGTCGGCGTCAGGCGCAGCGTCCAGCGGCCTTCGCCTTTGTCGGCAAATTCGACGCGGAAGTTTTGTTCCAGCACTTTGCGATCGGCCTGGAACAGCGCGCGCAGCAGGTGGTTAAACTGGAACATCTGCGGGTTGTTTTCTGCCGTGATGATTTGCGGCGGCTGACCGTTGATCACCTGCACCATGCGTTTATCGTCCAGTAATAGTTGCATGGGGAACGGTGAGGTTTGATCCCACAATAACCCCTGGTCGCGGGCGATCAACATCTGACCCTGAGATCGCAGCGGCTGCGGCAGATCTTTAATCGTCCGGGTTTGATCGAAATGGGCGCGGATCACCGGTTGTTCGGTAAAGCGTTGCTGAAGATCGTCCCGGGTCAGGGCGCTCACAAACGGGCTAATCAGCAGCGCCAGCAGCGGTAAAAATTTCATGGTTTGACTCCCATGCGTTCAAACAGAATATCGGGGCTGACAAAGCACAGTTCGCGGCTTTGCTCGTCGACTGCGACCTGAATGGTGTATCCGGTGGTGGCGCGTTTGCCCGTTTCGGCATCGAAAATCTGATAGCCAATCCGCAGACGGTTTTCGAACTCTTCGATATGCGCACGCACGCGGATGCGTTGCTCAAAGGTGAGGGCGTGGCGATATTTCACCCGCGCATCGACCACTGGCCACAAATAACCGGACTCTTTCATCTGCCGATAGCCGTAATTGAACTGGTTGAGCAGCGCCTCGCGGGCCACTTCAAAGTAGCGAAAATAGTTACCGTGCCAGGCCACGCCCATCATATCGACGTCGTGAAAGGGAATGGTCAGCTCGACTTCAGCGGTAAATCGGGGATCGTTAAGCACCCTTTACTCCTTGTCCTGAATTTCCGGCAGTTGCCAGAAATCGAAAAAATTAAACCAGTCGAGGGGCGACTGGAGCGCGTAATGTTCCAGACGCGCGGCGTAGTGGTCGATAGCGTTTTGCAGCGCCTGTTGGCGTTCGCCACGCGGCAACAGCAGCGGGTCGGCAAAGGTTTCGCAGTGAATATGCAGCTTGCCGTGCTGGCGTAGGGCGAAAATCAGATTCACCGGGCAGCGCAAAATAGAGGCGAGAATAAACGGCCCCTGTGGGAAGGGCGCAGGCTGGCCCATAAACGGACTCCAGCAGACGCGCCAGTCGCCGCCGCGTTGCGGGGTGACGGCGATGCGGTCACCGACAATCGCCACCCATTCGCCGTTATCCAGCTTCTCTTTCAGCAGGATGGCGGTTTCCGGGCCGATATCTGTTACCGGCATCAGGTTAATGCCTGCCTGGGGAGCCATCTCCTGCATTATCTGTTTAAAGCGTTGGGCGTTTTCGCTAAACACCAGCGCGTTAATGGTTTTGTAGCCCTCAATTTTTGCCAGCGCCCGGCACACTTCCACATCGCCAAGATGTGAGGCCAGCAGCAATTTGCCGCGCGGATCGCGGACGTCAAGCGCCGCTTCTGCGCCTGGCGCAAACAGCACATCACGCCCGAGTTGCAGCTCGCCGCGCCAGCTGGCGATTTTGTCGAGCATGGCGTTGCCGAAACGTAGAAAGTGCTGATAGCTGTTGATTTTTGCTGCCTGTGGTTGTTGTTGGCGCACACGGGCGAGCCAGTCTTGCGACGCTTTACGCGCACGAGCAGCGGTGAGCCAGTAGACGCCAACCACCGGGTAAAGCAGCGCGGTAAACGCCGTTCTTCCCAGCAGACGCCAGACCAGCAGCATCAGGCGCATTCCCCATAACCCTTTAACTTCACTCTGCCGCGCCCAGTGGCTGGAAGAGTGGCACATCAGCAGTGAAGGAATACGCGGCAACATGCCGAAAAACAGACGCGTGTGCATGAGCGAGATGCGGACGTTATCTTTCAGGGCATCAAAATGCGAAAGCCCGTCCAGTGGATAGGTGACGCGGGTCGGCACGAAATAGCTGGTATTTCCCTGCCAGTAGAGGCGCACCATCACTTCGGTGTCGAAATCCATCCGCTTGCCGATGGTGGCGCGTTTTGCCAGTTGCAGCGTTGGCGCAACCGGATAAACGCGAAAACCGCACATGCTGTCTTTCAGTTGCAGGGAGAGCGTTTCGATCCATACCCAGACGTGGGTGACCCAGCGTCCGTACAGCCGTGAGCGGGGAATGGAGTCATCGTAAATTGGCTGACCGGAGATCAGCGCCACAGGGTGTTGTTCAGCGAGTGCCAGCAGTTTGGGGATATCTTCAATCGCATGTTGACCGTCAGCATCCACCTGCACCGCATGGCTGAACCCTGCGTCTGCCGCTGCCTGCAAGCCACGCATCACCGCTGCGCCTTTACCTGCGTTTTCTGCCAGGCGAATTAAGGTCACGCCAGGCTGTTCGCTAACCAGATTATCCAGTTGCTGTTGCGTGGCGGCATCGCTGCCGTCATCCACCACAATACAGGGCAGATTAAATGGCTTAAGACGCGCCAGCACGCCCGGCATCATCGCGCCGTGGTTGTAGCAGGGGATCAACACGCAGGGAGAAAAGTTTACCGACATAGACGGATCTTCCCGCTACTGGCGGTGTGGCGGGCGTCACCGTCGTGACGCTGATAGCAGAAAGTGAGTACCTGACTTGTTTCCTGCCATGTTAATTGCAGGGTAACAGTCGTCTCAGGTATAAGTGGCGCCAGAAATTTAACATTCTGGATACTACGAAAACGCCAGCCCGGAGCAAGCAGCGTGGTAGCATAATGCATTACCCAGTCCAACTGGGCCACGCCTGGTAACAGAGGCTGTACGGCAAAATGACCATTAAACCAGTAGAGCATCGGGTCAAGGTATAGAACGATTTCCATCTCCTGCGGTTGAACCAGATGGCGCTCAATTTCATGGCGTATCATGAAATAACTCCTGTAATTGCGCATAGACACGCTTGTTCATACTGTTTACTGGTATTTCATCAATAATGCGCCAGTAACGAGGTACTGCAACAGGTTCAAGCCATGGTAATAGTGCTTTGCGCCAGGACAACTCCAGAGTTTTCCCTCCGGAGCATTGCCATATTTGACGGGCCTCTTTATTTGGTACAACCACGACACCGATAGACTGGCGGCCATTGCGTATTAATGGTATTGCAGCGACATCCATAATACCGTCAAGTGCCAGAAGTCGTTGTTCGATTTCAACCAGTGATATCCGCTTCTCCTCTATTTTTACCACTCGACCACGTCGTCCGATCAGGTGGAACTGACCGTTTTCATTGAATTGCAACATATCGTCAAGCACCAATCCTTCAGCAGGGATTAGTGGCGAAAAGACACGAACCCCCTCACTTTCCTGTGAAAGATGAACATCAGAAAAAGTAAACCAGGGGATATTATCCTGTTGACGGTAACGCCATGCGAGAATACCTGTTTCGGTACTACCATAGATTTCATCGGGCCATATATTCAGCCAGGTGGAAGTTTTCTCTACATCCTGCCATGGTAGCATACCGCCGGCAGAGAGAATCATTTCCACTGGGGGAGGCGTCAGATGAAGGTCGAGTCGCTTAAGGAACGCCGGGCTGCTGACAAAGGCATAGCGGTAGGTATGGCTTAATGCGGCAAGTTGCTCAGAATACCAGAGCATTGCGGCATGCAATGGCAGGCCAAGTGCCATGGGTAAAAAAATACGGAAAGTTAGCCCATACAGGTGCTGAGGCATCACGGATGCTACAAAACGACAGCCCAGTAGTCGGTCTGCAAAGTGAGTTGCCAGCATGTTTGCTTCTTGATCAAGGCTGATAACAGGTTTTGCAATTTGTTTTGGTTGTCCGGTTGAACCCGATGTGAAAAGTTCAATAAACGCGTCAGAAGCAATATCATCAAAGGCTATCGTGCTGGTCGTCATCTGGTGAGATGTGCTTACAACAAACTGTGGACCGTTCCAGCCCAGCCTTTTATCACTCAGGACGCAATCAAACAAGGAGCGTTGTACATTTAACAAAGCGGCGCGATTATGGCCCGGGATTACCGGGATTTTACCTGAGTGTAGCGTGGCCAACAACGCTACAATAAAAAGATAGCTGTTTTCAAAACAAAGTGCCCAGCGATTGCCTGGCTGGTCGCGTAAATGGTCGATCAAAAGCGCTACATCATGCCGCAGATGCCCCAGTGTCCAGGTATATTCCCCAAGCCAGGCAACAGGAGTTGTTACAGGGCGAGAGGCTGTCAACCACTGTGAAAGTGAGAGAGTCTGATTCATGGTGTTTTCCGTTTGATCATCTTACGACGTATCAGCCATTCCCCTGCAGTCAGGAAACCTATCAGAAGGTAAGCAATGATACCGTTCCAGGCTGTCCACAAGGGCATGTTGCCATACAAGGTGGTAAATAACGCAATACTGCCATTGAAAATAAAAAACAGGCACCAGACCTGCGTTACGCGGCGGGTATATCGCACGGCCTTTTCCGGGAGGTCTGGCTCCTGCAAACGTGCCAGCCGCTCAACTATCGGCATTGTCGACCGCAGCGAACCGCCAAAAACCGCCAGCATGACAGCGTTAACCACTACCGGGTAAAACAGCAGTAACTGGTACGTTTTCAACAGAAAACTGGAGACACACAATACAATGCCCACAACAGCAACGATTTTTGTGACGACCTGGAGCGGCCCCGTCTGGCGACGGGGCTGGCGCAGGCGCAATAAAAGCAACAGCGCCATCAGCGGCAACAGCCAGTGCAGGCTGTTATGTACCAAACCTAGCCAGATTAAAAAAGGCCAGACGAGCAGCAATAATCCGGTCAGCAACTTAATCATCGGTAGCGAGCGAATGCCCGACATCAAATTAGCCTTCTTGTAGCAGGCGTTCTACAGCCTCGACAACATCCTGGACTGTACGCACTGCTTTAAACTCTTCCGGCTTGATTTTCTTACCGGTTTTCTTTTGCAGGTGCACAATCATGTCAACGGCGTCGATGCTGTCCAGTTCCAGATCTTCGTACAGTCGCGCTTCAGGTTTGATGTCCTGCGGATCGATTTCAAACAGCTTAACCAGCAGGGCTGAGACTTCCTGATAAATGGTTTGTTGGTCTGTCATGATGGTTTTCCTCAGGCACGTTGCGCAGCAATGAAAGAGGCCAGAGTGGCGACGGAGAAAAAGTGCTGACGCATTTCTTCGCTTTCCGCAGAGAGCACGATGCCGTACTCATTTTTTACTGCCAGTCCCAGTTCCAGTGCATCGATAGAGTCCAGCCCTAAACCGTCGCCAAACAGTGGCGCATTGATATCAATATCATCAGGAGTCAAGTCGTCCAGATTGAGGGTGCTGATGATGAGGTTTTTAATTTCCAGATAAAGCGCTTGCATTATTTATTCCTGATAGAGGTAAACAACCTTGCTGTAATTGAAGCAAAAGATGCCGGTTTAACTGTCTTGCAGCCAGCGTCGGCTCTTGTGAAGTTGCATCGTAAAATTTATTGATTTCTACCCGCCCACGGACTTCAACCGTAAAAAACGGCCTGGCAGGCGGGACGTCATACCACTTACTTTGTTTATCCAGCAGATGCTCGCTACAGCCGATCGTCACGATGCGTAAATCGCTGGTGCAGCGCACGGCAATATTCGCTGCACCGCGCTGTAACGTCATTTTTTCACCGGGCTTCGTTCGTGTGCCTTCGGGGAAAATCAGGATAGTGTCACCCTGTGCCAGTCGCTGTTGGCAGCGGGGTAACAGGGTTTCTGCTTCGCTGTTGATTAAATAATCTGCCGCTCGCACGACGCCGCCAAGAAAAGGATTTTTTAACAGCGCGCTTTTCACCAGGCAGTCAGTTTCTGGCATGACTGATGCCAGCAGCACGTAATCGATCAGCGTGGGATGATTGGCTACGACGAGGCAACCGCGTTCCTGACGTAAAATTTCAGCGCCATCAATACGATAATCCAGCACGCCAAGCCCTTTCGCGACAGTTAAAAACAGGCGAAAACTGGCGGCAATGCTGCGACGTGCCAAACGACGGCGGCGGGAAGTATCCCACACCAAAACTAACAATATGTTAAACCACACGACTGAAAGCAGCAGGCCACCGAGACCAAACAGGACAAAACATAACCCGGTCATGACCAGTCGCCATGCCCATCCCAGGCGCGACATCAGCTTACTCATCTGCGGCTCCAGCGCCATTGCACGCGCTCGCCAGGCAGTGAAAAAGCATCTGCATTTTGTAAATAGTGCTGTAAAAACAAGATGCTTTGCGGCAGTGTTGTTTCATTTACCGCAATGGCTGGCTGCGTTTCACATTGCCAGTCATCGCCAGCTTCAATCACCAGCGCGACGGCGTACGGCCAGGTAGGCATTTCTGCGGGCAGTTGCGGGTGATAAAACTCAGGTAGAAAGCCATCAAAATCGACCATCAACACGCGCTGGTATCCCGCTTGTAGCAGGCTAAGCACTTCACACAAACCTTGCTGGAAACTGTCGCGACCAGCCGAAAGCGATGACGAAACGATCGGCTGTTTGGCCACAATGGTCAGGTTACCCACGGAAGAGTTGTGTACGGAAAGCGCGAAGTCCGTCGGAGAAAGCGCCTGTTCGGTTGCCAGTGCATGAACAATGCGGTAATTGCGCTCCAGTTCGCCATGACGACTGGTATACAAAACAGCGTCTGGCTGATGGCGGCGTAGCATTGTCAGACCGCATTCAACAGCCAGTTTGCTGCCTGAACTGAGACGACGAGCGGTCATCATTGGCAGTTCACTTAATTTTGCCAACGGCGCGGCAGGGTCAATCGCCCACGGCTGGCGCGACCATGCTTGCCATTGCTGCACATCGCTAAGTCCAGGCGCCAGTGCCTGCCAGTTGGTAATATTTAATGCAAATTTCATCAACGCGCGCCCGCGGTAAACCAAAATTATTAAGTGACGATTATTTCTTTTGGCATATCAAAAGTGTATGCCCAACGCCTAAATTATCGTGACGCTCTGCTACCTGGAATCCTGCTTTATTCAGATAGTCGTAAAATTTCTCTGCACTATAGAAACGGCTGTTACCGTTTGCCATGCAGGTAAAATAAAGTGAGGATGCATTCAGGCTAAACGATGTCGCTTCAAACCGCTGTGCATCCCAGAACAACTCCATGATGCAAAGTTTTGCGCCAGGCTTCATTACGCTGGCAATTTTGCTGAGTATGCTAATTATTTGTTCGGGTGAAAAACAGTCTAAAAATTGGCTCATCCACCAGATATCAGCCTCGCCTGGTAATGGGGCATCGCTTAGCATATCCACCGCATGGAAATCTATGCGATCAGAAAAACCTGCATTCGCGATATTTTCTTTCGCCAGTACGATTTGTTGTGGCAGATCTAATAACGTAACGGCGATGTTTTCATTGAATTTGCAGCAGCGCAAAGCCCACTTACCCGTATTGCCACCCACATCGTACAAGGTTGTGGGGGTGTTGGCGAATACATAAGGCAGTGCGGCGTTAAATGCGCCATCTGAATAGTAATGATCAAACGCAAACCAGCTATCACGTGCGGCGTCTGGTAATTGCGAAAGTGCCGGATATATCGTCGGCCAGTCGCCAAATACTTTTAACCCGGAAGGTTTTCCTTCATTGAGTGAATCGGCAAGGAAGAAGAGCCCCTGGTAACAGACATCCTGGGTGAAATCCATATTCACGCGAGTCATAGTGTCATGCAGGAGGTAATGACCGATTTTCGCCAGGTAATAAATTCCCTCTTTACAGGTAATAATTCGCCCGCTTAAGCCCATATCCAGTAACACACCCACGGCATATTCATTCAGGACTGTGTGCTCAGTAATCGCATTAAGGGGAGCTCCCTGTTTACCCTGTTGATCCAAATAATCTAATATTCCTGCATTGCGCAGGCACAAAGCTGCCTGGAAAAGCATAGGAGCAAAGGCAATCCGCTGTGCTTCGGTGATGGCATCCAGTGCGCTGAGCGTGTCCTGTTCGTACATATATAACCATTCTTATAGAGAAAGTTAAATACTATCGGGCCATTCCAGCCCGATATCAGCATCACTATAACGTTGCTCCTGTAGATAAGTTAACCTGTATATCTTTATCTAGGTTACGCACCCAGCGGTTATAGTTTTTATGAATTTTTCCATCAGAAGCCTGCAGATTCAGGCTACTGTCATATTTGATGTTATAGTAGGTAGCTGTATATGTAATACGAACCTCTGCAACGTGATTTCGTGTTTGATAGCGAGCTTTAATAACTCCAGGGGACACTTGCGTCATAATCCACTTGCGCTGCGCACCTGCTTTCAAAATGGCATTTTTAACCTGCTCCTGAGTATGACCCACACTGACAGTGGTGCTTATCTGTTGCACTGGGGCCGTACGGGCACAGGCACTCAACATACTGATAAAAATTGTGATGGCAAACCATTTTATATAACGTTTCAGGTAATGACTCCAACTTATTGATAGTGTTTTATGTTCAGATAATGCCCGATGACT
>OBWF01000280.1_pt1 | contig 32060 bp, 32 predicted proteins | sample 1495211 | NCBI WGS metagenome assembly OBWF01 (sample SAMEA2580051, study PRJEB22360) | human gut metagenome | reverse complement strand
ATATAAATAAAGAATTATTCTGTATTTAACTTATTTTTTTAAATTATACATCTTGTATGAAAAAAGAATATTTGGCAATAGGGTTTAGCATTGCAGCAATAACGATAAGCATTATTGCTACAACTATAGCAACATATAGAACTCCAGAGTTGGGATTCGATTACCAAGGTGTGATAGTTGGAATACTATCCCTACTTACCACCACACTGATAGGATGGCAAATCTACAATGTAATATACATAGATTCTAAAATCGATAAATCTTTAAAAAGAGCTATTGACGATCAATATGCAATCATAGACAAACGTACAAAATCAGCAAAAGAAGAAGCAATCGGAACAAGTTTATTCAATGTAGGACAAGCAATGTTTTATAACGGATTTTACAACCTTGCATTAGATAACTACATAAAAGCGATTAATGCAATTCACTGTTCTGATATGGAAAATAAAGAAGCACATGTAGAAAAGTGCTTTCAAAAGATTATGCTTACTATTAGCAAAATAAAAGCACATTCCAACGAATATACCCTAGACGAAAAATCCATAGATTCATATACAAATCTTCTATTACCAATAAACGACGAGAGAATTATTGATATTATTGGATTTATAAGAGGAATAAAGACCATAAAGGATTAAGCCTTTCTTATCAATGGATCACAGAAAAAGTCATTAACAGCACTCTGTTCTACTTCTTTCTTGTCTTCCATCGATGAAAAACCTACTGTAAGTAGCAACCTAATAGAGATTCCAAGCAGAAGAATCATTATAAGGATTATTATTTGCATAGCAGTAAACATTAAACATTATGAAGTCATCCATTACTTGACTTCGATATAAATATACAGAATAATTCTGATTATGAAAAAAGAATTAGCCATTAAAATATTCAGTGAATTATTGGAAGAATTAGAAATGAATCCCAAACAACTTTCTGATTCCTTAGGAAAAGAACGGCCACAATGGGCTTACGATATATTAAATGAAAAAGTTAAAGTAGGAATAAGTAAAAATATTGCAGACTTAATATGTGAAAAGTATCCGCAGATAAATAAATCTTGGCTTTTAACAGGAGAAGGAGAAAAGCTCAATAATGCCAAGAATTACAATTCAGAAACGCTACCACCCACCGTTCCTTATGAATTCGTTCAGGCTATGATTGACGAGCGAAAACGACACGACGAAATGAATGCAGAACTCATCAGACAAAATGGAGAACTGATAGACATGCTTCAAGAAAGGAAAAAAACGTCTGCCCACATGGAAAGTGCTGTCGAATGTGCCGATGCAAGTGGATCAGGATTGGAGAAATAACATATAAAACACCAAAATACTAATGATTATGAAACATGTGCTATTCATTTTCTTTACAACTTTGCTATTTACAGGATGTGGTAAAGATGAAGATAAAGAAGTTGAGCTTGATTTCAAGCCAACAACCCCTACTGAAATAGTAGGCCTATGGGGCAGACAAGATGGAGCAAAGTATTATTATTATAAGTTTAATGATGAAACAAATGGGTCCTACCAACTCATAGACAAAGCAGGACCTATGGATACCTATTACAAATTCACTTATACCATCGGAACAACTGGAGACCCTTATATAATGGAATATACCCTAAAAGATGGAACAAAAAAAACTATAGGAATAGGCATGTACAAATGGGGAAACTTAATGTTAGGGTCAAAAGAGTTCTTCAAATTAGAAAAATAGATTATGGATTATAACCGATTCACCATAGACTTAATTAAAAGTTCCTTTGCTCAATATGTAGCAACAGGAACAATTAATGAAGATGCCCTAACAGATGGCATCAGTCAACTAAATAAAGCCATCGACAAGGCTCTTATATCCAACGAAGACACAACTGTCTTAGAAAGCCTGAAAAGCGATTTACAGTATATTAGATACGAACTTTTATAAAATAAGAAACAATTATGGCAACAACTATTTCAGTATCAGAAGCTGCTAAGCTTCGCAAGCAATGGGGAGATAGTCCATGCGATCATCCCAGAGAACTATTAGTAGAGTACATTGATAACTTTCAATCAAAAACAGGAGAATATGTATGCCCTATTTGTGGGGAATTCTTCGATAAGGAGGAAAAAAAAGAACTCGAAAAGAAAAGAGAATCAATCTCATCAAACAAATAGTGCATCATGACTAAAAAGGATGCTATCAAAATATTCGAAGATAAGAAGATTCGTGCTGTATGGGACGATAAGAAAGAAGAATGGTTTTTCTCTATCGTGGACGTTGTTGCAGTCCTTACCGACAGCGACAATCCTCGCAGATATTGGAGTGACCTAAAACGCAAATTATCTAAGGAAGGAAGTCAGTTGTACGCTAATATCGTACAACTGAAATTGCCTTCTTCCGATGGAAAACTATATAAGACCGACGTAGCAACAACAGAACAGCTATTTCGCCTCATCCAGTCTATTCCTTCTCCCAAGGCCGAGCCTTTCAAGCTCTGGATGGCACAAGTAGCCAAAGATCGTCTGGATGAAATGCAGGACCCGGAGCTAACGATTGATCGCGCCATGATGGAGTATAAGGCATTGGGATATTCCGATAATTGGATAAACCAACGTTTGAAGAGTATTGAGGTACGCAAGGAACTCACGGACGAATGGAGAAGAAACGGGATGCAGGAAGGTGTTCAATTTGCTGCACTCACCGATATTATATATCAGACATGGGCTGAAAAGTCCGCAAAAGGATATAAGAAGTTCAAGGGATTAACGAAAGAAAATCTCCGCGATAACATGACGAATACCGAACTAATCCTAAACATGCTTGCCGAGACTGCTACCACCGATTTATCCAGAGAAAAAAATCCATCCGGATTTGTAGAAAATGCACAAGTGGCACACGAGGGAGGGAAAGTAGCAAAAGTAGCCCGGGAACAGTTAGAAAGTCAGCTCGGACGCTCTGTCATATCTCCACTTAACGCAAAGAGTGTATTACAAGTAGATAACAAACCGAAAAAGGAAGAAAACAAAAAAGAAGATGAGTAAACCAAGAGCATATACAGAAGAAACCTTATCCATAATTGCAAGATTCTTTCAAACAATAGATTTTCTCGTATCAGCCAAACAGATACGTGGAAAAGCTACTTACTGCAGGCTATACAACATTGATCGTCGCAATTTCGATGCCCAATCAAAGAATCACTCTCTGGGATTCTTCCAAGTTTCTTGGCTGTTAGGTCTTATTAAGGATTTCAAAATTTCTGCAGAGTGGTTAATGACTGGTAAAGGAGACATGTTCAAAAAATAATATTATGACAAAAATAGACAGCAACAAAAAAATAGACATAAACCAATATAAGGACCCATGGGATAAAGAAATGCATAATTTCGCTCTAGGAGAAGAAGATAAATTTATGGAATGGTTTTTAGAAAATGCAAATGTTTATACATTCATAGAGAAGGTATTTACATTTGAACAAATATACGACAAGAACATTAAAATAAACCGATGCTTCGGCAATTCCCAGTATATAACAAACAAGTATAATAAAACTTACGCAGAAGGTTTTATCCTTTATCCTTTTAATCAGAAACTCTTACCAGATCATTATCTTATACACGGATTCAATCTTGAAAATGAGACTGTATTGGACTATACTCTCAACAAAGTAATTTCACCGGAATATTTGCCCAAAGAATATTTTGGCATCATTATCCCTAAAGAATTTATAATTCAAAATTACAATGAGTCTGACACTTATAACAAATCATTAATACTCGATTATTGGAGAGAAATCAGATAACATCCTCATTTTTTCCTCTTTTTTACACCATTGTCACCTGTAAGCACATAGGTTATAACACGGCGGTTAGCATCGTCATTCTGCGAATAATCCTTTTCTAAATACATGTCTGTTACTTTCATTGCATCATCTACATGATTCAATGCTTCATGAACAACATATTTATTTATCCGCAAATCATTCCGGGCAATGGTCGCCCACGAATGGCGCGCAGCGTAGAATTCCAGATCGTCAATACCTAGAATCTCACCAATCTTTTTTAACCCCTTATTAACCGCAGTATTTAAACAATCTTTCGATACATACATACGATAGAACCTAAATACCCTATGCTTCGTTTTATCCATGTACTTTTCAATCAGTGGCATAACCTCTGGTTCAATCTTAACACTAATCTCCGCTTTATCACTTCGACGCCCCCTTGTCTTAGTTCTCTGATAAGTAATACGACCATCAGCTATACAATCACAATTATATAAATCGACAGTATTCATTCCGATAAGATAAAAAGATAAAGCAAATACATCTCGCGCTAAGTTTACACGTGTACATCCAATATTCGTAGAAGGTTGATCTGGAAGAGTTAGTATCTTCCTTATCATTTCTGCCGAAAGATTTCTTTTCTTAGCAGGAGTAGGTTTCTTCACATGGTACTTTTGGAATGGGGACCAGGGAATCCGGATGATCCCCATTTCCTCATCATTATATTCTTTTTTTGCCAAATTATGTAATGCGCGAATATAACCAGGATATAAAGATAGTGCCCGATCACCAAGTACACGATTACTCAACGGCTTTCTATCTTTCAGCCATTTCTCGTAATCTTCCATAAAAACAGAAGTTATTTCTGAAATAGCTAAAGTATCTCTTTTGATAAATCGCTTCAAACTTTCAATAGTCGTTTTATAGCTTCTGGCAGAACCACCATGCCCGTCCTCTTCCATCTCCTTTATTTTCCGGACAGCAAAAGCTATAAAATCAATGTTCTCTACTTTTGGTTTTACTCCATTTTCCAGCTCTTTAATCAAATCGTAAATAGGCATACTCTTCAACTTCAAACCAAGTTCGGTACAAATCGCTTCATACTCTTCTATCATCTTGTCCGTTTTATCCGTTATGTTCTTTTTAAGTTTAAAAGAGGAACGGGTGATATCGTCCTGCTTTACATAGATAGGAGTAGACAGATATTTTTTCTGCCGGTTATGCGTCACTCTAATTTTCACATTCCAAGTTCCGTCAGAACGTTTTTGATGTTTATACACCTCTGCCTTAAAAGTTGCCATAGTATTTTATTTAAGTTGTGGAACAATAGTAGAACATTCCACCGCAAATATATAAATTTTCATTGGTAAAGTGCAGTAATAATAAAGCCACGCTATGTTAAAAGCGTGGCTTAAAGTACACCCGGAGGGAATCGAACCCTCATCTCAAGAACCGGAATCTTGTATTCTATCCATTGAACTACAGGTGCTTATGCTAATTACACTGGCTAGAGTAGTATGTTAATATAAAATTTTCTTAAAATTTTGTTCCCATAGGTGGTGGACGAACCGGAATCTGACGCTCTATTCACTAAGCTACGGGGCCATTCTTTCTAAATGCGAGGACAAAAGTATAAAAAATCTTCTCATCTTCCTAATGATTCTCCTTTTTTTATAGTTCTTAAGGTACTTCCCTATATTAGAAGACTGTTATTTTGAAATGCTTTAGAGCATTTACTTTATCAAATTGACAATCTTTTAGAGAATATCCATTACATATATCAATTTTATTCCTATCTTTGCCGACAATTAACATTTAACAAACCTATGAGTTACTTGATAAAACCTAAGAACTATAAGCCGCTACTCGACCTCAAACAGACCGAGCTGGGAATCAAGCAAATAAAAGAGTTCTTCCAATTAAACTTGTCATCCGAACTACGCCTTAGACGTGTGACTGCCCCTCTTTTCGTATTGAAAGGAATGGGTATCAATGATGATTTGAATGGAATAGAACGACCTGTTTCTTTCCCAATCAAAGATCTGGGCGATGCGCAAGCCGAAGTGGTTCATTCATTGGCTAAATGGAAAAGGTTGACCTTAGCTGACTATCACATCGAACCGGGATATGGTATTTATACGGATATGAATGCTATTCGGTCAGACGAAGAACTGGGCAATCTGCATTCTCTCTACGTAGACCAGTGGGACTGGGAACGTGTTATCACCAATGAAGACCGGACTGTGAACTTCCTAAAGGAAATCGTCAACCGTATTTATGCGGCTATGATCCGTACAGAATATATGGTATATGAAATGTATCCGCAAATCAAACCTTGCCTGCCACAAAAGCTACATTTCATTCATTCAGAGGAATTGCGCCAGCTTTATCCGAACCTGGAACCTAAATGTCGCGAACATGCCATCTGTCAGAAATATGGAGCTGTGTTTATCATAGGAATAGGCTGTCAACTTGGTGATGGCAAGAAGCACGACGGACGTGCACCGGACTATGACGACTACACTACCAAAGGACTGAACGACCTGCCCGGACTAAACGGCGACCTCCTATTGTGGGACAATGTACTGCAACGCTCCATCGAATTATCATCGATGGGAATCCGTGTAGACAAAGAAGCCTTGCAACGTCAGTTAAAAGAAGAAAAAGAAGAAAAAAGACTGGAACTTTATTTCCACAAGCGATTGATGAATGACACCCTTCCCCTGTCTATCGGAGGAGGTATCGGACAATCCCGCTTGTGTATGTTCTACCTTCGCAAAGCTCACATCGGAGAAATACAAGCCAGCATCTGGCCCGAAGATATGCGCAAGGAATGTGAAGAACTTGAAATACACCTTATATAACAAACTATGAATGTACAAATTGAAGAAAGCTGGAAAGCACATTTAGAACCCGAATTCGAAAAAGACTACTTTCGCACACTGACCGATTTCGTCAAAAGCGAATATAGCCAGTATCAGATCTTCCCTCCGGGAAAACTGATCTTCAATGCTTTCAACCTTTGTCCTTTCGACAAAGTGAAAGTTGTAATTATAGGACAAGATCCTTACCATGGACCGGGACAAGCGCATGGTCTCTGTTTCTCTGTAAACGACGGAGTGCCTTTTCCCCCTTCATTAGTGAATATATTCAAAGAAATCAAAGCCGACATCGGCACAGATGCCCCTGCTACGGGAAATCTGACTCGCTGGGCAGAACAGGGAGTATTGTTGCTCAACGCTACGCTGACCGTACGTGCTCACCAAGCTGGTTCACACCAGAACCGTGGCTGGGAAACATTTACTGATGCTGCAATCCGTGCCCTGGCAGAAGAAAAAGAAAACCTGGTATTTATCCTGTGGGGATCATACGCTCAAAAGAAAGGAGCGTTTATCGACCGCAACAAACACTTGGTACTCACTTCCGCCCATCCCTCTCCTCTTTCTGCTTACAACGGCTTCTTCGGAAACAAACATTTCAGCCGTACAAACGATTATCTAAAAGCACATGGAGAAACAGAAATCGCATGGTAGATAGATAACAGTGAAATAAAAACAATGAGCGGTGAACAACTAATGCAATATAAATGCATATCTTGTTCACCGCTCATTGTTTTTATTTTATGCTCTATCGCTTACTCTTTACGTTATCGCTAAACATTCATTATCGTTTCCCCTTTAATACCACTGAATGTTACTTTGCGTCTGACTTCTCTGCTCATACTTCAAGTCTTGCAGAATACTTGCATTCGCACGGATTGTAACATTGTAATACTTCCAACGTCCGAAAGGAGAAAGACTGGCGGACAAGTTGAAACAGTGCAAGTCACGGGATATTGTACAAGAAGTCTGGGTAATCTCTTTTGCTTGAAAATCATAACCCGAGTTGAATGAGAGCGACCAGTTATTAGAAATCTTTATATTTCCGTTTGCATTGATATTATGCGTATAAGTATAAGGATATCGCATGGAATAACGGTTGATAGGCTTCGTTCTATCTTCACGGATATTAAACGAATAGCTAAGGCTCAACGACCAAGGCATCTTAAACACCTGATAACCATCCGGGTCTGCCTGTGCTTTCTCTACTTTCTTAGGTGTAGTACCATCTCCTTCCGTTCCGTCAGATTCTTCATCGTCACTATCCTCCGACTTCTTATCTTTTCCTTTTTCATCCTCCTCTTTCGGACCGAACCATTTCTTCCATGTGTCATTATTAAAGGTATAGTTGAAAGAAGAACCATATCCTTGGAAACGCCCAAAACGACCATACGACCATTCTGTACGGTTACTGGTCACTACATTACCGCTTTTATCGAATGTATAGGCATACGTAGCGAATTGGGCATTCATATTGAAAGTATAATTCTTCGTCAGTTTCAAACGGAGGTTCATACTTAAATCACTCCACGGTCTTTCCTTTGCCGCCATATTATAGGACATATTGGCACTCAAATCATCAATAAGGCTAACTTTCTTGACTGTATCATTCTTTGCGTCATAATACTTCATCTCCAAGTTATTAGCTATCGAGAAACTAACCGTTCCCGACCCCTCACGAGAAGGCACGCCATAAGGCTGATTGGTAAAAGGAGAATAATATTGTGTATTACCATTATAATCGGTATATTCTTCCCAGTACTTGCCAAATCCCGGAGCACCACTCAAACTCACCTGCGGTGTGAATACGTGACGAATCTGTATCTCCTTCTTCTTCGCAAAGATCGGTTTATACATACCATACAATTTCGTACTTAGAGCCAAACTAGCCGAGTAATTGGATACACGATAAAAGCCGTTAAGAGAATCGCCCGGCAATGATTCCAGCCTGTGAGTATCTTCGTTATAATGCTGATTGATTTTACGGGTGTACCATCGTTCTGTATAATTCACAGAAGGATTGACCTGCAAATATTTGAACAGCGTAAAAGTAGCACTGATAGGAATGTTATGGTTCATCGCATTCTCCCATGAGCTTAGTCCGGCTTTGAACAAATGGTCATCTTTAGTACGGATACTGTTTGTCAGACGTCCCGTATAACCAATGGAAATCTTTTCGTACCAACGTTCGGCTCCTGCCGCTTTCTTGCGCTTGAACGGAAACAGACGGCTCAACGTAATATTCAAGTCAGGCAAAGTGACCGCAATAGAAGAGTCACGCATTGTCTGTGCGATATTGGTAGTTCCGGATAAGGTCAGACCGATATCGGGAAAACTACGAGAATAACTAATACTTGATGTTTTGGTATTTTGAGTCAACAACTGCGAATTATAAAGGTTGTTGATATTAGAACGTTCATAACTACTGGTCGAGAAGTTCACACTGGCAGAGAATGTAGTGTTCGGACTGGCTTTAGCATCCTGTCGATGGTTCCATACCACCTTAAAGTCCTTAGCAACTGTATAGTCCGGCATCCCTTTATCTCCAGTCTTGGTGACCTGATAGTCCGCTTGCAGCGTACCGGAATATTTATAGCGTTTATTATAGTTTGTCAATCCAGACAATCTCCATGAACCTTTCGTGAAGATATCTCCCGTTATTTTCAAGTCCATGATATCACTCATGGCAAAGTAATATCCTCCTTCTGCCAAACCGAAACCACGACTGGAGTCATCCATATAAGTCGGCATAATGAAACCGGAAGAGTAACTGCTGGAGAATGGGAAGAAGAAGAACGGCACAGCCAACGGCAGAGGCACATCTTCCACAACCAGATAGGCAGGTCCTGTCACTACATTCTTTTTAGGGCGCACCTTAGCTCTCGTCAGCTGCATATAGAAGTGGGGATGATCGTGATGATCGCAGGTTGTATAACGCCCATGCTCCATGAAAATTTCATCATTGGCCCCTTTCTTCGCCTTGCTTCCGGTCACATATCCTTCTCCCTGCTGGGTGACGATATCAGTAATTCCCGCTTTCTTGGTTTTGAAGTTATATCGGATTGTTTCCGTATCATACGAGGTATCACCTTCTTTAAATACCGGTTTACCTTTTTCCACTCCGGTAGTATCCTTGATACCATAAGCATGCACAGTACTACTATCCAGATTCATCGAAATAACTTCCGCAGCCAGTTCGATGTTCTGATAATTCACTTTTCCGCTACCATAAAGTGTAGCGGCTCCTCCCAAAGTAAAGACAGTGGAGTCGTTGGATTCATAAACAACCGGTGCATCGAGTGGTTGTTTCTTCTTTACCGGTGCGATGGAATCAATGCGTACCGTTACCGTATCTGCTTTCAACGAATCATTTCCCTGAAGGGAATCCGTTTGTGCGGTATTGGAGGCAATCATTCCTCTTCTTCGACGCTGAGACGTAGCCTCATCGGGAAGCATCAGTAAGACAATCAGCAGTATGAATGATATAAGTATTTTTGCTTTCAATGGCGCCATTAACTAATAGTTTACGCTTGAAGTGGCAAAAGTACACAATCTTCACCAAATATGAGTTAGAATCTTCGTTATTTAATTATTTTTTAGTGCTATAAAAAGAGAGAACACCATCTATCAAAGCGGCTTAGGCCTTCTTCACCATATTTTGCAATACTTTGCCGCGCTTTTTCCACAGTTTTCTCTTCATCCAGATGGGTTTTAGAAAAGAATTTATCCGCAAAGCAAATCAATTGCTCTTCCAGGGTAATGGGCAGCATCTCACGATGAGGAACGGGGAGCTGCTGGGCAATGATATCTTCCAACGAGAGTCCGGCTCCCGTATGGCGTTCGCACACCAATGCGTGTTGGGGGAAACCTTCCGCCCGCAAGATTTCAGCTCCCAAATATCCGTGGGCGATATAAGGATGAGTGCCAAAGCACTGAATGGTGGGAGCATCGGTCTGAAAAATTCCAATATCATGCAACAGAGCAGCTTCTTTCACAAAACTCCGGTTTAAACGCAATTCGGGATGAGCATCCAGCATTTTCATTGCCTTTCCGGACACCGCCAGACTATGAATTACTAAGATTTGTCTCTGCTGCGTATTTTCCGGATAATATTTATCAATGATTTCGTATGGATTCATGTGCTTTATTTTTTGCTCTCTTGATGAGAAATTAATATTTTTGTGCAATATTACAAAAAAAATTACCGATATGCAAACTCGAGCTTCCTTCATTCTTATATTTCTATTCATTATGTTGTCACCAATGCGTGTAAGCAGTCAAATTGTCACGGGAGCAGAACAAATGGATCAATATATGCCGTTGCTGAAAGGAAAACGCATCGGAATGGTAGTCAACCACACTTCTGTCGTGGGAGCAAAGCGGGTTCATCTTCTCGATACCTTATTAAGGAGAGACGTCCGGGTAGTCAAAGCATTTGCCCCCGAACATGGTTTCCGCGGTAACGCGGATGCAGGTGAAACGGTGAAAGACGGAAAAGATTCCCGCACCGGTATTCCTATCGTATCGCTTTATGGTGATAACAAAAAGCCGTCTGCCACCCAACTAAAAGATGTTGACGTGATCTTATTCGACATTCAGGATGTAGGGGCACGCTTTTATACCTATATAAGCACGATGTATTATGTGATGGATGCTTGTGCAGAGAACAAGAAAGAAATGATTGTACTGGATCGCCCCAATCCGTGCGACTATGTGGATGGTCCGATACTCAAACCTGCTTACCGGAGCTTTGTCGGCATGCTTCCCATTCCTGTACTTCACGGATGTACTATCGGCGAACTGGCACAGATGATAAACGGGGAAGGATGGATTGCCAACAAGAAAAATCCTTGTTCATTAAAGGTAATTCCAATGACCGGGTGGAAACATGGAGAGCCTTATTCACTCCCCATCAAACCGTCGCCCAACCTCCCGAACGATCAGTCTATCCGATTGTATGCTTCACTCTGTCCTTTTGAAGCTACCCGCGTCAGCGTGGGACGGGGAACAACTTTTCCTTTCCAAGTATTAGGCGCACCTAATAAGAAATACGGAAGTTTCACTTTTACTCCCCGCTCCTTACCCGGTTTTGACAAAAACCCGATGCACAAAGGTATCACCTGCTATGGGGAAGACCTCCGGAATGTAACCGATGTGAACGGATTTACACTCCGCTACTTCTTGAACTTTTATCGCTTATCCGGTGAAAGCGCAGCCTTCTTCTCCCGTGCCCGATGGTTTGATTTGCTGATGGGAACTGACAGCGTACGCAAGGCTATCCTCAAAGGAGAATCGGAAGAGGCTATCCGGAATAGTTGGCAAAAGGAGTTACAGGATTACAAAGAGATTAGAAAAAAACATCTTCTCTATGAGTAAAAAACTAGTATCATACTCTCATTCATTTTTATAAACCACTTATAATTAAAAGAATAAGTATGATAGATACCCATATTTCATGAAGAAAGTATGATAGATACAAAATTTCAGAAACATCTATCATTCTTATTCATCAGATAATAACTATATTAGCAAAAAGAATGAGAGTTATGATAGTTATTTTCTACTCTAAGAACAATCAGTTAATAACACAATAATGAAAGATAAAACACAAAAAAGTTTCAGGGGAATAGTCCGGATATTACTTCTTGTTTTCTGTTATACCTTTGGTAGTCATGCTTTTGCATTGGCTTTAGAGCACGAACAAACAGTAGATATTTATAAAGTAACAGATGTCCCCAATCCGCGTAATGAAAGCTCTTCCAATTGGGTCAGCAATCCGAATCAGATATTGGATGAAAGTTATGTGTGGGAAATAAATAATATGTTGTCACAGTTAGAAGATTCATTGAGTATTGAAGTGACAGTTGTTGCACTCCCTTCTATCGGTGAAGATATTCCGGCAGAGTTTGCCCACAAGCTTTTTGAACACTGGGGCATCGGAAAGAAAGCGGACGACAACGGATTACTGATTCTTTTAGTGCTCGATCAACGTAAAGTCACTTTCGCAACCGGATACGGTTTGGAAGGAGTACTTCCCGACGCTTTATGCTTTCGCATTCAACAGAATGAAACGGTTCCGTGGTTTAGAAAAAACGACTTTGACAGAGGAATAACAGAGGGAGTCCGGGCTGTAACATTGGTGCTTTATGGAAGCGACTATGAGCCCGTTTCTCAAGGCACTTCTGATAATTACTGGAAAAGTGCCAGCAATACGTTGTGGAATTTTCTGGCAAATCAACCGCTCATGCTTTGGATATTCTTGATACTGGTAAATGTTCTCACTTATCGCATGAAAGTAAACAAAGCTCGCCCCAAAGACAGTTCAGCATTAGCAGCAATCAAAGTCCTGACACATTACAGCCCACTTGGATGTCTTGTATTGTTTTTTCCGGTCTGGCCTGCACTTATTGCGGCATCCTTATGGTACAAGTTCTACCAAAAACAACGTGTTATTTTGCAGAGTAAGACCTGCGACTCTTGCAAAGCTGTAGCTTTACAACTTTTACCCAATGAGCTTGCAACCCCTTTATTATCTGCTTCCGAACAAATGGAACACAAACTAGGTTCTGCTATCCACCGTATTTATCAATGTACTTCCTGCGGCTGGCTTTTACGGTATAAATCTATCACCATAAGCGAATATAGGATGTGTAATCAATGCCATACCATTGCTTCCAAGCGTATCAGCCCGTGGAAAACAATTAAAGAGCCCACATATTCCGATGCCGGATTGGAGGTTGCCGACTATCTTTGCCTGATGTGCGGAGATAAAAAGCAGACAACACAGAAGATCCCCCGCAAGACACCCCCCAATAGTGACAGTTCTAGTAATAGTCACAGTAGTAGTGGCAGAAGCAGTAGTAGAAGTAGTAGCGGCAGTTTTGGTGGTGGACATAGCGGTGGCGGTGGAGCGTCAAGTAGTTTTTAAGATCAACTATCCATCCGAAGAAGTCGACTAACCAAATAAAGGACATGAAAACACATCTCACCTGAATATTTTCATAGAAAGATGGTTATCCACTCCCTTATTCTAACTATTTTTGCATAGATAACCGAACATAAAAAAGTGAAATGAATATAGAAGAATTTAGAGAATATTGTCTGTCTTTTAAAGGAGTTCACGAGAAGATGCCTTTTCCCAATGTACCCGACCAATATAGCCGTGACGTTCTATGCTTTTATGTTGCGGACAAATGGTTTTGTTTCGTTAACATTGAGATTTTCGATTTTTGTTGCATCAAATGTAACCCTGACGAATCTGGAGAACTGCAAACTGAATATGCCGGTATAAAACCAGGCTGGCACATGAATAGGAAATATTGGATCAGCGTTTATTTCAATCAAGACGTATCTGATGATAAGATCAAAGAACTCGTAAGCAAATCCTATGATATTGTAGTCAAAAGTCTGACAAAGAAAGAACGGGTTTCTGTTTGAGATTGCAAAAAGTCTTCCAGTGCTTTCAGGTCTTTTATTTCAAATATTCTTTCCATCGTTTTCATTTTCAGCTCCGATGTCTTGTGTTGGGGAATGTTTTACATTTTTCACAGCGTGCACTATTCAATTGCGCTCCCAGACAAGGATTTTTTTGCCGTGTATAGGTAGGACACCCACCACAAAACACGCCACATGCCGAGACACGACCATTATAAATTTTCATCATACAAGGCTTTTGGCCATCCAATAGTTAGTAAGAGACAGCTGATTAGCCCTGCGTTTTTGCTCTACTTCTACTATATACCCTCGCTTTTCAAAAAATGGACGGGCTGTTATACTCACTTCAGAGGTAATCCGCGTAATCCCGGCTGCGACGGCATAACGTTCTATCTCATTCAACAATAGTGTAGCAACACCTTTGCCCTGAAAATCCTTATGAATAAACATTGAATGCAAATAGCCCTGAGGTGTAATGGATGAAAAACCGACGATTTCAGATTGCCGATTAACAGCAACAATAAAATAGTGAGTTTTTATCATACCCTCTATTTTAGAAGGATCATCTCCGCACGATGCCCAATCTTCAACCTCGGCCTGTGAATAGTCACGCCTGTTTATCACTAACACTGTGTTTCGATATAGAGACTGAATTTCCTCTATATCCGTATTTAAAGCTATCCTTATAGTAATCATATAATCCCTAATTATTCACTATTTTATCTCTTTCTCTTTTTCCACAACTGCCACGAATTGATTATATTCTGCCACAACACATACGAACCGGGAGCCACAGAAGACAATGGATTCAAATAAGTATGTGCCATCCAAATAGCCAGAATCGTATTCTTTTGTCCCAACGCCTGCCCGCCACTGATACGGTCATTATAAATTGAGCCGATTGTCTTCCCCAAAAAGAACTGCAAACAGCAGGCAATCAGCGCTCCGACAGCAATCATGATTTCCGTAAAACCATCCGCAGGATCATTGAGCAAGGAATACAATGTCTGCGCTGTTACGATAGCTAAAGATACAGCCCACAAATAAAAAGCAAGTTCATGATAGCCCAATAACTTCTGATGCACTTTTGGCAAACACTTACTCAACAACCAGGCCACCAAAAAAGGACAAATCAACAACGGAAATACCTTACCTAAAATAACAAGAAACGCCTCCCAAAAAGTGACATCAGGATGCACCTCCACCAAAGGAAAAAGAATAGGCACAGCAATAGCCGCACCGATATTTGCTATCAATGTATAAGTGGTCAGACTGGCTGCACTCCCACCCAACTTGGAAGTAATCACCGCAGCAGCCGTAGCCGTAGGACAAATAATACAAACCATCACTCCCTCTGCTACTATTTTATCAAAGCGATAAAGCAACAAATAAGCAGCCAACGCTCCGCCAATCTGAATCAATAACAACCACATATGGAGAGGTTTAGGCTTCAAATCACGAGGAGATACCTTACAGAAGGTCAATAGCAACATCGTAAAAATAAGATAGGGAGTCAGAAAAGAAAGGCTGATAAACAGCGGATAACCTATAGCACCTACCAGCATAGCAATAGGTAACGTCCAATTCTTCAAAAACTTAAGCATCGTCGTACATTTTAACTTCGAAGCACAAAGTAACGGAGATTTCAGGAAAAAAGCTACCATTAAACCGAAAAAAACACAAAACTTAATGGCAAATAATGAGTTTTCTACAAATTTCTACTACATTTGCACCGTATTATAGATATGAAACTGAATAGACCGTACATATTATACATATTCATTTGCCTCTGGCTACTTTTTCTACCCTCATGTACTAACCACTTATGGGGGAAGGATTTTGTAGTAGTTATCGACGCAGGACATGGCGGACATGATCCGGGCGCCATCGGCAAAATCTCGAAAGAGAAAAATATCAATCTGAACGTTGCCCTGAAAGTGGGAAATCTGATTAAAAGGAATTGCGACGACGTCAAAGTGATTTACACTCGTAGCAAAGATGTATTCATCCCTTTAGACCGACGCGCAGAAATTGCGAACAACGCGAAGGCTGATCTCTTCATTTCCATTCACACCAACGCACTGGCTAACAACCGTACCGCAAAAGGTGCTTCAACCTGGACACTGGGTTTGGCCAAATCAGACGCTAATCTGGAAGTTGCCAAGCGAGAGAACTCCGTAATCCTCTACGAAAGTGACTACAAAACAAGATATGCCGGTTTCAACCCGAACTCTGCCGAGTCATATATTATATTTGAATTCATGCAAGATAAATACATGGAACAGAGTGTACACCTGGCTTCGCTGATGCAGAAACAATTTCGCCAAACTTGTAGAAGAGCAGATCGTGGAGTGCATCAAGCCGGATTCCTTGTCTTAAAAGCGAGTGCCATGCCGAGCATTCTGATAGAACTAGGATTTATTTCTACGCCCGAAGAGGAGCGCTATCTGAATTCTGAAGAAGGGGCCGGCACCATGGCAAAAGGCATCTACCGTGCTTTCTTAAATTATAAGAGAGAACATGAACTGCGCCTAACGGGAGTCAGCAAAACGATCGTCCCAACCGAACAGGAAGAAGACAATGCCCCGGCAATTGTCCAAAAGGATACCGAAAGTGTGAACACAGCTCCCCAACAGGAAAAGCTATTGGCCGAAGCAAAAACAAAACCTGCCGCGACAGCAAAAACAGCACCGAAACGCCCAATTGTAGTAGAGAGTGCAACCAATGACAGTGAAATTACGTTTAAGATACAGATACTTACTTCTTCCAAACCTCTAGCCAAAAACGACAAACGGCTGAAAGGACTGAAAGAGGTAGATTATTATAAGGAAGGGGGAATATACAAATATACGTATGGAGCCTCCGCCGATTATAACAAGGTGTTGCGTACGAAGCGCACCATTACGACACAATTCAAAGACGCCTTTATCATCGCTTTCCGGAACGGCGAGAAAATGAACGTCAATGAAGCGATTGCCGAATTCAAGAAAAGAAGAAATAAATAAAAAGATAAAATGAAGTACATTACAAAAGAAGTCAGAATAGGTATTGCAGGTATCGTTGCACTATGTGTGCTTATATACGGAATTAACTGGCTGAAAGGTATACACATGTTTCAACCTTCCAGCTATTTCTATGCCAAATTTGAAAACGTAAACGGACTCACCAAATCAAGCCCGGTATTTGCCGACGGTGTTCGTGTAGGTATCGTGCGTGACATCTATTATGATTATGCCAAACCCGGAAATGTAATTGTCGAAGTGGAACTGGACACGGAACTGCGGATTCCCAAAGGAAGTAGCGCCGAGCTTGTATCCGAACTTATGGGAGGCGTACGCATGAATATTCTTCTGGCAAACAACCCGCGCGAAAAATATGCCGTAGGAGATACGATCCCCGGCACACTGAACAACGGAATGATGGAAAGCGCGGCGAAACTGATCCCCAAGGTAGAAGAAATGCTTCCGAAACTGGATTCTATCCTCATCTCTCTGAACAATATATTAGGAGACAAGAGCATCCCTGCCACCCTGCATTCGATAGAGAAGACAACCGCCAACCTGGCAGTAGTCAGTTCGCAGGTAAAAGGGCTGATGAGTAATGACATACCTCAACTCACCAGTAAACTGAACACCATCGGAGACAACTTCGTTGTTATCAGCGGAAATTTGAAAGAAGTAGACTATGCAGCCACTTTCAAAAAAATAGACGAAACGCTGGCTAACGTAAAAATACTTACAGAAAAATTAAACAGCAAAGATAACACAATCGGACTGCTCTTCAACGACCCGACTTTATACAATAATCTGAATGCAACAACTGAAAATGCAGCCAGCTTATTAGAAGACCTGAAAGAGCATCCGAAACGGTACGTTCACTTCTCATTATTCGGCAAGAAAGACAAGTAGCAAATTATCGTTATATAGATTTTATCTAAATAACGAAGGGCTTTCAAAAGAAAGTAGATTGCTCTTCAAATGTCTATCTACAAACCGAAATAATATTCCCGTACAAACGTACAAAAGTGAGAAAAAAGGCTAAAATTATATATATAAGACATTAACATACAGATACTTATAAAACTGCAAGAGAGGGTAAACAGAGTGTGTCCGACAACAAACGCATAAGTCATTGAAAGTAAACACATTATTGTTAGCATGAAAAAAACAAGAAAAAATAGATTTGTTTTTTCCGAATAAGATTCCCAATTTTGCAAACGTAGAAGTTTTGCTTAATTAATAAATGTATTAAAAGTTACTATGATTGAATCAAATCATGTCGTACTTTGGAACCGCTGTCTCGACGTTATTAAAGACAATGTTCCCGAGACGACATATAATACTTGGTTTGCCCCTATTGTTCCGTTGAAATATGAGGACAAAACGTTGATCTTACAGATCCCGAGCCAGTTTTTCTATGAAATACTGGAAGAGAGATTCGTAGATCTTATACGTAAGACATTATATAAGGTCATTGGCGAAGGAACCAAGTTGATGTACAATGTCATGGTGGACAAGACTTCGATTCCGAATCAAACCGTGAATCTCGAAGCAAGCAATCGTTCTACGGCTGTTACTCCCAAAAGCATAATCGGAGGAAACAAAGCTCCCAGCTTCCTACAGGCTCCTGCCGTTCAGGATTTGGACCCGCATTTGAATCCCAATTATAATTTTGAGAACTTCATTGAAGGATACAGCAATAAACTTTCAAGAAGTGTGGCGGAAGCCGTAGCGCAAAAACCGGGAGGGACTGCTTTCAACCCGTTATTCCTTTATGGAGCATCCGGAGTAGGAAAGACGCACTTGGCAAACGCAATAGGCACGAAAATCAAAGAAATTTATCCAGAGAAAAGAGTATTGTACGTTTCGGCACATTTGTTCCAGGTACAATATACGGATTCTGTACGCAATAACACGACTAACGACTTTATTAACTTTTACCAGACGATTGATGTATTAATCATTGATGATATTCAGGAGTTTGCCGGTGTCACCAAGACTCAAAACAACTTCTTCCATATTTTCAATCATTTACACCAGAACGGCAAACAGCTCATATTAACTTCAGACCGTGCTCCTGTATTGTTGCAAGGTATTGAAGAACGCCTCCTGACCCGTTTCAAATGGGGTATGGTAGCCGAGCTTGAAAAGCCGACGGTAGAACTTCGCAAAAACATTCTACGCAACAAGATACACCGCGACGGATTACAATTCCCGCCGGAAGTGATCGATTATATTGCCGAAAATGTGAATGAAAGTGTACGCGATCTGGAAGGTATCGTCATTGCTATCATGGCTCGTTCCACTATTTTCAACAAAGAAATAGATTTGGATTTGGCACAACACATTGTTCATGGAGTGGTTCATAACGAGACTAAAGCGGTTACCATCGATGATATCCTCAAAGTGGTATGCAAACATTTTGATCTGGAACCGTCTGCCATACATACAAAATCCAGAAAAAGGGAAGTCGTTCAAGCACGACAGATCGCCATGTATCTGGCTAAAAACCACACAGACTTTTCAACTTCTAAGATAGGTAAGTTTATCGGTAACAAAGACCATGCAACGGTACTTCACGCCTGCAAAACCGTAAAAGGACAATTGGAGGTGGACAAAAGCTTTAGTGCAGAAGTACAGGAAATAGAATCGTTACTGAAAAAGAGAAACTGAAATTAAGTATTAAGTATTAAGTATTATCCATGCGGACAGGCTTTATTATGCGGTTTCGCACCAGGGTAATACTTAATACTTTATACTTAATACTTGAAAAATACTTAATACTTATTTCAAGAATCCTTGCTGACGAAGTACTTTCAATAGATTTTCGGACATAAATTCGTTATCTTTCTTTGTGTAACGCACGTCTGTAAAGACTTGAGCCAATGTTTCTTTTTTATTTTCTTCGATAAACTGCTTGTTTTCCGGCAATGATTCTTTGTAGGCATAGAGTTTATCTATTTCTTCCGGTGTATAGTCGTGATATTTTTCATCGTGCACGGCAGCTTCCAAAGGCAAACGGTCTACTTGTGCGGGAATACCATCCGGATAACCTACCGTTATTGTGGTGAGAGGGAATACCAGTTCGGGGAGTTGGAGGGTATCAATAATCATTTGAGGATTATAAGTGGTAGTTCCCAAATAACAAATGCCGAGTCCTGCTTCTTCCGCCAGCGTACAAAAAGTCTGCGCAACAAGCAAAGTATCCATAGACGCATTCATAAAAGACATTAAATTATCGTAGCCCGGCACTGCTTTCCGCTGTTCACACCATTTGCTGAAACGACGGAAATCAGCACAAAAAGTCAGTACAACTGGAGCATTTTTTACCATCGGCTGATTGAAATGAGCAGGCGAAAGTTTCTCCTTCATTTCCGCATCGCGAGTCACAATCACACTATAAAGTTGCATCCCACCCATCGTAGAAGCACGGAAAGAGGTTTCAAGCAAATCATTTAACAAACTCGGATTTATATCTTTAGGCAGATATTTCCGGATAGTTCTTCTGTTCTTTACGGTTTCAAACATATCTTTTTTTTGCAAAGATATAAAAAGAAAAAAATATTCCACCACACTAGCGGAATAGAATAGTTTTCTTTTTGGAGAACTTTAACCTTTGAACAAATTTCAATTTTATCTGTTTATCAAATACTTAGCATAAACAAATGGAAAACTTGCAACCTGTTAATAAATTAATTCATTTTTATTTTGATAGATAAAAAAACATTCTTAGCTTTGCGCCTACATTTGTTAACGATAAGTAAACTTCTACATATTACTTATTAAAAACGAGATTTAACACAAATTGAATCGTGGAAAAACAGATTTATTCTTACGACGAAGCCTATGAAGAATCTTTACGATATTTTCAAGGCGACGAGCTTGCTGCAAGGGTTTGGGTAAACAAATACGCAGTAAAGGATTCTTTCGGTAATATCTATGAAAAATCCCCGGAAGACATGCATTGGAGAATTGCAAATGAAGTGGCACGCGTAGAATCGAAGTATCCGAATGCGTTGACAGCAAAAGAACTGTATGATTTACTGGATCACTTCAAGTACATCGTCCCCCAAGGTAGCCCGATGACAGGAATCGGTAACGACTACCAGGTTGCTTCACTATCCAACTGCTTCGTTATCGGAGTGGACGGTGCAGCCGACTCTTATGGCGCTATCATCAAAATCGACGAAGAACAGGTGCAACTAATGAAAAGACGCGGTGGTGTAGGTCATGACTTATCACACATCCGTCCGAAAGGTTCTCCCGTTAAAAACTCGGCGTTGACTTCTACCGGTCTTGTTCCGTTCATGGAACGATATTCGAATTCCACTCGTGAAGTAGCTCAAGACGGACGTCGCGGTGCATTGATGTTGAGCGTGTCTATCAAGCATCCGGATTCGGAAGCATTCATTGATGCCAAGATGACCGAAGGTAAAGTGACCGGAGCAAACGTTTCTGTCAAGTTGGACGACGCTTTCATGCAGGCTGCCGTAGACGAAAAGCCGTATGTACAGCAATATCCTATCGACTCTGCCCAACCTACATTCACCAAGGAAATCGACGCTTCTACCTTGTGGAAGAAAATCGTTCACAATGCATGGAAATCGGCAGAACCGGGCGTTTTGTTCTGGGATACGATTATCCGTGAATCTGTGCCTGATTGCTATGCAGACCTGGGTTACAGAACGGTATCTACCAACCCATGCGGAGAAATTCCTCTATGTCCTTACGATTCTTGCCGCTTACTGGCTATCAATCTATATTCTTATGTGGTAAATCCGTTCAAACCGGATGCTTATTTTGATTTCGACCTGTTCCAAAAACACGTGGCTCTCGCTCAACGGATCATGGACGATATTATCGACCTCGAACTAGAGAAGATCGAACGTATCATGACCAAGATTGACGAAGATCCGGAAAACGAAGAAGTGAAACATGCGGAACGTGCACTTTGGGAGAAAATCTACAAGAAGAGCGGACAAGGTCGCCGTACCGGCGTAGGGATCACTGCAGAAGGTGATATGCTTGCTGCATTAGGATTGCGCTACGGAACGGAAGAAGCAACGGAATTCTCTGAAAAAGTACACAAGACAGTAGCTCTCGGTGCCTATCGTTCTTCAGTGGAAATGGCCAAAGAACGCGGTGCCTTCGAAATATACAATAGCGAACGTGAACAGAACAATCCGTTCATCCAACGCTTGGCAGCAGCCGACCCGAAACTGTATGAGGACATGAAGAAATATGGTCGCCGCAACATTGCCTGCCTGACGATTGCTCCAACCGGAACGACCAGTTTGATGACGCAGACCACTTCGGGTATCGAGCCTGTATTCCTGCCTGTTTACAAACGTAGAAGAAAGGTGAACCCGAACGATACGAATGTGCATGTAGACTTTGTAGACGAAACAGGGGACGCATTTGAAGAATACATCGTATTCCATCATAAATTTGTTACTTGGATGGAAGCTAACGGATACGATCCGGCCAGACGTTACACCCAGGAAGAGATTGACGAACTGGTTGCCAAATCTCCTTATTACAAAGCGACTTCTAACGATGTCGACTGGTTGATGAAGGTGAAGATGCAGGGAAGAATCCAGAAATGGGTAGACCACTCTATCAGCGTAACCATCAATCTGCCGAACGATGTGGACGAGGATTTAGTAAACCGCCTGTATGTAGAGGCATGGAAATCCGGCTGCAAAGGTTGTACCGTATATCGTGACGGTTCACGCTCCGGAGTGCTGATCTCTACGAAATCGGATAAAGACAAAAAAGAAGGACTTCCTCCTTGCAAACCGCCTACGGTTGTAGAGGTACGTCCGAGAATATTGGAAGCAGACGTTGTCCGTTTCCAGAACAACAAGGAAAAATGGGTAGCTTTTGTCGGATTATTGGACGGACACCCTTATGAAATATTCACTGGTTTGCAAGATGACGACGAAGGTATCTTGCTGCCTAAGAGCGTGACTTGCGGACGTATCATCAAAAATGTGGATGAAGACGGTACCAAACGTTACGACTTCCAATTCGAGAACAAACGCGGATATAAGACGACCATTGAAGGATTGTCAGAGAAGTTCAACAAGGAATACTGGAACTATGCAAAATTGATTTCCGGCGTGCTTCGCTACCGGATGCCGATTGAACAGGTTATCAAACTGGTTGGCTCTCTGCAATTGAACAGTGAAAGTATCAACACTTGGAAAAACGGTGTAGAACGTGCATTGAAGAAGTATATTCAGGATGGAACGGAAGCCAAAGGTAAGAAGTGCCCGAACTGTGGCAACGAGACATTGGTTTATCAGGAAGGCTGTCTGATTTGTACTACTTGCGGCGCTTCCAGATGTGGATAATAGTCCTACGTATGTTAATTAATATATAAACAAAAGATTAAAAGGAGTCCGGTGCGGCTCCTTTTATTTTTTATTCAAAAAAATGTCTTATACTTGCAGTGTCTTACATATACAATCAAAATCTAATATATATGATTCTATCATTTAATATTGAATACCGCACCAATTGGGGAGAAGAAGTAAGGATTTCCGGCTTATTTCCGGAATCAATTCCTTTACACACCACCGATGGTATCTATTGGACGGCAGAACTTGAGCTTGAAGTCCCTCAAGAAGGGATGACTATCAATTATAGCTATCAGATAGAGCAAAACGGAATAGTTATCCGCAAGGAATGGGACAGTTTTTCGAGATCTATTTTCTTATCAGGCAGCTCCAGGAAGATATACAGAATCAATGATTGCTGGAAAAATATCCCGGAACAACTGTATCTTTATAGTTCTGCTTTTACAGAAGCCTTACTAGCACATCCTGAAAAAGAGAATATCCCGCAAAGATATAAGAAGGGACTGGTTATCAAGGCCTACGCCCCACGTATCAACAAAGATTATTGCCTGGCAATTTGTGGCAACCAGAAATCATTAGGGCACTGGGATCCGGAGAAAGCAGTGTTGATGAGTGATACCAATTTCCCGGAATGGCAGATAGAGCTGGACGCCAGCAAACTAAAATATCCGCTGGAATATAAATTCATCCTCTACAACAAACAGGAAAAGAAAGCAGACTGCTGGGAGAAAAACCCTAACCGCTATCTGGCAGACCCGGAACTGAAGACCAACGAAACGCTCGTGATTTCCGACCGATATGTTTATTTCGACATTCCCGCATGGAAAGGGGCAGGAATCGCTATACCCGTATTTTCTTTAAAATCAGAGAAAAGTTTCGGAGTAGGTGATTTCGGCGACTTGAAACGTATGGTAGACTGGGCAGTAAATACTCGCCAGAAAGTTATTCAGATTTTACCGGTCAACGACACCACCATGACTCATGCATGGACGGACTCTTATCCTTATAACAGCATTTCAATTTATGCTTTCCATCCGATGTACGCGGATATCAGACAAATGGGAACTCTGAAAGATAAAGAAGCGGCATCGAAATTCAGCAAGAAACAAAAGGAACTGAACAGCCTCCCTGCTATTGACTACGAAGCGGTCAACCAAACTAAATGGGAGTTTTTCAACTTACTGTTCCGACAGGAAGGAGAAAAGGTATTGGCTTCCAAAGGTTTCAAAGATTTCTTTGAAACGAACAAGGAATGGCTGCAACCTTATGCAGTCTTTAGTTATCTGCGCGACGCCTACAAAACGCCCAATTTCCGCCAATGGCCGCGACACTCTGTTTACCAAGCGGAAGATATAGAAAAAATGTGCCAACCGGGAACGGCAGATTATCCTCACATCTCGTTGTATTATTATATCCAGTATCATCTGCATCTGCAGTTGTTGTCTGCAACCGAATATGCCCGCCAACACGGTGTTGTATTAAAGGGGGATATTCCGATTGGTATCAGCCGCAACAGCGTGGAAGCCTGGACAGAACCCCATTACTTCAATCTCGACGGACAAGCGGGTGCTCCGCCCGATGATTTCTCGATCAACGGGCAAAACTGGGGATTCCCCACATACAACTGGGATGTCATGGAAAAAGACGGATACCGCTGGTGGATGAAGCGTTTTCAAAAAATGGCGGAATACTTCGATGCTTACCGGATCGATCATATCCTCGGTTTCTTCCGTATTTGGGAAATACCGATGCACGCTGTACACGGATTGTTAGGCCAGTTTGATCCTTCTTTGCCGATGAGCCGGGAAGAAATCGAAAGTTATGGTCTAACGTTCCGCGATGAATATCTGCTACCATTCATCCATGAATCTTTCCTCGGACAGTTGTTCGGACCGCATACCCATTTAGTCAAACAGGACTTTCTTCAATTGGTTGATGACTCCGGACTTTATCGGATGAAACCGGGATTCGAAACACAACGGGAGGTAGAACAATTCTTTGCCGGTAGAAATGATGAAGATAGTGTATGGATTCGGGAAGGGCTTTATTCATTAATCAGCAACGTCTTATTTGTTGCGGATAAGAAAGAGGAAGGTAAATACCACCCGCGCATCGGTGTGCAACGGGATTTCGTATTCCGGTCGCTGAACGAAGAAGAGAAAAATGCGTTTAACAAACTATACGATCAATATTATTATCATCGGCACAACGAGTTCTGGTATCAACAGGCTATGAAGAAGTTACCTCAACTGACACAGTCAACCCGCATGTTGGTTTGTGGAGAAGATTTGGGGATGATTCCTGCTTGTGTGTCGTCGGTGATGAATGAGCTCCGGATTCTTAGTCTGGAAATTCAGCGAATGCCTAAGAATCCGATGCATGAATTCGGGCATTTAAATGAGTATCCGTACCGGTCTGTCTGCACAATCTCCACTCACGATATGTCTACGTTGCGTGGCTGGTGGGAAGAAGATTATCAACAGACCCAACGTTACTATAATGCAACGTTAGGACATTACGGAGTTGCACCGACAACTGCCACCCCGGAGTTGTGCGAGGAAATCGTACGCAACCATCTCAACAGTAATTCCATTCTCTGTATCTTGTCTTTCCAGGATTGGTTATCAATAGACGGGAAATGGAGAAATCCGAATGTGGCGGAAGAGCGAATTAATGTTCCATCCAATCCACGAAACTACTGGAGATACCGGATGCATCTCACTCTGGAACAGTTGATGAAAGCAAAAACACTCAATGATAAGATTAGCGAATTGATTAAATACACAGGAAGAGATCCGAATAAATAGAATAAAAGGTACAAGTAACTTTCAAAAAGGATATTTTCCGGACACTACCGACGCGGATAACACTAGATTAAGAACGCTAAAAATCTATGTGATCCGCGTCATTCGTTTTTCAAGGATATATTGATAACAGAGGTAAAATAAGGAGTTTCAAAACATAGTCAACCGTTTTTTTCGCAATAATATCATTACTATATATCATACTTTTTCGCTTTTCGCATCATTCGTTTATTTTTTCAATGTTCCTCTTTTTATTCCGATTTATAAAGTATCTTTGCGCCGAAAAAGAGAAATTAAAAGAGATAATGGAAGGCAACCAGAGCAGACGTATCGATTTTGTGGACTTAACCAAAGGAGTCTGCATTATCCTTGTGGTAATGGCACACGTTGGAGGGGCCTTCGAACAACTGGATACGAATTCGATGTTATCCTGTTTCCGCATGCCGCTTTACTTCTTTATCTCGGGAGTGTTTTTCAAATCATACGAAGGCCTGTTCGGATTCATCCTACGAAAAATAAACAAATTGATTATTCCTTTTCTTTTCTTCTATCTAAGTGCATTTCTAATGAAATACATTGTTTGGAAGATTGCTCCGGGGGTATTTCAACTGCCTGTGTCGTGGAATGAACTCTTGGTTGTATTTCATGGACACGACCTTATCAAGTTCAATCCACCGATCTGGTTTCTACTCGCATTATTCAATTGCAACATCCTGTTTTATCTAATTCACTTTCTGCGCGAAAAGCATCTGCCTGTCATGTTCGCTGTGACAATCCTGATTGGTTGCGCAGGATTTTATCTCGGAAAATTACAGATAGAGTTACCCCTGTATATAGATGTTTCCATGACTGCCCTCCCCTTCTATGTAGCCGGTTTCTGGATCCGACGGTATAATTTCTTTCTATATCCCAGCCATCGTTTCGACAAACTGATACCGGTTTTTGTTGTATTGGCACTGGTGGTAATGTACTTTACCGCTACCACATTGGGCATGCGTACCAACAATTATACGGGAAATATTTTTCAAGTATATATCGCTGCGTTTGCAGGAATATTTATGATTATGTTACTTTGCAAAAAAGTGAAGAAGATAAAGGTTGTTTCTTACTTGGGACGATATTCAATCATCACCTTGAGTATTCATGGACCGATACTTCATTTTTTAGGTCCATTAGTCAGCCGTTATATTCACAATAGTTGGGCACAGGCAAGCGCACTTCTGCTTATAACATTAAGCATCTGCCTTCTGCTCACACCCGTCTTTCTTAAAGTGATTCCACAAATGGTTGCACAGAAAGACCTGTTAAAAGTCAAACAAGATCACACTAAAAAGACAGTATATGAAGATAAACAGTAGCTATATCCTTTTGAAGGAAATTCGTTGTTACGCCTATCATGGAGTCGCACCGCAAGAAAATCTGATTGGGAATGAATATCTCATTGACCTGAAACTGCAAGTGGATATCAGCAAAGCCGCCCGGACAGATGAAGTTACCGACACCGTCAACTATGCTGAAGTACATCAGGTGATAGAAAATGAAATGGCTGTTCCCTCAAAATTGCTGGAACACGTTAGCGGACGGATTATACAAAAACTCTTTGACCAATTCCCCTGTATTGAAGAAATCGAACTCCGGCTTTCCAAACGAAACCCACCGATGGGAGCAGATATAGAGTCCGCAGGAATTGAGCTACACTGCAGCAGGAAATAAAATATCACAGTTGGAAATGAAACATAAATGACGAAATGCAGATAATACGATATTAATAAAGTAATCCGTATCATCTGCATTCCTTTTTAAGCAAGATCTGCTTCTATTTTCACAGCCGTAAACTACCGGCTTATTTTCTCTTCTTTTTTCTTCTATTTACCGATTCTACAGCCTCCGTCACCACAGGTTTATCCTGGAAACGTTTCGTATAACTGGAATAGTCCGGATGAATACGTTCGTAATCAGGATCCATAAATAACGGACTGGAAATAATATGATCCGCCGTAGAACGGTTACAGCAAAAAACAATATTTTCTACACCGGCCAAACGGGTTAATGCTTTTACATCCGTATCATGCGGTTGCAATGTCATAGGGTCCGTGAAGAAAAAGAGATAATCAATCTGCCCATCCACAATACGTGATCCCATCTGTTGGTCACCACCTAACGGACCTGATTTTAAAATTGTAAAATCCCACTCTTCATCAGGATGTTTCTCCTTCAATGCTTCCAATATCAAAGTACCCGTAGTACCTGTACAATAGAATTTATTACCCATCAACAGTTCCGAGTTCCACAGTACCCATTCGATGAGGTCTTTTTTCATTGCATCATGCGCTACCAGCCCGATGCCTCTTCTAACCTTTGATTCCATTTGCTATCCTTTTAAATCCGACAATTGAGAGAATCGTTTGCATCCCCTCACATAAAACTGCCACAAGATACTACTTTTTGTCCGTTCAGGTATCGGATTCAAAGTTTTTTTTCTCATATTTTCTTCACGGGATAAAGAAAATGACGGACATAATCGTTTATACTCTTTCCGCGCACGCATCACAGCACTAGCATTATCCCAGTGCCCTTGCAACAAGAAATTGAACGCCGCCAGATAATCGAGACAGGTCCGGATACGCATCACTTTATTTAATTCCTCCTGTGGAAGATTCTTATAGAGCATGACAAGATTATTACGGAAATTAAGAAAAGTCTTATGAGGATTCTCTTTTTTAAGAGTAGCTCCTCCCACATGATAGACAATGCTTTGAGGTATACAGACAATCTCACGATTCCGTGAACGGAGCCGCCAGCACAAATCTATTTCTTCCATGTGAGCAAAGAAACGTCCATCCAATCCCCCGACATTCACATAATCAGCGCGCCGGATAAACAACGCTGCCCCCGTGGCCCAGAAAACAGGAATTACCGTATCATACTGACTTTCGTCTTTCTCCACAACTCCCATGATACGCCCCCTACAAAAAGGATAACCGTATTTATCAATAAAGCCACCGGCTGCCCCGGCATATTCAAAATATTCTTTTTGCCGCTGGCTTCGTATCTTCGGCTGACAAGCAGCTACCTCCGGATGCTTATCAAGATAAGCAATCATTGGTTCCAACCAATGATCCGTCACCTCGACATCCGAATTCAAAAGAACTACATATTCTGCGTCAACCTGCCGCAATGCTACATTATATCCATCGGCAAAACCATAATTCCGGTCAAGTATAATCGTTCTGACAGAAGGAAATTCCTGTTGAAGCAAAGACACAGAACCGTCCGTAGAGCCATTATCAGCCACACAGACCTCGATTCCCTCCCCTTCCGAATACCGGACGACGGACGGAAGAAAAGTACGGAGCATATCACATCCGTTCCAATTCAAGATTACAACTGAAACTTTCATTGCTACTTCTTCTTCTTGTTCAATATTTCCTGTTCCTGTTGTCCAGCTTCTTCTCTGTTTAATTTCCAGCGCTTATGAGACCACAACCAGTATGCCGGCTCTCTACGAATCGTCTGTTCCAGTCGACGAGCAAACATTTCAGTGATTTCTCCCTCCTTGGTTTCTTTCGGTGTTTCCGTCATTAACTTGAACTCCGCTTCACAATATCCTCTGCGTCTCTTTTTAAGTTCGCAATAGAAAACAGGGAAATTCATCATTTTAGCAATACGCTCGGCACCATTCAGAAAAGCAGTTTCCTGCCCTAAAAAAGTAGTCCAATATCTATCAAATCCGCTAGGCCATTGGTCGGTAATCAGACCGACTACCATCTTTTTTCCATCACGCTTTAACTTAATAATCTCGCGTGCAGTAGAATGTTTGGGAATATTATATCCTCCGAAACGAGATCGGATACGTTTAAAAAGTTTATCCAGATATTTGTCTCTCAACGGTTTATAAACCTGTACAGGAACATCTCCGGGTTTCATGATTGCTCCCATGCCTATCAACCACTCATAATTTGCATAATGAGGAATCATCACTATAATCCCCCCATACTTTTCAGTCAGTTCAAGATATTGCTCCGTATTCTTATAAGTCATTCTCGCACAAAGTTCATCGGCAGACATATGCAACAACTTCAAATCCTCAAGCATATAGTCCGACAAATAGCGATAAAACTCGCGTTCTATCCGCGATCTCTCCGCATCAGTTTTTTCCGGAAATGATCTCAAAAGATTTCCCCGAACTACTTTCCGACGATATTTTCCAACACGATACATCAGCAGATAATTAAAATCCGAAAGCATATATAAAACCCGGAACGGAAGAGCCGAAAACAGCCACATTCCACTGTATACCAACCAATAGATAAGTTTTGATCTCATAACTTATATCAAAATTGTACCTTTAAGTGCTGCCATCTCCTCATTAAACTCTCCCAGACGTACATTAACTACCTGATTATCCAGCGAGTCATCACTTTCCACCTCTACACGAATATAATTCTCCGTAAATCCATGCATCGGAGCACCAGCTTTCGATTTTTCCATCAATACCGGCATTGTCTGCCCGATATGACGTGCATAAAAAGCCTGTGTCTTTTGGTCCGATAGTGCCAACAGACGCTGACTACGCTGATGCTTCTCTTCCGGAGAAACCACATATTCTATTTTTAAGGCTTGCGTCCCGGGACGTTCGGAATAGCTAAACACATGCAACTGCGTCACATCCAGACCATCAATAAACTGATAAGCCTGTTCAAAGTATTCGGGTGTTTCTCCACGGGTTCCCACAATCACGTCCACTCCGATAAAAGCATCCGGCATCACCTCTTTTATCTTCTTCACTTTTGAAGCAAAAAGAGCAGTGTCGTAACGACGGCGCATTAACTGCAAAACTTCATCGCAACCGGATTGCAAAGGGATATGAAAATGAGGCATAAAACTGCGGGAATGAGACACAAACTCGATAATCTCATCAGTCAACAGATTGGGTTCTATGGAAGAGATACGATAACGTTCGATTCCCTCTACCTGATCCAATGCCTTTACCAGATCAAAGAAACTCTCTCCTGTTGTTTTACCAAAATCTCCAATATTCACTCCGGTCAGAACGATTTCTTTTCCACCTTCAGCAGCTGCCTGCCGGGCCTGCTCAACCATGGAAGCAATAGTCCCGTTACGACTTCGCCCGCGGGCAAAAGGAATCGTGCAATATGAACAGAAGTAATCGCATCCATCCTGCACCTTCAAGAAGAAACGGGTACGGTCTCCCCGTGAACACGAGGGAGAAAACGAACGGATATCTTTGGTTGTAGTGGTGATAGCCTCTCCTTTTTCATGCTTTTGGAGGTCGCCCAGATATTGAAGTAGTTCTCCCTTCTGTTCCGCTCCCAGCACTACATCTACTCCATCAATCTTTGCCACGTCGCCGGGCTTCAATTGCGCATAACATCCGGTCACTACCACAAAAGCACCGGGATGCTGCTTTACCAGACGATGAATGGCTTGCCTGCATTTTTTATCCGCCATCTCCGTCACCGAACAGGTATTTACCACACAGATATCTGCTTTCTCTCCTTTGCGCACAGTCCGGACTCCTGCCTCACGCAGGATTTTACCGATAGTTGAAGTCTCTGAAAAATTTAATTTGCAGCCTAAAGTATAATAAACGGCTGTCTTATTTTGAAATACAGTGGTATCTATCATAAGCTGTTATAAACACATTAACTTTGCAAAGTTACACATTATTATCAGTAAAACACTTTAGGATACGAAAGTTTATTCCTATTTTTGCACAATTCACTAAAAAACGTGCAATGATTAAAGAGAATTTCATTAAACTATACGAAAATAGTTTTCGTGAGAATTGGGAT
>OBWF01000271.1_pt1 | contig 32566 bp, 32 predicted proteins | sample 1495211 | NCBI WGS metagenome assembly OBWF01 (sample SAMEA2580051, study PRJEB22360) | human gut metagenome | reverse complement strand
TTCGCTGAAAGTGGAATGTATCCATGGAGAACACTTTATCAGCCGGGAAATAATGCGGGCAACGGTGTTTAATTATATCGAATGTGATTACAATCGGTGGCGGCGGCACAGTTGGTGTGGCGGCCTCAGTCCGGAACAATTTGAAAACAAGAACCTCGCTTAGGCCTGTGTCCATATTACGTGGGTAGGATCATGTAACGGTTGATAAGAAAATTATAACGGCAGTGAGGATTCGTGGCGAAAGTAATTTGTTGCGAATATTCCTGCCGTTGTTTTATATAAACAATCAGAATAACAACGAGTTAGCAATAGGATTTTAGTCAAAGTTTTCCAGGATTTTCCTTGTTTCCAGAGCGGATTGGTAAGACAATTAGCGTTTGAATTTTTCGAGTTAAGCGCGAGTGGGTAACGCTCGTCACATCGTAGACATGCATGCAGTGCTCTGGTAGCTGTAAAGCCAGGGGCGGTAGCGTGCATTAATACCTCTATTAATCAAACTAAGAGCCGCTTATTTCACAGCATGCTCTGAAGTAATATGGAATAAAAGAGTGAAGATACTTGTTACTGGTGGCGCAGGATTTATTGGTTCTGCTGTAGTTCGTCACATTATAAATAATACGCAGGATAGTGTTGTTAATGTCGATAAATTAACGTACGCCGGAAACCTGGAATCACTTGCTGATGTTTCTGATTCTGAACGCTATATTTTTGAACATGCGGATATTGGCGATGCTGCTGCAATGGCACGGATTTTTGCTCAGCATCAGCCGGATGCAGTGATGCACCTGGCAGCTGAAAGCCATGTTGACCGTTCAATTACAGGTCCTGCGGCATTTATTGAAACCAATATTGTTGGTACTTATGTCCTTTTGGAAGCCGCTCGCAATTACTGGTCTGCTCTTGATAGCGACAAGAAAAATAGCTTCCGTTTTCATCATATTTCTACTGACGAAGTCTATGGTGATTTGCCTCATCCAGATGAAGTAAATAATAACGAAGAATTACCCTTATTTACTGAGACGACAGCTTACGCACCAAGCAGCCCTTATTCCGCATCAAAAGCATCCAGCGATCATTTAGTCCGCGCGTGGAAACGTACCTATGGTTTACCGACCATTGTGACTAACTGTTCGAATAACTACGGTCCTTATCACTTTCCGGAAAAATTGATTCCACTAGTAATTCTTAATGCTCTGGAAGGTAAGGCATTACCTATTTATGGCAAAGGGGATCAAATTCGTGACTGGCTGTATGTTGAAGATCATGCGCGTGCGTTATATACCGTCGTAACCGAAGGTAAAGCGGGTGAAACTTATAACATTGGTGGACACAACGAAAAGAAAAACATCGATGTAGTGCTCACTATTTGTGATTTGTTGGATGAGATTGTACCGAAAGAGAAATCTTATCGTGAGCAAATTACTTATGTTGCCGACCGCCCGGGACATGATCGCCGTTATGCGATTGATGCTGAGAAGATTAGCCGCGAATTGGGTTGGAAACCACAGGAAACGTTTGAGAGCGGGATTCGTAAAACAGTGGAATGGTACCTGTCCAATACAAAATGGGTTGATAATGTGAAAAGTGGTGCCTATCAATCGTGGATTGAACAGAACTATGAGGGCCGCCAGTAATGAATATCCTCCTTTTCGGCAAAACAGGGCAGGTAGGTTGGGAACTACAGCGTGCTCTGGCACCTCTGGGTAATTTGATTGCTCTTGATGTTCACTCCACTGATTACTGTGGTGATTTTAGTAATCCTGAAGGTGTAGCTGAAACCGTAAGAAGCATTCGGCCTGATATTATTGTCAACGCAGCAGCTCACACCGCAGTAGACAAAGCAGAATCAGAACCGGAGTTTGCACAATTACTTAACGCGACGAGTGTCGAAGCGATCGCGAAAGCAGCCAATGAAGTCGGCGCATGGGTTATTCACTACTCTACTGACTACGTATTTCCGGGGACCGGTGAAATACCATGGCAGGAGGCGGATGCAACCGCACCGCTAAATGTTTACGGTGAAACCAAGTTAGCTGGAGAAAAAGCATTACAAGAGCATTGTGCGAAGCACCTTATTTTTCGTACCAGCTGGGTATATGCAGGTAAAGGAAACAATTTTGCCAAGACAATGTTACGTCTGGCAAAAGAGCGCGAAGAATTAGCTGTCATTAACGATCAGTTTGGTGCACCAACAGGTGCTGAACTGCTGGCTGATTGTACGGCACATGCAATTCGTATGGCACTGAATAAACCAGAAGTCGCAGGCTTGTACCATCTGGTAGCCAGTGGTACCACAACCTGGCACGATTATGCTGCGCTGGTTTTTGAAGAGGCACGAAAAGCAGGTATTCCCCTTGCACTCAACAAGCTCAAGGCAGTACCAACAACAGCCTATCCTACACCAGCTCGTCGTCCACATAACTCTCGCCTTAATACAGAAAAATTTCAGCAGAATTTTGCGCTTGTCTTGCCTGACTGGCAGGTTGGTGTGAAACGAATGCTCAACGAATTATTTACGACTACAGCAATTTAATAGTTTTTGCATCTTGTTCGTGATGGTGGAGCAAGATGAATTAAAAGGAATGATGAAATGAAAACGCGTAAAGGTATTATTTTAGCGGGTGGTTCTGGTACACGTCTTTATCCTGTGACTATGGCTGTCAGTAAACAGCTATTACCTATTTATGATAAGCCGATGATCTATTACCCGCTCTCTACACTGATGTTGGCGGGTATTCGCGATATTCTGATTATTAGTACGCCACAGGATACTCCTCGTTTTCAACAACTGCTGGGTGACGGTAGCCAGTGGGGGCTAAATCTTCAGTACAAAGTGCAACCGACTCCAGATGGGCTTGCGCAGGCGTTTATTATCGGTGAAGAGTTTATCGGTGGTGATGATTGTGCTTTGGTACTTGGTGATAATATCTTCTACGGTCACGACCTGCCTAAGTTAATGGATGCCGCTGTTAACAAAGAAAGTGGTGCAACGGTATTTGCCTATCACGTTAATGATCCTGAACGCTACGGTGTCGTTGAGTTTGATAAAAACGGTACGGCGATCAGCCTGGAAGAAAAACCGCTACAACCAAAAAGTAATTATGCGGTAACCGGGCTTTATTTCTATGATAACGACGTTGTCGAAATGGCGAAAAATCTTAAGCCTTCTGCCCGCGGTGAACTGGAAATTACCGATATTAACCGTATTTATATGGAACAGGGGCGTTTATCCGTTGCCATGATGGGACGTGGTTATGCATGGCTGGACACGGGGACACATCAAAGTCTTATTGAAGCAAGCAACTTCATTGCAACAATTGAAGAGCGTCAAGGCTTGAAAGTTTCCTGCCCGGAAGAAATTGCTTTCAGGAAAGGGTTTATTGATGCTGAGCAGGTGAAAGTGTTAGCCGAACCGCTGAAGAAAAATGCTTATGGTCAGTATCTGCTCAAAATGATTAAAGGTGATTAATAAAATGAACGTAATTAAAACAGAAATTCCAGATGTACTGATTTTTGAACCAAAAGTGTTTGGGGATGAACGTGGTTTTTTTATGGAAAGCTTTAATCAACGACAATTTGAAGAAATTGTTGGACGCAAAATTTCGTTTGTTCAAGATAATCATTCAAAGTCAAAAAAAGGTGTTTTACGTGGCCTTCATTATCAGTTGCCTCCATTTGCACAAGGTAAATTAGTTAGATGTATCAATGGTGAAGTATATGATGTTGCAGTTGATCTACGACCTGAATCAATTAATTATGGTAAATGGGTAGGCATCATTCTTTCTGCTGAAAATAAGAAGCAGCTATGGATACCAGAAGGTTTTGCACATGGTTTTTTAGTTATAAGCGAATTTGCTGAATTTGCGTACAAAACCACAAATTATTATTCAAAAGAAAGTGAAAGAGGCATACGTTGGAATGATCCAACGATAAATATCCAATGGCCAAAAATGGGACAATATTTACTTTCTCCGAAAGATGCGTTAGCACCATTTATAGAATTAAGAATTGATTAATGGAAAACAAGAAAAATCATATTTATGGAATTGTAAATAATATTATTGTGATGTTATCTCCCATTATAATAATTCCGTTTGCAATTAAAAATGTCGGCATTGATGAATATGGCTATTTTGTACAAGTTAATATAATTTATTCGTGTTTGATATCCATATTCACTGCTTCTCTATCGGGATATTTTATAAAGAGCTATCTTGAGAAAAAATTATCCTTTCATGATATTTTTATAATTCAATTGTTTATTAATTTGTTCTCCACTGCGATCATAGGTATATATATACTGCTAAGATTTGATGTCGTTGCTCCGTATATATTTGTTGTTGCTATGCTAACTAATACTTTAAATTTCGAATGGTTTTTTCATGCAATTGGCGCACAGAAACAATTATTAATAAGGAATTTAATTATAAAAACAATGTTTGTAATTATAGCAATATTTATCTTAGAAGTATATAAAAATATTGCTGTTTATTTTGTTATTTTTGGGTTGAATATTATTATTGCAAATTTTTTATTGGGTATATATAGTTTTACGAAAATAAAAAATAAGGAATATATACTTTTTTCCAATGGGGGGGGGGGGAATCGGTTGTTTTGTTTTATTAAGGATGCAAAATTCTTCTTTTTGTCTCCGACAATTGGTGCAGTATATCAATATGGCGATCAAATATTAGTTTCATTATTATTCCCAAAAACTGCTTTGGTTTTTATAAATTTAGCTAAACAAATAATTGGTGCGTCAGTGATGGTGTCGGGTACTCTATGTAGAGTTGAACAAAAGAACATTTTTTCATCTGAGAAAATTGAAAGATTGACAAAAATAAAAAAAACACTTATGGCATATGTTTTTTATTTGATGACTACATCTATATTAATAATATTAATTGGTCCTTTAATTCTTGGCATGTTAATTAAAGAAACTGTATCACTTGGATTAAACTATTACATTCTAATTGCTGGTATATATGTCTTTACTTCATTGAGTATATTTATCGATTATATAATAGGATTGACTTTCAGGACTGAGCATTACACTTCTATTTCGAATATTTGTTGTGCAACCATAGTTACTTTATTGAACGCAATGTTTTTAGAAAAATATGGTGCAACTTTTTCGCTTTTTTCATTATTCATTGGAGAGCTTTTGGTTTTTATTTTATTATCTACAATGCATTATATAAATATAAAGCGAAGGACATATTATAATGGTTAATATTCTGTTATGTATTAATATAATAATACTCTTGATTTGCATTTGTATCTATTTGATCGCCTTAAAAAGTAAAAAAGCTCCACGTTTATTCGCACTATATTTAGGAGCTTTTATTCTTTTTATTGAGTCCCACATAATTCTAGCAATAACAACTTCTTTTAATTTTGGTACGTCAGAATGGTTTTTTAATGGAGAGTTTGATTATAATACAAAAACAGAAGTTATAACAAGCATCAATCTATTTATAATAGGTATGATATTAGGTTAGGTATTTATTGCATCAACAATAACCTATAAAAGTTCTTCCTATGATGTGACTTTTGAGAACAAATCGATAGCTAGATTTTCGTGGCTACTGTTAGTATCTATCTTACCATTTGTAGTTGTTTATTTAATTAATTTAATAGCTTTTATTTCATCAAACGGTTTTTATTCTTTATATATTAACGGTAATAAAATATCGGGTGGATACATTCTTGATTTGTTTTTTCTAACACTTTACTCATTATTGATATCTTTAAAAAATAAGAAAAAGATACTGTTCATTATCTTGTGTGTAGCCTGTGTTTATTTATTCATAGGAACAAGATTGGAATTTATGTTTAAAGTATTTCCTGTGTTAATCTATTATATACTTATTTCAAAAAATATACACAAATATTTCAGGTTGAAAAATATCCTTGCTATATCAATACTCTTTTGGGGTTTAATATTTAGTATGCAATACTCGGTTTCAGCAAGAGATAATATTGAAATGGGGTCGAATATCATCACAACGTTCTTAAAACAACAAGGCGTATCAGTCAATGTTATTGGTATTGCTATAAAGGACAAAAATAATTCATTATTAAGTGAATCTGTGATTTTGTCGCCACTATATGATAGTGCTATTTCTTTAGCTAATTCTTTAGAAGGTGTCCAAAGCAATGGAAATTCGGTAGAGTTCGCAGAGAATTCATTCTCATTGTCGCACAAATTGAGTTATTTAGAAGATCCTTCAGCATACCTTGCTGGCTATGGTGTTGGGGGAGCCGCTATTGCTGAGCTGTACATAGTTGGTGGTTACTTGGCTTGTTTAATTGGAGGTATGCTTACATATATTTTTATCTCTATACTAGAAAAAATCGCCAAAAAATCCTTTTTTAATTTTATTTTTGTTATGTTGATAACTGGGAAAATATTATACTCACCTCGAGGGGAGTTTCTTTCATTTATGTCTGCTGACAGAATGTTAATATTATTTTTAATTTTTACGTTTTCTTATAAATTTCTATTGGCAACTTCAAATAAAAAAATGAGTTTTAAAAATGAATGAACTTGTATCTATAATTATACCGTTATACAACCAAGGAGAGTATATCGAGGAAACTCTGAATTCGGTCAAGCAACAGTCTTATTCAAATTATGAATTGATCATTGTAGATGATGGCAGTAACGATCAATTCACAATTGAAAAGATAAAAGAACTCAGGTTCAAAGGATATACGATTATCTCAAAGCAAAACGGCGGATTAGCATCAGCAAGAAATGAAGGTATTAGAAATGCTATAGGCAAATATATTATTGTTCTTGATTCTGATGATATAATTCATCGCGATTATATTAAAAATCTTCTTGAAGTTATAACTAATACAAAAGCACGAATCGTATATAGTAAGGCTTTATTGTTTGAATACAGAACGGGAATGTGGATGCTACCATCATTTACAATGCGAAGAATGCTGAAAAGTAATATTATTTTTTGTTCTGCTATGTATTATCGTGAAGATTGGTTTAATGTGGGAGGCTATGATGAATCTTTAAGAACAGGCCTTGAGGACTGGGATTTTTGGCTATCATTAATAGGTTTATACAATAATCATAACGATATCGTTGCGAGGGTAAATAAGCCTCTGTTTTTTTATCGAATTAGAAGGAATTCAATGCTAAGATCGATAAATTACACTGAAAAAGAAAAAATTGTTAATTATATACATAAAAAACACATTCAATTATTTGAACTGTATAAAGTTAAGCCCCTTATTTATAGTAAACAGAATTTAATATCCAAAATTTTTAATAAAATTGCCTCCAAAATATGTGGAATAGGATACAATGTTAAACGATAAAAAGGAAATGGTTGCTATTGTTCTTGCCTCATATAATGGACAGTTATATATTAAAGAACAAGTTTTAAGTATTTTAAACCAGAGTTATCAATATATTAAATTGTATTGTAGCGATGATGGTTCTACTGATGGAACAATCGACTATTTAAAGGAGTATCAAAAAAATAATATTGTTATTGCAAAGAATGATGGAAAAAAAGGCCCTGCGTATAATTTTATAAACGGATTAAAATTGGTTGGTGATGAAAAGTACATCATTTTTAGCGATCAGGATGATGTTTGGATGCCTGAAAAAGTTTCAACATTGAAGTCGTATGCAGATAAATTATTGAATAATGACAAACCGGGGGCAATTTATTGCGACGCTTTAATTGTTGATCATTCTCTTACTCAACTTGGTAAAAGAATGTATGGTGAGCACCATATATGTCCTACCAAAATCTCTGAACTTTTATATTTAAATGGTGGAGTGCAGGGAGCATCTATGCTTATTAATCGAAAAATGATGGATGAAATGTTATCATATAATAAATATATTTATATGCATGATCAGTTAGCGACATATTTAGCTGTTGTTTATAAGAATATCTATTATATAAATATACCATTAATGTTGTACAGGCAACATTCTAAAAATGTCATTGGAGTTAATACTAATAAAATAGAGAAAATGAAACTGTTATTTAGTTCTAATATGATTGATAGTCGATCATATAAATTTATAACTGAATTTAGTCAACACTATGCTTGTAACAATCATATCAATAGTAGAAATAGTCTAGAATATTATATCGAGCTGAAAGAAAATATATTAAAATCTATAATAAAGGAATTTTTGAATGGTAATGCTACACTTCATAACAGTCGAAGTAAATTACTAATAAAGCTTTTCTTTAAATTCATTATTAATAAAGTCGTTCAAAAAAAATGAAAATAGCGTATGTTGTGTCTTCTAAGAAAAAATGTGGCCCAAATATTGTCATATTGAACATTGTTAAAGAATTGGCTAATAAACATGAAATGGAAATATTTTTCCTTGATGAGTCTGATGATGATGTATTTGAATGTGTGAACGTAAAGTCTACACAAATAAAAAAAGCTTCTGATTTGAAGGAGCATCTAAAAAGGTTCGATATAATTCATTCTAGTGGAATACGTCCCGATGCATTGGTTGTTTTATGCAAAGTTATTTATCGTGTGAAATGTAAAATAATTACAACAATACATAACTATGTATTTCAAGACCTTTATTACTCATATGGTTTGGTTAAATCCTTAATTTGGGGCTTACTTTGGTGTTCTATCTGGCTATTTTTCGATAAATTAGTAATTCTTTCAAAAAATGCCGATAATTATTACTGGTTTCTCCCGTCTGCAAAAAAAAATATCATTTATAATGGGATAGATGATAATGATTGCCTTCAAAATAAAAAATGTAATTATCGTAAGGAATTTAATATTCCTGATGATGGGATATTAGCAGGCTCTTGTGCTAATTTAACCAAGCGTAAAGGGATCGATCTTGTTATTCAGACCTTAACTAAAGAACATAAAATTTACTATATAGTTGCCGGTGATGGTATTGAAAAACATAATCTTATTAATCTTGTAAAAGCGCGTAAGCTGCATGAAAGAGTGTATTTTATCGATTTCCTTGATGAACCAGAAAGTTTTATGTCCCAGTTGGATGTTTTTTTGATGCCATCCAGAAGTGAAGGATTTGGACTTACTGTTTTGGAATCAACTAAGTTAGGTATACCTGTAATAACGTCTAATATTCCAATATTTATGGAGTTATTTGATCAAATGTGTCTCACATTTGATATTAAAAATCCATCTACATTAATCGATGTAATAACCTACGCAAAAAAAAATAGATTGCATCTTTCGCAAAAATTCCATGCTATATTTCAAGATAGGTTTACTTCTTCAAAGATGGCTACAAAATACGAAAACGTCTATAATAATTTATTTAGAGAGGTTTTATGAGCTTTTCCGTTTTAATGTCTTTATATAATGGTGAAAGTTCCGAGTATCTTAATGATTGCTTAAGTAGCATTAATTCGCAAATATTAAAACCGAACCAAATTGTAATCGTATATGATGGCCCAATTAGAAAAGAATTGGACGATATAGTTACAAGATGGGAAAAGCAATTGCCAATACATTGTGTAAAGCTCACTTCCTGTACAGGATTAGGTAATGCATTGAATTATGGTTTGAAATTTTGTGATTACGATATTGTCTGTCGTATGGACACTGATGATATATGTAGAAATGACAGATTTTTAAGACAAGTTAAAATACTTGAAAGTGATAATAATCTGGCTTTGATTGGGTCTTATATCTCAGAGTTTGACTCTACTCCCTCAAACAGTCATGCTGTTAGGACCGTTCCCATTGAGCATAATGATATTTGTTTATATGCAAAAAAAAGAAATCCGTTTAACCATATGACTGTAGCATTTAGAAAAAGTGTAGTAACTTCTCTCGGTGGGTATAAGGATGAATATTTATATGAAGACTACGCACTGTGGATTAAGATGCTTAAAAATGGATTTTTGACTAAAAATATTCCAGAGGCGCTAGTTTATGCGCGGGTTGGTAATAATATGGAGCTTAAACGCGGTGGGTGGAAATATTTTACATCAGAAGTTAAGGCTCAATATGGCTTCTATAAAATTGGTTTTCTTAACAAACAGGAAATGATTATTAATATTGTTTTGAGAGCACCGGTTCGTTTAATGCCTAACTTTATGAGAAAGATTATTTATAGAAATTTACTTAGAAACTGATATAGGTATATAAATGAGTGTATTAGTGACAGGTGGGGCAGGTTATATTGGTAGTCATACAGTTTTGACTCTCTTACAAAAAGGAATAGATGTCATTGTGATTGATGATTTTTCTAATTCTAGCTTAGAGTCTTTGGAAAGAGTTAAAAAAATTACAAATCGAGATATTAAAGTATATAAGGGGGATGTAGCAGATCTTAGTTTATTGAATCTTATTTTTTCTAATCATGATATTCATACGGTTATTCATTTTGCTGGTTCTAAATCTGTTGGGGAGTCTATATCAAAACCAATTCATTACTATAATAACAATGTTGTAGCTAGCCTTGTTCTTATTAATGAAATGATGAAAAGAGGTATTTATAATTTAATTTTTAGTTCATCTGCAACAGTATACGGTAACTCGAATACCATGCCAGTTACTGAAAATGCACCTATTGGGATGACTACAAATCCTTATGGCACTTCTAAACTTATGATTGAAAAAATATTAGATGATGTTACAAGGGCAAATTCGAGCTTTAGAGTGACGGTTTTGAGGTATTTTAACCCTGTGGGTGCTCATTTCTCTGGAGAGATTGGTGAGGATCCAAATGGTATTCCAAATAATCTTATGCCATATGTTTGTCAGGTGGCAATTGGTAAATATAAACAAGTTTCAGTATATGGAAGAGATTACCCAACAAAGGATGGCACTGGTGTCCGTGATTTTATCCATGTAATGGATCTCGCTGAAGGTCATGTTGCTGCGTTGGAACATAGAAACGAAGGTCCCAATCATAAAGTTTACAACCTCGGAACAGGAAAGGGGTATTCTGTTTTGGATCTTTTGACCACTTTTGAACGAGTAACCTTTCGATCCGTACCTTACGTTTTGAGTGAAAGACGCCCTGGAGATATCGCCGAATGTTGGTCTGATCCTTCTAAGGCTTATAGGGAACTTGGATGGAAAGCGAAGCGTGGGTTGGAAGAAATGGTTCGAGATGCCTGGAATTGGCAACAAAAGAATCCGAACGGTTATATAAAAGCATGAATGCTCTATGGTATTTTTGTCAACGGTAAAAATTATCGATTTTATGTATCCTGAGTTAATATAGCATCTACATTGACCTGAGTTATGTTTCGCAGTATCACCCTGACAGGAGTAAACAATGTCAAAGCAACAGATCGGCGTCGTCGGTATGGCAGTGATGGGGCGCAACCTTGCGCTCAACATCGAAAGCCGTGGTTATACCGTCTCTATTTTCAACCGTTCCCGTGAAAAGACGGAAGAAGTGATTGCCGAAAATCCAGGCAAGAAACTGGTTCCTTACTATACGGTGAAAGAGTTTGTTGAATCTCTGGAAACGCCTCGTCGCATCCTGTTAATGGTGAAAGCAGGTGCTGGCACGGATGCTGCTATTGATTCCCTCAAGCCGTACCTCGATAAAGGTGACATCATCATTGATGGTGGTAATACATTCTTCCAGGACACCATTCGCCGTAACCGTGAGCTTTCTGCCGAAGGCTTTAACTTCATCGGTACCGGTGTTTCCGGTGGTGAAGAGGGCGCGCTGAAAGGTCCTTCCATTATGCCTGGTGGCCAGAAAGAAGCCTATGAACTGGTTGCTCCGATCCTGACCAAAATCGCCGCAGTAGCTGAAGACGGTGAGCCATGCGTTACCTATATTGGTGCCGATGGCGCAGGTCACTATGTGAAGATGGTTCACAACGGTATTGAATACGGTGATATGCAGCTGATTGCTGAAGCCTATTCTCTGCTTAAAGGTGGCCTGAATCTCTCTAACGAAGAACTGGCACAGACCTTTACCGAGTGGAATAACGGTGAACTGAGCAGCTACCTGATCGACATCACCAAAGACATCTTCACTAAAAAAGATGAAGACGGTAACTACCTGGTTGATGTGATCCTGGATGAAGCGGCTAACAAAGGTACCGGTAAATGGACCAGCCAGAGCGCGCTGGATCTCGGCGAACCGCTGTCGCTGATTACCGAGTCTGTGTTTGCACGTTATATCTCTTCTCTGAAAGAGCAGCGTGTTGCCGCATCTAAAGTTCTCTCTGGCCCGCAAGCGCAGCCAGCTGGCGACAAAGGTGAGTTCATCGAGAAAGTTCGTCGTGCGCTGTATCTGGGTAAAATCGTTTCTTACGCTCAGGGTTTCTCTCAGCTGCGCGCAGCGTCTGAAGAATACAACTGGGCTCTGAACTACGGCGAAATCGCGAAGATTTTCCGTGCTGGCTGCATCATCCGTGCGCAGTTCCTGCAGAAAATCACCGATGCTTATGCCGAAAATCCGCAGATCGCTAACCTGCTGCTGGCTCCGTACTTCAAGCAAATTGCCGATGACTACCAGCAGGCGCTGCGTGATGTCGTCGCATATGCAGTACAGAACGGTATCCCGGTTCCGACCTTCGCCGCTGCGGTTGCCTATTACGATAGCTACCGTGCCGCTGTTCTGCCTGCGAACCTGATCCAGGCACAGCGTGACTATTTCGGTGCACATACTTATAAGCGCATTGATAAAGAAGGTGTGTTCCATACTGAATGGCTGGATTAATCTGATTTAACCAACAATAAAATTGAGGCCTGGCGTATATTGCGCCGGGCTTTTTTTTGCCAATTATCTTATGGACTAAATTTCACTGCTTAATATTAACTTAATAAATATCAGCTATTCTTATAAAGAAAATCTGAATTGTTTTTCGTTGCGTTGACCATCGAACAACGTAGCGTTAAAACTTTTAGCTCTTATCAGGATGCTAAAAACATCATGATTCACAGTTAAGTTAATTCTGAGAGCATGAAATGAAAATCACCATTTCCGGTACTGGCTATGTAGGCTTGTCAAACGGGCTTCTAATCGCACAAAATCATGAGGTTGTGGCATTAGATATTTTACCGTCACGCGTTGCTATGCTGAATGATCGGATATCTCCTATTGTTGATAAGGAAATTCAGCAGTTTTTGCAATCAGATAAAATACACTTTAATGCCACATTAGATAAAAATGAAGCCTACCGGGATGCTGATTATGTCATCATCGCCACTCCAACCGACTATGATCCTAAAACTAATTATTTCAATACATCCAGTGTAGAATCAGTAATTAAAGACGTAGTTGAGATAAATCCTTATGCGGTTATGGTCATCAAATCAACGGTTCCCGTTGGTTTTACCGAAGCGATGCATAAGAGATATCGTACTGAAAATATTATTTTCTCTCCGGAATTTCTCCGTGAAGGTAAAGCCCTTTACGATAATCTCCATCCGTCACGTATTGTCATCGGTGAGCGTTCAGAACGCGCAGAACGTTTTGCTGCGTTGTTACAGGAAGGCGCGATTAAGCAAAATATCCCGACCCTGTTTACCGACTCCACTGAAGCAGAAGCGATTAAACTTTTTGCAAACACCTACCTGGCGATGCGCGTGGCGTACTTTAACGAACTGGATAGCTACGCAGAAAGTTTAGGTCTGAATTCCCGTCAAATAATCGAAGGCGTTTGTCTCGATCCGCGTATTGGCAACCATTACAACAATCCGTCGTTTGGTTATGGTGGTTATTGCTTGCCGAAAGATACCAAGCAGTTACTGGCGAACTACCAGTCTGTGCCGAATAACCTGATCTCGGCAATTGTCGATGCTAACCGCACGCGTAAAGATTTTATTGCCGATGCCATTTTGTCACGCAAGCCGCAAGTGGTGGGTATTTATCGTCTGATTATGAAGAGCGGTTCAGATAACTTCCGTGCGTCTTCTATTCAGGGGATTATGAAGCGTATCAAGGCGAAAGGCGTTGAAGTGATCATCTACGAGCCAGTGATGAAAGAAGACTCATTCTTCAACTCTCGCCTGGAACGTGATCTCGCCACCTTCAAACAACAAGCCGACGTCATTATTTCCAACCGTATGGCAGAAGAGCTTAGGGATGTGGCAGATAAGGTCTACACCCGCGATCTCTTTGGCAGCGACTAACATCTTGTTATCAGGGCTATTTACGCCCTGATTGTCTTTTGTTACTTACGCAACAATTCATTATTTTTATCACTTATCCTATAGCATTCACGGGGATTATCGCTAAACTATGCGGACTTGGAAATTTCCGTCAGTTAGGGTAATGATGAGAGTAGAAAATAATAATGTTTCTGGGCAAAACCATGACCCGGAACAGATTGATTTGATTGATTTACTAGTGCAGTTGTGGCGTGGCAAGATGACAATCATCATTTCCGTCATTGTAGCTATTGCCCTGGCTATTGGTTATTTGGCAGTAGCGAAGGAGAAATGGACGTCAACAGCAATTATCACTCAGCCCGACGTGGGGCAAATTGCTGGCTATAACAATGCCATGAATGTTATATATGGTCAGGCTGCATCGAAAGTATCGGATTTACAGGAGACGTTAATTGGTCGCTTCAGTTCTGCCTTCTCTGCATTAGCAGAAACGCTGGATAATCAGGAAGAACCAGAAAAACTTACCATCGAACCTTCTGTTAAGAACCAGCAATTACCATTGACTGTTTCTTATGTTGGGCAAACTGCAGAGGGAGCACAAATGAAGTTGGCCCATTACATTCAGCAAGTTGATGATAAAGTGAATCAAGAGCTAGAAAAGGATCTCAAAGACAACATTGCTCTGGGACGGAAAAACTTGCAGTTCTCTTTAAGAACCCAGGAAGTGGTTGCGCAGGAGCAGAAAGATCTGCGTATCCGTCAGATTCAGGAAGCGTTGCAGTATGCGAATCAGGCGCAGGTGACAAAGCCACAGGTTCAGCAGACTGAAGATGTGACACAAGATACGTTGTTCCTTTTGGGGAGCGAAGCGCTGGAGTCGATGATTAAGCATGAGGCGACCCGTCCGTTGGTGTTCTCGCCAAACTACTATCAGACACGTCAAAACCTGTTGGATATTGAAAACTTAAAGGTTGATGATCTTGATATTCATGCTTACCGCTATGTGATGAAACCGACGTTACCTATTCGTCGCGATAGTCCGAAAAAGGCAATCACCTTGATTCTGGCAGTGCTTCTGGGCGGCATGGTTGGCGCGGGGATTGTGTTGGGGCGTAATGCTCAGCGTAATTACAACGCGAAGTAATCTTTGCAGTTTTAAAGAAAACGGGCAGGGTGGTGACACCTTGCCCGTTTTTTTGCCGGATGCGACAACAATATCGCATCCGCTTACCCCGCAACTCACTGATGCCGTTTACGCAGGTTCTCAATCACCGTCGTTAAGTCCAGATCCTGATCCTGCAACAGCACCAGCAGGTGATACATCAAATCAGATGCCTCGTTGGTCAGCTCAAAGCGGTCATGTACAGTCGCGGCCAGTGCGGTTTCCACCCCTTCTTCGCCCACTTTCTGCGCAATGCGTTTGGTGCCGCTGGCATACAGTTTGGCGGTGTAAGAGGTTTCCGGGTCGGCAGATTTACGTTCGGCGAGCAGTTGTTCCAGTTGATAAAGGAACAGCCACTGGTGAGCGGTGTCGCCGAAGCAGCTGCTGGTGCCTTTGTGGCAGGTCGGGCCGATGGGATTCGCCAGTACCAGTAGCGTGTCGTTGTCGCAGTCCGGCGTAATATTTACTACGTTGAGGAAATTGCCCGATGTTTCGCCTTTGGTCCACAGTCGCTGTTTAGTGCGCGAGAAGAAGGTGACTTTGCCGCTTTCGATGGTTTTGTCCAGAGCTTGCGGGTTCATATAGCCCAGCATTAGCACTTCGCCAGATACCGCGTGTTGCACAATCACCGGCATCAGTCCGTCGGTTTTTTCCCAGTCCAGTTTGCGACGTTGTTGTTCTGTTAACATATCCTGATCTCCACGCCCTGTGTTGCCAGGTACGCTTTTAATTCACCAATATTGATAATTTGTTTGTGGAATACAGAAGCTGCCAGCGCACCGTCAACGTCGGCATCGCGGAAGGCTTCGAGGAAGTGTTCCATGGTGCCCGCGCCACCGGAGGCAATCAGCGGGACGTGGCAAACTTCACGTACTTTTTTCAGTTGTTCGAGGTCGTAACCGTTACGCACGCCGTCCTGATTCATCATGTTGAGGACGATTTCTCCGGCACCGCGTTTTTGTACTTCCTGTACCCAGTCGAGCGTTTCCCACTGAGTGACGCGGGTGCGGCTTTCATCGCCGGTATATTGATTCACATGATATTTACCGGTTTCGCCGTCGTACCAGGTATCAATACCGACCACAATACACTGCACGCCAAAGCGATCCGCCAGGCGAGTAATTAACGTCGGGTCCGCCAGTGCAGGGGAGTTAATGGAGATTTTATCCGCGCCAAAGGAAAGAATTTTGGCGGCGTCATCCAGCGATTTAATCCCACCCGCCACACAGAACGGAATGTCGATCACTTCCGCCACGCGAGATACCCAGCTTTTATCTACCACACGGCCATCGCTGGAAGCGGTGATATCGTAGAACACCAGTTCGTCAGCGCCTTCTTCAGCGTAGCGTTTTGCCAGCGGCACGATATCGCCAATGATTTCATGGTTGCGAAACTGTACGCCTTTCACCACCTGACCATCACGAACGTCGAGACATGGGATTATGCGTTTTGCCAGCATGCGATGGCCTCCTTCACGGTGAATTTACCTTCCAGTAATGCCCGACCAACTATTACGCCGCGCACACCAGTGCCACGCAGGGCCGCCACATCATCAATGTCGCCAATACCGCCGGAGGACTGAAATGCCACCTGCGGATATCTGGCGCACACTTCTTCATATAAAGAGACGTTAGAGCCTGCCAGCGTGCCGTCGCGCGAGATATCGGTACACAGCACATGTTTCAGGCCGACGGGCAGATAGGTTTCCACCAGTTGTTCCAGTGAAACGCCCGAGTTCTCTTGCCAGCCGCTGACTGCCACCTGCTTGTTGCCTTGCTCGTCAATACGGACATCCAGCGCCAGCACTAAGGCATCGGCACCGAAGCGTTCAAACCAGCCTTTCACCATATCTTGTGATTTCACCGCGGTGGAGCCGACCACTACGCGCGCAACGCCCGCTTCCAGTAACGCCGCCACATCTTCTTCGCTACGCACGCCGCCGCCAACCTGCACCGGAACGTTAACGCCCGCGACCAGGGTTTTAATCAGCGGGATTTGACGTTTAGCCGGATCTTTTGCCCCGGTCAGATCCACCAGGTGCAGCACTTCGGCACCCTGCGCGGCGTAATCCTGCAATCGCGGCAGCGGGTCGTTACCGTAATCGCGCTGTTTGCCGTAATCACCCTGATGGAGACGCACCACAGTGCCGTCGATTAAATCTAATGCCGGAATAATCATCACATCTCCAGGAAGTTTTTCAGCAACTTAGCACCAGCGGCACCAGAACGCTCCGGGTGGAACTGCACGCCGTAGAAGTTATCTTTTTGTACCGCCGCGGTGAATGGTTCGCCGTAATTACACTGGGCGATGGTCCACGGATTGACTGGCATTGCGTAGCTGTGAACAAAGTAAAAGTACGCGCCGTCTTCAATCCCCTGAAACAGGCGGTTGCCTGCCTGCGGGTAAACGCGGTTCCAGCCCATATGCGGCAGCGGCAGACCAAAGTCGGTCATTTTCGGCACGTCTTCGTCGATGATGCCCAGCAAATCGACGCCGTTGCTCTCTTCACTGCGCCGCCCCAGCAGTTGCATCCCTAAGCAGATGCCCAGCACCGGTTGGGTACAGGCTTTGATGAGATCAAACAGCTCGCGCTCACGCACCTGATCCATCGCTGCTTGTGCGGTGCCAACGCCGGGTAAAAATAGTTTATCGGCCAGCAACACGACGTCCGGGTCACGGCTGACTTTGGGTTCATAACCGTGACGCGCAATGGCTGACTTCACCGAGTTCAAATTGGCGCAGCCGGTATCAAGGATCACCACGTTCATTACAGCACTCCTTTCGACGAGGGCAGGGTGTCGCCTTCCACGCGGATGGCCTGGCGCAGGGTGCGACCAAAGGCTTTGAACAGGCTCTCTACACGGTGGTGATCGTTTTTACCTTTAGTTTTCAGGTGCAACGTCACGCCCATGGTGTAAGAGAGTGAACGGAAGAAGTGCTCGATCATCTCGGTGCTGAGATCGCCCACGCGCTGGTAGGTAAACTCGGCTTTATATTCCAGGTGCGGGCGACCAGAGATATCCAGTGCACAGCGGGCAAGGCATTCGTCCATCGGCAGCACAAAACCAAAGCGGCAAATACCGCGTTTATCGCCGAGGGCAATTTTTAACGCTTCGCCCAGCGCCAGGCCGGTATCTTCGACGGTGTGGTGATCGTCGATATAGAGGTCGCCTTTGACGTTGATTTCCATACGGAAACCGCCGTGGGTAGCGATCTGATCCAGCATGTGATCAAAGAATCCAACGCCGGTGTTAATCTTGCTGCCGCCTTCGCGGTCCAGCCACACCTGAACGTCAATTTGCGTCTCTTTGGTGTTGCGCACCACATGGGCGTAACGGTCTCGTTTAGTGAGTTGCTCACCAATCATCGGCCAGTTCAGGGTTTCGCGGTCGTAGCGTAAACCAGTAATGCCCATGTTTTCAGCGAGTTGAATATCGGTCGCGCGATCGCCAATCACATAACTGTTGGCACGATCCATCGCTTGCTCAGCAAGGTAACGCTCCACCAGTTTTACTTTCGGCTTACGGCAGTCGCACTCATCGGCGGGCAGGTGCGGACAAATCAGCACTTCATCAAACTGCACGCCTTGCGAGGTGAAGATCTGCATCATCAGGTTGTGCGGTCCATCAAAATCCGCCTGCGGGAAACTTTGTGTTCCCAGACCATCCTGATTGGTGATCATCACCAGCTTGTAGCCCGCTTTTTGCAGCTTCAGCAGCTGCGGGATCACGCCCGGTTCAAAGGCGAGTTTGTCAAAACGGTCCACCTGAAAATCACTCGGCGGTTCGCTAATCAGGGTTCCATCGCGATCGATAAAAAGATACTTCTGACTCATCAAACTTGCTCCGCACGTAAGGCGTCAATGACGCGCTGGCTTTCTTCACGGGTTCCGACGGTAATTCGCAGGCAGCCGCTTAAAGAGGGTTGTTTATTCTGATCACGTAAGATAATGCCCTGATCCCACAAAGATTTAAACACTGCACTGGAGGCTTTAAAGCGCGCCAGAATGTAGTTGGTTTCAGAGTCAAAAACCTGCTCCACGCAGGAGATTTCTTTCAGTGCGGCAATCAGGTATTCGCGTTCTGCAATAATTTGCGCCACCCGTTCGCGCATGGCGACGATCCCCTGCGGGCTTAACGCCTGGGCCGCAATGTCGGCAACCGGCGTCGAGAGCGGGTAGGGGGCGATCACTTTCATCAGCAGGTTGATGACTTCTTCGTTTGCCAGCGTAAACCCGCAACGAAGGCCCGCCAGAGCAAAAGCTTTCGACAGTGTGCGCAAAATAGCCAGGTGCGGATATTCCGCCAGCCAGCCAGCCAGCGATGCCTGTGGGCAAAACTCGATATAGGCTTCATCGGCAACCACAATCGCCTTACCGCGCGTTAACTCCAGCAGGGTACGAAAATCCTGCGGATTGATCAGTTGCCCGGTTGGGTTGTTGGGGCTGCAAACATAGACCACTTTTACGCCGTCCAGCTTGTCGGAAATGCCCTGTAAGTCCAGTTGCCAGTTTTCCAGCGTCGGCACTGTGCGGCACTCGACGCCAATGGTTTCAGCGCTGACGCTGTACATGCCGTACGTTGGCGGGCAGTAGAGGATGGCGTCTTTACCCGGTTCGCAAAAAGCGCGAATCAGTAGTTCAATACCTTCGTCCGCGCCACGGCTGACCAGCACCTGTTCCGGTTTTACGCCTGCATATTGCGCGTAATTTTCAATCACCGCTTTCGGCTGGCATTCCGGGTAGCGGTTGAGCGTTTGCTGAGTAAGCTGAAACTCCACGGCTGTGGGATATTCGTTGGCGTTCAGCCAGACGTCGCCATTACCGCCCAGACGACGCGCCGACTGATACGGCGTCAGGTTGCGGACGTTTTCACGCGCTAAATCGGTAATAATCACGGTGCTCATGCTTGCTCCTTAAGGGCGTTAACACGCAAAGTAACGGCATTTTTGTGGGCGGTCAGGCGCTCGGCGGCGGCCAGTGTTTCAATGGTCGAAGCCAGCGCGGAGAAACCTACTTTCGACAGTTCCTGCACGGTCATCCGCTTCTGGAAATCCGCCAGGCCGAGGCTGGAACAGGTGGCGGTGTAACCGTAAGTCGGTAGAACATGGTTGGTTCCGGAGGCGTAATCACCTGCCGATTCCGGTGACCAGTCACCAAGAAATACCGAACCGGCGCTGGTGATGCCATCGACCAGATCGCGGGCGTTGCGGGTCTGGATGATCAGGTGCTCCGGGCCGTACTGGTTGGAGATCTCTACGCACTGCGCTAAATCTTTAGTCACGATCAGGCGGCTGGCGTTCAGTGCCTGACGGGCGGTTTCAGCTCTAGGCAGTTCTGCCAGCTGGCGTTCAACAGCCTCGGCAACGCGACGCGCCATATCGGCGTCGGGCGTCAGTAAAATCACCTGTGAGTCCGGGCCGTGTTCAGCCTGAGAGAGCAAATCAGAAGCCACGAAATCCGGCGTAGCGCCGCTGTCAGCAATGACCAGCACTTCCGACGGGCCTGCGGGCATATCGATAGCCGCACCGTCCAGACGCTGGCTCACCTGACGTTTCGCTTCGGTGACAAAGGCGTTGCCTGGCCCGAAGATTTTGTCCACTTTTGGCACAGATTCAGTACCAAACGCCAGCGCGGCAATGGCCTGTGCGCCGCCGACGTTAAACACGTCCTGCACACCGCACAGCTGCGCCGCGTAAAGGATCTCATCGGCAATCGGCGGCGGTGAGCACAGCACCACTTTATTACAACCTGCAATACGCGCCGGAGTCGCCAGCATTAATACCGTTGAGAAGAGCGGGGCGGAGCCGCCAGGAATATACAAACCAACTGAAGCTACCGGGCGCGTGACCTGCTGGCAAAGCACGCCTGGCTGCGTTTCTACATCTACCGGCGGCAGTTTTTGCGCAGTGTGGAAGGTTTCAATATTCTTTACTGCCACCGCCATCGCCTGTTTTAGCTCGTCGCTCAGGCGTTCGCTGGCGGCGGCAATTTCCTCAGCAGACACCTTCAACGCGGTAACCGTGGTTTTATCAAACTTCGCGCTGTATTCCCGCAGGGCGTCATCACCGCGTGCTTTCACGCTATCGAGAATATCGTTAACAGTGCGGGTAATGCTTTCAGAAGCGGAGATCGCCGGGCGCATTAACAGCTGGCGTTGTTGCTTTGCAGTACAGCTATTCCAGTCAATGATTGTGTTAAAGCTCATGGCGATCACTCCATCATCTTCTCAATCGGCAGGACCAGGATTGAACTGGCACCCAGCGCTTTCAGTTTTTCCATCGTTTCCCAGAATAGGGTTTCGCTACTGACCATGTGCATCGCTACGCGTTGTTGGTCACCCGCCAGCGGCAGAATGGTTGGGCGTTCGGCACCTGGCAGCAGGGCGATGACTTCATCCAGACGTTCGGTCGGTGCGTGCATCATGATGTATTTTGATTCGCGCGCCTGGATCACACCCTGAATACGGGTCAGCAGTTTGTCGATCAGTTGCTGTTTGGATTCTTCCATTTCGCCATCGCGTTGTATCAGGCAGGCTTTCGAGCGATAGATAACTTCGACTTCGCGCAGGCCGTTAGCTTCCAGCGTGGCACCGGTGGAAACCAGATCGCAAATCGCATCCGCCAGTCCGGCACGCGGGGCGACTTCAACAGAACCGTTCAGTAAGCAGGATTTAAAAGAGATGCCTTTCTGGTCGAGATAACGCTTGAGCAGGTGAGGATAAGAGGTGGCGATACGTTTACCGTTTAAGGAGAGCGGGCCGTCCCAGGCTTCATCAACCGGCGTTGCCAGTGAAAGTCGGCAGCCGCCGAAATCCAGACGACGCAGGGTAAAGTAGCGCGGATCTTCACCCTGGGCGCGGCGGTTAAGCAGTTCTTCTTCCAGCACGTTTTCGCCGATAATCCCAAGGTCTACCACACCGTCCATTACCAGACCGGGAATGTCGTCGTCACGTACGCGCAGAATATCAATCGGCATGTTTTCTGCCATCGCGATCAGGCGCTGGGTGTGAAGATTGATTTTAATGCCACAGCGCGCCAGTAATTCGCGTGAGTCATCACTTAAACGGCCGGATTTCTGCATAGCTATGCGTAAACGAGTGTTGTCTGTCATTTTGTTATTCCTCTTTAAACCTGTCGGAACCGTTATCAACCGCGCAATAAAAAAGCCCCCGGAAGGTGATCTTCCGGGGGCTTTCTCATGCGTTCATGCACCACTGGAAGATCTGAATGTCTTCCAGCACACATCGCCTGAAAGACTAGTCAGGATGATGGTGATGATGGTGGTGTTTAAATTGAACGCGTGTCATAAAAGTCTCTGTGAATGTTTATTCAACTGATGTCTTTAACCTAAACCACTTTCACGTTAGAAAGCAAGGGCTTTTTTATATATTTTATGGCAATGGATTTGTTTAATGAATGAGCGGGGAAAGGAGGGCGCTAAGAGGACTGTCCTCTAAGCTGACGGCACCAAAAATAGCGAAGCCTGGATTTTCGTCTCACTGACAATACCTTGATCTACAAACTAATTAATAAATAGTTAATTAACGCCCATCATTGTACAATGAGCTGTACAAAAGAGGAGATTGACATGCGTACAATTAGCTACAGCGAAGCGCGTCAGAATTTGTCGGCAACAATGATGAAAGCCGTTGAAGATCATGCCCCGATCCTTATTACTCGTCAGAATGGAGAGGCTTGTGTTCTGATGTCACTCGAAGAATACAACTCGCTGGAAGAGACGGCTTATCTACTGCGCTCCCCCGCTAACGCCCGGAGATTGATGGACTCAATCGATAGCCTGAAATCAGGCAAAGGAACAGAAAAGGACATTATTGAGTGAAACTAATCTGGTCTGAGGAATCATGGGATGATTATCTGTACTGGCAGGAAACAGATAAGCGAATTGTTAAAAAGATCAATGAACTTATCAAAGATACCCACAGAACGCCATTTGAAGGTAAGGGGAAGCCAGAACCCCTGAAACATAATTTGTCAGGTTTCTGGTCCCGACGCATTACAGAGGAGCACCGTCTGGTATACGCGGTTACCGACGATTCACTGCTCATTGCAGCATGTCGTTATCATTATTGAACAGATTCATTCATAGAATGAATTGTCAGTTTTGATACGCTAGCGTAGCCTTATAGATCTAAGGTGTATCAGGAGATAACGGATGAAAAAGGTCGCAATTGTCGGGTTAGGGTGGTTAGGCATGCCGCTGGCGATGTCACTTTCAGCGCGAGGCTGGCAAGTCACCGGGAGTAAAACCACACAAGATGGTGTCGAAGCGTCCCGAATGAGTGGCATTGATAGCTATCTGCTTCGCATGGAGCCTGAGTTAGTTTGCGATTCTGACGATCTGGATGCCCTGATGGATGTCGATGCGCTGGTCATTACGCTTCCGGCACGTCGTAGCGGCCCCGGCGATGAGTTCTATTTACAAGCGGTACAAGAGTTAGTGGATAGCGCGCTGGCCCATCGTATTCCCCGCATTATTTTCACCAGCTCAACATCTGTCTATGGCGACGCGCAAGGCACGGTGAAAGAAACCACCCCGCGTAATCCGGTGACCAACAGTGGACGAGTATTAGAAGAACTCGAAGACTGGCTGCACAATTTACCCGGTACTTCGGTCGATATTCTGCGTCTTGCGGGGCTGGTCGGACCGGGACGTCATCCCGGACGCTTCTTTGCCGGAAAAACCGCGCCTGATGGTGAACATGGTGTTAATTTAGTCCATTTAGAAGATGTTATTGGCGCTATCACTCTGTTGTTACAGGCACCTAAAGGCGGACACATCTATAATATATGTGCGCCAGCTCACCCTGCGCGTAATGTTTTCTATCCGCAGATGGCCCGTTTACTGGGGCTGGAGCCTCCGCAGTTCAGAAATAGTCTGGACAGCGGCAAAGGTAAGATTATTGATGGCAGTCGGATTTGTAATGAACTGGGATTTGAATACCAGTATCCCGATCCGCTGGTAATGCCGCTGGAGTAAACGATCACGCCAGCAGGACGCCGCATGCACTGCAAGGGGGCGTGTATGAAACCACTGCTGGATGTGTTGATGATCCTCGATGCTTTAGAAAAAGAAGGCAGTTTTGCGGCGGCGTCGGCCAAACTCTATAAGACGCCGTCCGCTCTGAGTTACACCGTTCACAAGCTGGAAAGCGACCTTAATATTCAATTGCTTGATCGTAGCGGTCACCGCGCTAAATTCACCCGTACCGGAAAAATGTTATTAGAGAAAGGGCGGGAAGTTCTGCATACCGTGCGAGAACTGGAAAAGCAGGCGATCAAACTGCATGAAGGCTGGGAAAACGAGCTGGTGATTGGCGTGGACGACACGTTTCCTTTTTCTCTGCTTGCGCCACTGATTGAAGCTTTTTATCAACATCATAGCGTGACGCGCCTGAAGTTTATCAATGGCGTACTCGGTGGTTCATGGGATGCCCTGACTCAGGGGCGAGCGGATATTATTGTTGGCGCGATGCATGAGCCACCATCTTCCAGTGAGTTTGGTTTCTCGCGGTTGGGCGATCTGGAACAAGTCTTTGCGGTAGCGCCTCATCATCCGTTAGCCCTGGAAGAAGAACCGTTAAACCGTCGTATCATTAAGCGATATCGGGCGATTGTGGTGGGGGACACTGCGCAGGCCGGCGCTTCTACGGCCTCACAACTTCTCGACGAACAAGAAGCCATTACCGTCTTCGATTTTAAAACCAAGCTGGAGCTGCAAATTAGCGGCCTCGGCTGCGGCTATTTACCCCGTTATCTGGCGCAACGTTTTCTCGATAGTGGCGCGTTAATCGAGAAGAAAGTGGTCGCCCAAACTCTCTTTGAACCCGTCTGGATTGGCTGGAACGAACAGACCGCAGGCCTTGCCAGCGGCTGGTGGCGGGATGAAATTTTAGCAAATAGTGCGATCGCCGGTGTTTATGCAAAATCTGATGACGGAAAATCAGCCATTTAAAGAAAAATTATTATGACAAGCCTCTCATTCTCTTGTCATTTCCCCCCCATTTAGGCACAATGCGCCGCTGTCAAAAAATGACTAAAAACCGACGTTTCATCAGCGTCGGTTATTTTTTGCTTCAAACCAATCATTCATACCAAGAGGCCGGGCTTCGTACCGGATAGATATTTACTAAAAATCGACAGTTGTTGTCGCTGAGGAATCCAAAAAAATGGGGCAATTTTTTGCTTACGCGACGGTTATCACCGTAAAGGAGAATGACCATGTCGCATAACGTTACTCCAAACACCTCTCGCGTGGAATTGCGTAAAACGCTTACGTTAGTTCCGGTTGTAATGATGGGTCTTGCCTATATGCAGCCGATGACGCTGTTTGATACTTTTGGTATCGTTTCAGGCCTCACGGATGGTCATGTGCCGACAGCCTATGCGTTCGCATTGATTGCGATCCTGTTTACGGCTCTGAGCTACGGGAAGCTGGTTCGCCGCTATCCTTCTGCTGGCTCTGCATACACTTACGCCCAGAAATCCATTAGCCCGACTGTCGGCTTTATGGTGGGTTGGTCTTCTCTGCTCGACTATCTGTTCGCGCCGATGATCAACATTCTGCTGGCGAAAATTTATTTTGAAGCTCTGGTGCCTTCCATCCCATCGTGGATGTTTGTGGTGGCGCTGGTGGCCTTTATGACCGCCTTTAACCTGCGTAGTCTGAAATCCGTAGCGAACTTCAACACTGTAATCGTCGTGTTGCAGGTAGTGCTGATCGCGGTGATTCTGGGCATGGTTGTTTATGGCGTATTTGAAGGTGAAGGCGCTGGTACGCTGGCGAGCACTCGTCCATTCTGGTCTGGCGATGCGCATGTTATCCCGATGATTACCGGGGCGACAATCCTGTGCTTCTCCTTTACCGGCTTTGACGGCATCAGCAACCTGTCGGAAGAAACCAAAGATGCAGAGCGCGTGATCCCGCGTGCGATTTTCCTGACCGCGCTGATTGGCGGCATGATCTTCATCTTTGCAACTTACTTCCTGCAGCTGTACTTCCCGGATATCTCTCGCTTTAAAGATCCGGATGCGTCACAGCCTGAAATCATGCTGTATGTTGCAGGTAAAGCATTCCAGGTTGGTGCGCTGATCTTCTCCACCATTACCGTACTGGCGTCCGGTATGGCGGCGCATGCAGGCGTTGCGCGTCTGATGTACGTAATGGGGCGTGACGGCGTATTCCCGAAAAGCTTCTTCGGTTATGTACACCCGAAATGGCGTACTCCGGCGATGAACATCATCCTGGTTGGCGCGATTGCCTTGCTGGCAATCAACTTCGACCTGGTAATGGCTACAGCGCTGATCAACTTTGGTGCGTTGGTGGCGTTCACCTTCGTTAACCTGTCGGTCATCTCGCAGTTCTGGATCCGTGAGAAGCGTAACAAGACGCTGAAAGATCACTTCCAGTATCTGTTCCTGCCGATGTGTGGTGCGCTGACCGTTGGTGCGCTGTGGGTTAACCTGGAAGAAAGCTCAATGGTTCTGGGTCTGATCTGGGCGGCTATCGGTCTGATTTACCTGGCTTGCGTCACCAAGAGTTTCCGTAATCCGGTTCCGCAGTACGAAGACGTAGCGTAATCATCTTTTGTAATAATAAACCGGAGTCGAATGAATATTGGGCTCCGGTTTTTTTATTCTTTTTTATCGACATCCTCATTAATAACCATTTGTTCTAATTTAGAGAATTTGGTTATTGGTCTGCATTCCACCAGTCATGAATAATTTCCTCATTAACATTCATCTGGTTAATTAATTTATGTTTTCAATGATATTAAGCGGGCTAATTTGTGGTGCTCTGCTGGGATTTGTCATGCAGCGTGGGCGTTTTTGCCTGACAGGTGGTTTTCGCGATATGTATATCGCGAAAAATAATCGCATGTTTTACGCCTTGCTGATTGCAATTTCGGTACAAAGCGTGGGGGTTTTTGCGTTAATTCAGGCGGGCCTACTGACTTACGAAGCCGGGGCGTTCCCGTGGCTTGGTACTGTTATAGGTGGGTATATCTTCGGGCTGGGAATTGTTCTGGCGGGTGGATGTGCCACCGGGACCTGGTATCGCGCGGGTGAGGGATTGATCGGCAGTTGGATCGCGCTTTTCACTTATATGGTGATGAGTGCGGTGATGCGTTCTCCACATGTCAGTGGTTTAAATCAAACCTTGCAGCACTACAGTACTGAACATAACTCCATTGCCGAGACGTTTAATCTGTCTGTGTGGCCGTTGATTGCCGTTTTGCTGGTGATAACTTTCTGGGTGGTGATGAAAGAGTTGAAGAAGCCAAAACTCAAAGTCGCGACCTTACCGCCGCGCCGAACCGGGATCGCTCATATTCTGTTTGAAAAACGCTGGCATCCCTTTGTCACTGCTGTACTCATCGGTTTGATTGCGCTTTTAGCCTGGCCCCTGAGTGAAGCAACCGGACGCATGTTTGGGTTAGGAATCACTTCCCCAACGGCCAATATTCTGCAATTTCTGGTCGCGGGTGACGTGAAATACATTAACTGGGGCGTTTTCCTGGTGTTAGGGATCTTCGTGGGGTCATTTATTGCAGCCAAAGCGAGCCGTGAGTTCCGCGTTCGCGCAGCTGATGCACAAACAACATTACGTAGCGGGTTAGGTGGTGTACTGATGGGCTTCGGTGCCAGTATTGCAGGTGGTTGCTCTATCGGTAATGGACTGGTTATGACTGCAATGATGACCTGGCAGGGCTGGATTGGCCTTGTATTTATGATTCTCGGAGTCTGGACTGCGTCCTGGCTTGTGTATGTTCGACCGCAGCGTAAGGCGCGACTGGCAACTGCTGCGGCAAATTAAGTAAGGTGTAAAGATGGCGATTAAAAAGCTGGATGTGGTGACGCAGGTCTGTCCGTTTCCACTCATAGAAGCAAAAGCAGCACTGGCAGGAATGGCCAGCGGCGATGAGTTGGTAATTGAGTTTGATTGCACCCAGGCAACAGAAGCAATCCCACAATGGGCGGCAGAAGAAGGACATGCCATCACCGATTATCAGCAGATTGGCGATGCTGCGTGGAGCATCACCGTTCAAAAAGCCTGACCCAACATTGTCCTCCGCCGTATCAGCGGCGGAGGCTTCAAACTAGACGATCTCTTCCGCGTACTGCCAAAGCGCTTTTAACAGCGCCACTTTTTCTTTATCGTCGGCATACTGCTGCGCCAGCATCTGAATCTCTTCTGCATAGCCTTGTAAAAACTCGGGTGTGAATACCTGGCGGCGGTGCTCCAGCCAACGTTGCTGCTCGGCATAATCCAGCGTCCCCGGGAAGTTGCGCGCCCGATAATTGAACAACAGCTTTTCAATCCGTTTATCAACAAAAGTGATATCCAGTGCCGGTAAATTACGCGGCTCGGTTTCCAGCACAATTTTCATTGCTGCACGATCGGCGTCACTGAAAAAGCCGTTATAAAGCTGTGCATCCACGTTATCTGAAGGCGTAAACGGTTCGGCTTCCGCGAATATCGCCACCACTTTTTCACGCACTTGCGGATTTTCACGCAGAATTTTTAGGCTATCGAGGCAATGCTGACGATTAATTCCCAGTCGGTCGGCATCTTCCGGGCGTAGCGTATTCGCCTGGGCCAGCACCGGACATTTATTGATATGCACCAGCTTAACCGGAATGGCGGCGTTATCGCCAAGATCGGTTTTTGCGGTATATAAACGCTCGCGCAATGTGTCGCTATCCAGTTCCAGTAATGGCGAAATGTCTCCTGCCAAATCCACCATAATTACGGCATTGCGATTTTCAGGATGCCACGCCAGCGGTGCCACCCAGCTGGTATTGCCGCGCCATGCCCCAAACATTCCGGAAACGTGAACCAGGGGTTTCATCTGCGGAACATCAATCAACGCCATCAGTTTGTGTTTATTACGATGGGTAAAGAGATAATCAAACAGGCGTGGCTGACGCGTTTTTACCAGCTTTGCCATCGCAATAGTGGCGTACACATCAGCCATCGCATCGTGGGCGTTGCTATGTTCAATTCCATTCGCTTTGGTTAAATGCTCAAGGCGAAAGCTCGGTAGACCGTCATCATTTTCAGGCCAGTTTATTCCTTCCGGGCGCAGGGCATAACAGGCACGCATAACATCCAGTAAATCCCAGCGCGAGTTATCATGCTGCCAGCTCCAGGCGTAAGGATCGTAGAAATTACGATAAAAAATGTTGCGTGTGACTTCGTCGTCGAAACGCACATTGTTGTAGCCCAGAATACAGGTCTTCGGTACGGTAAAAAGCGAGTGAATACGGGCGGCAAACGCGGCTTCGTTTTCTCCTTTCGCCCGTGCTTCCTGCGGGGTAATACCGGTAATTAATACGGCTCCTGGCTGGGGTAAATAGTCATCAGCGGGCTTGCAGTAAAAGACTTCGGGTTCGCCGATGACATTGAATTCGCTATCGGTGCGAATGGCTGCGAACTGTGCAGGGCGATCTAACGCGGGGTGCGTGCCAAAGGTTTCGTAATCGTGAAACAAAAAGGTAGATTGTTGCTTACCGTCATTCATCATTAGGTTAAATCCGTTATTTCTGCTGTCTGCCAGAGTATCAAATATCACCGTGCTAATCAGCTTTAGCGCGACAATTTGACAGCGAGTAGCAACAGATCATGTCAGATGAAAATGAGAGGGTAGTCACATTTTCTTGCACTTTATTCCAGCCAGTTCATAAGTACTTCCGTAAAAAGAACAGCTATTTGAAACTCCTGAGGGTTTGCTGTTGAAACGCCGTCTTATTATTGCTGCTTCTTTGTTCGTTTTTAACTTATCGTCTGGTTTTGCGGCGGAAAACATTCCTTTTTCACCTCAGCCTCCAGAGATTCATGCCGGGTCCTGGGTACTGATGGATTACACCACCGGACAGATCCTCACCGCGGGTAATGAGCATCAACAGCGCAATCCCGCCAGCCTGACAAAGCTGATGACGGGCTATGTCGTGGATCGCGCTATCGATAGTCATCGCATTACGCCAGACGATATTGTCACCGTGGGGCGCGATGCGTGGGCGAAAGATAATCCGGTGTTTGTCGGTTCTTCACTGATGTTTTTGAAAGAGGGCGATCGCGTATCGGTACGTGATTTAAGCCGTGGTTTAATTGTGGATTCCGGAAATGACGCTTGTGTTGCTCTGGCTGACTATATTGCCGGTGGGCAACGGCAGTTTGTTGAAATGATGAACAACTATGCCGAGAAGCTGCATCTCAAGGATACGCATTTTGAAACAGTGCATGGTCTGGATGCACCTGGCCAGCATAGCTCGGCTTATGATTTAGCTGTGCTTTCTCGTGCTATCATCCACGGCGAGCCCGAGTTTTATCATATGTACAGTGAGAAAAGTCTCACCTGGAACGGTATCACCCAGCAAAACCGTAACGGGTTGTTGTGGGATAAAACCATGAATGTTGACGGCCTGAAAACGGGTCATACTTCTGGTGCCGGGTTTAATCTCATTGCTTCGGCTGTAGATGGGCAGCGTCGTCTCATTGCAGTGGTAATGGGGGCTGACAGTGCAAAAGGTCGTGAGGAAGAGGCAAGAAAATTACTGCGTTGGGGGCAACAAAACTTTACTACGGTGCAAATTTTGCACCGTGGGAAAAAGGTCGGTACGGAACGCATATGGTATGGCGATAAAGAAAATATCGCCCTGGGAACAGAACAAGAGTTCTGGATGGTACTACCGAAAGCCGAAATTCCACATATCAAAGCCAAATATACCCTTGATGGTAAAGAACTCACCGCGCCAATTAGCGCCCATCAGCGGGTAGGGGAAATTGAACTTTACGACCGTGATAAACAGGTGGCGCACTGGCCGCTGGTTACCCTGGAATCTGTCGGGGAAGGCAGCATGTTTTCTCGCCTTAGTGATTATTTCCACCATAAGGCCTGACCTTTCTTTTGCAGCAGACTGGCAGGAGTGCGAGTCTGCTCGCATAATCAACACTCATTCCTTGTGGTTTTAATATTGCAACTATACTGTATATAAAAACAGTATTAATGGAGGCGTCATGAACTACGAGATTAAGCAGGAAGATAAACGTACCGTTGCAGGTTTCCATCTCGTTGGCCCGTGGGAACAGACGGTAAAGAAAGGTTTTGAGCAGTTGATGATGTGGGTAGATAGCAAAAATATTGTGCCGAAGGAATGGGTTGCTGTCTATTACGACAATCCAGATGAAACACCCGCCGAAAAATTACGCTGCGACACCGTCGTGACGGTGCCGGGTTACTTTACGCTCCCCGAAAACAGTGAGGGCGTCATTCTGACAGAAATTTCAGGTGGTCAGTATGCTGTGGCGGTAGCTCGTGTAGTCGGTGATGATTTTGCTAAACCCTGGTATCAGTTCTTTAATAGCCTCTTGCAGGACAGTGCTTATGAAATGTTACCAAAGCCCTGCTTCGAGGTTTATTTGAACAATGGCGCGGAAGATGGGTACTGGGATATCGAAATGTATGTTGCGGTGCAGCCAAAACATCACTAATTCATCTCAGGGCGGTGTGTTAACGCGATGACCACTCTTTTTTTTGAAAGCGAAAAGAGTAAGATGCGCCTTTCAATTTTTTCGCTCCTGCCGGGAAATTACACTGTTCCCGGTTTGTCCGTCGGATAATTCAGAGGCGCGCCTTCTGGCCGACAGATGAGTTATGAGCGCTTTTAATCTCATTACGGAGTTTCTGCGTGCGTGCCGATAAGTCATTAAGCCCGTTTGAAATCCGGGTATACCGCCATTACCGCATTGTGCATGGTACTCGGGTCGCGCTGGCATTCCTGCTCACTTTTCTCATTATCCGCCTGTTTACTATCCCGGAAAGCACCTGGTCGCTGGTCACCATGGTGGTGATTATGGGGCCAATCTCGTTCTGGGGTAACGTTGTCCCTCGCGCCTTTGAGCGTATTGGCGGTACGGTGTTGGGTTCGATTTTAGGTCTTATCGCTCTGCAACTGGAGTTAATCTCGTTACCGCTGATGTTAGTCTGGTGCGCGGCGGCCATGTTCCTTTGCGGTTGGCTGGCGCTGGGCAAGAAACCGTATCAAGGTTTATTGATTGGGGTGACGCTGGCAATTGTTGTGGGTTCCCCGACAGGTGAAATTGATACGGCGTTATGGCGAAGCGGCGATGTGATCCTCGGCTCTTTACTGGCAATGTTGTTTACCGGTATCTGGCCACAACGGGCGTTCATCCACTGGCGCATTCAACTGGCGAAAAGTCTGACCGAGTATAATCGGGTCTTGTATTATCCCTCCAGTGCAGAGAAAATCGGCCAGTTTTCTCTGCCTGCAGTC
>OBWF01000254.1_pt1 | contig 33995 bp, 36 predicted proteins | sample 1495211 | NCBI WGS metagenome assembly OBWF01 (sample SAMEA2580051, study PRJEB22360) | human gut metagenome | reverse complement strand
ACCACTTTGTCTAATTCGTCAGATTCTGACCAGACGGTTCAGGCTGTACGCTTACCAAATATGCACAAAAATAATCAAAATTATTTTCTGAGATGCATTATGATATGAACACCAATTTCGTATAGAGTCTCACTATGTCTCGAATTTTTGCTTACTGTCGGATATCAACGCTGGATCAGACCACCGAAAATCAACGCCGGGAAATCGAAAGTGCAGGTTTTAAAATCAAACCTCAGCAAATAATCGAAGAACACATTAGCGGCTCAGCAGCAACCAGTGAGCGTCCTGGTTTTAACCGGTTGCTTGCTCGCCTGAAATGTGGTGATCAATTGATTGTGACAAAACTGGATCGCCTTGGTTGTAATGCAATGGATATCAGGAAAACAGTGGAACAACTGACCGAAACAGGTATCAGAGTGCATTGCTTAGCATTGGGGGGCATTGACCTGACCAGTCCAACAGGAAAAATGATGATGCACGTAATTTCAGCAGTCGCTGAATTTGAACGAGACCTTTTACTTGAACGCACTCATTCCGGGATAGTAAGAGCCCGCGGCGCAGGGAAACGTTTTGGTCGACCACCTGTGTTAAATGAAGAACAGAAACAGGTGGTATTCGAACGAATTAAGTCAGGTGTAAGTATAAGTGCCATTGCCCGGGAATTCAAAACCTCGCGGCAAACCATTTTAAGAGCCAAAGCAAAACTTCAGACACCTGACATATAAAAAATAATCTCGGTGTGAGATGCTTTACGTCTTCCAAGCCCCCTTCCTTGCCGTAAATGGAAAGATACATCTAATTATAGAATTTATATGTTTTACCCTACGGCAGTGCTGGCCATTCAATATCCTGTGCAGTTGACGTATCAACACGGTTCAGCAACACCCGATACTTTTTCCAGGCTTCCAGCAATGAGGTTTCTTCCTCCGTTGCGATTTCCAGATCTACAGCATCCTGAAGTGGCGCAATATGCTCACTGGCTACCTGCATCAGGCTGTTTTTTGTTTCTTCCGCCTCTCGGATCCGGAACAGTTTTTCTGCTTCTGCATCTTTCACCCAGGCTGTGCCGTTCCACTTCTGAAACTCCCCTTCCGGCGATAACCAGGTAACATTTTCCGGTAACGGACCGAGTTCAGAAATAAATAACGCGTCCCCTGACGCTACGTCATAAACCGTTTTACCCCGATGGTCTTCATCGAGATGCCACGATGCCTTATCACTGTTGAAAACAGCCACAAAGCCAGCAGGAATATCTGGTGGTGCAATATCGGTACTGTTTGCTGGCAGACCTGTATGAGGCGGAATATATGCGTCACCTTCACCAATAAATTCATTAGTTCCGGCCAGCAGATTATAAATTTTTATGGTCCGTGGTTGTTCACTCATTCTGAATGCCATTATGCAAGCCTCACAATATAGTTAAATGCGATGTTTTTGACGGTGTTTTCCGCGTTACCAGCAGCGTTAACGGTGATGGTGTGTCCATGTGAACCAATCGCAACGGAGTGCGTATGAGCACCAATACCGACAGTATGCGCGTGTGCACCTGCAGATGCTGCTGTGCCGGACAGTGAATGGCTATGATTACCATCTGTACTGGTATTCGCTAACCACCCCGTAGACATACCTACTGAGCCTTGTACACCCCAGGTATTTTGACCTGAGCTTGTATAACCATATTGATAAGTATCTTTAAAAACACTGGGGTTAAATCGACGGCCATCTCTATGGCTGTGATTACCAGCTGCATTCGTGCTGCCACTTAAACTATGGGTATGCGCACCAGTGTTATTCGTGGATTTAGTGCCGTAATCAAACGACGATGTGGTTTTCGTCCCCAAATCCGTACTGGATGCGCTGGCGCTGTGGGTATGCGATTTAATGCCATCCTGTTCCTGAGACAATACGGCACGACCACTGGCGGGCTTGCCCTTAATCGTCCAGCCACGCAAATCAGGGATCACGCCTGACGGATAAGCGGCAGCAAGTTTCGGGTAGGCAGATTTGTCAAAAGTCTGCCCCTGCATCAGGGCATAACCAGACGGAACGGTATCTGATGGCCACGGGATTGGTGCGCCGACTGGGTAGCTTTCTGGTGGAAGATTTTTCGAGGTATAAACTTCTGCCCAGTCTTCCTCAAAACCATAGCCATCTCTTGAAGAACGGTAGAACAGACCACCATTTCTGTAATGCGCCTTCATCTGCAGGGTCCGGCAACTTCCGACTCCGGTATAGAAGTTAACCAGAATATAGCTGTCGCCAGAGCGGGTGACATTGTAAGCGCCTGATTCGGCATTCCAGGGAACGCCACCATCCGCATCGGCATATGTATCCGTTGCCCTTCTGGCAAAAGCAGCCACATGCGCGGCGGTTAAAGTAATATCTTTGGAACCATCAAACTCAACACCAGAAACCAGTCTTGGCGTTTGCAGCTTTGTTGCTGTTAATGCATTACCGTTCAGACTTGCGGACAGTTTGGTTCCAATAACCAGTTCGCCGGTTGCGTTATCAATAGCAAACGGTCTTAATGTATTCCAGCCACCATAAACATCACCTTGATTGGTAAGCAGCAGGTAAGTTTTAGCGCCATCATTACGCCATAATGCCCCATACTCCCCACCTATCATTCGAATCTGATTACCACCACGCGCTACAATTTCGTCTGTGGCAAAAAGTTTTTTGCACGACAAGTTATCGTTAACGATTAACGAATGAGACTCATAAAAACCACGCCCACTCTTAAAATCAAGGATAACGTCCGCCGCGATACATTCAGTCGCCGGATTTGTTGCCCCAAACTTATAGGTCGTATCATTAACAACGAGATCAGCACCAGGTGCGGATATTGACAGGCCATCTTCGATAAACGCAAAAACAGGGAAAGCAGCGCCATCAACATAGAACACAGAGCGCAAATCATCGCCCTTATTACTCATCATTATTGAGTGGATGGCTCGTTCATTGTTTTGATATTGCCAGAACATTCCATAAGCATAACGCCCCCTGTCAGTCCAGCCACCAGGCATAACAAATCCGTTAAACTCGCAGTTATTCATCGGATCGCCTGCGGTTCGCGTTGCCGTGGTGATAATGACCCTTGATGCCAGTTCGCTTACTGAGCCAGCAGAACGCATAACAACAACAGGGTAATATTTTCCAGATATTGCACCTGCAGGAGCGTTAACCCGCACATAACGCATACCACGCTTATCAGCAAAGTCTGTTTTACTGACCGCGTTAATGTTGTTCAGGAAGCGTCCCTTATCGGGTATATCAGCGCCGTTCTGGTCTTTCTGCAGACGTTTCTCTGCATTGTCATAGGCTGATTTTACTGCCTTTGGCGTTGCCGCCAGCGTTTCAGACGAACTGTTGGTCGCACTGCTGAGCTGTACTATCCCCTTTTTCGTCGTACTTGCATCCTCAAGCGCCACGGCGGATGCAATATCCTCTGCCCGTTTAGCTGCTGTCTCGGCGCGCGTTGCTGCGGATTCTGCCGTATTCTTGCTCTGTGCTGCCGCCGTCGCACTGCCAGCAGCCTCTGTTGCCTTCGTGGATGCCGTCGTGGCGCTGCCTTTCGCTGCTGATGCCTGTCTGGTCGCCTCATCTTTTGAAGCAGACGCCGATGAGGCCGATGACGCCGCCGACCGGGCGGACGATGCGGCAGCCGTTTTTGAGGATTCTGCGCTGGTTTCCGACGCTTTCGCGTTCGTTTCGGATGTCTTCGCTGCGGAAGCTGACCTCGCTGCTGCGTTGGCCTGTTCAGTGGCTTCGCCAGCCTTCGTTGTGGCTGTTGAAGCAGACGATGCGGCACTTTCTGCCGATTTTCCGGCGGCGGTGGCACTGGCTGAGGCCTGCCCGGCACTTGTTGACGCGGTACTGGCAGACGACGCAGCCGCTGTTTTTGAGCCTGCCGCAGCTGAGGCGCTCTGTCCCGCTGCCGTCTCAGAAGACCTGGCGTTCGCCTCGGACGTTTTTGCCGCCTTCGCGGAATTTCCTGCCGCCGTTGCCGAGGAAGCGGCACTACTGGCGCTCGAGGATGCGTTCGTTTCTGATGATTTCGCTGCCTCTTTTGAGGCCGCCGCATCCCGGGCTGAGGTGGCAGCTTCTGACGCTTTCGTGGTCGCGGTGGATGCAGAAGTGGCTGCTGATTGTTGTGACGCTGCGGCATTCGTTTCTGACGTTTTCGCCGCACCGGCACTGGTAGCCGCCGCGCTTTTTGAGGACTCTGCTGCGGCAGCACTTTTTGATGCTTCAGTAGCCTTTGTTGATGCCGTTCCTGCGCTGGAAGACGCTGACTGAGCCGACGTCGCGGCCTGCCCGGCTGATGTGCTGGCTGCACGTGCTGAGCCTGCAGCATCAGTCGCATGGGTTGCCGCCTCACGGGCTGATGTGCCGGCATCGCTGGCTGACTTCTTCGCGGCTGCCGTGTTCTGTGCCACCGCGGACGCGTTACGCGCCACCTCTTCCACCATCAGCTCAAAACGGCGCAGTGCCTCCGGACGGGCATCATCCTCCGTCATGGCACCGAGAAAATCATTCAGCGTACCGGGTCGGGAATCTTCATACACGGTGATGGTCCCGGCATGTGACGGCGGGAATCCTTCCACCAACAGAATAACGCTGTACTGACCGTACTCAACGTCCATGCTGTAACGCCCGGCTTCATCCGGATTTTCTGAGGCCAGCGTGTTCACCACCACCGTGGTGCTGTTACGTTTTGCTTTCAGCTGGATTGTGCAGTTCTGTACCGGTTTTCCTGTGCCGTCTTTCAGTACACCTGAAATCTTTACTGCCATATTCACCCCACAAAAAAGCCCGCCTGAACCGGCGGGCTGTCATAACACTGTGTTACCTGGCTAATCAGAACTTATAACCGACACCCACGATGAAACCGTCAGCGCGCCAGTCGCCACTGCCGGAGCCTTCATAAGCAATATCAATGGCCACGGATTCGGTCGGGTTAAACTGCACGCCAGCTCCCCACGCCAGAGACGTGTTGCTGTGGCGACCGTCATCACTTCCGGTCAGCACGTCGTGCGTTTTCCCCTTGTTGTCAGTTACGCGGAGATAATCCCCGGAGAAAGTCGACACACGGCTGTAAGCCATACCCGCCATCGCATACGCGCTGAACCATTCATTCACGCGCACAGACGGCCCCGCCATCACGCTGAACCAGCGGTTACGCACGGAATCTTCATGCCAGCGGGTATCGCTGTAACGGGTAAGCTGGCGATTCTTGTCTCCTGCATAGCTGAATGACGTCACCAGCCCCAGTGTGTCCGTAAACTCATAACGGTATTTCACGTTAATCCCGTTAAGATCATCGCTGCCGAGAACGTTCGTCGAGGCATGAAGATAGCCCGCGCTCAGCGTGGACTGATGTTCAGATGCCCATGCAGGCGCACCGGATACGGACAGACAGATGGCTGCGGACAAAATGGCTGCACAAACTTTACGCATAATTACCTCTCGCTTTTCTGCAATAAAAAAGGCGCCATTTCTGGCGCCCGTATATGGGTTATAAAATTCAGCTGATACTGATGCCTGCGGTGGCTTTCTTCATCACCACAACCAGCAAATCGCTGATACTTGCTGTGGGATACCAGTCATTTACCAGCCATGCTGACACCGAAAACTCCAGCGTCATGTGACCGTGACCGGCAGGCATATCAATAACGCCACTGTAAATCAGCGTATTATCCAGCGCGGTACGGTTATAAATTTCAGCACCGTTTTTCCGCACTATCAGACGGCATGAGGAGTAAATATCAGTATGCTCTCTCTCATGTTTAGCGCCGCTGAATGCCACCGCAGGAATAACAATCTGCCGGTCAAACGGCTGATCGTCATAAACCCTGACGGTAATGGTCCCTGATGGCCACCGTTCCGGTGCACGGGAGTCCCGGGGGAAAGCTTTGCCCACTGTTTTAACGAGATCGCCTTCAATCTGGTTCGCGGACAGTTTTCCCAGAACCCGACAGTTCTCGTTAATCGTGACGTTGTTGAGCGTCCCGGAGTTCGCATTCACGTTACCGCTGATATCGGCATTTTTCGCCGTCAGCCGCCCATCCGGTGTCAGGGAAAATGCCGGAGGATTACCGCCGCTGGTAATGGTCGGAGCCGTCAGGCGTTTCAGGAACACGTCGTTCATGAATATCTGATCGCCCTGACCAACAAACATTGGTCTTGTGTTGCCATTAGACGGATCAATAAACGCGATACGGTTAGCGGCAACCAGGAACTGGCTCAGTTTGCCTTCCTCCGTGTCCTCCATGCTGAGGCCAATACCCGCGACATAATGTTTGCCGTCTCTGGTCTGCTCAATTTTGACGCCCCACATGGCATTCCACTTATCACTGGCGTCCTTCCACTCTTTCGAAAACTCCTCCAGTTTGCTGGCGTGATCCTCCGTCAGCTCGACTTTTTCCAGCAGCTCCTTGCCAAGATGGGATTCGGTTATCTGGCCTTTGAAAAAATCCAGGTAACCTTCCGCATCATCGCTCGCCCGACCAACAGCCTCCACGAATGCCGATTTGCCAACGGTGTTCACACTGCGAACGTAAAAATAATAATCATGGCCCGGCCTGATATTGATACTGGCAGCTATCCAGTACAGCGCCGTGCCAAGATAGCGGGCTGTGGTTTCAACCTGCCTGATATCCGCAATCCGTTTTTCCGAGAACCAGAACTCAAACTGTACCGTCGGGTCATAAACCGCAAGATGTGGCGTGGCGGTTATCTGAAAATAGCCCGGTGTCAGCTCAATCCGAGACGGCGCTGCCGGTGCGGCAATCCGGAACGATACCGATGCCGGATCGCCCTGCAGCCCCCACGCATTTACCGCCCGGACCGTCAGCATGTAACGCCCCAGCGCCAGTTGCGTGAAGCGGTATGTGGTTTCCGTCGTCCGGGCCGTGCTGACCAGCCGCTCACTGCCGTCATCCGCTGCCACGGTCAGGCGAAGCAGGAAGCTCACGCCCTTCACCACTTTCGGCGTGTCCCAGCGGGCCAGCACCTGATATTCCCCGCTGTCTGCGGTGACTTCGGCAGTCAGGTGCTGCACCGCTGGCGGCGTGACACCATTCACCGTGCCGCTCTGGTCGCCGTCAAAGTGCGCCCCGTTATCCACGATGGCCTCTTTCTCCGGTACATGCTGCACGGCAGTGATGGCATACGTGCCGTCGTCGTTCTCACGGATACTCACGCAGCGGAACAGGCGCTGGCGCAACGTCGGCAACTTCAGCCCCCACACGCTGTATTCAGCAACGCCGTCAGGAACACGGCTCACTTTCACCTTCACGCCGTCGGTGACGGACTGGACCTCCACGCTGACCGGATTACCCTCACCGTCAACCAGGCTTATCAGCGTGGTGCCGGAGGATGGCAGCGTGATTTCACGGTCGAGCGTCAGCGTCCGGGTCTGGCTGTTCACCGCCAGCACGCGACCACCGATGCTGATACCGGCATAGTCATCATCGCAGATTTCAATAACATCGCCCGGCACATGGCGAAGCCCTTCTGCGCCCACGCTGAAATCCACGGTCTGCGTTTCCAGCAGTTCCGTTTTAATCAGCCACAGCCCGGCTCGGTGTGCCTGCCCCCGACTGGTACAGCCAAAGGCATCCATCTTCGTGACATTACGACCGTAACGGGCAATGGCCTGCGTATCTTCAACAAGCTCTGTCGCCGTCTCCCAGCCGTTGTTCGGGTCAATCCAGTTCACCTCAACGGCATTATGGCGGTCCTTCAGGGCGCTGAAGCTGTAGCGGAACGGCGCGCCATCATCCGGCATCACCACATTACTGCGGTTATAGGTCCACACCTTATCCGACTGTCGGTCCTGCACGAACGTCAGCGTCTGCCCGTTCCATACCGGCATACAGCGCATCGCCGAGCAGAAATCACTGAGCACATCCCACGCCTTGCGCTGTGTGGTCAGGTAAGCGTTACAGGTGATGCGCGGCTCCGTGCCGCCAAAGCCGTCCGGCACCGACTGGTCGCAATTCTGGCCGATGACATACAGCGCCCATTTATCCACATCCGCCGCACCAAGACGTTTCCCCATGCCGTAGCGCGGATGGGTCAGCATATCCCACAGACACCAGGCCATGTTGTTGCTGTATGCCGGTTTTAACGTTCCGTCCCAGATACCGCTGTATTGCCGCGTCTGCGGGTTATAGTTCGACGGCACCTGCAGAATGCGCCCGCGAAGATGATAATTACGGCTCACCTGCTGGCTGCCGAACTGCTCCGAGTCCACCTGCACGCCAACCAGTGCCGTGTTCGGGTAGCACTGTTTCACATCGATGATTTCGGTGTATGACGACCAGAGCGTTTTGTTCTGCAGCTGGTCTGTGGTGCTGTCCGGCGTCATCCTGCGCATCCGGATATTAAACGGGCGCGGCGGCAGGTTATCCACCACCACCGAGGCCAGATACTGCGAGGTGGTTTTGCCCTTAATGGTGATGTCTTTTTCCGTCACCCAGCCACCGTTACGCTGTATCTGAACCAGCAGGCGGACTTCCGATGGATTCCTGTCCCCCTTTGAGGTGGTTTCCACCAGTGCCTGCACACCGAAGGTAAAGCGCAGACGGTCGATGTTTGCCGACGTGATGGTGCGGGTGATCGGCGTGTCATATTTCACTTCCGTACCCAGCACCGTCTCGGAGCCGGAGGATTCAAATCCCTCCGGCGGTGTCTGCTCCTGCTCACCTGCCCGGAACACCACCGTGACGCCGGAGATGTTGGTATTCCCCTCAGTGTCCAGCACTGGCGTACTGTTCAGCAGCACGCTTTTTAATCCATCCACCGGACCTTCAATCGGCCCTTCGCTGATGGCATCGATCACACTCAGCAACTGCGTGGACTTCAGGTTGTCCTTCGCTTCGCGCGGAGTATGCCCCTTACTGCTGCCTTTACCCATTCCTAACGCTCCATAAACGACAAAACCGCCCGGAGGCGGTTTCACATAAAACGTTTTTCATCAGCGACCAATCACTACAACCTGACCACCATCCCCTTCGTCTGCCGTGCTGATCTCCTGAGAGACCACCCGCGACCCCACGCGCATTTCACCGTACAGAACGGGCAGAACATTGCCCTGGGCAACCATGTTATCCAGTGAGGAGAAATAGGTGTTCTGTTTGCCGTTATCTGTACTTGCTGCCGTGGGCGTCCTGGCTTTCGGTGCCAGCATCTGCGCCACTCCGCCCAGGATCATACTGGCCCCTGCCGCATACATGCCCGATACAGCCGCGGCACCCAGCCAGCCCACAGGGTTCCACCATGCCACCGCAATCAGCGCCGCCCCCAGCACCACCTGAAACACACCGCCACTTTTAGCTCCCGCCAGACGCGGCACGATGTGGATCACGGCACCATTTGCCAGCGGCTCATTAAGACGGGCAGACAATTCGGTTTCACCTGCATCACGCCCGGCAATGCGTACCTGGTACCAGCCGTCGCTCAGTTTCTGACGAAACGCCGGGATCTGCATGGCCAGCGCCCGGATGGCTTCATACCCCGTTTTCACTCGAAGGTCGATGCGGCGGCCAAATCGTTGTAAATCCCCGTAAAGGCAGATGCGTGCCATGCCCGGTGACGCCAGAGGGAGTGTGTGCGTCGCTGCCATTTGTCGGTATACCTCTCTCGTTTACTCAGTTGTTCAGGAATATGGTGCAGCAGCTCACCGTCGCCGCAGTAAATGGCGGCATGATTCGGCACCGATGAACCAAAACAGCACAGCAGCACATCGCCCGGTTGTGCTGATGACAACGCCACCTGATACAGCCCTGTGGCCTCCAGATTATCCAGATAGAGATTCTGACCGTTACGCCACCAGTCATCCCCGCGATGAAAATCCGGCATCTCAATCCCCGCCAGATGATAAGCATCCCGGAACAGCGTGTAACAGTCCGTCACCCCGTGCTCAAAGCGCCGCCCGGTGAGATGCGGCACACAGCGGAACTTGTGAATCGCCCCCCGGCAGACCAGCCACCACGGCAAATCACTCTGCACCTGCAGCCGCCGGTCAGCCTCACTCAGCCAGGGCAGACCACCGGGATGACTGTGGACCAGTGCCACAATCTCACCCTGCATCTCTGCCTGCAGCCAGTCCTCCGGAGCCATCCGGAAATAATCCTCCGGCTCACCGGAAATATTCACGCAGGGAAAATATCTTTCCCCCTCCGGCGCTCTCACCACGAAGCCGCACGACTCCGCTGGCGCACATCGCCGGGCGTGCGCCAGAATCGCTGATTCTGTCTCTGTCATGGGATTACTGCGAAAGTTTGTTAATGGAAAGGAAGCCGCCAAAGTTGCCGACGTTATTGCGAAACTTACAGCCGCTCAGGCATTTGCTGCATTTATCCTTCGTGATATCGGACGTCGGCTGGTCATATTCATCCGCGACTGCCGGACCGTGATAACCGCACTCATCACCGCGATAGGTCCAGGTGCAGGTGTTGGCCAGCATGATACGTCCCGGAAAAACAGCGCCGTCCGTTTCCGTCGGCGTGGACAGTACAAAAGAGGCACTCACCGCGCTCAGTTCGCTGCACTGCTCAATGCGCCAGCGGCTGATCACCTCCTGCTCCGGATCGGCGTCACTGTTTCCGTTGACGAAGTTCACCGCATCCAGAAAACGGGCGTAAACCTTACGCCGGACCACCGTTCCGCCGACCAGACTCTGCAGATCTTCCGCCATCCCGGTGACCATGCCGTGCAGGTTAGAAACCGTCAGTGTCGGACGGGCAGCACTGCCCTTGCCGTTCAGTTCAAATCCCGTCCCCTGAATGGGGTATACCTGATACTGCCGCCCCTGCCAGATAACCGGCTCACCTTTTTCGTTCTGCTCATTACAGAAAAAATAACGTTCACCACCGACCTCTGTCAGATCGATTTCCCAGAGCACCACCTGGGCTGACTGAGTGAGGCGTGTCGTCTCATGATGTGTTTCCTGTGGAATATCCTGCATCAGAGCCTCCTATGCCACGACCTGTTCAAAATCTGCCGTTATGGTTACCCACAGCGCCCCCACGCTTGCCGACCATTTACGACAAACCACCCTGATCGGTTTCCAGTCATAAGGTGGCGTCCACTGAAATGCACGGACGCCACCGTGCCGTTCCAGAAAGGCTTTTAAAGATGGGTGGTCACATTTACGAACACGTATCGTCACGCTGTAAGTCGACAACTGGTTATTCAGTCCCGCCGCACGACGCTGTTCATAACCATCGCCCAGCTTCACTGTCACCACTTTCGGCTCTGATACCACATTCATATCCGGGCGCACTTTCCAGTGAAACGTCTCCATTACCGATATGCTCCACTTAACCGACCACCATCACGGGCCTGCTGTTGCATAAAGTCCGCTGCCGCTTTTTTCCCGAGGTCATAAACCGCCTTCAGGGCAGCCGGACCTATCTGCCCGTTCGTGCCATCGTTATTGATCTCGATGTTGTACTGCGGGGAAAACATCGCCATACCTGACCCCCCAATATCCGCCACACCCCCCAGCTTACCGTCAGCACCACGACGCAATGGCAGAATGGCTTCAGGTCCCGCTTCCCCCATCACACCCGCGCCTTTTGCAAAAGCAAAAAACGTCGGACGGTTAACCACCGTGCCACTGTAACGACTCAAATCAGCAGACTGATAAATCCCCCCATTGGCATTCAGGGAAAGGCTGCTGAGATCAAATCCCAGTACACTGCCAATCCCTTTTATCGATTTCATCATGGTTGCCTGCGCCAGGATTTTCGCCATATCTGACAGCACAGAAGAGGTGAAGGATTTGAAATTGAGTTTGCCGGTAGTGACAAAAGTTGCCAGGCCATTTCCCATGTTGCTGAAGGCTGACGAGAACACCTGTTCTGCTGTTTCTGCCGTATTATCTGCATCCACGGTAAAATCCTGAAATGCACGCAGGACTCCGTTTTTCCAGTTACCCTGCACAACTTCAAGCTGTTGCCAGTAACGGCGATTCTCATTCAGTTGTCGGTTCAGGCTCTCCGTCAGCGCCTGCTCGGCCTTTCTGTAGTCATCCGTGTTATATGTCCCTTTCTGCTCACTATCCCGCCTCAACTGCTCCAGCTGTTGCTGGTATTTCTGGCGAAGACTCAGTTGTACCTGATATCGCTGTCGCTGCTGATCACCCATACCCACCGTGGCGATATCCAGGTCATGTTGCTGACGCTGAGCGCGCTCTTCTTCAGCCAGTTGACTGGTCAGCTGAATTGTTTTTTTCTTCAGCTCGTTGAGTGCCGTCTGTTTCTGAAGCTCCTGCTGTTTTACATCCAGCAGCGTCAGTGCCTGAATCAGTTCATCTTTACGGGCCAGCACACTCTTTTCATCTGCCGTCAGTTTTTTCCCGTCCAGGTCGCTGATGCGCTGCTGCAGAGCCAGAAGCTGTTTATGCGCTTCTGTCATCCTTTCCGTGGCAATGCCTGCTGACTGTCTGGCAGCAGCAATCTGTCCTTCCACCTGTGCCTGTTGCTGACTGTACTGCAGCAATAACCGGGTGGCCTCATCATTACGGGTTTCGCGTGTTTTTTTCTTACCGGATGCCAGGGCTTTCTCGTAACGTTCATTTTCACGTTGTATCGCCGCATCCCTGACAGCCTGATCGGCGTACTGCATGGCATTAATACGCGCAATTTCACGCTGATGTCGTGCTGCTTCCGTTTCATTCATCCGGTTCAGTGCAGCATTTTCAGCATTACGGCGTTTCTGTTGCTCCTGATAATTCCGCTCTGCCTGCTCTTTTGCATCCTGCAAATCCTTCTGGCGTTTTTTCTCCTGAAGATCGTTAAGACGCTGCTGATCGTATTCAACCTGAGAAGATGATGCCGTCCAGGGGAGTCTTTTCGCCCGCGACACTTTCTCCTGTAAAGCGGCAATCTGTTCATCCAGCGAGTCTTCACGACCAATATTCATGGCCGCATCCCAGAAACGACTCCACAAATCAGACAGATACTTCAGCGTACTGCCAAGCGCATTGAGGTTATTATCAATATCCGCAGTACGCCGACCGGTTTCCTCTGCCAGTGCAGACATGGCTATCCGTGCAGCATCACTGGACCGCCCCTGCTCCCCAAGGACGCGTATCTGCTCAAGCTGAGTGGCAGTAAGAAAATGCAGCTCATTGTCCAGAGCCTTCGCGGCATTTACAGGATCATCCTTCAGCCGCTTAAACTGATTTATGGTATCGCTGACCGACTGGCCAACCGATCGCTCCATCTGTGCGGCAACTCTCGCCACCATACCGATATCGTTTCCACGAAATGCACCACTCCCCACCACCTGAGCCAGCGCACCGGCTGCAGCATGTTGCGTGATACCATTCCCGGAAATAGCACGACTGAGCGTCCACAGCTGCCCGGCAGTGACTCCGGCATAATGCCCCGTCAGCGACAACTGGCGGTTAAATTCTTCCCCCTCCTTCTGACCGTCATACCAGGCTTTACCCAGACCATAGACGGCCGCGGCAATACCGCCAATAACCCAGCCAAGCATCATGCCTTTCGGTGACATCAGTGTGTCTATCCATCCGGCACGGTTAGCCAGCGTTATCCCGGATCCCCTCAGCGCCCCTAAATTGCCGCGGGCCAGTTCACCTATCAGAACGCCTATCTCCTGGCGGGCTGCTGCACTTTTCAGACCCAGCGAATGCGTGGCTTTTCCTGCCTGCTCCATTTTGCGGATATACACATCTGCAGCACTGCTTACCCCCAGCTGGGCTGCCTTAGCACGAAGCAACTCAGAAGATGAAAGATTCAGGCGGGTTGCCTGCTCTTTAAGCTGACGGATAAACGCCACTTTCTGTCGGGTAGCCTCTTCCTCAGCCTGTGTAAGAACACGGGTTTTCGCAGTAACCTCAGAAATCAGCGCCAGATAATCCTGCTGACCAATCCCGCCACTGTTTCTGGCCTGTCGGATCTGCTGCTGAATACGCTGTAATTCCTGCAGCCCCGCACTGGCCTGTTTCACACTGTCAATCTGACGATAAAACGCAGCAGCCGCTTTATCCTGAGCCTCCGCCAGAGCCATGGCCTGCGCCTGTTCCTCGCGCATTTTCTGACTCAGTGCCTCCATGCGCTGGCGGGTTTTCTCCACCTCGCGGGCCATGCGTTCATGAGCCTGTGCGTTCTTCTCCACCGTCTGCGTATGGACGGATGCGGCTGTTGCAGCCGAAGAAGCTGCCTGCGTTGTCTGCCGGGCGGCCTGAGTCTGACGCTCCATAAAACGCTGCATACGGGCAGAAGACCGTTCTGCATCGCTGGCTGCACCATTCAGAAGGTTTTTGATACGGGGAATTTCATTTTTAAACTCTGCCGCATCAATCCCCAAATCAATGACCAGGTTGGCTATCTGGTCCATAACGCACACCTCCGGAAATACCTTCCCCAAGATGCATCAGTTCTTCGTCCGTTCGCTCCGGTATCCCGTTCTCTTCCGGTAAAAGGCTGAAATCAGCCACCGCAGCATCACTGCTGCCGGACACCATTCTCACGATCAATGCCTTCAGCGAGGCAAACTGCGCATCCATCCACACATCACTGAAGCTCTGCATCCGGAAATAATCACCCCACTCACCAAGCTCAGTGGCCGACATTTCCGACAGCATCCGCCGCCAGTCTGCCCGCCGGAACTCCCGGGCAAGCCGCATGACAAACTGCATTTCCCGCGTCAGGACTTTTCCGGCGTCAGCACCTCATGCTCCAAATCCCCGGCATTCTCAATGGCTCCTATACCGCTCAGCGACAGAACCATCTCTGCCCCCGCACCCAGGGCATCATACGACCATGTTGTAATAACGGATGCGTAAAGCGTCTCAACATCCTGAGACTGTTCCGCATTCCACAGTGAGCGGGAAACCAGCCAGGCATTGATATCCATCCCCATCCGCAGAAAAGCAATCTGTCGTTCAGCCTCCGGCAGTTCTCCCTCCCCGGCATCAAACTTTGCCGTTCGCTGCTGAACAAACGTCAGATATTCAATTCTCTGCAGCCCGGACAGCTCACTGAGCACCACGGACTGTTTTTCATAATTAAACGTGTCCTGTTTCAGAAACATCATGTTCTCCACCTGCAAAAAAGCCCCGAATAACCGGGGCAAATGATGAGTATCGTCCTGTTAACCTGCTGCGCTGACAGTCACCGCAGCCACAGCCACAAAATTCCCGTCAGCGGTCATGCCCACAATGCTGACACTGCCCTGCTTCACGCCTTTTACCGTGGCCACAAGTCCGTTCAGGGTAACCGTGGCAGTCTGTGGATCTGACGAATGCACACTGATCGCTTTGTCACTGGCTCCGTCAGGTTTTACTGTAAAGGTCAGCGTGGTGGTTGCTCCCACTTTTACACTGGCAGACGCCGGTGATACTGTCAGCCCGGTAACGCTCACGGTTTCAGTGCCTTCCTCTGCCAGATACGGACGCCCCACACCGCTGATTTTCACAGTGCGGGTCATCACGTCTTTTGAGGCAATGGTTTTACCCAGTGAGCTCAGCCAGCCACGGAAAACATCAACAGTGCCGTTGGGATATTTGATACGAAACGCGCAGACTTCACCGGAGTCGAACAACTGAACCAGTTTTTTCTGCCCGCTGTCACCCGGACGCCAGGCCAGCGTCGCCGAAGTATCACCAACGGATTTCTGCCCCTGGGTTGTCGTTTTCCAGTCTGCATCTTCATCATCGAGATAAGTGTCATCTTCTGCATCAGCGGTCATTTCGCCAGGTTGCAGATCCTTCACCATCGCAAGACGCAGCCAGTCAGTGTCCGACAAAGGGTTCGCAAACGCATCGCCGTTGCCGGTATACATCCAGAACGTCGTCCCCGCACCTTTCGTCTTTGCCAGTGGATTTGGTGTGGTCATTACCACCTCCTTAATTCGTGTACGTGATCTGGTACGTGATTTCCGCCATCGCCCAGGTGGCCATCTCATTATCACGTTGATAGTTAAAACCGAGTGGGATCAGGGTGTCGATGAGTCCGGAAAGTGCCGGTATATCATTCAGGGCAGGGAAAATGGTGCTCTCCATCCACATATCCAGCTCTGAATCCGGTGCCTGTGCCCGGATGAAGACGGCAATATGCAGAACAGCCTGCCAGTCATCTTCATCCGTCATTTTTCCGGTGTACTGAGCATCACTCAGCCACACCGCCACGGCAGGCAGTTCCTGCGCATCAATAAATGCCGGAAGCCCGTCAAAAAACGTGGCGCTGTCTCCACACTGTTCCCGAAGGCGTGCCAGTACGGCCTGGCGGATTTGTGTATGTCGGTTCATCGGGTCAGCCATAACCTCAGTTGTTGTTTTAGTGCATACCCCAGCTGTTTCGGCATTTCCGCAGCAATGATGTGGTCGCGGGCATCTTCAAATGCCTGTGTCAGCGGTCCGGACAGCGGGATTTTCACCACATCAATGGGGTAACGATGTTTGCCATCAATACGTCGCATCACATGCCAGCGACCATTCGCCAGTTGCTGAATAAACGCATCCCGGAAAAGATATTTACCCACCTTCAGCACACTGCCACGGTACTGCAGTTTTCCACCACGCCGGGCCAGTCTGACCCGGGCTGTCCCCAGCTTAATGGCGGGCAGATTGCCCCGGTTAACGCGGATCCTGACCGTCATTTTTCCTGACGGACTGGCTTTAAACACCAGGACACGCTGACGTACCAGTTTCAGGGGGATCCCTTTCACCTGGTTATCTCCCGCAACGGTATTCCCGGCAACCTGCCGGGTGGCAACCGAGACCGCTTTCTGTGCCACACGGTTTATCGCCCATGCGCTGGCCTGTGGCACCATACGGGTATCAAGGCTGTTCAGATTGCGGATGGCATTCTCAAGCCCCTTCATCCCACACCTCTTTACTCAATAAAGATCATTGGCTTACCGTTAAAACGTTCATGCCGTGTGACCGTCCATTGTTGTCCGTCATAAACAACGCGATCCCCGCGCCGTGGGCGGTATCCCGAAGAAAACACCACCAGAGAGACCGCAAGTCCGGACAGAGCATTCAGCTCTGCCAGTGTTTCTCCCGGGATCACAGTCATATCGACATCATTAATCGAGGCTGTCTTTCCCATCTTTCTGACCGTGATCGCATCCATACGCGCTGCCAGCCGGGAAAAGGGATCAGACATTGAGTTTTACCGGCACTTCTTCTGCACTGGTTCCGGCATCTGCCCAGACAACCCCGACCAGCGGCTCAGAGCCGCTGTTAGTCAGCTGAACTTTTCCTGACTTCAGATAAACCTTCTTACCCGTTTTCATGTCATCCGTTTTCAGCTTAGGCAGCATAAACACACCTTCGGTTATGCCGTCGCCTGTTTCTCCCTGTGGAATATCGGTCAGCGCCACCGCAAAAACATCCCCCACCTGCACCAGATCTCCGCTGCTGATGGCTGCACTGGCAACAATCGCCACCGTTTTTCCTTCTTCTACAAAATTCTTTGCCATAACTGTCTCCGCACAGCCCCGTTCAGGGGCTGATTTCAGGTACAAAAAAAGCCCTTACGGGCCATCAGAGTTGTTGTCTGCGACGTTTACGCCGTACATTTCACCAGGCCGCGGTGATCAACTGGCGCAACACCAGCGTCAATACGCACTTTCGTTGTCACGCCATCCACACTGAAGCCCTCCATCTGATCAATATATGGCGTATCCACACCGTTGAGATAAGCCACTTCAATCGTATCGGAGCCTTTGGACGCAGCCAGGTAGAAGGTGGTCTGGCTGTTATCATCAAGACGAGGCTCTGCAATAACGGTCGCAAAATCTTTCACCGGGTTAATAATACCGGCGTTAATGTCAGCCCCCTTGACACTTGAGGAGCGAATGACCTGGTTAGCAACAGACTCCATCGCCGTCGGTACCAGTACGAACGCAGGACGAATATTCAGATGACGCTCACCCTCTTTCTGAACGCGCATCAACTGGCGGGCTTTATCCAGCGATGCCACGTCCATTGCCGCGCTCTCCAGTACGTTTGCATGTTTCGCTTTATCGAACAGACTTACATTATCTGTGGAGATTTTCGGGTTAGACGTCAGAATGGCATAAACCAGATCGGCAATAGTGGATTTCGCCGCACGGCCCAGCTTCATCGGGACATCGGTCAGCATATTCAGATCATCATTGATAATGGCCTGACGGGTGATACTGAACAGCTCGCCATAGGTCGCCAGTGCAATAGTGGCCTGTTTATCTCCGGTGGTGACGTATTTATATTCTGCCCCTTCACGCACCTGACGCAGAGCACTGAAGCCCCCCATACCCACACGATGGGCAATTTTAAAATCAGACAACTGACCTTTCCGCGTCCACTGTTCATAGGTTTCAGGGGCATCTTCCCAGCCCTGCAGAATGGCTTTGTTCGCAACATCCAGCAGAATATTACCGAAGTCAGACGTACTGTGTGTGAACGCCGCACCGACCATCTGCATCGGGTTATAACTGGAAACACCAATACCACGTTCAGTCAGTGACATACGGGCATATTCACGCAGGGTCATCCCGTTGTAGACATTATCACGTTCAGTTTTTTCAAACCCGGCGCGCGCCATCAGCGCCTGGCGGATCCCGTCCCCCACAAAATTACCGTTACCGGCATAAATATGAGCCGGGGTATTTTTATTGGATGGCGTGGACTCGCGCCCCATCTCGTTCAACAGCTTTTCGCGGGCCTGCTCCAGCGAACATTCAGGATCGGCAAGACACTGAGCCTGCAACGACTGATAACGCCCGCCAAACATGGCAAACAGATCATTAATACCGTTTACACGCGCTTTTTGCTCTGCCAGGACCTGCGCACGGATGCTGTTTTCATCCACCACGGGTGCTGCTGCCTGCACTGGCGTCCGGGAGGCTGCAGGTCCATCATCCTGTACGCGTGGAGCACTGTTGCGTGGCGGAGTAATCATATTTCGAATGGATTCCGGCATCTTTTTAAATTCCTCTGTACGTTTTGACTGAATACATGCCATTGCCTTAACGGCTGGTGTCACCTGATCAGCAAATCCCTGTGCCAGACATTCGGCACCGGACATCCAGGTCTCATCCGCCAGCATGGCAGCAATTTCATCGGTGGTTTTCCCGGTTTTCTGTGCATAAGCGGGTAACAGAACCGCCTCAACTTTATCGAGCAGGTCGGCATAGGTGCGCATGTCCTCCGCATCACCGCCCGTAAAGCCAAATGGTTTATGAATCATCATGAAGGAGTTTTCCGGCATAATGACCGGGTTTCCCACCATCGCAATGACCGACGCCATTGACGCCGCCACACCGTCGACATAAACGGTAATGGACGCACCATGTGTTTTCAGTGCATTAAAAATGGCGATGCCTTCAAAGACATCGCCACCCGGTGAATTAATATGGAGATTAATGTGGGTGATATCGCCCAGTGCATTCAGATCACTGATAAACTGCTTCGCCGTAACACCCCAGAAACCAATCTCGTCATAAATATAAATATCCGCGTCACTCTGGTGACCTGCCTGCATCCTGAACCAGGAATTATTCTTCGGACTGGTCGTCGGTGTGCTGCGGCTCCTGTCGTTTCGTTGCGGCACTGCTGCCTCCTTTATCACTGGCCGGATCGGTATCAAATACCAGATCCAGCTTGCGGTTTTCATCAATTTCGGCCTTGCGCCGACGTTTGACATCATCCGGATTACGACCACCTGCACGTACCCAGTCTGATTCTGTCGCCGCTCCACCACGAATCTGAATTTTCCAGGCCTCAGCCTCCTTAACAGGGTCAATCCACGGCATCACCGGTCCGGAATACACCGCGGTATACAGTGAAGAACGGTCCAGATCGCGGGGTAGCCTGATAACACCGGATGCCACAGCCTGTTTCAGCCAGGCACGGTACATCGGGCGGGTGACGGCACCAATAAACCAGTCCTGCAGGATCAGGTAGCCATCAGTAGATTCAACCAGCTCCTGACGCTGGGCGCTGTAAGTGCCGTTATAGTTGCGCGCTGTACTGGAAAAACTCAGACGACTGCCCGCAGCCACGGCACGCAACTGACCATTACGAAAAGTTTCAAGGTTAGGATTGGGGCGATCCGACTTCACCATTCCGATTTCTTCGCCGGGTTTCAGATCGTCGTAAATAATGCCTGGCTGAATGGTAAGCTCGCGTTCATTCTCCTTGCTGTCATTACCATCCGTTTCATAGCTCTGTCCGTCGCCTTTCCGGATGTACATCCCCAGAGCAGCGGCGATCCTTGCTGCAGTCAGCTCAGAATCTTCATACTCTTTCAGAGCACTGAGGCGGATCAGCACACCGGACAACAAAGACGTCCCGCGCATCTGGTGCAGACGGCGAACAAATTTAAGATGCAGCATTCGCTCTGCATCCACTTCTTTGGTTTCCATCTGCCGCCCGGATACGGGACGGCTTTTATACACCAGATATTTTTCGGGACGCCCCCAGTCATCAACAAACACGCCCTGATTCAGCCTGTTGCTCTCATCACTGGTCATGGGAATAAAGTCCGGCTCGAGCGCCTCCAGCCAGAAATGAACACCGGCAGAAGGCGTCAGGCTGTTTATGCGCCCGGAAACCATCTGGGCAAACACCTCACCATCGCGCAGCCAGGTACGCAGCATCAGACGTTCCAGCATCGGACGGGTAAACTGCCCGGTGACCTCCGGACTGACAGACCATTCACTCCATCGGGTACGTATCTCCGCTGCCAGATCACGGGCAATGGCCCCATTGCGTAATACCGGATGTGGCTCGACAATAATCCCGTTTTTCCCCACCACCCGTTCTTCCAGCTTGTCAAATACACCAATGACCAGATCGTGGTTGTTATCAAGGTAACGGGCCTGCTCACGTAACGACACGGCCCCGTACTGGCTTAACTGGTCGGCAGTTCGGCTCTCCCGTCGGGCTTTGTGTGTCCGCGTCGTTTTTACGGCCTCATAAGCCTGGATCACCGCACGGGAACGCAGCCTTGCCGCTTTCCATCCTGGTGAAAAAACGCCAATCACATCATCAAGAATTGCCATCAGAACCTCGCCAGCCGGTACCCGGGATGCCCCCGTTGTCGTGTAATCAGAGCCGCAAGGCGGCGCTCCCACTCCTGCCGCCCCTGCCGGATCTCAGATAAGTTTTCCATGGTCATCTGCTGACCATTAAAAGTGACGGATTTTCCGTCCAACACCGCCATTTCAGCTTCCGTATAACGCTGAATCATGGCTTCAATATCATTCTGATTCATAACCATCCTCCGGAAGTCAGCCAGGGGTTAACATCGTCAGTTACTGTTTTCTTCCGTTTTTGTTTTTTAACAGGCGTGGGTACCGGTTCCGGTGAGGGTGACGGTTCGGTACTGTCCGGGACACACTCCAGCCAGGTTTCCCGGCTCGCCCACTCCGGTGCATCCGGCCAGCGGATCTTTTCGTATCCATGCAGAATGACCAGAGCCTCGGCATACACCATCAGGTCAAAAGCTTCGTTGGCACCGCGACCCGGCTTACTCCATTTCCCGTCACTGCTCCGCTCTTCATACGTCAGTTCGTCGTAAAACCAGCTCCCCAGCCAGTCAGGGAAATGCACATAACCTGGACCTGGCGAGTCACGCCATAACGCGTTATTCACCCGGTCTTTCAGGGCATCCGTCTGAAGAAGCCAGAGCGGCACATCACCTGCGGCCTGCGCCCGGCGGCCCGTTCGTCCGGTGTTATCAGGGAATGTACGGCTGATCAGTTTTGCGCGCCGGATGCTGTCGCCCTTAAACAGGTAAATACGTTTACCAAGGCCATCACGACGGCAACGACGCCAGAATTTATAGGCATTATCAGTGACCCCGTCTTCACCGCCGGAGTCCACCGCCATTGCCATCAGTCGCATTTGTTGAGAAGGATCGGAGGCCAGCGGCCAGCTTTTATGAAAAACATCCGTCAGCAGGACATCCCAGTCTTCCGGATAGCTGGCCGGATCAATTCGCTGGCTCTCCCCGTCGCAGTCACTGCGCAATGACTGCGTGATGTTGTAACGATCAATAATCCAGCGTTCGCCACGGCTGCCATAGCCCGTTACCTGAACCACAAAACGGCGATGACGTCCCGCCTGCACATCCACTGTCGCCACAAGGAAATTAACGCCATCCGGAACACTGCGGGAAGGAACTGGCTCTGCCCGCTGCTCAAGCAGTTCACTTTTTCGTTGCTCCATGCTGGCACGAGGAAGATAAGGCAATCCCCAGTCGGTGTTGATAACCGCCCTGAGTGTTTCTTCGCTTCCTGTCGCTTCATACTCCTGTTCTGCAGTCAGTAATTTGTAAACCAGTTGCGCCCAGGTCTGATACGCAGCAGCTGGCCCTTCCATCCAGAAACTGGCGATACGGGAGCGGCGTGGTTCACCGGAAACGTTGCCGTTACGATCAATGACCTGACCTTCACGCAACCAGACTCCTGCACTATTGAGCTCACGCTTTTTCTCCGCAGTGATAATGCCGCTGCAGTGCGGGCAAAGTAGATACGCCGCCTCACTGGCTTTAAAGGGATCCGGTTCATTACGGTAGCCGGTCATGGCATCCATAGCTGGCTGAAAATATTCACCGCAGTGCGGACATGGCCAGTACCAGCGGCGGCGGTCACCACGATTGTAAAGGGAAAGAATACCAGTCGTCGGTGGCGCTTCATGAGGCGACTTACGTCGCCATTTGCTGTCGCAGATGTCACGTCCCGGCGAGCTCTCCACCAGAGTCATCCCGGCGGACATAAATGTGGTGGTACGTTTTGAGGCCAGGGAGAAACCATCACCCTCGCTGTCGATATTCTCCGGAAAACGGTCGTAATCGGTTAAGGCGACAAACCGGTAATCCGACGACGACATAATGTTGACCGAGGGCCAACCAATTTTAAGGAACGAGCCATCCCTGAACGTCTTATCATGGACATTATTGTCGTTACGACGTGGACTCATTCTTTTCTTTACCGCCGCACTGCTTCTGAACGTTCTGTCGAGGCGCTTTTTAGAATGCTCGCGGGCCTTATCTTCGGTCATCTGCACAACGAGCATGTCCGAAGGATCGCAAACGATGGTATAGACAATCCATCCATCGATCAGACCAATGGTCTTCCCTGTTCGCGCAGGACCAACAAAAATCACCGCATCGTATTCACGCGATGCCAGGCAGTTCATGGGCTCAATGATGTAGGGTGTCAGTTCAGGATCCCATGGCACCGAGTTACCAGCCCCCTTGGGAACACGCATGAATTTTTTAACAGCCTCCGAAATCGGCATGCGACGTGGTGGGGAAAATCCTGCCGATATGTCCCTTCCCAAATTTCGGGCTGATGAAAAACCCATTATTCCTCCTAGAGACTCTCTCCTTCCTCATCAGGAATTAATTCAGCAGCACAAGCCTCGTAGGATTTTTCCTGAAGAGTGTATCGCAGGTCATCAATGGCCTGCTGTACAACGCCGACGGCCTGAGGAGTCAGGGCGCAATCGCGTTCAAGAACATCCGGAATTGTCTCCAGAACCTGGACGACAGCCTTTCTCATGGACGAATAGACGATGACTACTTCATCAACTGGGATGAGTTTTCGCTGCTCCTTTTCCAGCTTGATCCTTTCATTTTCAGACTGGTACCAGTCCTTTCTCTCTTTCGGCTCCATACGGGATGGATCATGAACAGAGTCTGCTGCCTCATGCTTCACACTAAACAGGGCGGGCCCGACATGCTGCAGGGCGTAAACGGGGTTCCCCCTGACAGTCGCAGCCACAGGAGTGTTGGCCGCGAGGAGCCGTTTTTTTACTGTGTCCCGGTGAAGCCCAAAGGCCTCGGCGATTTTAAAAACACTCCAGTAATAAGCATCACCGATCCCGCTCACATTTGACATAAGCAACTCCATCTGGCAGGTGAAAATCAGGTTTATTTATATATTTCAATTAATTGCAAACTGGTCTAATGACAGGGAGAAAAAAATATTGTACAGGTGAAAAGAGAAATAACTTTTAATTATCAATAAATTACCAAACATGCTGCCGCCGCCATGGAAATGCAAAAACTAGTCTTTTTCCGCGACGCTCCCGCCCCGTGGCAGGGACCCCCACTGGGAGGACCCGACAGCCTGACAACCGTGACGAGCATCTGAAACAGAGCGTTACATAATGGCATGGGGATAATTCAGAAGGACATCACAGCATGCCCACACAAATTAGTGTGAGTGTCCTGTTTCTTACTACGCGCAGGACTGACGAGCATGAGGGGAAAATACGCGAACCGAAATGCCTTATCTTCAGAAATGCAGCCGGCATCCGAACTGGACGATATTGTAAATTCACCTAAATACGAGGCATTGCTGTAGTTGAATTGCAGTACTGTATTAGCCTTACAGTGACAGAATACGATATTGACTCTGTCACTTGTGAAATGGTCAGAATGGTTAGCAGTTATGGTGATCAGTCAACCACCAGGGAATAATCCTTCGTATTCTTATCGTGCTTTACTAACGCGGCCTCAATTGCCCTGAATGCTTCCAGAGATACTTGATGTTCTATACATGCAATTACAACATCCGGGTAACCCATCGAAATGGTGCTATTAAGCATAGTTTTTACACGAACCTGCTCCTGGGAGGGGGCATCAGTGTATTGATCTTTATGCATTTTGTCGCTCCATTCGTTTGCTCTTCACTTGCGGCTAAAAATATAACGTCAAATCACTCAGCATGAAAGAGTGAAAGTTTCAGCGCGTTTCCCTTACATAATCTGTCGTTTGTATTCTCTTCAGGCATACCGGAAAGACTAGGTATTGTCACACAACCAATACCATCGACAATCGAGATTTATATCTATTCGGTAATGTTTAAATATAACAAAACCCCGTAAAAACGAGGTTTATGGGTAATTTGTATTGTTGAATAGCATCTGATGAGAAATTGATGCTAATACTATAAACATGCTAGATTAAATCAATCTTGATATCATAGCTTTCAAGACCAGTCATTTTTTCCCGTGCAGTAAACTGGATACTGGTAACTTCTTTCCCGGTCTTTTTCTTAAGCTCAATGATTTTTTTTGTTATATATTCAGAAATATCTGCTTCTGTTTTTGTTTTTAACTCTTCAATGTTCATCATTTCCTCTTTTAGTCTGTTATGACTGTCCTGGTACACAGTAGTGTCAATTATATGGAGCAAACGTATAAAAGATAAGATGAAACATCGCAATAATCAACATACGACGGTCTAAATTTCACACAAACAGATAAAGATGATTATCATTTATTATCAATGCATTAGAATCAAATCAATTCAAGAGTCTCATTGCTGCTTCCAGAATTTCTTCTGAAGTTACATGTCGATCCGCTGCTACATAAATGACTTTATGATCTCCGGTCAGAGATGGAAACCCTGCAGCCATTACAGTGAGGTGTGTTGTTTCGCCATTTGGATATTCACGCATGATGGTGTTAACTCCGGTCATCACTGGCACTACCATTGCTGGTTCAGAGTTAAAAAAACTATTATTTTTTTCATAATGTTACCGTAATATGTGAGTATCCATCGACTAGACACTAAGCAAAAAAGCTCCCGAAGGAGCCTTCATTTTCACTTTCTTAAATCTAACGACAGATGGCTAACATTTAAGTATTGTGAAATATTATCAAATGTAATCATCATTGATTTACAAAAGATACATTTTGCCCCGAAAGGATTTCTGTCAGAAACATCAAAAGATGATGTTCTATACTGAGAACCATGGCAACACGGGCATCTAAAGTGAATATGGTTTGTAATATTTTCTACCTCAAAGTGCCACTACATGAACAGCTGCAGGGCCTTTAGGTCCGTTCTCAATACCAAATTCGACTTCCTGATTCTCAGTTAACGTTTTGAAATCGTTGCTCTGAATAGCTGAGAAATGCACAAACACATCTTTGCTACCATCTTTCGGCGTGATGAAACCAAAACCTTTTTCAGGGTTAAACCATTTCACTAAACCAGTCATTTTGTTAGACATCATTATTACCTTTTGAAGAAGTTAGCCCTTGGGCAGAATGGTCCGAAAAAAAAATATCAGAGAGAAAAACCAACAAGGAAATCTCAAGAGGTACAAATAATAAAATTATAACAATGACTGCTTCAGATAATTTTGTAACAAACCAGAACACCATTAACGCATGATTAACCAACCATAGCAAGGATTACTTTTGTAAAGAAAAACACACGAATGAAACAATAGCTTTATTTATTAATAAAACGTGTCATTCTGTCTAATGACCTTTTATCTTACCCTTAAGATTTCAAGGATTTTGACTCATGGAAGAGTCCTTTTTATTTAAATTTCACATTCAGCGCTAAAAATAATCCGATTTAATATTAATCTACATCTGATATTTTTTATCTCTTAAAGATTCATAAATCCGTTGACAAGTCACTCCTGCGATGTAGCGTTTGTCAGCAATTTCAGCATAAAGCTGAGCTTCTGCTGCAATATCTCCGAGCATGTTGGTGAGCATTCCTTCGGCGGCTTTGGTTGTTTTGCCTCTGACGGCAGCGGCAAGATTTGCGGTATGCTGCGCTGCGTCAAGGCGTATGGCATATTTTGTTGCTTCGGCACGCAGCTGGTTAACACTATCAGACAGATCAGCAGCCCTGGCAGAAATTTCAGCGGCTTTCTGTTGTGCATCTTTAACAGCCTCATCACGGGATATACTTCGCCCCTGTTCAATTATTCGAGCAGCAAATTGGACATTTACCTCTTGAGATAATTCGGCAGCATCACGCTCCGCCCATTTTTTTTGCCATCCTCTGTCGCTCCAGACATTACCTACGACAAATCCTACCAACACGAGCAAAATCACCGTGAATATCTGATTCACTGTTCTATCCCCCAGCAGGTTAATGCACTCTCCTGGTCACGACGAATAACCTGACCGTAACAATTATTTGAACGAATGCGGCAATCACGTCCACCGTCCTTTATCCACCAGCGAATCGCCTCGCATGCGCCTTTACGATCACCGGCATTAAGCCGCTTATAAAACGTCGACGGAAAACACTTACCAGGGCCAATGTTATAGGGACAGAATGACGCGATACCGGCTTTCTGTGGCTCGGTCAGTGGAACTTTTATATTGCGCTCCACCCATGCCAGCGCCTTATCACGCTCAATGGCGTTGACCTGGTCGCATTTTTCCTTCGACAGTTTCATATTGGGAAAAACGTTTTTTCCATCCACCACTGTGGCACCCCGACAGATGGTCCATATGCCAGAACCATCGCGGTATGCCATTGTGTGGTTACCTTCTTTTTCGTCCAGAAACTGGTCAAGTATCTGAGGAGCAGATGCGCCAGCACCAATCAGCGCCAGAACGGCAGCCGACAGGCCGTATCTGATTTTTGTGTTCATAGATATTTATGATGAGGACGCTCGTGCTTATTGGCAGGATTTTCAATCTTAAAGGAGTACTGATGCTGCAGATAAGACTCAACTTTTTCTGACAATTTTTCTGCTACTTCCAGGAAGACTTGCCGGACGCTCATTCTGGCTGCTGCCTCATAAAACTCCAGCGCAGCTCCTTCAACACGGTCCATGGCGACATCCAGGCCAAAAATTTCACCGTCAAAGCGTTCTTTGTCCTGTAAGGCTACAGTTACCGTAACTTTATTCTCAAAATTACGGACTCCTTTCACAACCAGTTCATAGTCTTGAGTCATTGGATTACTCTCCTCTCGCAGCCTTACGCCTGTCTTCTTTAATCTTGAAATAAAGATTTGTCAGGTACGTCAGCAGGCCAAATACCAGGCTACCCAGCACACCTATTGCTGCCCACTGTGAGGGCGTGACTTTATCGAGCAGCTGTAAAAACCAGTAGCCAGCACTGCCTGCGGAGGTGCCGTAGGCAATGCCTGTTGAAATTTTGTCCATGGATTTCATAGCCTCACCTCCGCACGGAACGGATGGCATAGTTATTATGTGTAGGCTTCCAGACACATCAATCAGAGCCTTAATTGATATATATGCTGGAGACGATGCAATATAAAAAGCTCGCCGTAGCGAGCTAATAAAATGTATTTCTCTGATATTATGTTTATTTGTATTAGCTCAGACTTGACATCACAGGTTTCGTATATAGAACATCATCAAATCTGTCAGTTTGCTATGAATGAGATATAGTAATTGAAGAGCTAACCTCGCATGTCAAAGCCAGATTTCTGAAAATCTCTGTAGACTTCCGGATTGTTGAAGGCCGGAAATTTGGCTTTATGAGCTGCGGACTTTATCGCTTCGCAATAGGCTTTATCACCGTTACTGGTAGATATTTTTAACGCCGTGCCATCCTGAGAGAATTCCATATGCAACCTGCATTTTTTCCCTTTCCAGTTATGCGGCTCATCAAGTTTGGCATTAATTGCAGCTCTGATTCCCCGCGCTTGCGCCCCCCATTCATCCTGATCATCCCAGCGTCCTGAACTGCAACTACCTGTAGCAGTAGTTTTGTGGCAATCTGAAGGGTGTAAAGGTGTGCATCCCGCAACAAAACCGACCCAAAAAGTCAACATAACGATTTTCTTTAATCCCACTTCTTGCTCCTCAATCCATTAAAATCTCAGCAATAGTAGTTGTTACGTCCGCCACTGGCTCAGAGCTGACTATCCGCTAAATTTAGCTCAGTGCCGTAGTTGTGTCAGAACAAACCTAAGCCGAAACCGTTTATTACAAAACAATAAATATCAGGGTTTAAAATCCAGCACCCCATTTTGAAATACTTTATATACTTCCGGCGAAGGGGGGGCAGGTATATCAGCATTCTTTATCGCATTCATCGCTTCACGACATAAATCGAGGTCTCCACTTTCTCTTTTAACCTCCAGTAGAAGGCCATTCGGGGCCATATGCATTCTCAGTGTACACTCTTTTCCTGAATACTTACTCGCATCCCCGAACTGTTTTTCGATGGCGCTCTTGATTTGATGGGCATACAGACGGATATCCTCACTAACATCAGAAGTACGTTCAGATGAACTCACATACTGTGTCTCTATTGCTTTATCGGAGTAATATGATGTACGGTCATGATAATTTGTCGATACAGCATCAGTGCACCCGATAATAATCCCACTAATAATCAACGTAAGAATTGATGCGCTACGAAAACCCATTTTTCCTCACATATGTCATATAGTAAAGAATTATATATACCGTTGTTTTGGACGCTCAAACAGCGAATCAGATCAAATAAAACGCACATTTGTTAACATTTACACAAAGTCTGCGTGGGATATTCTGAAAGAATATCCATAATGTGGAGAGAATCTATTGAAGTGCATGGTGCCGGGTGCCTCCCGGTGAATTCAGTACCAGCACCTGAATCCGCGATTATCCCATATACCTACTCGCTGATTGCCCCTCCGCACAGGGGGATTCACCATGCCAGTTTCTTTTAACAAACTCCCCGCAAACCAGAGAACAGTCAACCGCCTGAATTGTGAAGTATTTAAAAATTTCTCCCGCTAACTGATACCCGGCTAACAGTCTGGCGTTTTCTTTTTCAGCAACGGGAAAGCAACAACCACCACACCCGCCACCAGCACACTGTCAGCCAGCACTGACATTATCCGGCTGCTGCAATGCCATTCACAAAAACAGTAAGCAATCACTTTTTACCGTAACAGGTGATAATCCAGATATGTATCTACCCCAGATGAGTAATCCGAAGTTCATCCATACCACAGGTCCTGGCTATTCTGTTGTACTCCTGAACAAGAGCAAATAATTCTGAATTAGCAACCATGAACTCATCGCAAACCCTCTGTATAGCATCACTATTCAGAATAATAACGTCTCTTCCCGAAAGACGATCAGGAGCACAGAACAAAACTGTCAAACGGCTGAAGGCCTTTGCTCGTGCTGCATTGACTATATCAATACGCTGCCTAAGGATGAAACACCCCGACGCCTCATCAATATTCACTCTACCCACACCATATGAATGATAAATATTTAATGCTGAAAAAACCATTAGACCGTATAACAAACACTCAATCAATACTTAACAGAACTTTTATTTTTGACAAACATATTATGTTTTCAACAATATCCTGAGCCAGGTATATTCCAGTATAAGGCTCTGCCGGAAGGAATCTGGAAGAATGAATATGGCGCGCTGTACTGGATTCGAACCAGTGACCGATTGCTTAGAAGGCAATTGCTCTGTCCGGCTGAGCTAACAACGCTGAATACCAATAATGGACCGCCATCGAGGACTCGAACCCCGCGCAACCAGCTTCGAAGGCTGGCGCTCTATCCCGATGAGCTAATGGCGGTATGTGATGGTGGCCCTTGCTGGATTTGAACCAGCGACCTGGCGATTATGAGTCGCTCGCTCTCACCACTGAGCTAAAGGGCCGGGAGCAGAATAATAACGGTCCGTAATTAATTCCGCAATAAAAAACCCGCTCGGCGGCGGGTTGTAGAAACTCTTCTAACGTCAGGCATAAAAAGCCCATCATTATGACGAATTTACCACAGATTCCGGAAAAATCAACCTTGTTACCTAGTTACCTTTTTTAACTGCCGCTCAGCCCATGCTTCTTCAATATCAAACCGGGTCACCAGCGCATCATAGAATTTCTTAACTGTTTTTTCCCATGACGCGCGTGTTATCTGGTTTGTCACCTCGCATATAGCATTAAATGCCTCCGTTGATGGTAGTCTTTCATAGCCACGACCACCACAACGCTGGCAGTCTCTGATAACAGGCATACCACGTTTTACCGACTCTTCACGGTGAATGGCGACACCACGCCCACGGCAATCCTTACAGGCGGTGGAAACCTCACCCTTTCCGCCACACTCCGGACAGGCAACTTTTACCACCTCCCTGACTTTTTTCCATTCTTCCCAGTAAGACGGATACACACCTTTCGTACACTTTGCCCATACCGGCGGCTTACCATCCGGATACTGGACCTTGTTTGTAAAAACTATGCTTTCAATAAATTTTTCCCCATAGCAACAAGGGCACTGCTTTTTACTCGCTGCGCTGCGGGCATAATCCTCAAAAGCGTACGAAGCCATAATGCGCATCACTACCGGTTTTATTTCTGCCGGAAGTTTTCTCAACGCCGCCACACGATCGCACCGACTGAGTGCATAATCTGCCAGTAATTCTGTTGCCCGCGCCCTGTCATTCATACTGATGCCCATTTTCCCCAGGAACGCAGAAAAACCCATCTCAGCCCGATTCTGTGTCATGCCCTGCGCGGCCATCACATCAGTGATACTCAGCGCATCTTTTGACGTTGAGGCCGATGCATCGGTCAGGCCAGGGGATTTTGGGGAGTAGTATTTCGGTAAATCTTCCAGTTTCATTTTTTGACCTGCTCTTAATGCATTATGGGGTAAATCTTCACCCCCAGACGTCCACCAGATACTGGCTGACCACGAACGATATTGATTTCATCAAACTGCTCATCGTCCATTAACACTCCCGCATGCGTCAGCGCATCCAGCGGTGCTTTCAGTATATTGTCCAGGTCGCGACGACGCTTATCCGGTGGCTCTGCAATCACCTTTATCGCCAGCCTTCCGGACAGGCTTAATTTCAGCCGCTGCTGGCGAACAATAAGCGCCACAGCCCGGCGATAACGCTTTCCCTCCTCCGAGATAAAATATGTGCTGCCACGGCGTCGCCAGTAAGTGTTCACCGTCGGCGGGTAAGGTAAAACCAAATCTATGAGCATCAGTCACCTCTTTTACCCAAGCACGCCAGTTGCAAAGGCGTGATCAAGAAAATGAAAAATTAACTCAACCTGGGACCCGTACTTTTTCTCAAACGCCAGCGGGTCAGCATGAAGTTCGTTGTGGTGCTCCCGGCACAACGGCAGCGTGAAAATATCGTGGGATTTTGTCCCCATTCCTCCCTGCCCATGGCCAATCAGGTGATGGGGATCGTCGGCTGGTTTACCACAACACACGCACGGCTGTGTCTTTACCCAGCGCATGTACTTTTCATTAACCCAGCGACGACGTTTAGGCCGTTTCATGAAAGATTCCGGAGACTCCGGATCAACGGCGATGCTTACTACCGTCTTTTCCTGTGGCGTGGTTTGTGGCTGGTGGGCGTGAAGCGGTAGCGCTATGTTTTTTGTGCGCTGCTTCAGGATGCCGGTGGCGGTCTGCTCTCCCGGTATGATGTCGCTCTCACGGTATACGGAGCGGATTTTTTCCACCGGTAATCCCAGCGAACGACGCAATACAGACTCCGGAATTGCATCAGCCACCTGATGACAAACCGCCCACCAGCATAACTCTGCCAGCGACAGTTCCCGCTCCTGCGTGCCATTCATTGCATGACGGATGACGTCAATCATCCAGGCAGCCAGATTCTGCTGAGCAAGTTGCTCCAGTGAATCAGATGTCTGCTCCCGCAGCTGGTTGTCGCAGTGCCAGCACAACACCATCGCGCCGGTACCGTAACGGTGAATGACGGTTTCGCTATGATGATAATCACCGTGTGGCCACTGGCAGGATTTCACGTGACGTAATAACCAGTCAGACAGTGCACCAGCGCCACCCGCAGCACGGTTTACCCGCTCATCACTGAAAAATGGCAGTAATGATTTGTCTTCCACCAGCGGCTGGCGAACAGTGGGAACCGCTCCGGATGGCAGCGCCCGCATGTTTTTCGGTTCCGGCTCCACCAGCACCCTGCCGCAATGAAAAACCGGCAGTGATTCACGACCGGGCGTAAGGACCACCAGCCCGAGTTCCGGAACCAGAACAGGTCGAAGTAATACCCGCACATTACCTCCAGACGCGCTGACGGTAGCAGGCATGTGTCCGTGGCAGATGTGCACGAACAGGAAGATATACAGAAACGGTCCAGGTCAGACGATCAGCGTTCAGGCTCCGCTCCACACGGACACCGCGACGCCAATACGCCTGTTGAAGCATATCGGCCTCATCGGTCGAACAAAACAGATAATGAAACCAGCCATACTGAGGCACAAGGAAACGCCGCCCCTGCTTAGTAGTCGGGGCGGCTTCGGAATTGTGGGATTTTATATGTTGCGCCATCGGCTTCTCCGGTGACGCAGCAGGTGCCAGTTGTTCAGGCTGACGGCGCGAATTGTAAGGCAATACGCCGGAATGTACAAACAGAAAACCCGTCAGTAAGACGGGGATAACCAGAACCGGTTACTTTAATAATTTCAGCGTTTTTACATCCAGTTCAACACTGTTCAGGTCTTTATCAAGTTCACCCTCGATTATTACCTTATCTTCCGGAGACACATTCTGCCCGGCCCATACACTTTCATCGATATCCGTGACAATGGTTCCGCTACTGTCGCGAAACTCATAACGATCATCACCCAATTTTTTAACGATGTGCCCTTCAAGGATAACCCATGCCTCGTCCTTCTGTTCTTTTGCCTGCACTACTGTTGTTGAACGCTCTGCTTCAGACCCCAGAAAACCTCCCTGTTGTGCAAAAACGCCAAAAGACACGCAGGAAAAAAGGGCTGCGATTAATACTTTTTTCATTATCGTCCTCTTCAAGAAATTAACATGAACACTTGCATTGCAGCATATAAAATGCGGGTGCGTTGAGGATGCCTGACACATCAGAGGTGGCGAGGGATTTCTCCCTCGCCTGGTCTCTTACTCCTCAGGTTCGTAAGCTGTGAAGACAGCGACCTCCGTCTGGCCGGTTCGGATTCGTACCTCGCAGTGTCAACGCAAAGCAGAAGTGTCACCTTCGGTGCGAAACAGAGATGTCATGCTTTGGTTCAGTGAACCGCCCCGGAAATCCTGGAGACTAAACTCCCTGAGAAAGAGGTAAACAGGATGACTAAAAATACTCGTTTTTCCCCCGAAGTCCGTCAGCGGGCGATTCGTATGGTTCTGGAAAGTCAGGATGAATATGACTCACAGTGGGCGGCAATTTGTTCCATTGCCCCAAAGATTGGCTGTACGCCGGAGACTCTGCGTGTCTGGGTTCG
>OBWF01000253.1_pt1 | contig 34089 bp, 22 predicted proteins | sample 1495211 | NCBI WGS metagenome assembly OBWF01 (sample SAMEA2580051, study PRJEB22360) | human gut metagenome | reverse complement strand
GCTGGTTATTTTGCTGTTCTTCACCATTTATTGCGCTTCGGGCATTGTGGCAGGCGCGCGTCTGTTTGAAAGTACCTTTGGCATGAGCTACGAAACGGCTCTGTGGGCGGGAGCTGCGGCGACGATCCTTTACACCTTTATTGGCGGTTTCCTCGCGGTGAGCTGGACTGATACTGTACAGGCCAGCCTGATGATTTTTGCCCTGATCCTGACACCGGTTATCGTCATTATCAGTGTCGGTGGCTTTGGTGACTCGCTGGAAGTGATCAAACAAAAGAGCATCGAAAACGTTGATATGCTCAAAGGTCTGAACTTTGTTGCCATTATCTCACTGATGGGTTGGGGGCTGGGTTACTTCGGGCAGCCGCACATTCTGGCGCGTTTTATGGCGGCGGATTCTCACCACAGCATTGTCCATGCGCGTCGTATCAGTATGACCTGGATGATCCTCTGCCTGGCAGGGGCGGTGGCTGTCGGCTTCTTTGGGATTGCTTACTTTAATGAGCACCCGGCGGTAGCAGGCGCGGTAAACCAGAACGCCGAGCGCGTGTTTATCGAACTGGCGCAAATTCTGTTTAACCCGTGGATTGCCGGGATTCTGCTGTCGGCAATTCTGGCGGCGGTAATGTCAACGTTAAGCTGCCAGCTGCTGGTGTGCTCCAGTGCGATTACCGAAGATTTATACAAAGCGTTTCTGCGTAAACATGCCAGCCAGAAAGAGCTGGTGTGGGTAGGGCGTGTGATGGTGCTGGTGGTGGCGCTGGTGGCGATTGCGCTGGCGGCAAACCCGGAAAACCGCGTGCTGGGCTTAGTGAGCTACGCGTGGGCAGGCTTTGGCGCGGCGTTTGGTCCGGTGGTGCTGTTCTCGGTGATGTGGTCACGCATGACGCGCAACGGTGCGCTGGCGGGGATGATCATCGGTGCGCTGACGGTTATCGTCTGGAAGCAGTTCGGCTGGCTGGGACTCTACGAAATTATTCCGGGCTTCATCTTCGGCAGTATCGGGATTGTAGTGTTTAGTTTGCTGGGTAAAGCGCCGTCAGCGGCGATGCAAAAACGCTTTGCCGAGGCCGATGCGCACTATCATTCGGCTCCGCCGTCACGGTTGCAGGAAAGCTAAGGGACTTAGCCTGCGGCGGTTTTGTTTGGCTTCAGCAGCGGGTTGCGCTCCCTTAATGTGCCTCGCCATATAAATTGAATGGTGCAGGGAGCGCGCAGGGGGCGGCCAATCGCCGCGGCCCCCTGCACCCCCGGGCTCTGGCGAACAAAATCGCCGCTGCGCGGTACCTTCAGCTTATCCCCTTCGGCTACCGGGTCGGGCGCGAGGTAACGTCCTGTAAGACGCGCCCTCAGCCCACATCCATGTGGGCTGCCCCGGCCTTCGGGGAACGCTTCAGCGATTTTGACGCCACCAACACCCGCGCTGTTCTTATGTTCCGGGCAAAAAGTTAGATTTGATAATCGAGGATGGACGAAATTGCTTGATACACCCGCTTATCAGTTTTACATGGAAGTTTTGATGTATTGAGTCAGGACGGTTTTGTCGGCTGGATACGGCGTTTACGCGGCATCCGGCAAGAACACATGGCTCGTTGTAAACAATCCCATCTTTATACCTGGAATAATCGTTTATATCCCCTGGCATTACCTCTCTTTGTTTACATTTCAACATCATTTTATAAACATTCCGCTTGTATTTTTCTTTACCGTAATGATAATCGCTATCACTGCGATTTACTTTTCTTTGCATAGATTGACTCAGAAAAACGTTTAAGGGTGGGTGGCATGTTTGTTCCGTTTCTCATTATGTTGCGCGAAGGACTTGAAGCCGCGCTGATTGTCAGTTTGATTGCCAGCTATCTTAAGCGTACCCAGCGAGGCCGATGGATTGGTGTGATGTGGATTGGCGTGTTGCTTGCCGCTGCGTTGTGCCTGGGCTTGGGGATCTTCATTAACGAAACCACCGGCGAATTTCCGCAAAAAGAGCAGGAACTGTTTGAAGGTATCGTGGCGGTGATCGCCGTGGTGATCCTTACCTGGATGGTTTTCTGGATGCGCAAAGTGTCGCGCAACGTCAAAGTACAACTGGAGCAGGCAGTCGATAGCGCATTGCAGCGTGGAAATCATCATGGCTGGGCGCTGGTGATGATGGTCTTTTTTGCCGTTGCAAGGGAAGGGCTGGAGTCGGTCTTTTTCCTGCTGGCGGCATTTCAACAAGATGTCGGGATCTGGCCGCCGCTGGGTGCAATGCTCGGTCTTGCTACTGCCGTGGTGCTAGGCTTCCTGCTCTACTGGGGCGGTATTCGCCTCAATCTTGGTGCATTTTTTAAATGGACCAGCCTGTTTATTCTCTTCGTCGCCGCAGGGCTGGCAGCTGGTGCCATTCGCGCATTTCATGAAGCCGGATTGTGGAACCACTTTCAGGAAATCGCCTTCGATATGAGTGCGGTGCTCTCAACTCACTCGCTGTTTGGCACGCTGATGGAAGGGATTTTTGGCTATCAGGAAGCGCCGAGCGTCAGCGAAGTCGCCGTCTGGTTTATTTATCTCATCCCGGCGCTGGTGGCATTTGCTCTGCCACCACGCGCAGGGGCGACAGCGTCTCGCTCCGCGTAACAAATACGACGCAAACTCTTGTTTAGTTACAACATACTTTAAAGGGATAGTCTCGTCATGACCATTAACTTCCGCCGTAACGCATTGCAGTTGAGCGTGGCTGCGCTGTTTTCTTCTGCTTTTATGGCTAACGCCGCTGATGTGCCGCAGGTCAAAGTGACCGTGACGGATAAGCAGTGCGAACCGATGACCATTACGGTTAACGCCGGGAAAACACAGTTCATTATTCAGAACCATAGCCAGAAGGCGCTGGAGTGGGAGATCCTCAAAGGCGTGATGGTGGTGGAAGAGCGGGAAAATATCGCCCCTGGTTTTAGCCAGAAAATGACGGCGAATTTACAGCCTGGCGAATACGATATGACCTGCGGTCTGCTGACTAACCCGAAAGGGAAGTTGATCGTCAAAGGTGAGGCAACGGCGGATGCGGCGCAAAGTGATGCGCTGTTAAGTCTTGGTGGTGCAATTACTGCATATAAAGCGTATGTCATGGCGGAAACCACGCAGCTGGTGACCGACACCAAAGCCTTTACCGACGCGATTAAAGCTGGCGATATCGAAAAAGCGAAAGCACTGTATGCGCCGACGCGCCAGCACTATGAGCGCATTGAACCGATTGCTGAACTGTTCTCCGATCTGGATGGCAGCATTGACGCCCGTGAAGATGATTACGAGCAAAAAGCCGCCGACCCAAAATTCACTGGTTTCCACCGCCTGGAAAAAGCATTGTTTGGCGACAACACCACCAAAGGGATGGATCAGTACGCTGAGCAGCTTTATACAGATGTGGTCGATTTGCAAAAACGCATCAGTGAACTGGCTTTCCCACCTTCAAAAGTGGTCGGCGGCGCAGCCGGACTGATTGAGGAAGTGGCAGCCAGCAAAATCAGCGGTGAAGAAGATCGCTACAGCCACACCGATCTGTGGGATTTCCAGGCTAACGTTGAAGGCTCGCAGAAAATTGTCGATCTGCTGCGTCCACAACTGCAAAAAGCCAACCCGGAACTGTTGGCAAAAGTCGATGCCAACTTTAAAAAGGTCGATACCATTCTGGCGAAATACCGTACTAAAGACGGTTTTGAAACCTACGACAAATTGACCGATGCCGACCGGAATGCGCTGAAAGGGCCGATTACTGCGCTGGCGGAAGATCTGGCGCAACTTCGCGGTGTGCTGGGACTGGATTAAGCGTTATGCAGTATAAAGATGAAAACGGCGTGAATGAACCGTCACGCCGACGTTTACTGAAAGGGATTGGTGCGCTGGCGCTGGCGGGAAGTTGTCCGGTCGCTCATGCACAAAAAACGCAAAGTGCACCGGGCACGCTTTCACCGGATGCTCGCAATGAGAAACAGCCGTTTTATGGTGAGCATCAGGCAGGGATCCTGACGCCACAACAGGCCGCAATGATGCTGGTGGCGTTTGATGTGCTTGCCAGCGATAAAGCCGATCTTGAGCGGTTGTTTCGCTTGTTGACTCAGCGTTTTGCTTTTCTGACTCAGGGCGGAGCAGCACCAGAAACGCCAAATCCGCGCCTGCCACCACTCGATTCCGGCATTCTTGGCGGCTACATTGCGCCCGATAATCTCACCATCACGTTATCGGTGGGTCACTCATTGTTTGATGAGCGCTTTGGCCTTGCGCCACAGATGCCAAAAAAGCTGCAGAAGATGACGCGTTTCCCCAACGACTCGCTGGATGCGGCGTTATGTCATGGTGATGTGTTGCTACAGATTTGCGCCAACACCCAGGACACGGTTATCCATGCGCTGCGCGATATCATCAAACACACGCCGGATTTGCTCAGTGTGCGCTGGAAGCGGGAAGGGTTTATTTCCGATCACGCGGCGCGTAGTAAAGGCAAAGAGACGCCGATTAATTTGCTGGGTTTCAAAGACGGCACTGCCAATCCCGATAGCCAGAATGATAAGTTGATGCAAAAAGTGGTGTGGGTAACGGCAGATCAGCAGGAGCCTGCGTGGACAATCGGTGGCAGCTATCAGGCAGTACGCTTGATTCAGTTTCGAGTGGAATTTTGGGACAGAACGCCGCTGAAAGAACAGCAGACGATTTTTGGCCGTGATAAGCAAACCGGTGCGCCGCTGGGAATGCAGCATGAGCATGATGTGCCTGATTACGCCAGCGACCCGGAAGGGAAGGTGATTGCGCTGGACAGCCATATCCGGCTGGCGAATCCCCGCACGGCGGAGAGTGAGTCCAGCCTGATGCTGCGTCGTGGCTACAGTTATTCACTGGGCGTCACCAACTCCGGGCAACTGGATATGGGGCTACTGTTTGTCTGTTACCAACACGATCTGGAAAAAGGCTTCCTGACAGTACAAAAAAGGCTCAATGGCGAAGCGCTGGAGGAATACGTTAAACCTATCGGCGGCGGTTATTTTTTTGCGCTGCCGGGAGTGAAGGACGCGAACGATTATCTCGGAAGCGCGTTATTGCGGGTTTAATGTTTTTAGACGGATAAGGCGTTCTTGCGCAGATGCCTGATGCGATGCTTGCGCGTCTTCTTATGCCTACAATCGGTGCGGGTTCGGTAGGCGGATAAGGCGTTCACGCCGCATACGGCGATCGTGCACTGATGCCTGATGCAAATCCTGCTGAAAGCACACAGCTTTTTTCATATCTGTCATCACTCTGTCATCTTTCCAGTAGAAACTAATGTCACTGAAATGGTGTTTTATAGTTAAATATAAGTAAATATATTGTTGCAATAAATGCGAGATCTGTTGTACTTATTAAGTAGCAGCGGAAGTTCCCGGCAGTGATAGTCAGTCACTATGGAGATCGCGGATGGTAACGTCCTGTACTGGACATGTTTTAGATAATCAACGCGCCACCACTCGCGGAGTTTTCTCCTCCGGTAGTCATCTCGTCACTTTGCATTTTCAACCTCATCCTTTCTTTTCATGTGTTACCGACGCCGTAAACGGTGCGCGTAGCCGTTTTTCGGCATTTTATCCAAAAGCAAACTATGGCTTACAAGGAAGCCAACCCTCTGATGTTCGTGCGCATAATCGCGCTGCCAACGGCGCGTGTGATGAATACAAACAACTCAAGGTGCTCTCCATGGGAAGACAAAAAGCAGTGATCAAAGCTCGTCGCGAGGCAAAACGTGTGCTGAGACGGGATTCGCGCAGCCATAAGCAGCGTGAAGAAGAATCGGTCACCTCGCTTGTGCAGATGGGCGGCGTAGAAGCCATTGGTATGGCCCGCGACAGTCGCGATACTTCGCCCATCCTCGCGCGAAATGAAGCGCAATTGCACTATCTGAAGGCTATTGAGAGTAAGCAGCTGATATTCGCCACGGGCGAAGCCGGGTGCGGAAAAACCTGGATCAGCGCAGCAAAAGCGGCAGAAGCCCTGATACATAAGGATGTCGACAGGATTATCGTCACCCGTCCAGTTCTGCAAGCCGATGAAGATCTTGGCTTCTTACCTGGAGATATCGTAGAAAAGTTTGCTCCCTATTTTCGCCCGGTCTACGACGTGCTGGTCCGGCGCTTAGGGGCTTCCTTTATGCAGTACTGCCTGCGACCGGAAATAGGGAAGGTGGAAATTGCGCCGTTCGCCTATATGCGTGGACGTACCTTTGAAAATGCAGTCGTCATTCTTGACGAGGCGCAGAATGTGACTGCCGCGCAAATGAAAATGTTTTTAACCCGCCTCGGGGAGAACGTGACGGTTATCGTCAACGGTGATATCACGCAATGCGATTTGCCTCGCGGCGTGTGCTCCGGATTAAGTGACGCGCTGGAACGTTTCGAAGAAGATGAAATGGTTGGGATCGTCCGGTTCGGTAAAGAGGACTGCGTACGTTCGGCACTTTGCCAACGTACGCTGCATGCATACAGTTAAGTGTATTATCGGTGCAGAGCCCGGGCGAACCGGGCTTTGTTTTGGGTGTTTATGCCCGGACTAGCGCTTTTTCTGAAACAACCATTTTTATTTGCCCCTGGCTGGTGAAGTGTACGCTCATCCTGTGGCTTTTTTGTAGTTGCTGATAGAGCTCATCAGGTATTGCTAAGCTCTCTGCATATTCTTGCGGCGTATATTGGTAGGCTGCATGATGCTGCTGTTTTTGAAAACGCAGCTTATTGTACAGCGCCCAGACAATTAACACGACGGCATTCGCCACTGCCAGCAAAAAATAGAACTGAAGTCGGCTTCTGGCCTCGCTTTGCCAGTAATAACCCGTCAGCAGATCCATGGCGAATAAGAATATGAACAACGCAAATAATGTCCACAAGATGGTTGTGGCAACATAATCAACCAGTAAACGTACTGGTGATTGTCGGGTCGTAATAATTAAATTGTTCATATTAACCTCTCAGAATCCCGCGATCGGGACTTACCCAACGGGCGCGTTGCTTTTTAGGCATCAACATGACTCGTGTAAATGATACCAATGTCGTTGCCAGGCTCAGCATCCAGAAAATAACCGGGAACCAAATAATCCAGAAAAGCGATGAAGTCAGATTATGCTCATAGCGATTCTCGATCATCAGGCTGACAATAAATTGCAGTAAACATAACGTACACAATAATATTCCGGCAGTATGTGTCGCAGCGATATGTGTCAATTCAATATTTAACGGTACACCGGCAAGTTGGACTGCGTAAATAATGAAACCGACCAGGCAGGTGAAGGCCCATATTGTCGTCAGGCAGTATTCAAAAAACAGCGGCCACATTCGAAAGTTTTCTTTGCGCCACAACCTTGTCATATTTTTGAGGAATACTTCTGCACCGCCCTGAGCCCAGCGCAGGCGCTGTTTCCACAGCCCTTTTAACGTTTCAGGCATTAATATCCAGCACAGCGCCCGTGGCTCGTAAAAAATCGTCCACTGATTCAACTGCAGCTTCCAGCTAATATCAATATCTTCGGTGATCATATCGTCACTCCAGTAACCCACTTCTGCCAGGGCGCTGCGACGAAATGCGGCAATAACACCGGAAACGGTAAATACGTTTCCATAGATACGCTGGGTTCGCTTGATCAAACCAATAATTGAGGAATACTCGCCAACCTGAATTTTACCCACCAGGGTAGAACGTGTTCGAATACGAGGATTACCGGTTACGGCACCCACACGCGGGTTGTACAACATCGGTTCCACAATATATGCCGCCGCATCGCGGTCTAATAACGCATCGCCATCAATGCACACCAGATATTCACTTTTCGCCGCGGCAGCTCCGGTTTTAAGCGCAATGGCTTTCCCCTGGTTTTGCGCCAGATGAATGACCCGCAAATGGGGAATTTGTGCAGCCATGCGATCCAGGATGGCACGGGTTTTATCTGTTGAACCGTCATTTACGGCAATAACTTCAATGTTCTCATAACGCTGTGCTAAAGCGGCGTGTATGGTTTCCTCAACGTTTTTCTCCTCATTAAAACAGGGAATGATAATGGAGATAGACGGATTATCTTTCAACTGGGGAGCTGGTGCGTTTTCTCCCCACGGCCAGTGGCGTTCACGATAGACCCAGAAATAGACGCCGCCAACAATCCACATAATGGACATAAAAAACGGCCAGAAGAAAACGAACCTCATCATCAGTTCACCAGAGTGAAAGTACGCTACGCATAGGGGTATGCATAACACCAGACATAATATAAAAAACGATACGATGCGATTAATCATTTTTCGGATACCAGGCTGTTGAAAACTCAGGACGAATAAGGTCTATTTCAGGTTGGTTATGCAGAAAATTGTCGGGATAATAACCATAGTTTTTCACTCCATTCAGTTGTAATAGGCTCATCCAGTGAGCGAGTTGTTGCGAAGAAATAGCCTGATGCTGACCATTTTTCTGCCAGTTTTGTGCCTGTAATTCTAAAATAGATTTGTCTTTAGCCTGAGGGATGTTTTTAATTTGATTGGTCAATTGTATTAACCATTGGTCAGCCGATTTTTCTGCGACACCTTCCAGATAAGGCATAGCCATAATAGCGGTCCAGTCATAGCTTTTTAGGAAATCAGCATAATTCTGTGCAAACCAGGCTTCACTTTCAGGTTGTATTACCGGAAGTGCAAAAATATTTCGTGCAGTTTTAATATGTGGACCGCGAATGGCTTTTACGCGCGCACTAAGTTCTAAAGTGAAGTCAGTTAACGCACGACTTTTAAAGCGGGCCCACTGTTTAAATTGCTCCGGGTTTTGTCGAATTTCGCTCAGACTCCCGCTAAAGCCTGCTTGCTGATAAGCCGTGATAGCCGGTGCACTGGCATCTTCATAATCTGAAAGCAAAGCATCATCGTGGAACAATATGCCATCAAAAGCAGCATGTCCGGCAAGATCTTCATATAACATGCCAACTTGTGCTCTGACTCTGTCATCGAAAGGAGAGAGACGGTGATATTGTTCAGGATGAATTTGTGCTTTTTTCTCCCCTGTTGGTAAGTATTTTACTCGCGTTAATGTGGGATCTAAATCCCAGCTTAATACCGGCATCCACGCATAGATGTTTACACCTGAGCGGGTACGTAATTGCCAGGCAACCCGACTAAAAATATCTGCTTTCATTGGTAGCAAACGATTTGGAAACCAGACCTCTTTGACCAGCCCATCACCATCGGGATCAGCAAATGCCTGCAAATACACGGTTGATATTTGCATATCTTTCACCCGCTGAATTAGCACATCAATATTGCGATCCATTTGCTGGAGGTTTTCGTCATAAACGTAATCAAGATCGATATGCATTATCCGTTGTGGTGATTTTTCCTGTACGGTAATAATTTGCTGGGCAAACTCTTTTAATGAGGGATTATTGGCGATTAATACCCGCGGAATGGAATCCAATTGCGACGCATTTGCCAAACCTGATTCAAGGGTGAAGAACATGTCATAACCGAGTTTTTTTAATTCCTCTATCGCTATGCCATTCGCTTCGCCATAAGGCCAAACAAAAACGTGTGGATTTACCTCAACCTTTGTACGCAGGTATTCCGTCATTTTTACAGCATCCAGACGAATTCTTTCCCGGTATTCTGCTGCGGTTTCATACCGTGCGTGGTCAGTAAAATATGCACGATTTACATATACAGGCAATAAGCTGCCGGTGGCATTAGCCTGAATACCGTAGTGAGAATTCCATGTATGAGAAGCGAGCTCAACGAGCCGGGAACGCGCAACTTCTCGCACTTGTTGCCACGTGGCAAAATATTCTCGATCGACCAACTCATCGCCAAATTTTACTTGTTTATCCGCTGGCGTATCGACCCAACTGCCGACGGGGGCCCATACAGCAGGCCACTGGAAGGCCTGAAGAATTGGGAAGACGCGGGTATAAAAACTCTGGTAGCCGTCATCAAAAGTCAGCACTACAGCTTTTTCCGGTAGCGGTTTTCCTCCTCGATGTGCTTCACGAATTTGAGCAATACTGACCGGTTGATAACCGTTCTCGCGCAGCCAGGCAAATTGTTCACGCAGTGCTGATGTCCGCACTGACATAAAACGCTGGTCGGCAGCTTCGTCTTCAACGTTATGCCATGAAATCGCTACAAAACCATTATGCGGCCACGGTTGCTCGGCGAGTAAAGATTCGCGATCCTGTGGCGGTATAAATGATGTTCTTGACTGGCTAATGCACGCGGTGAGCATAATTATACTCACCAGCATCAGGAGATATTTATTTCCATTACGTAACATATTTATCCTTAAAATCTGAATGTCATATCGAATTCAACGTATAAGTTGTGTTCTCTGTCACCGTCATAAGGTCGTTTTTCCCAGCGTAGCGTTGCGCCAGCATCAATCACGTCATTCCAGCTAATGCGTTGCCCGTAGCCGAGTTGGGTGACGACATCCGTGCCATAATGTTTTTGCCAGGAGGCACCAACACCTGCGCTGAATATTTGCTCCCAGCTATTTTCATAGCTTCGCCATAACAAATGGCTTGCCTCAAATGCCGGAACAATATCGAACGTTTTTATAGGGTTGTAGTATGGGGTATCGTGTTCTGTATTTTGTTCGTAATACAGACTGGGTAGGAAATCGACAATCAAATATGGTGAAGACCAGATGCGTTCCTGACCCTCAAGTGAGACTTCATGACGCTGGTTACTGTCGGAAAAATCAGTGAAAGCCCACGAGACACCGTACTTACGCCGCTCATTTTGATACCAGCGAACATAAGCCTGAGCACTGTTGCCTGTAACACCATTTTTCATTGCCCGTAATGGAACGCGGTGAGAGAGGCGTTCCAGTTGCGAACCAATACGCCAGTTATCATTAAAATCATACCAGCCAGACAGGCGCGCGCCGGGTTTATGCTCATGATTGAAAACGCGTTCAGCGTACTCTGCCTCGAGCCAGATATTACGTGACCGCCACTCAACACCCGCAAGCCAGTCGCGAACAATCCCTTTTCCTTCGCTAAATTGTCCATCGGCATAACCGAATCCAGCAAAACCGCGCCAGTTATCCTTCAGCGGTGGTGAATAAACGATGGTGGTTAAGTCGACATCATGTTTACCACTATCCGGGCCTTCGGCATCAATTCCTGTTGAGCCAGCGATACGAAGCTCTGCAAGATTATGTACATCAACCGCACGTTTTAATCGTACAACGCCGGGATCTTGCGGTTCACGTTCGACAACATCGTGCGTTAAGACAGCTGCCTGCTGCCATTCTTGTAACGTTAATGCTGTCCAGGCTTGTTCAACCTCCAGATTAATATTACGTGGCTCGATCACTTCTGCTTTTTTTAATTCATTTTCTGCTGCACGAGGCCAACCGCGGGCTTGTAACACACTCGCGTAATCAATGCGCAGTCCCTGATTTCCTGGTGCGTTATAAGCAAGCTCTCTGGCTGTCATTTCAGCCTGAGGAAGATCATTACTATATTTTGCTACGGTTGAGAGAAACGAATGCCCCTGTAACCAGGTATCATTCGGGATGCTCGTAGGCGTGCCCATTAACCGAAGGAAAGGCGGCGAAGTATTAATGGTATGTTGGGTGACAGTTAGCGCGCCCGGATAATTTTCACTCTCCAGGTGGCTGTAAAAGAGATCCGCAAGTTCTTCATCGGATAAATCCGGGGCAATGGTCTCCTTGTGATAAAAGAGCTCGGTCATTATTGACTGTGCTTTTTTCGGCTGATGATCTTTGAGATAAGCCGATGCAACCCAATATTGCCCCCAGGGCGGAATAATTTGCCCCGTCTTTTTTAATCGCTGATAGTGAGAAATAACGTCTTTATAACGATCGCGAGTTAATAACGCGCCAAGATGATCAACCTGAATACGCTGGTACTGGGCAGTACGGTCTGGGTTATCGTGCCACAGAATTTCTAATGCAGCGTATTGGGCGAGGGCGCGATCGGCAATGGCATAACGTTCACTTTCACTGCGCGTAGGCATAAACGACAGTCTGACCAGTTCGGCATGAATATCAGCGCGAATATCTGGCGTTAAATTGGCATCGTCAATCGCGGTAGCAAGTTGATTATTACGTAATGCCTGCACGTATTCTGTGGGATATTGTTGCGTAGATGCATTTTCAGGTAATGACTCTGTCATCGCCCGTAATTCATCCTGATGACGCCCCGCCAGTTTATAGATATAGGCTTCTGCGAGTAAATTGGCTTTGTCCGGTGCTCCAGAGTTAAGCTGCTTAAGTTTAACCAGCGCAGTATCATAGTGACCAGCATCTGCCAGGGTTAAAATTTGTCCCCGTTGATAATCCTTATTTTGCGGCTCCAGAGAGAGCGCCTTTTGCCACAGTGTAAGCGAGTTTTGCCATTGTTGCAGGTTACGATAAGCGACGGCGACAGCTGCATAACCACGCGCTGGTAATTGCTGATGACGGTAGCGGTTGTAAACGGTAATAACCTGTTTATCTTGCCCGGCCCATAAGGCAATCTGTAACCAGTCAGCAATTTGGTTATTGCTGAGTGCTGATTTTAGTGCAAACCATGACAAAGCTGGCTGAGTATTACCCTTGCGAGCTTCAATAATCAATGCATCATAGGCGTTATTAACAGCACTCTTCGCCGCGGGACTCGCTGCTAAAAATGCGGCAGTAAGAAGTTTCAAAGCCCATTTGGTTTTCGGGCACCTTTTTCTGCTACTTGAATACATCCTGTATTACTCCATGTATTGCCAAAATCTCTCTCTGTATCTAATTACAGGTAACTGAAAAGAAAGATATTTTTGCACCTCATAATCCGTTATTAAACGCGGAAGAGAGACGTGAATTGTTGATGATGAGAAGAAGAAATGATGAGCAGAGTGTCCATATAAAATCCTTTTCTCGCCCGAAAATCCATTCCAATGATGAGGATCTTCAGGAATACGGCATAAATCCCAATGCCTTTTTCAAAATAAATTAGGATTAAAATAATTAAATCAGTAAATTCCGATGCATGATTTCGGATTTTTCGAAAGTCCTGATGAAAGGCTGCGCTACGGCACTCACGGATTTAATTGTTATTCCTAATGTATCTATGAATTAATGTTTTATAAGGATTTTCTATAACCATTTATAAGTATTTTCAAGCCTGGCTTGTTGCAAACAATGTATAAAGCACTTAGGCAATAATAATTACATTCAGCAACTATCATCATCGGTATTGTTTGTGGGCGGAATTTCATATTGACAACAGTACAGTTCTTATATCTATTAATAATAGAAAGGGATCTACAACCTACAGATTGGTGTAGCTTTATGGAAAAAGACTATTTGAGAATTAGTAGTACTGTATTAGTGAGCTTATTGTTTGGGCTTGCTTTGGTTTTGGTGAATAGTTGGTTTAATCAGCCAGGCGTTGAGGAAGTTGTTCCACGATCAACCTATCTGATGGTAATGATTGCTTTATTTTTTATCGATACTGTTGCATTTATTTTTATGCAGTTGTATTTCATTTATGACCGTAGGCAATTTTCAAACTGTATACTTAGTTTGGCTTTTCTGAGTTGTTTGATTTACTTTGTTAAAACCGTCATTATCATTCAGCAAATTATTGAGGGGCGTTTGACAAGCAGTGTTGTCCAAAATGACATTGCAATCTATTATTTGTTTCGTCAGATGAGTTTGTGCATATTAATATTTCTGTCATTGGTGAATAAAGTTAGTGAAAACACAAAACAGCGCAATTTATTTTCCAAAAAAATGACTTTGTGCATAAGTTTGTTTTTTGTTTTTGGGGGGCCGATAGTTGCTCACATACTTTCTAGTCATTATGAGAGCTACAATTTACACATTGCCGAGTTAACCAATGAAAATGGTCAGGTGGTTTGGAAAGCCTCATATGTTACCATAATGATTTTCATGTGGTTAACCTTGCTTTCGGTTAATCTATACTTTAATGGTTTACGCTATGATATCTGGAATGGAGTGACGGTGATTGCTTTTTGTGCCGTACTGTACAATATCTCTCTGTTATTTATGAGTAGGTATAGCGTGTCCACTTGGTATATTAGTCGCACTATTGAAGTAGTCAGTAAGTTAACCGTTATGGTAATATTTATGTGCCATATATTCAGTGCGCTACGAGTAACAAAGAACATTGCACATCGCGATCCCTTAACCAATATATTTAACAGAAATTATTTTTTTAATGAACTGACAGTTCAATCAGCATCAGCCAAAAAAACGCCTTATTGCGTCATGATTATGGATATCGATCACTTCAAAAAAGTCAACGACACCTGGGGGCATCCGGTTGGCGATCAGGTGATAAAAACAGTGGTGAATATCATTGGGAAAAGCATACGACCAGATGACCTTTTAGCGCGCGTCGGCGGCGAAGAGTTTGGCGTCTTGCTGACGGACATCGATACTGAACGTGCGAAAGCTTTAGCGGAAAGGATTCGGGAAAATGTTGAGCGTTTAACTGGCGATAATCCTGAATACGCTATACCACAAAAAGTGACGATTAGTATTGGCGCTGTTGTGACTCAGGAAAATGCGTTAAACCCAAATGAGATCTATCGACTGGCTGATAACGCACTTTACGAGGCGAAAGAGACCGGGCGTAATAAGGTGGTTGTGAGGGATGTGGTGAATTTTTGTGAGTCACCATAAAGCGGTTAAAGGCATCAACCGCGAACAACTGCAGACGATGATTACGGAATCAGGCATTGCGCTGGATATTAGCTGTGATAACACGCCGCGCCAGCAGGTTATTGGGGGAACGCAGGCTGCGTTGAATGAATTTGCCACGCTGCTGATGGCCGCTGGATACGAACCGGTTAAACTCGGTGTGAGCGGTGCCTGGCACACGCGTTTGATGGAAGACGGCGTTCAGGCAATGCGCGATTATCTTGCCGGACTGGATATCGCTTCGCCAGAGCATCAGGTTCTGATGAACGTAACGGCAAAAAGCGAGGTCGCTCCGTCAATTATCAAAGAAAATCTCTCATTACACTTAACTCATACGGTGAAATGGACTGAATCTTTCGATACATTTCTGAATATGCCAACCCCGGTAGCTTTCCTTGAAATAAGTAATAAGCCCTATTTGGGGAATATGTTAAATGATTTTGCTGGCGTGGATCAGCAACGAGTTATGCATTGTCGTAAAGCATTTAGTGATGCAAAGGTATTCAAATGATTCCTGATTATTTAACTTTTATTCGCTTTCAGGATAAACGAAATCTGATATACATTTATGCTATTGGACTTATTCTGATAGGCTTTTATTGGAAGAATGCAGGGTTTACTTTTCCATCAGAGGATATTGGTGTAGTTAGTGGGATTCTGGCCCTGGTGCTGTATAATTTTATTTTTGATCTCAAGGCGTACTGGGCTTATAAATGCGTCACGAAGAATATCGATTTTTCGTGGTTTAAGAAAAAGCAGAACCACAAAATAGAATTATTTCTTACACAACCTCTGGTGGCAGGATTTCTGTCGTTAATCATGTTGAGTGCAATGAGTTGGGGGCTATACCAGCTTCTACCCTCGTTATATGCGCTGTTCCTGATTTCGTTACTTGGGCCGTTGGTCATCTTTCTGCTGTTTCGGATGATCCGCACCAGTTATGTCAAGCAGGTCGCTATTTCAGTAGCGAAAAAAGTAAAATATAAAAGTCTGACTCGCTATGTGCTGCTTTCGGTGTGCATCTCAACGGTTGTTAACCTGCTTACTATCAGCCCGTTGCGTAACAGTGATTCTTTTGTGACAGAGGGGCAGTGGTTAACGTTTAAATCGATAATTGCATTGCTCATTCTTTGTGGCGTAGTGTTGGCGATTAATCTGTTTTTTCTGCGCTTCTCCAGGCGGTACGCTTTTCTGGGCAGGCTTTTTTTGCAGGAAATCGATCTGTTTTTCTCCAGTGAAAATGCGTTGTCGACCTTTTTTGCCAAGCCGCTTTGGCTTCGGTTATTCATATTGCTGGTTATTGAAATGATGTGGATTACGCTGGTGTCGGTATTGGCAACGCTTGTGGAATGGCGGATTTGGTTTGAAGCCTATTTTTTACTCTGCTATGTACCGTGCTTAATTTACTATTTTTTCCATTGTCGATTCCTCTGGCATAACGATTTTATGATGGCATGTGACATGTATTTCCGTTGGGGGCATTTTAATAAGTGAGGAAGTTACAGGAAGTGACCAGATAACGCATATATGTTCTCTACTATCTTGCGCATTTTGATTGTTGACTGAGTAACCAGACAGTTGATGTGCACAATTTCCCCTCGCCCTAACAGACGTGGGCGGGGGCACCCGGTGTGTGCAATATACGAAAAAAAAGCCCGTACTTTCGTACGGGCTCTTCTTTAAATATGGCGGTGAGGGGGGGATTGACTCGCTTCGCTCGCCCTGCGGGCAGCCCGCTCACTGCGTTCACGGTCTGTCCAACTGGCTGTCGCCAGTTGTCGAACCCCGGTCGGGGCTTCTCATCCCCCCGGTGTGTGCAATATACGAAAAAAAAGCCCGTACTTTCGTACGAGCTCTTCTTTAAATATGGCGGTGAGGGGGACCGCCTGAAATAAATCTGACTTAATCCAGGGGTGTTATATAATTTCATTATAAACAATGTATTACACTTTTTGTTGTCCGATATTATCTAATGTATTCTTAGTGAAGCGAGAGACTAATGGCATACTGGATGGCATACCAGAGTGACGGGAATTAGCGTATGGCAGTATTGACGGATACGAAAGCAAGACATATCAAACCTGATGACAAACCATTGCCCCATGGGGGAATTACCGGACTGACCCTTCATCCTTCTTCAGTAAAGGGGCGGGGGAAATGGGTTTTTCGTTATGTAAGTCCGGTGACACAAAAAAGACGTAATGCTGGATTGGGAACTTACCCAGAGGTCAGTATTGCTGAAGCTGCACGTACTGCCCGGATAATGCGAGAGCAACTTGCTGCAGGTGATGATCCTCTGGAGATTAAAAAGGCTGAATCTGAGAAAGTCGTTATCCCAACATTTGCCGATGCAGCCAGGCGTGTACATGCAGAACTGTCTCCTGGATGGGAAAATCCAAAGCATGTAAGGCAGTGGTTATCGACGCTTGAGAATTACGCGTTTCCTCAACTGGGAGCAAAAACGCTGGATTCGATTACGGCTGCGGACGTGGCAGAAACACTGCGTCCAGTCTGGTTAACCTTGTCAGAAACGGCAAGCCGGGTTAAACAGCGCATTCATGTTGTTATGCAGTGGGGATGGGCGCACGGTTTTTGTGTGGCAAATCCTGTTGATGTGGTTGACCATTTGCTTCCTCAGCAGACAAGAGGACGTGATGAACACCAACCCGCAATGCCCTGGAGGCAGTTACCGCTTTTTGTGGCGACCAGTGTGTATAGTGATGAACCTTATAATGTTACCCGCGCACTGTTATTAATGGTGATACTTACAGCAACTCGCTCGGGCGAAGCCAGGGGAATGCGCTGGGCTGAAATTGATTTTCATAAGCGGGTATGGACTATACCCGCAGAAAGAATGAAAGCCAGGCTACAGCATCGTGTTCCTTTATCCCGGCAGGCTATTTACATTCTGGAAAATATACGTGGCCTGCATGATGAACTGGTGTTCCCTTCACCCAGAAAGCAGCAGATCCTTTCCGATATGGTGTTGACAAGTTTTCTGCGTAAAAAGAAAGCCGTCAGTGACATTCCGGGGCGAGTTGCCACGGCACATGGTTTTCGCTCAACATTCAGGGACTGGTGTAGTGAACAGGGGTATTCGCGGGATCTGGCGGAAAGGGCGCTCGCTCATACGCTGAAAAATAAGGTTGAGGCGGCATATCATCGTACTGATCTACTGGAGCAGCGTGTACCGATGATGCAGGCATGGGCGGATTATGTGATGTCTCAAATTGTGAATAAATAATAGTGAAAATGTATATTGTACGATCATGATTTGATATGTGATCGTGGCAGTAGTAATTAAGAAACCGCTTTTATGTCAAATGTATTGAGCTGATAATTATTAGATCGTCAGGAAAGCGTATTTTGATTAACAGGGGATTACTTAACAATCCCCTTTTTATAAAAAATAATTTGCCTGTTTAACTCTTCACTCCTGCTGAGACTGAATTATTCCTAGTGCGTCATAAATCAGTCTTCTGCGTAGTTTATTGTTTTTATCTGCACCATATAACATAAATATATTTTCAACTTTTTCTTCAGGTGTTCTGAGATAATGGATAAGAAAGGTTATCATTCCAACACAATGGAATAAAGTGAATCCATCAAACAGGCTTATCAGGTTTCCTTTTTTTTCCCGTGTTGTAAGTATTTTTTCGCGGGTAAGAATATTTGCCAGTTCATGGGGGGCTGATATGTTTCTGCTGTCTATAATGTTATTTATTTTACCAATGGCTATATCAACTTCCTGTAATAGGTTATTTATCATAGCTAAGTGAATGTTATTGGTTTCATGTTCCTGACAGTTTATGAACTTATAAATCATTGAGTTATACAGAAATATTACTCTTCCTAATAAATATGTGTTTGTGTCATTTTGAAGACAGGACTCTGGGTATTCGTGATCCAGTGAAATAAGGTTAATGGACTCGCCCTGATAAGTCATAAAATAATTGATGTCATTTAATAATGCTCGGATATTTACATGATTTTTACTGAATTTTATTTTAAATGCTATCTTTAGTATAGCAAACGCGGCAATGATAAATCCAAAAGGTAATTTCTCATAGTTCAGTTTATTGATGGTGCGATGAACACTTTCAGTCTTTCCTGAAGTAAGTTGTCTCAAACAGTTAACAAATTCTGTATAGCCATTTAAGACATAATGGCATGAAGAATCTTTTAAAGTGTTTTCTATGTTTTGTAATGTGACGCCGTTGTTCAATGTATAAATGTAACCGCCAAAGACAATGTTTTCAATCTCAACGACACAATTTATTGTTTTTTGTTCAGGATAAAGATAAATATCAGAAATACTATAGTCTCGTATTGCGTCAATGGCATCCCACGATAATGCACTGTCAATTTTCAGTGTATAAAATGGTGAGTTCTCATTAGGAAAGTAATATATGTATTTGTTCAGTATATTCATTACATCTATTGGGTTGGTTAAATATAATAACTGGCATTCATATTCTGAAACTTCTCTTTCGCTTATCAGCATTTTATATAAAGTTGCCAGGGTGCTTGTTAATGAAGTTCGTCTTTCGAAAGCCAGTAATATAGTGAGATAATAACATGCAACCTGAATTTTATCTAAGTCAGAAATTATTTTTTCCTTGTCTTCATTACTTAAATAAAGCAGATGTTTACAGGTTTCTTTGCATGTGTTGATAGTTGCGATAAGTTTTGTTTTTCCTGGTGTACTGTTTTTGCGAATATTACGAATGAATTCATATACGCCATCAAAGATATCTTTGAAATGCGCATTCGCTGGTGTGTATCCGGATAAACATAACTTAACGTAATTTCGCAGATATGTCCTTGCAGCATGATATATATCATCCTCATTATCCGGTATCTGAGTGAGAAAAGAATGAATATGATAGTAAAATGCCATCTCATTATCCGGGCGATATGTGTTCCTGATGTCGAGTGCGAGAATCATTGGTACAATGTCATTAAAATATTTTTGTTTTATTATTTGATGTGTTTTGTCTGTAAAAACAGAATAGTGCATTAGCTTAACATAGAGATCTTCATATCTCCTAAATATAACTTTTCGTTGTTCTGTACTCAATACTTGTTCTTTATCAATAATGTTTATTAATTCATCAAACATGTCGCCCAGTGAATGTTGATGTGAGGAAAAATTTTTAATATTTCGGATGTCACGGGTATTCTGGTTTTTAGCCAGAACACCAAAACATGAAAAAACATCATACATTATAGTGATAAAATTATACATAACATTCTCCTTTTATTGCACTATATAAAATTTTAACATTATATCATTTTGCTTTTCTGTTAACTGGTTTTCATTTTTGAATCAATATTTTCTGAATAGGGTAATAGTACACGTATTAACAGATTATGTCAGAAGGCCCCGGTGATGCCTTCTGACGATAGATTAATGTGGTATTCTATTGGTATCTGGAGACCATATGGCAACAGTTACAGTACATTCTCCCTGCTGTAATTCCTATAAAGTGTACCATTATGATCACAGCACCTCAGATCATGAGCGTTTCCAGTGCTAATCCTGCAAACGTGTGTATTTCAACTGAATTACATCTACGAAACCCGAAAACCAGACATTAAAGAGCAAATTGTTGAAATGGTTCATAACGGAGTCGGGGTTCGCGATAGCTCCAGAACGCTGAAGGTGGATATCAACACCGTCATTCTCACTTTATAAAACGCTCACCACGCAAAGTAACCGCATCTCCAGTCGCCAGTGCCGATGTGACGCTTATCTGCGAACTTGATGAACAATGGAGTTTTGTCGAAAACAAAGCTCGTCAGCAGTGGCACTGGTATGCGTATAACACCAAATCTGGAGGTGTGCTGGCTTACACTTTTGGTCCTCGCACTGATGAAACATGTCGTGAGTTGCCGGAACTCCTGAAGCCATTCTCCACAGGCATGATAACCAGAGACAACCGGAGCAGTTATACCAGAGAAATGCCACAGGATAAGCATCTTGTCGGCAAGATATTTACCCGGCGCATTGAGCGCAACAATCTGACACTTCGTACTCACATCAAACGACCAGCCCGGAAAACGATTTGCTTTTCACGCTCCCTGGAAATTCACGAAAAGCCATTGGTTCATTTATCGAAAACAATGTACTACTGACTGGAGTCATTACCAGGGCCTCTTTTGCTGTTTTTTTACCAATGAATGATAATGAGAATCGACAGCGATAAGGGGAAAGTAAAATAACACTAATGCTGTCGTTTTCTATCATATTGATTTTTAATTATTTATTGTCTTTTTGCTCAGCCCATTTTTTTACGCAGACAAATTTACCCGGGGAATACAAACTGTAACGACAGTTCACCACACTATGGGGGATAAAATGCCAGATCAATCCGGATACTGCTGGACTCCTTCACGCATCTTACGGATGCCTGAACTGAGCCAATTGTTAGGTATATCTCGTTCGACAATTTACGAAAAAATGAATCCGTTATCGAAATACTACGATGCAACCTTCCCCAGGCCGGTACGTCTTGGTAGTGGTTCTGTGGGCTGGCGTTCATCAGCTATTGACGAATGGCTTACTTTACATACTGTACCTGCCAGATCAGCAGTCAAAGGTGTTAATGACGAAGTGCGACATACGCTTTCTTCAGATATGACCATGAGCAGATAAGTTTTTGTCATCACGTGATCACCTCAGGAGGAAAAAGAAGCATAAGAACAATTTAGCCAGAAGTTTAATTGCTAAACAGAATTTCCAGCATTCATTGTTGAAAGAGCAGCGATTGTCGCTATTGTAGCGGTAATTGCTGCTATAACCAAAACGTATTACGAAAAAGGAAGCATTTATGTCTTACATCAAACCGGATATGCCGTATTCAGTATATGCGTGACCATCAATGATAGGGAAGGCAATAATTAAAGCTCAATACAATAAACAAGTACCTCTGACTCTGGTTGCAATGTCAGTATTAACAGCGATGTCAATTGCCTGTCAGAATCAGGTTGACGTATGCAGCCCCGGAAATTTACGTGGGGCCGTTAATATTTACACTATGGTTCTGGAGAAAGGGAAAAGACCGGGGGAAAGGTATTAGTGAAATAATTTCTGGAGGTATTAAGAATGAGAAATATGAATGATATTTCGTGGTAAATAATACAGTCTGCACTGAATTAACCTTATCGGTTTATTAAACATCAGATCTACAAATGCTCTGTATTTCTCAGAGCATCAGGTCTGAATAGCAGCTATTTTCGCTATTGTAGCGGGAGTTGCTGCTATTTTACTAACCCATTAATGAAAAGAGAGGCTTTTATGTGCTTACTTGCACCAGAAAATCCTTATCCGATATATGCACTACCACCGCTGGTGAGAAATGCAATAATTGAAACTCAAAAAAATACACAGGCACCTTTGGCTATGGTGGCGATATCCGCATTAACAGCGTTCTCAATTGCCTGTCAGAATCAGATTGACGTGTGCAGACCTGGAAATTTACGTGGGCCTGTTAATCTTTACTCTCTGATTCTGGCTGATTCCGGTGAAAGGAAAACGACCGTGGATAAAGTGTTTATGAAAGCATTTTATCTCAGGGATGAAGCCCTGGCGGAAGAATACGCGAAACTGGTTGAGAATTACAGTACAGAAAAGGAAATATGGGAGCAAAAGCAAAAAGCACTGGAGTCAAAATTGTATAAAGAAATTCGCGCCGGTAAAGATTGTAAGGCAACAGAGTCAGAGCTTAAAAGACATCTGAATAAATGTCCTGTTCCGCCGCAGATACGCCGGACAATTTTCAATGAGACAACGATAGAGGGAATGTTAAAATATTATTCCGACAGCAATCGCTCTTTTGCTCTTGTATCCAGTGAAGGAGGAATAATTTTTGATGGCCGGGCAATGAGTAAACTTGGAATACTTAACTCTTTGTGGGATGGTGGTTCTCTTTTCATCGACAGGAAATCATCTCCCGGAATTATTTTGAAGGATCCAAGACTGACGGTATCGGTGATGATTCAGCCTGATGTTTACCAGAAAGGTTTTTGTACGCGAAAAAAAGAACTTGTGAAAACGTCAGGACATCATGCAAGGTTTTTGATGTGTCAACCAACATCAACGCAGGGGACAAGGATAATAACCGGAGATAATTATTCATCACAGTATCAGGATTTGTTTGAACAGAGGATCAATGAGCTTATTGATGAAAGTCTGGCGATGAGTGGTGAACGACGTTGCCTTCACTTTTCTCCTCAGGCTGCCAGAATCTGGACGGATTATTACAACGATGTGGAATCGAAGCTGGGGGGATTGGGGCCTTTAAGACATTGCCGGGAATATGCTGCTAAAAATGCAGAGTATATGGCAAGACTGGCAGGACTTATTCACCATTCGAGCGGTGAAGAGGGGGACATTTCCCCTTACACTGCAGAAATGGCGAGAGAATTAGCAATATGGTACGGTAATGAGTATGTGCGGTTGTCTAATCCGTTAACTTTTGACAACCCTGCCCTGACCGTACCTGTGCGACTCATTCCAGAGGAGCTTGAACTTTTCAACTGGATAAAAAGCTATTGCATTGAGAAGGGGATCCCCTGTATGAAAAAAAATGACATTTTACAGCGTGGTCCGAACCGTTTCCGGAAAAAGGATAAAATCAACTGGTTACTGGATTTACTGTATGAACAAAACAGAGTTGTACCGGTTATTGAGGGAAAAACGTTGTATGTCGCACCTAACTTTGACCTCTGAACGACTTAATCGTTGAGTAACATATAGTCTCCTCTGCTACTTGCGGAGGAGACTAATGCCTTTACCATGTCAGCGTTGTTGTATTAGAAAACTCTGGTACAGGTCAGTCAGTAAATATAACTGGTGTAACCACTATTTACTATTGGATAGAGTGTTGCTCAGGATATTGTCGGCTTTAGTCTGAGGTGAGGTGGGACCTTCATTGTTTTCGTGTTCAATAAATAATTTAGGTTAATTAGTATTATTAATGGGAGTTATGTTATCTGTTATGTTGTCTTATCTCTTTACATGGTAATATCACTCCTCTTTATGCTAAGTATTCTGTATGTGCGTAATACATATATCTCCATACACTACGCAGTGAAGCATATGGGGGGAAGCTGTATGGTGAATTATGTGGTGTAATGTTGGGAACATAAATCTGTTATGTTGTCTTGTACGCACTTAACACTGGTTACGTACCGGAACACTATTAGAGTATATTGTCTTTAGTTCGTACGTTATAGCTCCGTTACAGTTTATGGGTAAATATAATATTTTCTGTATGAAATAATCTTCTTATTGTGAGGTTAAATATCTGCAGGCTCTCTCTGCAGAGTCTCTGTTTTTACTTAATGGTACGGCAATACTAATAGCGATGTTGCCTGTGGCTATTCGATAGTTGACTTTTGTGAAGATCAGATTATTTCCTGTAAGTAATTGAATGGTGCTTTCTTAAACTCAATCATATGAGGTGTGTTTTTTATTGTAATTCGTTCTGGTCCTTAGTTTAAGAGAGTCTTACTGTATTCTGAATCATTACCCTATTACTGTAATGAGGTAATACGAAACAGTTTTATCAGGTTGTCTGTGCTGCTGGTTACCTCGTTTATTAATGCCGCGGTACGGCGTTTCTGTACTCTCAGTATTTATGTAATTCCACCTTCCTGTAACTTTTATAAAGTAAGGGCTATAAAATGTATAATGCTAATCCCAATTACGAAATGAATTTCGCGATTCTGAAAGATGTGAATGAACACATGGAAGGTCTGTTTCAACGTTTTTCTAAACTGTTACCTTTCAGAATTGATTTTGCCTACAGGAAAGACACGCCCAGTTTCGGGCATTCCTGTAAGCACAGTATGTGTATTGAAATGCACCGCTTACTTAGTGAAACCCAAACGATGCTGGCGGGATATTACTGGGTAATGGAATATACGTCAAACAAGGGACTTCATATTCATTTTATCGGCTACCTGGATGGGCAACGTCACAACAAATCTTATCGGATATCCAGGCAACTGGGAGATATCTGGAGGCGGATCACGGAAGGGGAGGGTTATTTTCACCTGTGCAGGGCTAAAGACAAATACCCGGTGCGTATCGATCATGTAATTCACTATAGTGATAAATCTGCGGTAGACGACTTACGTTACGCCCTCAGCTACCTGGCTAAACAAGATCAGAAAGAACACGGTATTATTCTGGGCCGTAGCAGGCTTCCCGAAAAAAGTAACCGGGGCCGACCACGACATAACTGAATTACAGCTGTATTAGGTATTAGAATTAAGTTTCTGTAAGTTGTTGGGAGGTGCTTGAGTTAATAGGCAGAAGAGGGCGGGGCGCTTTGTCATCAGTGTAGGGGACCCGAATTTCTGCCGTGGTGCCTCAGTGGATCGGATACAGGTAACGAATATGGTTCATAAATCTGACTGCGATGAATTAGCTGCATTGAGGGCAGAAAATGCCCGTCTGGTCTCATTACTTGAAGCTCATGGGATTGAACGGCGACGTAAACCGCAGACTCCTGTGCAGCGCGTTTCTGTATTATCCACCGACGAGAAGGTTGCATTATTTCGTCGGTTGTTTCGTGGGCGTGATGATGTATGGGCACTTAGATGGGAAAGTAAAACCAGCGGCAAATCAGGGTACTCTCCTGTCTGCGCTAACGAATGGCAGGCGAGAATATGCGGTAAACCCCGGATAAAATGTGGGGACTGCGCTCACCGTCAGTTGATTCCTGTATCCGATCTCGTCATCTACCACCATCTGGCCGGTACCCATACTGTCGGGATGTATCCGTTGCTGGAAGATGATTCCTGTTATTTTCTGGCAGTTGATTTTGATGAAGCTGAATGGCAGAAGGATGCATCCGCATTCATGCGATCCTGTGATGAGCTGGGTGTACCTGCTGCGCTGGAAATATCCCGTTCACGTCAGGGGGCGCATGTCTGGATATTTTTTGCCTCACGAGTTTCGGCCCGCGAAGCTCGCCGTCTGGGGACTGCTATTATTAGCTATACGTGTAGTCGGACCCGACAGCTGCGATTGGGGTCTTATGACCGATTATTTCCTAATCAGGATACTATGCCAAAAGGGGGATTTGGTAATCTTATCGCGTTATCTCTGCAAAAAAGACCGCGTGCATCGGGGGGAAGTGTTTTTGTTGATATGAATTTCCAGCCTCATCCTGATCAGTGGGCTTTTCTTGCGTCGGTGCTCCCGATGAATGTGCAGGATATTGAACCGACGATATTACGGGCTACAGGAAGTATCCATCCTCTGGATGTGAACTTTATCAACGAAGAAGACCTGGGTACGCCATGGGAAGGGAAAAAATCATCAGGAAACAGACTGAATCTTGCTGTTGCTGAACCGCTGAAAATCACGCTGGCAAATCAGATCTATTTCGAAAAAGCGCAATTACCTCAGGTGCTGATTAACCGACTTATTCGGCTGGCAGCATTTCCGAACCCTGAGTTTTATAAGGCTCAGGCAATGCGTATGTCAGTCTGGAATAAGCCCCGTGTTACAGGTTGTGCGGAGAATTACCCGCAACACATTGCGTTGCCCCGGGGATGTCTGGACAGCGTATTATCTTTCCTTAGGGACAACAATATTGCTGCAGAATTAATCGATAAACGATTTGCCGGGACGGAATGTAATGCCGTTTTTATGGGAAACCTCAGAGCGGAGCAGGAAGAGGCCGTTTCGGCATTACTCCGTTATGACACTGGTGTGCTTTGTGCGCCAACGGCTTTTGGTAAGACAGTTACCGCAGCGGCAGTGATTGCCAGACGGAAAGTGAATACACTGATACTGGTACACCGGACTGAATTGCTGAAGCAGTGGCAGGAGCGTCTCGCGGTGTTTCTGCAGGCCGGTGACAGTATTGGTATTATCGGGGGAGGTAAACATAAACCCTGTGGCAATATTGATATTGCGGTGGTGCAGTCCATATCCAGACACGGAGAAGTTGAACCTCTGGTCAGGAATTATGGGCAAATCATTGTGGATGAGTGCCATCATATTGGCGCGGTTTCATTTTCTGCGATTCTGAAGGAAACGAATGCCAGATATCTGCTTGGCCTGACGGCAACACCAATCCGACGGGATGGTCTGCACCCCATTATTTTTATGTACTGTGGTGCCATTCGCCATACAGCGTCCCGCCCGAAGGAAAGCCCACATAATCTGGAGGTGCTGACCCGTTCCCGTTTTACATCTGGTCATTTACCATCGGATGCGAGAATCCAGGATATTTTCAGAGAAATTGCTCTGGATCATGACAGAACGGTGGCGATAGCTGAAGAAGCCATGAAAGCTTTCGGGCAGGGGCGAAAAGTTCTGGTACTGACTGAACGTACAGATCATCTGGATGAGATAGCATCAGTGATGAATTCACTGAAATTGTCTCCCTTTATTCTCCATGGTCGACTATCGAAAAAAAAGCGTGCGATGCTGATATCCGGGCTGAATGCTCTTCCTCCCGATTCTCCTCGAATTTTGTTGTCAACAGGCAGACTTATTGGTGAGGGATTTGACCACCCTCCGCTGGATACGCTGATTCTTGCCATGCCTGTGTCATGGAAAGGGACATTACAGCAGTATGCAGGGCGTCTTCACAGAGAGCATACCGGTAAAAGCGATGTCAGGATCATTGATTTTGTGGATACCGCGTATCCTGTGCTGCTCAGAATGTGGGATAAACGTCAGCGGGGTTATAAAGCGATGGGGTACAGGATTATAGCTGACGGCGATGAATCAGTGATTTCATTTTAAGGAGTACTTTACCCTTTTTAAATAATTTGAGCTCCCCGGGTTGTTCGGGCAACAAAGAGTCCCAGTATACAGGCTTCAGGAATATGTTGTAGTATCAGGCTTTTCATCGCTTTAAAATGACTACCGGCAGTGAGAACGTCATCAAAAATAACAATCCAGGGCCTGCACCCTTCCAGTAATTGTTCATCCAGTTGGTAGTTTGCCATAATCGCTTCTGGTAAGGGCCGGTTTGTTGCGGTATGAGAGGCTATTGTTGATACGTTTTGCACAACCAGTTCCCAGAAATCCAGCCATGGTTCGTAGGTTTGCGCAATTCGCAGAATTTCTGTCATACGGTCATCGTAAGCGGCATCTGTACGGCATTTGGATGGTGGTACGGGAACAAATGTGTATTCCTCAAGATTACCGATATTTGATATGAGCATCTGAGCAACATTCTCAATAGCAGCCTTTTTATAGTGGTAATCAGGGAATGCCCGACGTTCATACCCCGCTTATGTGTTGAATGTGTTTGTGTTCTGAACCTAGTACAACTAGTAAATTTGATATCGAATTATAAACAAACATTGCATCCAACTTTTTCAATATGGACAAAAGTTGTCCATACGGTGGTTTTATATTCGATAAATCGATAGATTTCATTGAGTCACAGGACTGGTAATGGATGAAAATGCTTTAGGGTTTGCCTCATACTGGCGCAACTCGCTTGCGGATGCTGAGTCAGGAAAGGGCAGTTTTGAACGGAAAGACGCCAAAAATTTCACTCACTGGCATGGTATAGCGGCGGGACGTCTTGACGAAGCGATTGTCAGTAAATTTTTTGAGGGAGAAAAAGACGATGTCGAAACGGTCGATGTCGTCTTGCGCCCAAAAGTTTATTTTCGGTTACTTTAGCATGGTAAGGACCGTTCCGCAGGCGCGCCTAATATTGTTACCCCGATAGTGACGCCTTGCTAAGCCGTGAGTTTTTTTATATCCGACGCCAGCGAATTCCATTCCCAGAGACCTGCTTGAACCTTTGCCAAAGGGGCATTTTCGATTGGTGAGATTGGGCAGTATGACAAATACAAGACGACTCATACCACGTTCTCTATCGACTTTGATGACAGCGTTGATATGAAATGGTTTACTGCCGTGCGATAACAGCTCTGGGGGGCTGGTTTCAATAAGCGGGCAAAAAAATACTCTGCCAGGATCTGTTCAAAGGCCATTTGAGTGACTTCCTTCATTGAGCAAGAGATGAGGGTTATTAAAGGGAACGTCATCTCCAAAAAGCGGCGTGGGATCGTCAAGTAGATATCCCTTCAGACGTGAACAACGGCGCAGCGCCAGATGTTGAGGCCGTTTTTTTGTTTTCGGTGAAGATTCAGATTCTGGAACTTCTTCTGTACCTCCCGCCAGTATTCTTCAGGGACATTCTGAACCGCAGGTGCTAATCCAGAGTTTGAAAATACCGGGCGTCACCAGAAACACCGACCCGGCGACGGTATGGATTCGGGCGCTAGATTCATTGACTTCCAGATGTTGAGCTTGAACATTACGAACCAGTCACTGCCAGAAGGCTTTGCTGCGTCCGTTCCTATGTTGGACTCTGGATTAACTGGTTCACGCAGTCGGGTGTTAATGGACAAATCATTACCTGCTGAGTGTATATGCCGCTGGTTGCCTGCTGCCGGACTGGTATGGCGCAGAGCTGCGCCGACACTGCGTATACGTGACCCACACAAAGAAGAAAAAATGGCCGCTATTCATGAAGCGCTGGCGAAATGCAGTGCGGGAAACCTCGTGTTTTACGAAGATGAAGTGGATATTCATCTCAACCCGAAAATCGGTGCTGACTGGCAGTTACGCGGGCAGCAAAAGCGCATTGTCACACCGGGCCAGAATGAAAAGTATTATCTTGCCGGTGCACTGCACAGCGCTACGGGTAAAGTCAGCTACATTGGTGGAAACAGTAAAGGTTCATCCTTATTTATCAGACTGTTAAAACATCTGAAGTCGACATACCGGCGGGCAAAGACGATTACGCTCATTGTCGATAACAACATCATCCACAAAAGCCGTGAAACGTTGCGCTGGCTGAAAGCAAACCCGAAGTTCAGGGTGATTTATCAACCAGTTTACTCGCCGTGGGTGAATCATGTCTAACGATTGTGGCAGGCGCTTCATGAGACAATAACCCGAAATCACCAGTGCCGTTCAATGTGGCAGTTGTTGAAAAAGGTTCGTCACTTTATGGATACCGTCAGCCAATTCCCCGGTGGAAAACATGGGCTGGCTAAAGTGTAGCGGCATTAGGATCAGTTACTTAGGTCTGCTGGCACTTCAGAAAAATATGCTCAGTAACGGCTGGAAAAGACTTGTTTGTAACGACTATCAGATATGGAAATATGCTTAATTTGTGACATCTATTACAAAACAGGTTTTATGTTGTAGAACGTTTGTTTTGTATTCTGGTATAACAGGTATGAAGGTATACAGCTTGATAGAAAATATAGCTATAAAGTAAGCTCATAAGCTCGTAAAATTGACCTAAAGAAATCAGATCATCTGTATTCCTGATTTTACTATGGGGAATTTTATTCAATATGAACAGAATACAAAAAATGAGAAACAGATAATATTTTTAAAATGGAATTAAGTTGTAGATAGTGATGGAGTACTTTGCGAATATTTTAAACTGATGTTGGGTGTTAGTTCTATCACTTCCGAGTGAAATATTTTGAGAGGAAATGGCAGGAAAGATTATAGGCATTATGCATTGATAACAATAAATAATGCTGCTGCGTATCCGAATACAATATAACCTTGATTGGATGTTGTGAAGACTTCTTGATATTTTCTTACTGTGAAGGAAACAAATATGACAACAGTATGGTACAAACAGGTTAATCCACCACAACGGAAAGCTCTTTTTTCTGCATGGCTTGGATATGTATTTGACGGCTTTGATTTTATGATGATATTTTATATTCTTCATATTATAAAAGCAGATCTCGGTATTACGGATATTCAGGCAACTTTAATAGGGACAGTCGCCTTTATAGCCAGACCTATTGGCGGCGGTTTGTTTGGGGCCATGGCAGATAAATATGGTCGTAAACCAATGATGATGTGGGCAATTGTCATTTACTCAGTTGGAACAGCCCTTAGCGGTATTGCTACAAACTTATATATGCTCGCAGCCTGCCGTTTTATTGTTGGACTGGGTATGTCTGGTGAATATGCATGTGCTTCAACCTATGCAGTGGAAAGTTGGCCTAAAAATCTTCAATCTAAAGCCAGTGCTTTTTTAGTCAGTGGTTTTTCTGTTGGGAATATTATTGCTGCACAAATAATTCCTCAGTTTGCCGAAGTATATGGATGGAGAAGCTCATTTTTTATAGGCCTGTTACCAGTTTTACTTGTTCTTTGGATTAGAAAAAGTGCCCCAGAAAGTCAGGAGTGGATTGAAGATAAATCCAAGGATAAATCGACATTTTTATCTGTATTCAGGAAACCACATTTCTCAATCTCTATGATTGTTTTCTTAGTCTGTTTTTCTCTATTTGGAGCAAACTGGCCGATAAATGGACTACTTCCTTCCTACCTGGCCGATAATGGAGTTAATACAGCAGTTATTTCAACATTGATGACAATTGCAGGTTTAGGAACACTGACAGGTACAATCTTTTTTGGCTTTGTTGGTGATAAGATTGGTGTCAAAAGAGCCTTTGTCGTCGGTCTAATCAGTTCATTTATTTTCCTTTGCCCACTTTTCTTTATTTCTGTGAAAAACTCTTCTCTTATAGGATTATGTCTCTTTGGATTAATGTTTACAAATTTAGGTATTGCTGGGTTGGTTCCAAAATTTATATATGATTACTTTCCAACAAAATTAAGAGGATTAGGAACGGGGCTTATTTATAACTTAGGAGCAACTGGAGGAATGGCTGCGCCTGTATTAGCCACATACATTGCAGGATATTATGGCTTAGGTGTTTCATTATTTATTGTTACAGTTACATTCTCTGTATTATTAATTTTATTAGTTGGTTTTGATATTCCAGGTAAAATCTATAAATTATCCTCAGCAAATAATTAGGAGGCTTTATGATTAATTATGGCGTTGTTGGTGTTGGATATTTTGGCGCAGAATTAGCTCGTTTTATGAATATGAATGAAAATGCCAAAATAACATGTGTTTATGATCCTGAAAATGGAGAGGTTATTGCTAAAGAATTAAATTGTATAAATATGTCAACTCTGGATGATTTGGTTTCAAGCGAACTAGTAGATTGCGTAATTGTTGCTACTCCAAACTATTTACATAAAGAGCCAGTAATTAAAGCCGCAAAATATAAAAAGCATGTTTTCTGTGAGAAACCAATTTCTTTAAATTATAAAGATTGTAAAGATATGGTCCATGCTTGTAAAAAAGCAGGTGTGACTTTTATGGCTGGTCATATAATGAACTTTTTTAATGGTGTTCAATATGCGAGGAAGTTAATAAAAGATGGAGTGATTGGGAATGTTTTATCTTGCCATACAAAAAGAAATGGTTGGGAAAATAAACAGGAACATCTCTCTTGGAAAAAGATTAAAGAGCAATCTGGTGGTCACCTTTACCATCATATACATGAATTAGATTGTGTTCAACATTTGCTGGGTGAAAAACCTGATACTGTAACTATGATTGGAGGAAATTTAGCTCACTCTGGTCCTGGATTTGGTAATGAAGATGATATGTTATTTATGACGTTAGAGTTTGCGTCAGGAAAAATTGCGACATTAGAATGGGGAAGTGCTTTTAACTGGCCAGAACATTATGTCATTATCAATGGAACTAAAGGTTCTATAAAAATTGATATGCAGGAAACAGGGGGAACTCTCAGAGTAGGAGGCAAGACAGAGAATTTTTTGGTCCATGAAACACAAGAGGAAGATAATGACCGTAAGAAAGGAAATTTGACGTCTGAAATGGATGGTGCTATCGCATATGGTCGTCCAGGTAAAAAAACACCATTATGGCTTGCCAGTTTAATAAAAAAAGAAACATTATTTCTTCATAAGGTTTTGAGTGGTGAAAAACCTGATGATGATTATATTGATCTGCTCAATGGTGAGGCTGCTATGTCTGCAATAGCCACAGCTGATGCAGCTACAGTTTCTAGGACTGAAAATAGAAAAGTCCAAATGATTGAGATCACCAATTAAAAAAGTTATACAATTAATTTAATTATCTGGCTGGATAATATATCCGGCCAGTATTTGATATTTATCACTAAACCACTTCCTAAATAGCTGCGCGGAATAGTAGCTCCCTTTGAGGGCACTCAGCCCTGATTATGAGATCTGAGCAGTCGCCAAATTAAAATACATCACCAACAGGACCGAGCAATGCCGCTGATAGCATCAATTTCCCGTGACGAGAGACGCCTGATACTGAAAGCCCTCCATCAAACACACGATAAAAATTATACCTGCAGACTGACTACCATACTGATGCTACATCGTGGTGACACTGTCAGCCATGTTACCAGCATGCACTACTATGCTCGCTCATCGATTGGTCACAGGATTAACTGGTTCACGCTGTCTGGCAAGTCCTGAAGTCATTGCCGTCAGGAGGTGGAAGACGCTGGTCGTTAGAACATATTTGTTTATTACTGCATGAGCTTGTTAAGCATTCTTCTGGCGATTTCGGTTATCAGTGTTCCCGCTGGAGTACTGAACTTCTGGCGATAAGAATTCGTGAGGTCACCGGTTGTCCGCTACATGCTTCAACCATCGGCGATGGTTACTGCTGCCGGACTGGTATGGCGCAAAGCAACACTAACCCTTCCTGTCTGGAACCTGAATAAGGAAGAAAAAATGGCAGCGATAAATGTTGTGTTAGCCAACTGTGCACAGAACACCCGGTGTTTTACGAAGATGAAGTGGATATCCACCTTAATCCCAAAATCAGTGCTGACTGGCAGGTAGTTACGTGGGCAGCAAAAACGCATTGTCCCCCTAGGGCAGAATTAAAAGTACTATCTTGTCGGGGCGTTGCACAGTGCTACGGGCAAAGTCAGCTACGCGGGTGGAAACAGCAAAGATTCATCATTATTTATCAGAATGTTAAAACATCTGATGGCGAGATACCAGCGGGTAAAAAAGATAACACTTATTGTCGATAACAACATCATCCACAAAAACCATGAAACGTTGCGCTGGCTGAAAGCAAACCCAAAGTTCAGGGTGATTTATCAATCAGTTTACTCGCCGTGGGTCAATCAAGTTGAATGGTTGTGGCATGCGATTCATGAAACAATAAACTGAAATCACCAGTGCCGTTCAATGCAGCAACTGTAGAAAAAGGTTCGTCACTTTATGGATAGCGTCAGCCCATTCTCCGGTGGAAAGCATGGGCTCACTAAAGTGTCGCGGTATTAGGATCCGTTATGTAGGCTGGTGATAAAGGAATCTCCATATCTGAGTGCTTTTGGCAGGGAATAAAAATATATGGGGGTATTTTTGGGGGTATTTACAAAATTGAACTATAAATAGTTGTTTTTTATTAATGGCTTATTGGTTTAATTTTGTTCCTATTATCGCACCATTAAAATCAAAGAGTTACCCCATATTTAAATACACCACGTTTCCTCCTG
>OBWF01000173.1_pt1 | contig 47056 bp, 67 predicted proteins | sample 1495211 | NCBI WGS metagenome assembly OBWF01 (sample SAMEA2580051, study PRJEB22360) | human gut metagenome | reverse complement strand
GCCGCATAGCCCGCGCGGTACATGCGTTCCAAACCTTCGAACGACTTGCTCAACGTGTTCAGGCCGTACAGGCTTTCCGGCGCGAGGATGAGCACGCGGCCGTCCTGCTCGTATTCCTTGGCCAGCGCCACTTCGTCGTTGTACGTCTGGTAGCGGTTGAGCAGTTTTTCCGCGGCTTGTGGATGCGTGCGCCTCAAAATCCTGGCGGGGCCGATATCCCTCTTCTGTTCGCGTACGGTGTCTTTCGGACGGGTGAGTATCACCACGATGCGGTCGTGGCCGTCATCGATGGCCTTCTGCACCGGAATCGGATCGGCGATGCCGCCATCGTAATAGGGAATGCCATCGATCGCATACGGTTCGCAAGCTACCGGCACCGCTGATGACGCCTTCAGGATGTCGAAATTGTCGTAGCCCACGTCGGATTTGCCGAAATACTTCGTGGAGCCGTCTTCGGCGTTGCACGCAACCACGGTGAAACCGGTCGGGTTGGCTTCGAAAGCCGCGTAGTCAACCGGATTTTCGCCATCATGATTGCTGAGCGTGCTATACACGTAATCGAGGTTGGCGAAATTATGGTTCTTGACATAGCTGTCGAAGCTCGCGTATTCCTTGCGGAACGCGTACTGCGTGTAGAACGTGTGGTTGCGCCCATGCTGCTTCGCGATGAACGAAACCATGTTGGCGCTGCCGGCGGAAACACCATAGCAGTGGTCGACGCTGATGCCGTCCTCAAGCATGCGGTCCATCACGCCCGCACCGTAGATCGCGCGGAAACCGCCGCCGACGTCGATCATTGCCGTCCTGTGAGCCATATGCGTCCCGTCCTTTCGCCGTTCGTCCCTTTTGCGGGTTTCAATCGACTTTACGCGGTCTAATTGACGTATTTTTGCGTGTTCGGTCATTTCTTATCGAAGGACGACGTAAGATATCTGCGAATAATCAATAAAAATGGAGTGGAGAAGATATCAATGAACGAAGCTGCACTGCCTCAGTCGACGGTCCACATCGCCCAAGCTGATCCGGACGGGATTCTGCTGGTGATTCACGCGGGTGCCGGCAATCGTGGCAAAAAGGATACGCCGGAACGTCGTGCCCAGGTGGAGCAGGATTTGAACAGGGCTCTTGAAGCTGGCTATGCGTTGCTGGAGCAGGGGGCTCCGGCGGAGGATGCCGTGTGCGCGGCTATCCGTGTTATGGAGGATGCTCCGGAGTTCAACGCTGGTCGTGGCGCTGCATTGACGAGTGAAGGCATCGTATCCATGGATTCCTGCCTGATGACTGGTGTCGATGGCGAGGTTGGTTCCGCGTGCGGTCTGACCACGTCTAAGAATCCGATCAACGTAGCGCGTGCCATCAAGGAAAAGACCAAGCATGTCATGTTTGCCAAGCCCGGTAATGATTTGCTCAAGGAGTGGGGAATCGAACTGTGCGACAGTGAATATTTCATCACTCCAGCACGTCAGGAATCCTTGCGCGAGGCGCAATCCAACGGCGATGAATGGGAGAAGCATGGCACCATCGGCGCTGTCGCCCGTGACTCGTCCGGCAACATCGCTGCCGGCACCTCCACCGGTGGCATCACCAACCAGATGCCGGGACGCGTCGGCGATTCGCCTCTGCCGGGCTGTGGTACCTATGCCAACAACGATTCCGTCGCGATCTCCTGCACCGGCATCGGTGAAGCGTTCGTCAAGGAAGTCGCTGCGCATCAGGTTTCCGATCGTGTTCTGTACGCCAAGGAGGAGCCGATCGAGGCTGCGAAGGCGGCGCTGGATGGTGTCGCCCGTCATCATGGAGATGGCGGTATGATCGTCGTTCCGGCTCATGGTGAAGGCGCAATGGTGTTCAATAGCGAGATGATGAACTGCGGTTGGAAGTCTCCGAAGGGCAGCTACGTGCAGAGTTGATGCTGTAGTGGCAAACCGGCAAAACAAGCCACAAAAGTACAGTGGGGTTCGAATCCATGAAGGATTCGAACCCCACTGTGCTTTAGCTCCCTTTCTGGCCGGCGAATCGTTCGTCCGCCGGCCAGAAACATCACTTAGTGATGGTGTTGTAGGTAGGCAGATTGGTGTAATCGAACGACACGTTCTTCACGTTCGTCGCGGACGCGGCGGCGACGTTGTCGTTCCACAGCGGAATCACCGGAAGATCCTTGGCCAGCACTTCCTGCGCCTTGGTGAAGTCCTCGGTCCGCTTCTTTACGTCGGTCTGGGCAAGTGCGGCATTCAGGAGCTCGTCGAATTCCGCACTCTTGTAATCACCATCGTTCGAACCATGACCGTCAGCGGAGCTGGAGGCATATAGCGGATTGAGATAATCTTCAGCGGACGGGTAATCCAGCATCCAGCCGGCACGGAACGCGGTTTTGATGGTGCGGTTGGTCACCTGGTTACGCACGTCGCTGAACGTGGCGTACGGCTCGCCAGCGGCGTCGATGTCGAGCGTGTTCTTGATCTGGTTGCACACGGCATCGACCCATTCCTTATGGCCGCCATCGGCGTTATAGGCGATTCGGAAGTTGCCGGACCACGGCTTGATGGCATTGGCTTTCTTCCAGAGTTCCTTGGCCTTGGAAGCGTTGTATTTCAGGTTGCTGCCGTTCTGTTCCAGTTTCTTCACATATTCGGGGACGAGCGGTGAAGTGAAATCGGTGGTCGGGGTCTTCGTGTTGTTGTAAACCTTCTTGACGATCTGGTCGCGGTCGATGGCCATGGAAATGGCCTGACGACGCAACTGGCCTTCTTCGTCGTTGCCGAAATGCTCAAGACGTTCCGGAATGACGAAGGACTGGAACGAGGATCCTGCCTGGCTGTAGGCGATCACGCTGGAATCCTGACGGAAGGTCTTCACCGCGGACTGTGGAATCTGATCCATCACGTCGAGGTTGCCAGACAGCACGTCGGAGTAAGCGGAATCCTCATTCGTGTAGACGCGGTATTCGATGCCTTTGTTGGACACCTTGCGGCTGCCCTTATAATCCCTGTTTGGTACGACGATGATGTTCTTGTCGTGGGACCAGGACTTGAACTTGTACGGACCATTGCCAATCGGAGCCTGGCCGAACTTCTTGATGTCCTTAAATGCCACGCTTGGCAGCGGGAACATGGATTGGTGCGCGAGCTTGGTCGGGAATACGGAATCAGGCTTGTTCAGCTCGACGACCAGCGTGTAGTCGTCCGGGGTGGAAAGACCGGAAAGTGTGGCCTTCGGATCGACGTTCGGATCCTGCAGTTCGTCATAGCCCTTGATGGTGGAGAATCGGCTTGCGGTCTTCTGCGCGTTCTTCACGTTGGCGGCGAAACTCCAGGTGTCGGCGAAGGAATGGGCGGTTACCGCCTCGCCGTTGGTGAACTTCCAGCCTTTCTTCAACTTGATTGTGTACGTGGTGGCATCCTCGTTCGGGGTGATACTCTCGGCGACTTCGAGATGTTGCTTGCCCTTTGCGTCGAAGCTCACCAGACCTTCGAACAGGTATCGAATAACTCTGCCGCCGCCCATTTCGTTGGTGTCGCTTGGAATTAGACCGTTCTGCGGTTCGCTGTTGTTCACTGAAATCAGCGAGGTGCTATCGGAGCCGTTGGAGGCTGTGTCATCGTTGGAAGACGATCCGCATGCGGCGATCGACGTCAGCATGGCACCCGCCGCGGCCATGGCCAGCAGACGCCGGAATGTGTTGTTCTTCATTTCATTCTCCTTTAATGTCGACTTTTCCGCCGATTATGTCGACGAAAAAACAATAGGACATAATATGAGAGTTTTATAAAATTTTCGTGTCATGTCTCAATTTGAAAACGAACCGCTGGCAGGCGTTGGATATGGACGTTATCTTCAGCTTTCTAGGAATGCGGGGATGGCCTCGACTGCCGCATAGCCCGCGCGGTACATGCGTTCCAAACCTTCGAACGACTTGCTCAACGTGTTCAGGCCGTACAGGCTTTCCGGCGCGAGGATGAGCACGCGGCCGTCCTGCTCGTATTCCTTGGCCAGCGCCACTTCGTCGTTGTACGTCTGATAACGGTTGAGCAGTTTTTGCGGGTTTCAATCGACTTTACGCGGTCTATCGGAACATTCGCGCTCAGCGATCAAGCAGCGATTGCGCTAATTGCGCGATTTGTGTGGAAGTGTCGGAATTGGCCAGCTCGATACCACCGTCCGCGTCTTCCGGAGAGAGTTTGCCCAACGATTCGAGCACTACGCCAAGATGGCGCACGGTACCTTCGTTGCCGTCGATGATTGCCGCTGTGTCGGGCAGCAGTTCGCGGAAATAGTCGCGGTAAAACACGAAATGCGTGCAGCCAAGCACTACCGAATCGATCGTCGACAAATCATACTGGTCGAAATACTGGTGCAGCGTGTGCATCACAACATCGTGATCGTCGAGTTGGCCGTGCTCAACGATCTCCACCAAACCGGGGCAGGGTTCCGGAAAGATCGTATGGTCTGTTTTGAAACGATCCATCAGCACGGCGAACTTGCGTTCCCGCAACGTCAGGGGAGTAGCTGCGACGATGACACGCTGACGATTGCCATGGCCTCGATCGCACGCCACCTTCAGCGCTGGTTCCATGCCAATGATCGGAATGTCGTATTTGTCGCGCAACTCGTTGGCTGCGGCGGAAGTGGCGGTATTGCAAGCGATGACAACCGCTTTCACTCCCTGCTCCACGAAACGTTTCACAATGGCGTCGGACAGCTTGCGTACCTGTTCAGGTGATTTGGTTCCGTACGGAGCGTTCGCGGAATCGCCAAAATACAGCACGCGTTCGTTCGGCATATCGCGGCGGATTTCGCGCGCCACGGAAATCCCGCCCAAACCGGAATCGAAAACGCCGATTGGTGCCGTTGAAGTCATACGTCCTCCCTTGTTCCGCACGCCAACATACTGCAACATAATGCACACGTGTTGCGTCCAACTTCTTCAATAGCCTACCGCGTGTAGAGTGAATCGGTATGAGCATTCCAAGCATTGTTTACAAAGCGCACGCCACCGGCAACGATTTCGTGGTGTATCTGGACGCCGAAGGCACGTACGAGCCTACCGCCGATGAAGTGCGATTCCTGTGCGACCGTCATTTCGGTATCGGTGGCGATGGCTTGATCCGCCTTACTCATCCGCAGGCGGTGTCCGATTTGAACGACAAGCAGATTGCCGTTTGTGCTGCCGACAATGCGGATTGGTTCATGGACTACCGCAACGCGGATGGTTCGTTGGCTGAGATGTGCGGCAACGGCACGCGTGCGATCACTCTGTTCGCGCAACGGCAGGGTATTGCCGGTCAGCCGGGCGGTGAACCGTTCCGTCTCGGCACCCGTGCCGGTGTGAAGGTTCTGACTTCACTTGGCGATGTGCCGACTCTTGGCAAGGACGTGTTCCAGGTTGAGATGGGTTCATGGAAGCGTGGCGATCTTGATGGATACGAAGTGACGATTCCCGGCACGGCCGGTTCCGCACGCGGCACGTTCGTGGACATGGGCAATCCGCATGTGGTGGCCGTCATCGAAGACGCGTTCTCCAGCCTGCCGACGGTGGAACAGCTTGATTTGGTGACCAAGCCGGTGGTCGCGCCCCGAATCGAAAGCGACCAGAATGTTGAGTTCGTGCGCATCGACGAGCAAAGCGAAGGCGACAACGAGGGCAACGCTACCATGCGCGTCAACGAACGCGGCTGCGGCGAAACCCTGTCGTGCGGAACCGGCCTGTGCGCCACCGCCATCACGTTGCGTGCCAAAACCGGCATCGACCATTGGACGATCACCGTGCGTGGCGGCACCCTGCGCGTCGACGTGACCGATAACGACGTGAAACTCACCGGATCGGCCACCATCGTCGGCAAAATCGAACTGCTGTAAGGTTTTGCGCATAACACTGAAATTTGCGGATACGCAAAAGAAAGAAGCCGGCTGTTTCCAGTCGGCTTCTCTTGTAGGCGAGTGAATCCCTACTGCTGATTGGACGTTACTTGACGTCAACTGAACAGCAGGGGGCCGTCTTCGACGAGAATGATCACAATCAATGTCACGATCCATAAGGCATCGACCATCAGATCGTAATTAAGACGGTAGTAGGTGCGTACGCCCTCGCGCTTGGCCGGAATCTCCTGAACCACCGCCGTGGCATGAGACAACGCCATGAACTGCACGGTGGTGGAGAACATCAGGCACAGACACCACGGGCATAGCGCGTTGATCACAAACAACGACTGCGAGGTCAGCCAATACGAATAAGCCAGCGCGGCCAATCCACCCAGCCATGTGCACGACGCAAACCAGCGGGGCACGGCGACCTTCGTCAAACCGATCACCGCGATCGTTACGAACACTGATTCCGCGGCGATGCCGAAGAACGCATTCGGGAAACTCAAACCGGCGAACTTCACAACCTCAGCCTGCCACGATTCCGCAACCGCGGAACACGACATCACGGCATTCACATCACAGCTGAGCTTCTGACCGGGATTGCGCGCCATTTTCAGTGTCTCGGCGGAAAGCACGAACGATACGACCAGCGCTACCGCCGAGGCGATCAGCATGACTAGATACGTCCATGTCGCGGTATGCCGCCAACCGCGCGGCTTCGTATAATCATCGTCGAGAGTGGCTTCGGCAACCTGTTCGCCGGAAAAATCGCTCATCGTGCATCCTTGAATCAAAATACAAACGTTGTCATCGCCTAGTTTACGCGGTATTGTGCCGAGTCGCGCCAAAAACAGCTTACGATGGATACATGATTCGCGTAGGCACTGCGGCACCGCCCGCTGAAGGTTGGGACATTCACTGCCATACCGTTTTTTCCGACGGTACGGAAACGCCGCGTGCGTTGTTGCAGGAAGCGAGAGCATTGCGATTGCATGGTGTTGCGATTGCCGATCATGACACGACCTCCGGTTGGCAGGATGCGTTGGCTGCTTCGCGGGAGGTCAGATTGCCGTTGTTACGCGGTACGGAAATCACTGCCGTCGATGAGAGCGTATCCGTGCACATGCTCGCATTCCAATATGATCCGCTGAACGCCGATATCAGCGAGATGTTCGCGTCCACCCGCGAGGCGCGACTGCGTAGAACCAAGCGCATGGTCGAACTGATGGCGCAGGATTTTCCGATTACGTGGGATGATGTGCTCGCGCAGGTGCGTGAAGGCAAACGCACCACGATAGGCCGGCCGCATATCGCCGACGCATTGGTGGCTGCCGGCGTATATGAAACACGATCCGACGCTTTCGCCGATGCGGTGAGCGCAACGTCGAAATATTACATTCCCACGCCATCACCGACCACGCACGACGTGGTGGCCGCGGTCAAGGGTGCGGGCGGGGTGGTGGTTATCGCCCACGCCGGAGACCCCCGGCGCAATCGGACATTACTGACCGACCGGCAAATCGAATCTCTCATCACCGAAGGCTTGGACGGTTTGGAAGTGTGGCATCGCGGCAATCCATCAGAACAGCGTGAACGTCTGCTCACCATTGCGCGCCGGCACGATCTGCTGGTGACTGGCGGATCCGACTGGCACGGCAAAGGCAAGCCGAACGCGCTGGGGGAGAACCTCACCAGCGACGAAACGGTTCAGGAAATCATCAATCGAGGCGTTCACTTGAGCAAAGAATCGTCGAAGGCGAAAATAAAAAACCGAAACGCAATCATCGATGCGTAATCGCGATATGAAACCAGGAACGAGTTGATCGCCCAAAATGGAAAAGCCAGACGTGAACGTCTGGCTTTTCTTGTGACGTCGAAAACGTGTGTTTCAGTTCGAAGCTGAAATCTGGTGATGCGAACGGGTCAGAGGTTGCCGAAACCGACGGCGTGCTTGGTTTCGGAACCGATGATGGCGTAGCCGAGCGAGCCTGCCGGCACCACGATGCGACGGCCCTTGTCGTCCGTCAGATTGATGGTCTTGCCGTTCTCCACGGCGTCGGCGATGGCCGTGTTGACCTCATCGGCGCTCTGTTCGGTGCTGAAGGTGACGGTGCGGGCCACATTCTGAATGCCGAGTTCAATATCCATGGATGCTCCTTCGTGATAATGCGCAATGCATGCGCACGTGTATGTACGGGTTATGTGCGCCTATTCTACGCGTAGCTTCTCATCGGTGGCGTCTTCCGCCTCCCACTGATTGATCTGCGCCTGCGCTTTCTGCATGGTCGCCTCATCTCGCTCCAACAGTGGAATGAGTACTGTCGCGGCCTCGCTGTGCGATGCGGGAATCGATTCCTCGTTCGTATCGTCGTTGTCGTCGGCCGTTTCCAGCCTGCTGATTACCATGGTGGAACTTGACGGCATGGATTCGTGCCGTTCTTTTGCGGAATGTTCCGGAATGAAAGTGCTGACCGAGGTCGCCTCATGTTCATTCGTATTGCCGGACGGTGCTTGTGATGGCTGGGCTCCGGCCGGTACGAACGCTTCCGTCGCGTCGTTGACGATTTCCTTCGTCTTGCGGACCGGCTGGGAGCCGGTCACGTCGAAATCGCCGGTCACGTCGAAATCGCCAGTGGAATCATCCATATCCACAGCGTCAACATGACGTTCGCCGGTCGTGTCGGAATCATTCTGCTGTGCGGCCGCGTTACGGCGACGCTCCGATTCGTTCAGCAACGTGCCTACGGTGATTGTGCTCGGCGGGCGCTGGGGGCGATCCTTGGACTCCTGCTTCGTTTCAGTTTGCACGCGATTCTTCGCTGTGGCGACACCCAACTGGTGGGCCAGGCGTTCCACCTGCGCCTTGAATTGCATAATCTTGGCGTTGTCTGCCTTGTTCAAAGCGGAAATGAAATCGCCGACCTGTTCCATCTGCAGCCACAGATTGGCGCGCAGCATAATCAGATCATCCAAACGGTTGCCCAACATGCGGCCATATGCGGAAAGCAGAGCGTTACGGTGATTCTCATCAAGTTTGGCGAAAATCCAAGCCAAATCGCGGGCAGGATCGTTTACCTGCATGTCCTGCCAATTCGTGACCGCGGTGATGGACGAACCGGAGAACAGTAAATCGCCGTCACGCAATCCGCCGTGCACCGGGCAAGTGGAGAACGACCATAGTCCGTCGGTCTCAAGAATATTCGCCCAACTGGTGGTGATCTCCTGCGGAACATGCCCGGCTTGGCACAACCGTTTGATCCAAGCGGTCAGCTGTGCGCGAATCTGGCCGGTGGCAAACGTCGGATAGCCCGCTTCCTGCAAGAAGTCGGGGCGAAGGCGATGAATCGCCCCCAAAGCGGTGCCTACGCTGGAGCAATCGTCCAAAGTCAGCAGCTCCAACGGCCGCGCCTGACCCACATGATGGATGGCTACGAGCACGGACGTGTCTCCAGTGGAGGAATGCTTCAAATCGCCGTTGGAAAAAGCCACTATGCGATCGACGGCAAAACCCAATCCGCCTAATTCGCGGGCTTGCGCGAGTGTCTGCGCAGCGCGCACGCGACCGGCAAGACGTTTACGGCCTTCAGGTGTGTTGGATGCGAACACGTCATACAGTTTGCCTGCCGCATCCTGAACCACGGCATGGTCTACTCCATACCCTTCGTCGGTCGGATTGGTCTGTTCGCTGGCGCGCGCGCCGGCAATGGCGGCATTGGGCATTGTCGCGCTGGTCAGGGCAGCCATCATAAATTCGCTTCGTTCGGTCACAATTCCAACCTTAATACACAGTAGGGGCGAAGTGGCGCCGACTTGCCCGTAAAATGCCGGCCAACCGCCAGTAAATCGACGTTGCATCATATTGCGCCGTCATGGCGGGCATATTGGGTGCAGCCAGGCAAGACATGCAATGACATCTCATGAAAACGCATGCGCCGATAACGGCAATCTGCCACAATGGAACGCATGAGTGCAACAGTGGAAGAAATTCTCGACGGATTAGATGACGCGCAACGGGCTGCCGCAACGGCAGTGGACGGTCCGGTGCGCATCATCGCGGGCGCGGGCGCGGGCAAAACGCGAACCGTAACCCGCAGAATCGCTTATGCGTGCGCAACCAAAGCATGGAATCCACGAAGCACGATGGCGGTCACGTTCTCCGTCAAGGCGGCGGCGGAAATGCGCAGCCGACTGTCGAAGCTTGATGTCGCAGCTGACGTCAAAGCCGCGACCTTCCACTCCGCGGCCCTCCACCAGCTTCGCCAGGTTTGGCCGGACGTGTGCGAAGGGCCTGTGCCATTCATCTGTCGAAATCCGCGGGAACTGGTGGAGCGTTCGCTGCGTCGCGTCACCACCTTCCAGGTGGATGACGACACCATACGCAACTTGCAGGCGGAAATCAACTGGTGCAAAATCTCGCTGATCTCGCCGGAAGATTACGCGCGCGTTTGCGCGGCAATGCATCGTCAACCGCCTTCAGGTCTTGAACCAAGCCAATTCGTAGACGTATACAAAGCGTATGAAGCGGAAAAAACAAATCGCAACGAAATCGATTTCGACGATATCCTGCTGATTGTATGCCATTTGATGGAAAGCGATGAAGACGTAGCCTCAGCCATCCGCTCCAATATCGCATGGCTCACCGTCGACGAATATCAGGACGTTTCGCCACTGCAACACCGCTTGCTCACCCGATGGCTCGGCTCAAACCGCAATATCTGCGTGGTAGGAGATCCCGCACAAACCATTTACTCGTTCGCAGGCGCAAGCAGTTACAGTCTGCTCAATTTCGCTTCGGAATTCGGTCCGCTCACCGCAGACATCAACCTCAACAACGACTACCGTTCCACGCCGCAGATCGTCAACTATGCCAATCGTGTGCTTGCGGCATCGCCGCAACGGGCCGATTATCTGAAGCTCAGCTCTGAAAGGAGCAAAGGGCGAAGGGTTGCGGAAACCATATACGGCAGTGATTGGGAAGAGGCACAAGGCGTAGCGGCACGTATTCGCAAACTGGTGGATGCGGGGGAGTCGCCGGCCGATTGCGCGATTCTCACCAGAGTCAACGCACAGCAGAAAATCCTGTGCAAGGCATTGGGCGAACAGCATCTGAGATACCGCGTGCGCAGGGATAGCGGATGGCAGAATTCCGCGCTTTCCGACGATGCACAAACCAGATTGGCCATGTTGGAAGCATTGGGCGTCGGCGCGGATTTGAGCGGCGTGACCATTTCCACCATCCACGCGTCCAAGGGCCTGGAATTCAAACACGTATTTCTCATCGGCTGTTCGGAAGGACTCATACCGTATGGAGCCCCGCAGGAGGGCGAAGTGCTTGAAGAGGAGCGCAGACTCATGTATGTGGCTGTGACGCGCGCTGAGGACACGCTTGACGTTTCATATGCGCGCACCCGTGAAGGCAATGAGGGCGAAAGGGCACGACGGGTGTCACGCTTCTTCCGCTGATACTGCTAACGGAATAGCGTGATTATTCGACGTCAGTTTCGTTGTTGCTGCCGGATTCTGCGGAATCGTCAGAGTCGCTGCCATTGGTATCGGATTCACTGCCCTTGTGCTCTTCCTCGTCAAGCAGCTTGCTGAGTTCGGCATCCCAATCGATGGTCATGCCATCGGCGTCGCCAAGGGGCTGTGGTGCCGTGCCGGTTGCGTTGGAAGCGGCGAACGTCGTATTTTCCGTGTTTTCCGATGATCCGTTGTTCTGCGATTGTGAGGCGTTGCCATCGTCATCATTCGGCAGTTGCGGCAGCAGATCGGGATGCGACCATTTCGCGTCTCGTGCCTGTGCGCCTTCCGTAGCGCAGATGTTATCCCACAATGCGGCCGCTTCACGCATACGCTTCGGGCGTAATTGCAAGCCGATCAGGCTTTCGAAGGTGCGTTCCGCAGGGCCTCCGATGGCGCGCTCGCGGCGGAGCATCTCACGAAGCTGTTCGATATGCGGAATATGGGCCATGCCGGCGCGCCACACTACGGTGTCTACCCAGCCCTCGACCAAGGCGAGCAGATTCTCCAGCGATTTCATGGCCTGCTGTTGTTCAGGCGTGTCGGGGAACGCCACCTTGGTGATGTTCACTGCGTCGGCCATGGAATCCGGATCGACGGACTGCGCATCGCGGATCTGCTCCTCCATGGCGTCCAAATCGATGCTGGTGCCACGGGCATACTTGCCCAACAGCGCTTCGAAGCGTGGCATCAGCCACGGCACGGAAGCATACAGGCGCGAATGGGCGAGCTCCTGCAATGCAAGATAGCTCATTACCTCGGTCACGTCGATTTCCAAGGATTTGGCGTATTCGACGATGTTCTGTACGATCAGGCCGCCAGCCGGATTCTTCAGCAGCGAAATACCTTGGTCGAAACTGCCGCGCACCTCATGCGACAGATCACCGGCAGCGCGTCCCAGCTGCATGGCAAACGACGTGTTGCCGACGAAACGCATCAGCTTTGCCGGATCCTTCATATCATCAGGAATCGGAATCTGCACCGGACCAGCGAAAATGCCGGAAACTTCTGTATGAAACTCCGAATCTCCAAAGCGCTGAGACAAAATCGAAGCCAGTGCGTCGCTCATCGACTCGGCTATGGGAGATGCGAACTGCGCCCAGGAATCGATACAGCCTTCCACCCATCCAGCGCGGGTGAGCACTTGCGTCTCGCCCTGTGCGGGATTGAACTCGCAGGCGGTATCGAGCCACAGATTCGCCTCGCTGATGGCACGGCGGGCCATCTCTCCGTATTCCGCGCTCACGCTGGTTTCAGATCCCTCGCCATTGGCCTGCTGCAATGCCAATGATTTCGCCAATTTGACGTTGATTGGACCTTCTTCGGTAATGTGCTGGATGTCTCCGAAAGTGTTGAGTCCGCCCGCGGTGAACGCCTGCATCATAGACCTGACTTCAGCCGGTTTGGGAAGCTTGCTTACATCCTGACTCATCAGCTGGTCGCGCAACTCTTCCGGCATGTTGGAAAACTGGTTCCATGCCATCTCGCCTTGAATTGGTCCGAAACAATCGATAAACCATTGGCGGATCGCGTTCTCGTCCATGCCGGCCCTGCCTTTTCCTAAGCGTTTTTTCAAGTTTGGTTGGTTCCATACTATGCTATGGGAGGTATGCCCAAGATGAAGGAAACACGACGAATTTACGGCAAAAACACACGTAACGGTGCTCCGGGACGTGTCAAACGATGGCTGATAAACGCGGAAGGTTGGCTGTCCGCGCGTTCATGGCGTTATCTTGCAGGGCCGGTGGTGGCGGTACTGTGCGTATTGGTGTTGATTATGCCCAGCGCATATGTGGTGCAGATGCCCGGTCCGACGCAGAATGTGCTCGGGGAGGTTTCCGGCAAGCAGGTCGTCGCCGTTTCCGGTGTGAAAACGTATAAGGATTCAGGCCAGCTGCTGTTGGTCACGGTCAATGCTTCAGGTGTGCCAGGATACCCGGTGTCGAACGCGCAGGCATTGGTGGCGTGGGCCGATTCGAAATCCACGGTGATGCCTCAGGAGGCGGTGGTTCCTGTTGGGCAGACCGCAGAGGAATACAAGGATTCCAGCGACAAGGAGATGACGTCATCGCAGGATTCTGCCACCGCGGCGGCGAAAAAGTTCCTGGAAGGGCATGGTTATGACGTGTCCGGCATGAAGGTGTCCATGCATGTGGACGACATTGGCGGGCCGTCGGCGGGCATGATGTACACGCTTGGTCTGATCGACAAGGTGACTGGTGAAAAACTTTCCGGGGGTAAGATCATCGCGGGAACGGGCACGATGAACGACAAAGGTGAAGTCGGTGAAATCGGAGGCATCCGTTTGAAGATGCTAGGAGCGAAACGCGACGGCGCAACCTGGTTCCTTGCCCCGGAATCCAATTGTTCCAGCGTTGTGGGCCATATTCCGGAAGGCTTGAACGTGGTGAAGGTGTCCACTTTGCAGGAGGCGTACGATGCGCTGATTGCCATCCGAGACGGCAAGGGTGCATCCTTGCCGCAATGCTCCGCGGAAGAGTGACGCATTCTTAACGCATATATAAAAAACAATCTCGCAAAGTGGGCAATTCCACGGTTCGTAACGTATATGTTCGAGCAGTGTTGGTATATTGACGAACGTGAATCAAACGGCATCTGATAACGCTGAAGAATTCGGTTTCCACGCCGGCGACCTGGTACAGGAATGGCTGTGGGACGATGATGTGGACGACTCGATCCGCGCCAAGATCGAGGATCTGACCGGTGAGGAGCTGGTCGACGAGGACTATGATTCCGCCGTTGATGGCGTGATTATCTGGTGGCGCGACGGCGATGACGAAGACGAATTGTCTGACACCATCGTCGATGCGTATGCGGTCCTTGGAGACGATGGTCCATTGTGGGTGCTCACCCCGAAGCCGGGACGTCCTGGCGCGGCAAGTTCAAGCACCGTACAGTCCGCCGCGAAGACTGCCGGCATGAATGCAGCCATGCCGCTGACCGTCAGTGGTGACTGGAACGGCATCCGCCTGCGCGCATTCGGTAAAGGCCGCTGATCGTATTCGTTTTGCCCGCCTCGCGGCATGCATGGCCAAGGTCGGGCGCTCATATAAAGGCTTGGAATCACACGATTCCAAGCCTTTTTTACTTGCGAAAGCGGTCGAAGAAGATGTTTCCACGAAATTGTCTATATCGAATTGGTAAGCGTTGACGGAGGCTTTGGCAAAACCTTGACAAAAGTCATGACTTTGCTGACGTGCACGCGAGACAATTGGGAATATCAGAAGAGCCGGAACGGTTTATCTTCTGCGGAAACAAAAGGTGGGCGATAAGGGACTCGAACCCTTTACGCTCGGTTTTCACAATCATTGTTATTCCGCCGTTTTCCCAGTGTTTCCAACGGTTCCCGCATGGTTCGCATATCACTGCAAATCACTGCAAATCACTGCAATTACCGGAAAAGCGTGGGCAAAATGTGGGCACGGAATTGCTGTTGGATTGATGTGAGACGAATGTGCCGATGGCTTAGGACGCGATATATCAACGCTTGTCCGCGTATATCATGAGGATATAGCTAGTGAGTGAGGGTGAATGACTTGTGGGAGGTGCAATCGTGAAAGATCCCTTCCAAGAGGCCGTCAGGGCGCGTTTGGAGACGGTGAGCTCATCAGATGGGCATTTGACCGTGCCGGTTGATCCGGAGAAGATCGCTGAGCAATTAGGTCTGGAAGTCGTGCTTACTCCATTGGAGAGCAAGGTCGGTGGGTTCGTTCTTAAGAAAAACGGGGAAGCCGTAAGGATTTACGTTAATTCGAATGATTCGTGGGAAAGGCGGAAGTTCACTCTTGCGCATGAGATAGGCCATTATTGGCTGCATCGTAACGATGATGGAGAGTTTGGCTACGTTGAGTATCGTGACGAATTGTCCACTCGTGGCACCGACCCGGTTGAGAGGTGGGCCAATTCGTTCGCGGCTGAGTTGATTATGCCTGCGCGCTATATCAGGATGGCGTGGGCGCGAGGGGACAGTCTCGATAGCATCCAGAAACAGCTTGGGGTGTCTGATGCTGCCTTTGGACATCGACTGGTGAACTTGGGGTTGATTAGCCGATGAACGATGACGATGGAAAGGGCCAGCCGATTCCGGCGGATGTGGCGGCTGCCCAGCGTGAGGCCGAGGAGCTTGAATCACGGCAGAGGCGGAATTCGGACGATGGAAACGAACGCCAGCCGGACGGCGGAGATCGTGTTCCGGAGGTTGACGCTGAGTCGATGGCCGCGATACGGCTTCGTATCGAAAAGCTGAAGGCCGATAGGGAAGAGCAGTCGAACAAGCTTCGTGAAAAGGTCGCGACAAAATCTCTGAAGTTTGTGACCCGGCAGCTGATCGTTACGAATGTTGTCGTGCTTGGCTACGTGATCTTCTCTTTCTGGTTCGACCATGCGGTGCCGTCGAACGTGATGGTCGCTTGGATGGCTTCGACTTTCGTGGAGGTCATAGGCATTCTTTGGGTGATAACCCGTAGTCTTTTCCCGTTTAACGACGCTTATCGCGATAGAACTGGCGAGAAAAGCAAAACGAAGGATTGCTGACTGGATTAGACCCACGGCGCTTGTGGACATGCCCACGTGTCACCAGATCATTGGTAGTCCGAGGCATTGGCGCGCCCACCGCTCCACCGCCAGATTCTCCTCGTCGTCGCCAAGCAGCAGCAGGAAGCCCGCGTTCTTGCCGAGCGAAGCGGGTTCCAGCTTCTTTATCACGCCACGCTCCTGAAGCCATACGGCGGCGTCGCTGAATTGCTTCTTTGCGTTGAGTTCGCGCTTGCGCATGATTTTGTCGGCGTCTTCGCTCATGGCTTGCTCCGGAGTGAGCATCACCATTCCATGATCGTCGGAGAATGAGCGCCAGCCGAGCGTGTAGTAGCGGCATGGCGCGTTGACCTTGCGCAGCTTCTCAGGTGGCTGGTTGCGTTCTCGGTCCCAGTCGTAGGTTTGGTCGCACATGTATGCGAGTACGAGTTGCGCCATGGCGTAGACTCCGATGTTGTCACCTCGCCGGTAGGCGAGGCGTCCTTTGCTGGCGAGCTCGTAGAAGGCGTCGGTGTTCTTGTATCCCATTGGTTTCATCGTCTTTCCCTCCATGCCTCGCGGTATTCTGGTGCACGGAGAATCGTCCTAGGTTTTCCCCGCCCGCGTGGTTCTGACCAACCGCGCGGGCTTTTATTTAATGTTTTGAACTATAGCACCACTCAAGTGTATAATCAAATTTATACAACGAATATAACGAAAGTAACAGAAAACCGTTGCTGCGGTATTACCCACGTTATACATATACAAGACGTACTAGTTATCAACATTCTTTTTATAAGGCAGCAATATAAAAAAGCCCCACAAATGTGGGGCAAATGGAAGAGAGCGTCACTGCTTGGTGAACGTGCCGCAATTCTGGAGCTTGAACTGCTGCCCATCGCTCACCGTCACCTGCGGATAGCCACCACCAGGAATATCATTCTGCACGATGTCGTCGCCTACGGAGATCTCCCAGTAACAGCGGTCCGTCACGGAATTGTTTGCGCGATACGTTCCGGCGTCGATGTCCTTGCCGACCTGCCACACGCCATCGGAGGCGCTGGTCCTCTTGGCGTTGTCGACCTGACCGGTCAACGATTCGATTTGCGCCTGCAAATTGTCCCGCGTGGCCTCCATCTTCTTTATGTCGGCCTTCATGCCGTCAGCCTTGTCTATCGTCTCCGTCGCAGTGTCGTAATCATCCGACAGTGAGTTGTATTCGTCCACAAGCTTGTTGTATTCGTCTATCAGCTTCGAATAGTCGGCATTGTCGGCTTCGATCGTCTCGGCGGCTTCCTTGACCGCGGCGGAATGGACGCTGGCGGCATAGGTGGCCGCTCCGACGGCCAACGCCACTGCGCATGCGGCGGCGATGCCGGAGCAGACCGCCGACTTCACTTTCACGTCCTTGCCGAGCCATGCCTTGAGCTTGACCAGCATCGCATTGTTCTGTCTGATTCTCATTGGTTCCTTCTCTCTTCCCGCCAAGCAAGGGGGATGCAGTCGATTCTACGCCGATGCGAGCGTGCTCCGGTAATCTTCCAACACCTGCGTGGTCACGTTGAGTTCGTCCGCGATCTGCCATTCGTACTCGTACATGCGTTCGAGCAGTGCGAGCTCGGCGGGATTGACCAATAGGAGCGCTGTCTGCGTGCGGCAGCGGCGTTCCTGCTTCGAGCAATCGTTCAAACAGCCGGTGTCGCCATGCCGCCAGTGCAGCAGCTCATGCGTGAGCACGCATCTTTTCGCCGTGTAGGTAAGGCGCCTGTCAATGAGTATCACGCTGTTGGATGCGTCGTAGCAGCCCCATAGTCCGTCCGGCAGGATGGCGCTGGATACGGTGACGGGCAGGCCGATGATGGCGCGGCGCATGGCGCCGTAGGTCATGCGCCGGTCGATCGGCAGGTCAGGCAGGCTCGTCGTAATCCGGCCCAGCCTCTCCATTGATGGCCTCCTGCTTGCCCGGAGCGTCATACGCGGCCAGTCCATAGCCGGACCGTGCCTTCGCCTCGGTTTCCTCGACGGCGTGACGCCGCGAGTCCATCACTATGTCGCCTATGGAGACGCCCGTCACCTCGCTGATACGCTCCAGATCACTCAGGTTGAGCGGGAGGCTGTAGTTTGCCCTCGTGTACCAGTAGACCTCGCCGAAGCCGCATGCCTTGGCGAATTCCTTGATGGTCATGCCGCTTTGCTTTTGGAGCCTGACGCATTCGTCCATGACCTGCTTGGCGAAATGCGTGACCTCCTGTGCTTTTCTTCCCATGCTTCAAATTATAGCTAATTGCGTAGTCATATGTGCATAAATCGTGAAGACTACGTAATTACGAATACAAGAAACTTCGTAATTACGTATATTAAAAACGTCGAAAGGAAAAACGAGATGTTGAGCACCAAAAAGACCAAGACCCCCGACCACTACCCGTGCGGCCACATGCGCGGCCCCGGCTGGCACGACTGGCGCGCCTGCCTCACCAAACAGGGAATCGAGGAGGATGAATGGCCGGTCTGACGGAAACAGCCACCAGAAACCTCAAAGCGGAACTCGCAAGACACGACAAGACACCGAAAGACCTAGCAAAAGCATGGGGCCTCGAAATAAGAGCCGTAAACAACAGGCTCAAAGGCCACACGCCACTCTCGACGGACGAAATCGAAAAAGCGGCATCCATGCTCGACATGGAACCTGAAAACCTCGTCATGCTCCTCATCCAGCCAATCGACAGCATCAAACAATTCAAAGCCTAAGGAACATCGAACATGAGCCAGCAACTGTTGAACCCGCCGGCACCGCCGACAATTCATGAGACCGGATGCCTGCTGCTCGCATCAAGCGGCTTCTACGTCCGCATTCACGAGGATGGCAGCGCCAGTCTCGTGGACGGCATCCAAGACGTCACCCTCGCGGACTTCACGCCAGCTGAAATCGAGGACATCGCCTACAACCTCTCCAACAAGATCGGAGCAACGAGATGAGCTGGATGGACGACGGCGGATTCGAGATGCAGTCCTTCACCGCCCAGGACGGCAGGCCGATGGCCCGAATGATCTTCAGCAGATCGACCGGCCAAGACTGCTTCACCCTAAGCAAAACAGAAGTGCAACGCGTCCGCCGCGAATGCGGGCGAATCCTCAAGGAAATGGAGGAAACCAAATGACCGGCCACGACAGCAAGCCCGAAGTCGGACAGGCGGAGAACACGAAACCGAACTACACGCTCCGCCGTCTGAAGTTCGCAGCCGCCGTCATCGGATTCGTGAGCAGCATGACACTGCTGGTCACGTGGCGGACAGCGGACTCGCAGACCGCGACCGTCCTTGTGAGCGTCATCTACATTCTGACCGGCCTGTGGCTGACCGTGCGATTCGCCCCACGCGAATAAAGACTTCCCACCAGCCGACAGTCCAACAAAAACAAACCAAATCTGGGATGTTTTCGCGGACATCCACGTTCACTATGTCGGCTGGCGGGAACCATAACTGAATATCGATTATTATCCACGCGCCGACCACATCTTGCTTTCACATACACTGTCGGCGCATTCGGCTGGGCGACGGTTCGCCCGTCCACGGATTCCAATCTTCTTCTCTCTAACTATCAAGAAGCAGGCATTCCGGTGCCTGCAGACCCTTTCAAGTCCGCCTGACGGCTTCCATCGCCGTCGGCCACGCCACCGACCGCGAACGAGTTCAGGTCTCGCGTTCCAACAGTCAAAGGGGCGCTCGGAATCCAAGGACGGCACTGGTTCGACTCCAACGCCAGCCACTCAGCCCCATCCACTCGTCAGGACGGGGCACACAACGGCAACAAGCAAAGGAAACCACACCATGAACGAAAACAAACCACAGTCGGCAAAATGGGTGCTCTGCGTCGACATCGACCCCGATAACCCGGAATCCGACCCAATGTTCGTCGCCGCACTTGACATGCCGCTGGACGCATTCAAAGGCGGTCTGATCAGCGTCACCCTGCCCGGCAACAGACTCGGCGAGGCCACCGCGCTTGCCGCCCGAACCGCATGCCAGGCCATCGACAAGGCGCTCAAGCGTCACCTCGAACGCGGAGGCGACAGCGACACCGCGGAAATGCTCACCGGCCTCCACATCGACCCGATGGGCGACATTCGGGACGGCAGGTCATGACAGATCTGCTCACTCCAGCCGAACTGGCCGTCATGCTTGGCATGAGCGTGCGCACCCTTGCCAACTGGCGGAGTACCGGCAAAGGCCCGCCGTACTTGAAAATCGGCGTGGAACCGCCGGAAGGACATCAGGACAGGCGCAAAGTCAGATACCAGCGCGCCGTGGCCGAACGGTGGGCTCAGGCGCACAAGTACCAGAGAACGGTGGCGAGATGAAAAAACGGCATGCTCGCTCCGGCACACGGATTAAAAACAGTCCGACCGTCACAAGCGACGGGAAAGCACGCGTCGACACCGGCAAGCCGACCCTCACGCAGCGGGGAATCGACGTGGACAAGTTCATCCGCAAAAACCACGCGCTCATCGAAAAACTTAGAAAGGGAACACGTTGAAACATGAATACACGTTCGAAGAGCTCGCCGAACTGAGAAAAATCTACGACGAGTCGGGCGAAGCCGGACTCGACATCACGGAAATGCGGGCGTTGCGCAAGGCCGGACTCCTCACGCAGGGCCTGCCAGAGAAACCGGCGGAACCGTCGAAACCGGAAGCACCGTCGAAACGCGATCTCATCCTCGCGCACTGCAAAAACTGCATCAGCCAAGGCCAGCCGTTCGACGGCAAGGAAACCGCCGAAGCGCTCGGCATGAGCCAGAAAACGGTCGGCAACATTCTCGGCCAACTCCGCAAGGAAGGACTATTGCCGGCCTACGACAAGCGTTCACCACGCAAGACAACACGGAAAACAACCACAACCGGAAAGAAGAAAGAAACCATCATGACCGTCACATCGAAACCAGCCGCCAACAAGGAGGAACCAATGAGCCAGGGAATCACCGCCAACAAGGAGGAGACAGCACCGGAAAAAGAGTGCGAGAGCCCACGCGCCGCCATCACGGACGCGCTGGTCTACATCTACGACGCCATCAGCGCTCTGCAGAAAACCGCGTTCCAAACCAACGACAAAGTCGTCTACGGATTCGCCACGAAACTCCTCAACGGCGAACTCATGGATCTGAAAGCCAACTACTCGAAGGACACGGCGAAATGAGACTCAATTTCAACAGCAAGGATGGCGTTTTCACCGTCAAAGCCGAAAGCGAAGAGGAAAAAACCGCGCTCAAAACGTCGGCACCTGCCATCTGCAATCTCATCATCGATTTTTTTAACGGTGAAGTCCAGGAAATGAAGGTGGCGAAGGAATGAAACGCATCCCCCTCAAGGACACGGAACGCTACACGGTCGAACGGTTCAAGCAGGGCAAGAAGACGGAACGGCATCTCGCGTGGCTGAAAAGCAGGAAGGCGGGTGTCGGCGGGTCTGACATGAGCACGATCCTCGGCCTTAACGCTTTCAAAACGCCTTACGAATTGTGGCTCGAGAAGACCGGACGCGTGGAACCGGAGGACATCTCCGACAAGTGGGCAATCGTCAAGGGCAATGCCTTGGAGAACGAGCTTCGTAAGCGTTTCCGTGCCAATCATCCTGAAATGCTCGTCACTGACGGCACTGACAAGCAGTTCATCAGCCGCGAAAAGCCCTATCTGAGGGCTTCCCTTGACGGCATCCTGCAAGGGGAGGACGGAAGTTTCGGAATCCTCGAAATCAAAACTGCGAGCAACCGTCGAGCGGGGGACTGGCATGACGAGGACGGCAACCTCCGAATTCCACCCTACTATCTCGCTCAAGTCGAATTCTATGCGCTCGTCACAGGATGGACGTGGGGCTACGTGTACGCGGCCATCGGAGACGACGAGCCGGTAGAAATCCCGTTCGAAGCCGACGTGGAGGACATGGCCGCGATCGACAAGGCCGCAGCCGACTTCTGGCATTTCGTCACCACCGGAACTCCACCGCAATTGACCGGCGGTGACGTGCAGAAGGCGTTCCCGGAACCCACGCCGGACATCGTGGACGAAAGCGACGACGATCACCTCTACTACCTGCTCGCAAGATACGAGAGCGCCATCAGAATGCTGAATGACCTGAAGGCCACTCAGAAGGAATTGCAGGAGCAGATCATCCTGCGCATCGGCTCGCATACGGGCGTGCGCTGCGGCAACCTCCAAGCCACCTACAAGCCGACGACCCGCAAGGAATACGTCGTCAAAGCCGCCACATACCGCAAATTCGCATTCAAAGCCATCGAAGAAAAGGAGCAATAAATCATGGGACAGATCGCACAGCAGGCGCAGGGACAGCAGTTGCAGCCGCTCAACCCGAGGGGCAAGCTCAAGCAGCTTGTGGAGCATTCATGGCCGCAGATCGCACGTGTCATCGGCGGCAACCTCGACAGCGAGGCATTGCTGCAGATGTGCATCAGCAGCATCAACCGCACACCCGCATTGGCGGACTGCACGCCGGTCAGCGTCCTTTCCTGCTTCATGCAGTGCGCCGCCCTGGGCTTGCGCCCGTCCGACGTGGACGGCTTGGGACAGGCATACATCCTTCCCTACGGCAACAAAAACTATGCGAACGGGGAGAAGCAGGCCACGTTCGTCATCGGCTACAAGGGCATGCTGAAACTATTGGAGAACAGTGGAATCTACGCGCAGCCGAGAGCCGTCTACGAGGATGACAACATCAAGCTGAAGCTTGACGAGAACGGCGTGCCGACCATCGAATGCCCAGACGAGGTGAACGTGGACGCCGACCATAGCGAGGAAAAGCTGAAATTCGTGTATCTCAGCGTCCAACTGCCGAACGGCGGACGATACGCCGACTACATGTCGAAACGCGATCTGCTCGAATACCGCGAGAAGTACGCGCCACGCAATCGCAGCCATCAGATCACCGGACCGTGGGCGAAGAACTTCGTGGAGATGGCGAAGAAGACCATCATCCGCCGAAGTTTCAAGTACATGCCGGTCAGCATCGAAGCGAAGAAGGCCGCGAGCGTTGACGAAACCACGCCGAATTACAGCGACGTGTTCCAACCGGTAATCACCTCCGATGCGACTGATGACGTGACCGCCGAGGTCATGGAAGCGGATACGCCGGAGGATACCGAAGCCGACGTGAAGGAGGCCGAGTGATGGCCGGAGAAACCGTTATCACGATCGTCGGCAACCTGACCGCCGATCCGGAATTGCGCACGACGTCCGCTGGCGCGCAGGTCGCGTCGTTCACGATCGCCAGCACGCCGCGTTCCTGGAACCGTAATACGAACCAGTTCGAGGACGGTCAGGCTTTGTTCATGCGCTGCTCCGCGTGGCGTGACCTCGCCACTCATTGCGCGCAGAGCCTTGCGAAGGGCATGCGTGTGATAGCGCAGGGTCGTTTGCAGCAGCGTTCCTATCAGGCGCAGGACGGTTCCAACCGCACGGTCATCGAATTGCAGGTTGACGAGATCGGCCCGTCCCTGCGTTATGCGACGGCTCAGGTGCAGAAGATGCAGTCAGGCGGATACCAGGGCGGCAATGCCAACGGTGGCGGCTATCAGCAGCCGCAGCAGGCGCAACAGCAGTCGCAGGGAGCCGACCCGTGGGCTGCGCCAGTAGAGCCTGAATTCTGATGGAATGGATCGAACCGCCGGACGTGGAACTGGTATGTCCCAGGCATGGGTGCGCGCTGTATCCGACGCGCCCCATCCCATGCCCCGAATGCGAAATCGAAGCCGAGGAACAGGAGGCCGACCATTATGAGCGAGATTGACATCGCGATAGGCAGGCAATTGTGGTGGACGCAGAACCGGCGCAGCCGTAGCTGGGCGGTGCCCTACCGGAGGAAGAAGCTGGTCAAGACGATGAGCCTGCTCACCTTCAGCAATCTCATCAACGGCGGCAAGCTCCAAAAGCCCGAGCATTGGCCGGTGCATGTGACCGCGATCATCCACCCATTGACCCACGGGCGCTTCGACCCGGAGAACGCGGCGCCAATGGTCAAGGCGATACTCGACGGCATCACCCAGTCAGGCTACTGGCCCGACGACAACGCGGACTACGTGCTCGGCCCCGACTACCGGCTAGGCGAGCCAAGCACCGAAAAAGGCGTCTACCACATCACCATCAGAATCGAAGAGGAAGAACACTAACCATGGCTACGAACGTGACCGAAAAAGACAAGACGCTCAACGAGATCATCGACTGGGCGAAAAGTCGCTGTCATGAAGCCGGACTTTCCAGATTCGATGTCCGCAGAAAGAGCGACCGAGACTTCTATGACGGCCAAGTTAACGCATTCCATGAAATGCTAGAGCTTTGCCGTTCCATGCTCGGCTATTCCGGCTCCATGCCGTCCGAAGTGCCAAATCAAGGCGAGGACGCGGAATGAGCAGGACTGAAACCACTGCCATGCTGTCCAAGCTGGTCGAGAAGAGATTGAAGAATCAGACCGCTTTTTGGGCGAGCGAGGTCAATTTCGACCGGAACACGCCTGACAATAGGCGAGTGGACTACGTGGGCTTCAAGCCATGGAATATCAACGGCGAGCCAGTGCCAGCAAGCGTGGAGAAAGGCTGCTTCGGGTTCTACGAGGTCAAGTCATGCATGGCCGACTTCACGAGCGGCAACGGCCTGACGTTCTACGGCGACCAGAATTACCTGGTCTGCACGAAGGAACTGTGCGACGAGATCGTATGGCAGAAGATGGTGCCCGAGCGCGTGAACGCGATCCTTACCCCCGATTCGACCGGCTCGAAACTGATTCTCGGCCACGTGCAGTCCAACCACGACCTGTCATACAGGCGGCGTCCGGCAAGTGAAATCCTGTGGGCCATGGTCAAGGCGAACGGAAAGAGGACTAATTGAGCATCCTGCTTGACGAGGCCAACGCCTACGAGCGTGGCATGGATGATGATTTGACTTTTCAGACGGTTCGGGAGCTTGCCGGTACAGCGTACATGGCCGGACGTTCCGCTCCACCGGCTGAAGCCGAGGTCGAAGCCGTGGCGAAAAAACTGTTGTGGTGGGACATGGCGCCAGCCTGGGAAGACGTCATGCCCAGTGAGGACTGCTTCTGGACTCTGGCCGAGCCGGAAATGCGAGCCAATTATCTCAGGGACGCTCGGGAAATGCTCGAAATCGCACGGAAGGCGGTAAGCGAATGAGCAAGACGATCAAGTATGTGGAATGCGCCCACTGCGGCGAGACTGTCGGCACCTACTACGTCACCTGCCCGTATTGCGGCTACAAGCTGGTGGACGCCATGCAGTCCATCGGCGAGGCATTGCCATGGTGACGCTCGACCCGCCGCCAGACCTCGTAGAAATCGCCGACGCATTGGACATCATGGCCAAGCCCCACGTCGGCAGCGGTTGGGCGAACCTCAACTTCGACGGCCTTCCATGCAGCACGCCACGGCAGGAAGCCATCTGGATGGCATACAACGGAATCACAAGAGGAGATTAGGCGATGGCTAGACGAGGCTACGTGCAGTTGGCGAACGGCTTCTACCTGAACCGTAAGGTGCGCCGTTTGCGCCGTACCATGCCCTCTGCCATCAGCGCATTCGTCGTCATGCTTTCCTACTGCGGTGACAATCTCACGGACGGTTACGTGGACGATGATACTGCGGAATTCGTGCTTGACATCACCGTGCAGGAGCTTGACGCATTGCAGCAGGTCGGATTGATCGAGAGCGTGGATGGCGGCTATGTCATCCACGATTATCTTGAGCACAACCGGAGCCGTCAGCAGGTCATGGCCAAACGCAAGCGTGAGCGTGAGCGGTATTCTGCCGAAAGTCTGCCGGCAGAAAGTGCGCAGACTGCCGGCAGAATCGAAACAGAATCGGGACAAACACCAGAACACCAGAACACCAGAACCCAAAAGAAAGAGAAAGAAGAACATTCTTCTTTCTCCAAAGAAACCGGCGTGAAGGATTTCGGTGAGTCGCGGGAGTGCGGCGAAACGGACAAGACACTGGCCGCGGAATATCCGAATCTCGATCTCGAATCCGCATGGCTCGCATTCGCAGACCGACACCAAGACGAAACCCGCGCCATCGGCGACTGGACGCGCCTGTGGAAAGGCTGGTGCCAACGCCGCGCCAACATGAGCGGCATACCACCATCGAAACGCCACGTGCACACATGGAAATGCTCTCACGTGCTCGAAGCGCTCGGACGCGACGAAGAAACGGCACAGGCAGACGAAAAGGCTTGCGAATTAGCCGACAAACTCAACAAGAAAGAAAAACCATGGCAACGAACGTAACCGAGAAAGACAAAACACTGCAGGAAGTCATCGACTTTCTGGAAAAAGAGTGGGATGCAGCTAATAACGCTTCTGATAATCCAGACGAAGAAGTGCTGAAGTACGACTTTTACGACGGAATGACGACGGCTTACGAGCATGTAATCAATTACTGCCGTCACCTGCTCGGCTATTCCGGCACCATGTACAGCCTGGAACAGTTGGAACACGAGTGCCGCAAGGCATGGCGAGAAGGCTACGCCGCAGGGTGGAAAGACCAGGAATGCGACTTCCCGCCACACACAAGCGAAAACCCATACAAGGAGACCATCGAATGAAACGCAACCCGTTTGAAATCGCGTTCGGCATCGTGTTGACGGTCTGCCTGTGCGTCGCCCCGATCATCATATTCACGATCAGTTAAGGAGTTCCAAAAATGAGTGACAACGTCAATCATCCAAAGCATTACGAGAACGGCCCGTTCGAATGCATCGAACTGACCCGCCTGTTGAGTTTCGACTGGGGCAACGTGGTCAAATACTGCTACCGCTGGCAGTCGAAGAACGGCGTCGAAGATCTGAGGAAGGCGCTCTGGTATGCGAACGACGCGGTGATACACGGCATACCGCTCTACGCCGACACCAATTTGTCCGGCCTGTGCAATGCATTGTTCTCCGCCCTCGTGCACGCCGATTGGGCAGGACTTAGAGGCATTTGGTGGGCATTCGCGAACAACGGTACGAAACGAGAAATTCTAACGGCCCTCAAGAACAAGATCATCGAAATCGAAAAGGAAGGTGAGTGATGGGCGGATTGGACAAGGTCAAGAAAATTCTGATTGGCGCACTGGTGGTATTCGTCGCCTCAAGGCTCTTGCTGGCGGGATTAGGCATCTACGCGTCCTGGTATGCGGACACGCATCCCGATTACGGCATGACGACGGTCAAGACCGGCGACGTGACATGGGTCTGCCTCACCGATCACGGCACGACCATCGGCTGCGACACAGTGGAGGCATACAAATGAAGAAAATCCTCGCGGACATGATCATCAAATGGCATGAGGACGGCATCACCCTGGAAGAAACCGCCAGACTGGTCCCGCAAGTCCCGAAAGCGGAAATCGCCGCGATCATTCACCAGCACGACAAGGAGACCCGACTTTGACCGACTGCCAGCACTGCCATAAGCCAATGAAACCGGCGGCGGCGAACATGCTCTGCGCAAACTGCCGTGAAGATTACTGGACCATGATTTATCAGCTCGGACACGTCCAACTGCCCGCCCTGCGAAGCATCATGCTCAAACAGGCGCACATCGGCCCCACAGGCCACACGCCAAACAAAGGCAACGCGCCACTGCCAATCGACACCCATGCGCAGGACCTCATCGCGGACAGTGAGGCATGGCTGGCCGAACAAGCAGGCAAAATCAGAGCGGCATACGCTGGATACGATTGGCGTAAAGCATGGTATGCCATCGTCAGCAACCGGTACACCATCCTCAACATGAGCACCGCAGCAGACGACTACGCCGCCCTGGAACACATCATCCGACGCAACGAGCAAGCCCTGACGCCGGAAGAAGCCATGGTCATCATCGGCACCTGCCCGAAATGCGACAGCATGCTCACCGGCACGCCGGAAGCCGAATCGGTCACATGCCAAGGCTGCCACCGTGAATGGGCTGCGCCAGCAATCAAAGCAGCACGAGACGAAAGACTGTGGCAGGTGCGAATCACCGGCACACCCAGCGATGCGGCCAAGGAGCTGAAACGCTACGGCCTGACCGTATCACGCAACCTCATCAGCCAATGGCTCAAACGCGGCAAACTGTCGCACGCCACGCCGACGGAACACAAGCGGCAGTACACGTTCAACCTCGGCGAGTTGGCCGCACTACTTGACTGTCACCGTTGAAATGCTATACTGTCGTATGTTTGTAAAATGAAATGGTCCAGCCAGAAAGTGGTTTGGACCATTTTTCATATTCAGCTTCGATAGCTCAACGGCAAGAGCGGGCGGAATAGCGCAAATACCAACGGTCGGACCCCAAGCCAACCATGGCGCCATACTGCACACAACCATGATGACAACAACGCATTCCACCCACGCCGGTCCGACTCCGGCACGAAGCACCACACACACCACCAGAGGCTGGAGAATTTCACAGTGAGCCTTCGTCGATGCGCCTGGCACAATTGCCCGCAGCTCGTGCCACAAGGACAAAGGTTCTGCCACGCCCATGCCCACGCATACAACCAGCAGCGTGGCAGCTCGACAGCAAGAGGATACGACGCAGCACACCGCCACCTCCGCAGGGCATGGGAGGCACGACTGGCCACAGGCGAAACACACACCTGCGCCAAATGCGGACAGCCAGTCACAGCCACAGACCAATGGGACCTCGGACACACAGACAACAGACAAAGCTGGACAGGACCAGAACATCGCAGCTGCAACAGGAAAGACGGCCAACACAAAGCAGACGCAAGCATCGAACACTGGACACGACACCAAGCCAAGCCACAGCAGTAACCACAGTCGCAGCCAACAGGCAAACCGCAAACACAAACACGATACGACACGAACGAATCAAACGCAAGCGGACAAGCCAAACAAGCACACGCAACAAAAACAACAAAACACACGCCAAAACAGGAAAAAATACAATCAACCAACCCGCCAACACCCCTAGGGGGGTACCCCGAACGGCAAAGCCAAGACCGCCGGTGAGGGGACTCGCAAGTTCGCGGATAGTTCAAGATTTGACGGACTGGCCGAGTCTGTAATTTTTCCGGTTCGAGGATTGGAGGTCGCATGGCGACGCATGGTGGCGCACGCACACGCTCCGGTCCGATGCCGGATCCGTCCAGCGCACGGTCGGACGCGCGTGGATTGGGTGCTGACATCATTCCGCTTTCTGCTCGCGGATACCGTTACCGTCCGAAGGCTTTTCCGCTGTCCGAGTGGACGATTTGGGACACTTGGAAGGATGATGACGGTTTCCATAAGGAGCGCGACGAGAAGGCTACGGAGGCGTGGAATCGGCGTGAGCGTGAATTGTGGCGTGACCTGTGGCGGCTGCCGCAGGCTATCGCATGGCATATGCCGCGTTATGGATACATGTTCACGACGATTGCGCTTTATGTGCGCCAGTTCGTATTGTGCGAGTCTTCGGAGGCGAAGGCCGCTGACCGTACCGCGCTTGCACGGTATGCCGACACCATCGGCTTGACACCGCAAGGGCTTCGTTTGAATGGTTGGGCGATTGTCGATGACGAGCCGGAGCCGAAACGCTCGGCAGAATCTTCCGACAAGATCATTCCGTTCAAGAGCGCTAAGCAGCGGTGGCTTGAGAATCAGAAAGAGGCTGCGGAATGAGCGAGCAGAAAGAGCCGGTCGTTCCGAAGTCCCTTGGTTTTCTCTTTGCTGATTGGATTGCCGCGCACTGTGTTGTGCCTAATGGCTTTGATCTGGGCAAGCCGTTTGAGCTTGTGGGCTGGCAGCTGGATAACGCCATCGATTTCTATCGGGTGAAGCCTGATGCGGTGTATGATCCGGCTCGGCCTCGTCAGGCTGCGGCGTTCAAATGGCGTCGAGGTCAGATTGTCGGCGGTCAGAAGCTGGGCAAGTCGCCTTTCGGTGCGGCTGTTGCTGCTTTTGAGGGTGTCGGCCCATGCGTGTTCTGCGGATGGGCCAAAGGCGGCGAGACGTTCCGCTGCTCCGACTGGGGTTGCTCGTGCGGTTTCGAATACGTGTATTCTCCGGGTGAGCCGATGGGCATGCCGCGTCGTACGGCTTTGATTCAGCTGCTCGCCACTTCTGAGGAGCAGACTGCGAACGTCTACCGTCCTTTGCAGTCGATGGTGCGTAATGGTCACCTGTCCGATTTGATGAAGGTGCGTGAAGGTTTCATCCGGTTGCCTAATGGTGGCCGTATCGACCCTGTGACGGCTTCGGCGCATTCCAAGCTGGGTAATCCGGTGAACTTCGTCCTTGGTGACGAGTCCGGCATCTGGACTAGGCGCAGCGGCATGTTCGAGGTTGGCGACACGGTTATGCGTGGCGCTATGGCCATGGATGGACGCATGTTGGAGTTGACGAATCCATGGGACCCGATGGACGCCAGTTTTGGCCAGATGACCTACGAGAGCACGGCGTCGGACATCATGAAGTTCTTTCCGAAGCATGACCCCTTATTGGATTTCGCGGATCCGCAGGACAGGCGGAAGATTCTTGAATTCGTCTATTCCGGTTCGCCGTGGGTGCCGCTCGATCAGGTCGAAGCGACCGCGACCGAGCTTATGGCCCGTGACCCGGCGCAGGCTCGACGTTTCTACGGTTGTGAGATCGTGCAGGGTTTGGGTTCGTATATGCCTGAGCCGCTTTACGATGGCACGATGGTTGACCGTCAGCCACCTGAGCCGGGGGCTGAGATTTGTCTTGGCTTCGATGGCTCGCAATCCGGTGACTGGACGGCATTGCGTGCGGAGACCGTGGATGGCTGGCGTTGGACGCCGACGTACGGGCCGTCAAATCGTCCGGCGTATTGGAATCCGGTTGAGTGGGAGGGTCGCATACCGCGAAGCGAGGTCGACGCCTGCGTGTCAGAAATGTTCGACAGGTACAAGGTGCAGCGCTTCTACTGCGATCCGCATCCGTGGGAGTCGCAGGTGGACGAGTGGGCATGCCGCTTTGGCGAGGACATCGGGTGCCTTGGCCGACCAATCGCATCGGGCGCATGTTCGACGCGCTCACCCGCTTCATGGAGGACACCGCCGACCATTCCACGACGCATTCCAATGATCGCATGGCTCGGTTGCACATGATGGCGGCGCGTAAGGTCGCGAAGCCAGGCGACAAGTACGTGCTCGGCAAGCCGAGCGAGAATCAGAAGATCGATATAACCATGGCCGACATCCTCGCGCACGAGGCGGCGTCCGACATGAGGGCGCTCGGCTGGAGCGCAGGAGGCTCGCCGGTCATGGTGTACGGCTGGTAAGGAGGCTCTTGTGGAGCTGATACAGGCATCGAGGCTTTCCGACGATGACGCGAAGCTCATCAGGAGCCTCACCTACCGGCTTGCACGACTGCGCAAGCCTCATAGGCAGTGGGATGATTATTATCGCGGACGGCAGGTCATCCAGAGCATCGGCATCGCCGTGCCGGCTGAACTCCGTTCGTTCGTTTTTCCGCTGAATTGGCCGCGCATCGTGGTCGATAGCGTCGTGCAGCGTCAGCAGGTCAAATCCTTCTCCGTGCCGGATGACGACAAGGTGTCAAACGAGCTGCGCGAGCTTTGGGAATACAACAACATGGAATCGCAGCAGGTGCTTTTGCACACGGAGACACGCGTGCAGGGCCACGGCTTCGTATGCGTCGGCGTGAATCCGAAGGACAGACGGCATCCACTGATCACCGTCGAATCATCCAGGAACATGATCGCACGCATCGACCCGCGCACGAGAACCGTCGAATCAGCGCTCCGCGTCTATTTCGACCCTTGGGAGAACGGGACGCCGGACTACGCGACGCTGTACACGCCCGAATACACGCTCTGGCTGGAGAAACAGCACGGCAAGTGGGTCATGACCGGCCGCGACGACCACCACCTCGGCGTCGTCCCTGTTGTGCAGTTCCTCAACCGTCCGCGCGCCGGCGACTTCCTTGGCGAGAGCGAGATGGCCGACGTGGTGCGGCCGACAGACATGGCCGCACGCGCCATCCTCGACCTGCAGATCGCCATGGAAACTCACGCGGTGCCAGGCAAATGGGCGATCGGCGTCACGCACAACGACTTTATCGACGCGAAGACCGGACAGCCGGCATCGGCGATAAAGACCTATTTCAACTCGATGCTCACCTCCAAGAACGCGAACGCGAAATTCGGCCAGTTCACGGCATCTGACCTGTCGAACTTCAAGACGGTCATCGACCTGCTGAGCGAGCAGATGAGCGCCATCACCGGTCTTCCGATGCGTTATTTCGGAATGAACACCGCCAATCCAGCAGCCGAGGGAGCCATCCGCGCCGACGAGCTGAGACTGGTGAAGAACGTCGAGCTGAAGAACGCCGTTGACGGCGATGCGTGGTCGCAGGTCATGGCCGTGGCGCACAAGCTCGCTACCAGCGACGATATTAACGCGAACCTGGTGCGCTGCGACTGGGAGGATCCGAACACGCCTACCTACGCTCAGCGTGCTGATGCGATCACGAAGCTCATGGCGTCCGGCATCCTTTCCCGCGAGGGGGCATGGGACGAGCTTGGCTGGAGCGAGGCCCGCAAGGACAAGGAGCGCGAGTACTTCGCCAAGCAGATCAGCGAATCCTATGGCCAATTCATGAAGGACGTGGACTATGGCGGCGACGATGGCGGGGCAGACGCTTCCACGGGAAGCGACGGCGCAGAACCGTCTGCTGCGCAGCCGAAGCAACCGGCTGGCCGCGACGGTGCTCAGACTGTGGCATAAGCACGCGCAACCAGACTTCGACACCGCCTTCGCGGACATGATGCCTGAACTTTTCCGCGTATTGGACACGGCGCAATACCACACCGCCGCCGATGCGATCGCGTCGACGCCGAAAATCATGGAACGCTTCGACGTGAACGCAGCACACCCGGAATACAGGCCGGACCCATGGCAGTGGGTCGGTGTGAACGGCAACGGCATGGATACCGTGGACACGATGTGGACGGCGATCACCATCGGCAAGCGGGCCGTGTCCAACGGCGCTCCGGTGGACACGGCCATGGACCGCATAGGCGTGACCTTGGTGCTCAGGACGCGCACCATGCTGGCGGACACTCACCGGTCGGCCACAAGCATGACCGCTCGCGGCATCTGCTACCAATCCACCTACGTGCGCGGCCTGACACCGCCGAGCTGCGGAAGATGCGTCATCCTCGCCGGACAGCCATGCGGCAAGACGCCTTTCGAAAGGCATCCGCACTGCGACTGCATCGCCGTTTACACCGGTCCGAAAGCACCGGCAAACGCATGCACCAGTCCGAACGAATACCTCGACAGTCTCTCCGACGACCAGCTCGCCAAAGTCCTTGGCAGCAGGGCCAACGCCCGAGCCTACGAGGACGGAGCCGACCTCAACCAGCTGGTTAACGCCCAACGCGGCATCCGCACCGCCCAGATCGACGGGCGGAACATCAAGTACACGACCGAGGGCACCACGCGCCACGGACTCGCCGCATCACGCATGATCGACTCCGGATACGCCAAGGAATTCGTCAAGAACGGCGGCCGGTACACAAAGGTCGACAGGCCGCGTCTCATGCCCGAGACCATTTACGCACGCTGCGGCGACGATCATGAGAAGGCCTTGGGCATGCTCTACAAGTACGGCTGGATCCTCTAGCCGAAATCGAATTTTTCACCGGCATCGCGATGGTGTCGGCGCCGGCACGCGATGTGACGGCCAAGGAAACCACAAGGAGAAAACACAATGCATAGGAAATGGTGGAATCTCATCCGCATCCGCACCATCGAGACCGGTGCCGAACCGGGCGGCGGAGAGCCGCCGCAGCCGGAGCCGCCGCAATCCGACCCACAGGCGAATACCGGCGGCGAAGGCGACGAGAAGCTCGGCGAACACGGCATGACCGCGCTCAAGAACGAGCGCCGGGCCAACAAGTCGCTGCGCGAACAGCTCGCCGCCGCGAACGCCAGAATCAAAGAGTTCGAGGATCGCGACAAGACCGACGCGGAAAAGGCCAGAGAGAGGATCGCCAGCCTGGAGAAGTCCAACACCGGCAATGCCGCGAAGGCACTGCGATACGAGGTCGCCGTCGACAAGCAATTGCCGAAAGCCTTGGCGGAACGTCTGCAGGGATCCACTCGCGAGGAGCTGGAAGCCGATGCGGACAGCCTGCTGAAGCTCGTCAGCGTGCAGAACAAGCCGAACGTCAAGCCCGACCCGAGCCAGGGCAAGGGCGGCGATCCGAAGCCGCACAGTCTCTCCGAAGCCATTTCCGCATATTACAAGTAACCGATTCCTTAGGAAGGAGACAACCTTATGGCTGTCACTCTCGCAGAGGCGAAGAACAACGCCCTCGAAGACTACGACCCTTTCGTCATCGACGAATTTCGAAAGTCCAGCGTCATCCTTGATTCCCTCATCTTCGATGATGCCGTGAACCCCGCAGGAGGCGGCGCGACGCTCGACTACTCCTACCGTCGGCAGGAGACCCAGCCCACCGCCGAATTCCGCGCCATCAACACGGAATACTCGCCGAGCACCACCACGACCAGGAAGTACAGCACCACACTCGCCGTGCTCGGCGGCGCCTTCGAGATCGACCGCATCCTCGCGAACGTCGGCCCGAAGGGATCCGACGAGGTGACACGCAACATCAACGACAAGGTGAAGGCCGCGATAACCCTGTTCCAGGATACCGTCATCAACGGCGATATCGGTGTGAACGATAAGGCCTTCGACGGCCTGGACAAGGCGCTCACCGGCTCTAGCACCGAGATGAAGCCCGCCTCCGGCACCTACGACTGGACCGACCTCGAAGGAGAGAAGGGCAACAAGGCCATCGACACGCTCGACGAGTTCCTCGACCTGCTTGACGGCACGCCGACCATCGTGGTCGGCAACAAGAAGGCCCTTGCCCGCGTCCGTGCCATGGTGCGCCGCACCAGCATGTACGTGCGCGAGCCGATCGATGGTCTCGCCAACGCGAACGGCCGTCCGATCAGCCGCGAATCCTATGGCGGCATCCTCTTCGCCGACGCCGGCGAGAAGGCCGGCAGCAACGATCCGATCATCCCCATCGCCTCCGACGGCACCACCAGCCTGTACGCGTACCGCGTCGGCCTGGACGGCTTCTGCGGCATCACCACCACCGACGGCACCCTCGTGAAGACCTGGCTGCCTGACTTCACCCAGCCGGGCGCAGTGCATCGCGGCGAGGTCGAACTTGGTCCGGTCGGCGTCGCATTGAAGGCCACCAAGGCCGCTGGCGTGCTCCGCAAGATCAAGGTCAGGTGATCATGATGTGGCGAATCGAAGCTCCGAATAATGAGTACAACGGCGTCACCGCCGGCGTGACCTTCGTCGGTGGCGTCGGTGAGACCGATGCGGATCCGTCCGACTATTTCCAACGTCACGGCTACACGGTGGCCGAGGTGCAGGCCGACGAACCGAGCACGGTCGCCGACGCCGCGAAGCCGAAGAAGAAGACCAGTGAGAAGGATGGTGAATGATGAAGGAGACCGCGAACGGACGTCACGAGGGCATGATCCCGGCAAGCGCGGTGTATGTGCCGCAGCCGGGCGGCGCAACTAAGCCGCTCGACACGGTGCTGTCCGGCATGCCCGCCAAGCAGGCTGCTGCGGTGAGGGACGCCACCACAGGTCAGGAGGTGGCCACCATCAACGCTTTGCTGGCCAGCCTGCGCACCGCCGGTATCATCGCGAAGTGATTCCATGACCTGGGCGAACATCGACGATGTCGCGGTTGAACTCGGCCGCGACATCGCCTCCGACAGCACCGAAGGCAGGCAGATCGGGAAATGGCTCCGCCGCGCCGAAATGATGATCCGCAACCGCATCCCAGTGCTGGACGAATGGTGCATGGACGAGAGATATCAGGAGACCGTCATCGAGGTGGAATCCGCCGCCGTCGCACGCAAGGCGCTCAACCCTGAGGGCGTGAGCAGCACCATGCTGCAGATCGACGACGGTAACATGCAGACCAGCATCGACAGCTCGCGCAGTCGCGGCGAGATCTCCATCCTCGACGAGGAATGGGACATGCTGCTGAAACGTGTCAGCAGCGATCTCGCTACGGCGGTCATCGCTCCGGAACCCGTGGCCATCCCGCTGCCGCACTACCCCTACGACTACTGAGGAGGTTGACATGCCAAGCATGGCACCTCTCATCGGAGCCCTTCCGAAATTACGCCAGATGGCCGAAAGCCTCATGACCGACCAGTGCGTCGTCACCCGCCCCGGAGCCACCACAACGGATCCGGACACGGGCCTGACGGCCACCGGCAAGGAACAGGTGTACGAAGGCAGCTGCAAGGTGCAGACCAGCGGCGGCCTCGCCAGCGAGCAGACCGAAGGCACCGCGGCTCAAGCCATGGGCGCCGTCTCGTTGGTCTGGTCTTTGTACGTGCATTTTCCATATGGCACTCCAGGCCTTCGCGCCGGTGACGTGGTGGAAGTCACGGAATCCGCTAATCCGCTGCTCAAGGGCAGACGGCTCCGTCTCGTCTCCCCGCAATCGGAGAAGACGCACGCCACCGCCTGCCGTTGGAACGTGAAGGAGGACTCATGAGCGGACTGTTCGACGCTTCGCAGTTGACGGCCTTCGGCGATGCGCTGCTCGCCAAGGGCGTGGCTCGCCGCGCCTTGATCTCCGCTGCGGTGAAGAAGGGCGCGCAGAACGTCAAGAACTCGATTCGCGACGACCTGAACGGTTCCGGCAATGCCGCATTCAGGCGTATCCCGATCACCTACACCGTTTCGGAGGGTGCTGGGCGTATCACCGCCGAGATAGGCCCGACGAAGGGCGGCACTGGTTCGCTCGCGAACATTGCGTTCTTCGGCACCGCGAGGGGCGGTGGAACGCATCGGTTCTACGAGCATGGTGAGGAAGAATTGCCGAAGCTTGCGGAATACGTGGCGCGTGCCGCCGTGGAGGTGGTCTGAATGAAGTCGATCATGACGTTGACCGCCACGATCCTCGACCATATTCCGAAGCCGGCGGATGGGTGGAAGGTCTACAAGCAGACCACGCCGACCCCGACGGAGAAGCCGCCGTGGGTGATCGAAACGGTCACGACCAACGGTCATATCGTCGGCGAAACTCAGCATGTGCATTGCGGCATCGGCACTTTGCTGGTGCGCATCGTGAGCACCACGGCCGATTCCGTCAACGTGCTGGCCGATGACCTCATGATTCCAGGACTTGCTGGCAAACGGTTCATCGCGCAGGGGTTCGACACCGGCTGTCTGACCCTGTTCTCCGATTCCGGTGCTTATGCGGCCGGACTTACCGCAGAGGAAACGGCGCTGCTTTACCAGTGCCGTCTTCTTACTTTCAAATTCAACTGGTCACGCATGTGACCCAAATATTTAAGGAGGAGTCATGGTTTTGACTCTGGGAACCGAAGTTCCTTCCACACCGGCGGACGGTCTGGTCAACACGATCTGGGTGCCGTCCATCAAAAACATCCAGAAGCCGACCGCTGCAGAGATCAACGCTGGAACCGACCTGTCCAACTACGTCACCTTAGGCGGGTGGAGCTGCACTCCGTCGCAGGAGTCCATCTCCGACCAGCGAGAGAACAGCGCGCAGGATTACGAGAATCCCGGACGCAAGAAGATCAGCGGTCCAAGCATCGAGGTCATCGACAACACCAACACGTCGCATTCCACGCAGAACGCGGCAATGGAGACTTTGATCGAGGGCGCGGAAGGCTATTTCGTGCGCCGTTACGGCAAGCAGACGGATAAGACTTTTGTCGCCGGCGACATTGTGAACGTGTACGCGGTCCGCATCGGCATGAGCGCCAAGATGGCGATCGCCGCGAACAGCGTGCTGCGCAGCAAGGTCAATTTCTCCGTCCGCGCTCCCGGCTGGGCGGAGAACGTGAAGGTCGCCTGATTGATTCTTCCCGCATCGGACTTTCGTTCCTTTCGCCGGTGCGGGACCCTCTTTTTTCTCTTTTCCGGCAAAGGAACATGAATATTAGAGCGAAGGAACAACAATGCTTAAAGTCACCAGACGCACGCGCGAGGTCGATATCATCCTCAACCAGCAGACCGCCGAGGACATCGCCAGATTGGGTGATGCGCTGGCCGAGGAAACCACGCGCGAACAGATCACGGAGGCTGGGACTAACCGGCAGGCGAAGGCCACCGCGCGGCGCATCGAAGAGCTGCGCGAACAGGCGGATGCGGAGACATTGAAGCTCACGTTGCGAGCATTGCCGGTAAGCCAGTGGGCGCAGGCATTGGCCGCGCACCGCAATGACAACGGCACGAACGACATGTTCGGCACCGCCGCCGCGGCATTGCCGCTCATGCTTGATTCCGCGACCATCGGCGGCAAGCCGGTGGCCGACGAGGACAAGACCGAACAGGCGTGGCGCGGCCTGTTCGACGAACTCACCGATGGCCAGTTCACTCCGATCTGGCAGGCCATCGCCGAACTGAACGGCACCGCAGCGGACCCAAAAGCGGCGTTCGACCTCGCCTCGCATGTTCTCCGCAACTAGTCGAGGATTTGAAGATCTGCCGCCAGCTCGGCATCAGCTATAAGCGTTTCATGGGCTGGCGTCCGAGTGAGGGCGATGAGGTCGAATGGGATGAGACGGAACGCAATTGGATGCGCTCGTTGGCTGAATACGAACGGTCATTATGCCCCATGTGCGGTTTGCCTCGCTCGATCTGCCAAGACCCGAAGGGTGAACTTACGTTGCATGCCGAAACCAGTGTCTGCTGGGCCACGGCGCACATGCAGCAGGCCATGAAACGTTGGACTGATGCGAATGGCAGGGACAATCCGGCGGCGAACGCCTTGGTGGCGCATTTGACCTGATTTTTGGAGGATGCTTTGGCGGAGAACAAGAACATCGTCATCCGGTTGATGGCGGACACAGCCTCTTATGAGGCGGCGATGACCCGTGCTGGAAGCACTGCGAAAACGGTTGCTTCGGGCATGGAGAACACCGGACGCAAGTCCGCGCTTATCGCCAGCGGCATGACCGCCGCAGGATTGGCCGTGGCCGCTTTCGGTGTGGCTGCGGTCAAGATGGCCGCGGACTTCGACCGGCAGATGAGCACCGTGCAGGCGAACACCGGCGCGACCAGCGCCCAAATGGACCAGCTGCGTGCCGCCGCCATCGAAGCAGGAGCTTCCACGGTTTATTCCGCTTCGGATTCCGCTGATGCGATCAATGATCTCGGCAAGGCCGGCATGAGCGTCACGGATATTCTCACTGGCGGCTTGTCTGGCGCTTTGAATCTGGCCGCGTCCGATGGAATGGCCGTGGGGGATGCCGCCGAATACATGGCCAACGCGTTGAGCATGTTCCACCTGAAAGGCTCTCAGGCCTCGCAGGTGGCTGATACGCTCGCCGCTGGCGCCGGCAAGGCCGTCGGCAATGTCTCCGATTTCGGCGAGGCGTTGAACAATTGCGGCGCGCAGGCGAACAGTTTCGGTATGAACGTGCAGGAGACCACCGGCGTTTTGGCGTTGTTCGCCCAGAACGGCACCATCGGCGCCGAAGCAGGCACACAACTTAACAGCATGCTAATGAAACTGGCCGCGCCGTCCACCGAAGCGTCCAACACGATGAAGGAATTGGGCATCAGCGCATATGACGCTCAACATCATTTCGTCGGCATGGCCAAATTCGCCGGACAATTGCAGAAGGCCGAAAAGGGCCTGACTGACGAGCAGCGCAACCAGGCTAACGCGACCATTTTCGGCAGCTATGCCATCAAGGCCGCGAATTATCTTTACGAGGCGGGCGAGTCCGGTGTCAACAAGTGGACGAAGGCCGTATCCGAAAGCGGTTACGCCGCCGAGCAGGCTGCTGCGAAGAACAACAACCTCAAGGGTGATCTGGAGAACCTGAGTGGTTCGATGGAGTCTCTGATGATTTCCGTCGGCGAGGGCGCCCAAGGCCCGTTACGTAAGATGGTGCAGGGCTTGGATACGCTGGTTGACGCGTTCGCCGGTTTGCCGTCCGGAGCGCAGCAGACCCTCGTGGTCATGGCATCATTGGCCGGCGTGTTCGGCGCGGTACACAAGGCCGCGGGCAATCTCAACGGCAGCACCAGCACCATGGCCAACAACATCGGTCTGGCCATCGACCCGATCCAACGCGTCAAGACGGCGCTCGGATCCGCGCAGACCGCATTCCAGATGTTCAGGGCGTCTTCGATGAGCGCTTCCGAGCAGATGGAGGCGTTCGGCATGTCCGCTTCCAAGGCGCAGTTGAAGACGGCTGGTTTCAAGGCGGTTGGCAGCAGTGTCATGAGCCTGCTTGGCGGCCCGTGGGGCATCGCCCTGACCGTGGCCGGGGCCGCACTGAGCGCCTTCATTAGCCGCCAGCAGAAGGCCAAGGAAGCCACGGAGCAATTGCAGTCGGCTCTGGAATCCGGCAGCAGCATCAGCGAAACAATCGCCTCCGCCTATCAGAAGATGAATTTCGCCGGCGCGGACATGACGCACTGGATGGGCGAGGCGAAAATCAGCCTGACCGACATGACCAGCGCCGCCATGGGCAACAAGGCCGCGACCGATAAGGTCAACGCCGCGCTGAAGGAATACGGCAAACAGGGCCATTCGCAGATGGCCGTGGCCCAGAAGATGCGCGACAGCATCAAGGACGAGGCCAAGGCATATCAGGAAGCCAAGGAGCAGACCAAGCAGAAGACCGCCGCAACCAAGAACGCCGTGGATGCGGATGGCAAGTCCGCTTCGGCTGCAAAGGATGCCGCCAATGCGAACAAGGAGCTTGGCTCTTCCGCTTCGGATGCGTCAAGCCAAATCGATGATCTTGTCCAGGCGTTGTTTGGTTTGGAGTCGGGCAATCTGACTGCAGACCAGGCGGTCGACCAACTGAATCAGAAGATCGGTGAACTGTCCGACACCTGCAAGGATAATGGCGTGGTGTTCGACCAGAGCGGGAATCTGCTTGACAGGTTTTCCGAGAAGGGTACGAAGACCAAGCAGGCTTTGGAGGACATCGCCAGCAGCGCCCAGAACGCTGCGGAGAAGATTCTCAAGCAGGGCGAGAGCACCGGTTTTAGTAGCGGTGAGATCGAACGTGCGAACGGCGTGCTGCAGGACGCGCGTGACGCGATCATCCGGCAGGCCGAAGCCTCGGGTATGAGCGAACAGGCCGCTAACGCCTTGGCCGACCGTTGGGGTCTGAGTTCGGACAGCATCAAGGCTTCCATCGACAATATCAGGATGACCGCCGACAACAACAAGGCGAAGCTTGACGTTGACGATTCCAAGGCCAAGTCGAAGACCAAAGGCGCGGAAACCAACCTTGACAAATTCAACAAGAAGATAGCGAAGGCCAAGCTCGACGCCGACGACAAGAAGGCCACGGCCAGCGCCAAGAAGGCGCGGAAGATGATGGACGACTTCGGCAAGAAGCATGTCAAGGCGACCATCGACGCGACCGATAAGGCGTCGAAGAAAGCCAAGACGGCCTCCGCGAACGTCGGCAAGCTCAACGGCAGGAAGGCCACGGCCAAGCTCGACGCAAAAGACAATGCGACTTCCAAGGTCAACGCGGCCAATGCGAAGAAACTGTCAAACAAGCGCAACACCTTGGATTCCACCGATAGGGCAACGCCGAAGGCGAACGCCGCGAACGCGAAGAGGCTCAACAACAAGAAGAACACCCTCGATTCGACCGACAAGGCCGGACCGAAGGTCGACGCTGTCAACCGCAAGAAGCTGAACGACAAGAAGAGCACCGCATCGGTCAACGACCAGGCGACTCCGGTGCTCCGCTCCATCAACAACTTCAAGATCGCGGACAAGAGCTTCACCGTCACGGAAAAGACGAAGAAGGAGGGTGGCTACACCGGTGGAATGTTCGCCGATGGCCACTTCCAGCAGTTCGCAGGCGGCGGCATGTTTTCCGGCTACGTGGATCCGGCGTGGGCGCCCGGCAACGGGTTGAGCGACAGCGTGTATCTGCTCAACGCTCGTCTTACAGCGGGCGAGTTCACGCACAATGCTGCGGCCACGGCTTATTACGGCGTCGATAACATGCGCCTGCTGAACGAGCGGAAGATTCCACGCGAAGTGTTTGCCACAGCCAATCAGATGACAGGCAATCAGGTCAGCGTACAGGTTGATACCGCTTCCGTGGTGGCGGCGATAACCAGCCTGCACAATGATCTTGGCGCGATTATCAGCGCCGCGTCCGATGATTCGACGGTCAGCGACCGTGACTTGGGGAGGTTGATCCGCAGATATGCGCGAGCTTAAATACACGTCGCATGATGGCACGGTCATCGACCTCAACGCCGATGATCTGTGGGTGGCTGACCTGCAGGAAATGCGCGGATACGCATGGACGTACACGCTGGCCACTCGCGGCATCAAATCGGTGAGCAGAAACGCTTCGACGGCGAAAATGACCGTCCGCACCAAAACGCCAGCCGCATTGGATGCCGCTCAGACGGCTTTCGATTCGGACGTGCAGGCCGTTACGCCAGGCATGTTGACCGTCGATGGCGAATGGTTCCAGAGGGCGTATGTCGTCGGTTCTTCACTCGGTCTGGTGCCATGGCCGGAATACGCGCAAGTCGATTACACGATTGTCCTTTGCGATGGCGTCTGGCGTCGCGCGCTGCCGGTGCAGCATTTCTTTCCGATGACGGCAGGCACCGGCTCGCAGATTGACCTTCCACTGGACTTGCCGACCGATTTGGCTCCGTCGAAAATCGCCTTGACGGTGAATAATCCGACCGGCAAGGCCGCTGAGTTCACTGCGGTCATTTTCGGCCCTTGCGTCAACCCGTCTTTCCAGATTGGCGGCAACACTTACGCGGTTGATGTGACAGTGCCGGAAGGCGGTCATGTGTCATTATCGGCCACTGGATTACGGAAGACGATAACGCTGACAGCCGAAAACGGCGACGTTTCGGATGTTTTCGACAAGGGCGTTCGCGGCAACGGCAGCGGAAGCGGCTCATATGTTTTCGAGCCGATACCGGCAGGAGATTCGCTATTGACGGTATCCGGCAATTATGGCATCGACTTGACCATGTTTGACGTCTCGGGAGGTGTGCCATGGCTGACGTTATCATCGCAGACGGCAAGCTGACGCCACATGCGAGCGTATCGCAGGTGACGTTGGATTGGGCTTGCGGCACGGACGAAAACGATTTCGAGCTGACCATCGAAGATCCGTCTGCGCCGGAAATTGAACGTGGCTGGTATTTCTGGCTTGACGGCAGTGACGTGGGCGGCCGGATCGTCGACCGTCGTGTGGCTGTTTCCGGTGGCGTGTCCACGGCCACGTGGATCGGCCAATCGTGGACTGGCATGTTGGCGGCGAAGATATTGCAGCCGGACGCGAATCAGGATTACCTGACCGTCTCCGGCAAGCTGCCTGACATCCTCAAAAACCTTTTGAAGCGCATCAGTCTGGATTCGGTGTTTACCGTCGATTCCTCCGATGCTTCCACTTTGTCGAATTGGATGTTTCAAAACCCACGCTACGTGGACGCCTACACAGGATTCCGCAATCTGCTCGCATCCTGCGGCAGACGCCTCGACTTCCAAGCCAAGGATAATCACATCCTGCTTGGCATCACGCCGGTTGGCATCATCGACAACACGATCGATTCTGACTTGGTGGATTTCAAGGCCGAGACCAACCGTCGCGCGGTGAATCATCTCATCGGCCTTGGCTCGCAGGAGCTCAAGAACCGTCTGGTGGTCAATTATTTCGCGGATGCAACCGGCGTGGTGAGTCAGACACAGACGCTCGTAGGCGCCGATGAAGTATGCGCCACATACGACTATTCCAACGCGGATCTGGGCACGCTGCAATCCGAGACGAAGAAGCATCTGCAGGAATTGCAGACCGGAGGATCGGTCGAAGTGACGTTGTCCGATGAGGTCGGCGACGGTCTGCGCGTGGATGACAAGATCGTCGCGACGGATCAGGCTTCCGGCGTCAACGTCACCGCCGTGGTGACGAAGCGGATCGTGAAAATCGATTCCGGGATTTTGGCTTCGACTTTCGAGGTCGGACTGCCGGTGCAGTCGGCGAATGCGAACTATTCCGGTTCTTCCTCTTCCTCTTCGTCTTCGGGTTCGTCTTCCGGTGGCGTGTCTTTGACGGCTGGCCGTGGCCTGTCGATTTCAGGCGGCACGATCAACGCGGACGTCGCTTCCGAGGATTTGGATGCCGTCAGGCAGGTCGCCGAGTCGGCGAACAGGACGGCTTCCGGTTTCGCGGCGCAGATCGGCAAGGCGAATCAGACCGCCGAGGATGCGAGGAACGTCGCCGATGCGGCCAAGACCGTGGCCGACAGTGCCAAGTCGGGCATGATGACCGATGGCGAGCGGTCGAAGCTCGCTTCGGTCGAACGGGGCGCGAACGCCTACACGCTGCCGAAGGCGTCCACGGACGTGCTTGGTGGCGTTAGGGTGGACGGTTCCTCGATCGTGAGCGTGGACGGCGTCATCAGCGCTCATGTCGGCGACGGCGCTTCCGGGAGGGTCGTGTTTCCGATCGGATACGTGGTCCAGAACACGACTGGTGTTGACCCTTCCGTGGATTTCGGCGGGACTTGGCGACAGTTGCCTTCGCTCGGTTGTTTCACTTTTGAAAGGATAGGCTAGTGAAATCTGACGGTTACTCGAAGTACGTGTGCGACAAGTGCGGCAAGACCGCTTATGTCGCAGCTGGCGATACGGAGGCGCGGGAATGGTTCACCGTGCGCCGCTATTCGGCTGGCAAGGCAACCCGCATCGCGGATGACGTGGCACCTGACATTTACGAATTGTGCTCCAAATGCAATACGTCTTTCATGACGTTCATGCAGAAGGACGATGAAGCGTTTGAAGCATGGTTGAAGGAGGTTGAACAGTGACCATCGAACTGGTTGACGGCAAGGCCGGAGTTGCACACATCTCAAGCGAGGACAAGGCGATCATCCATCAGGCCAAGTTCTCGAAGTCCGACGTGGTGTACGACTGGGGCGACGCGTTCAAATGCTCTATGAGTTCGTCCAACAGGGCGACGATCGGCACCGGCTGCGCGTCGATACAAGGCTTGGACTGGCATATCACGGCGGCGGAATCGGTGACGATCTCCAACGGGTCGCAGGGCATGAAACGCAATGACATCATCTGCGCACACTACCATCGAGATTCCAAGACCGGTAATGAGAATGTGGAATTGACCGTGTTGAAGGGTTCGCCGAATGCGACTGCCGCCGCTGACCCGAAGGTTCCGTCAGGGAAGATATTGTCCGGCGCGGTTGACGCGTACATGCCTCTCTGGCGCATCCCATTGAATGGCATCACGGTCGGTACGCCGGTGCGCCTGTTCACGCCGAGGGGGGCTTTGTGGGATTCCGTAACCCAGACGTGCCAACTGCAATGGCAGTCCACCGGCTCGTTCGTTCCGGCTTCTTATGGCGCTTCGAACACCATCACGGTCAAAGACGGTCTGATTTTCGTGGACCTGTCTTCATTCCGAAGCACCGTGAAAGTCGGCGATTACTCTGTCTGGCTGTTCAAAGCGGGCGTGAAACCCCCCAAAACAATCGGTCTTGGGTGCGTCGCGAACGTGGCTGGCATCGCGTACAGCAAACAGGCGAACTGGAACACTAACGGGTCGGTGACGCTTATCGGAGGCGTGGGTTCGTCCGATATCGTCCAATGCTTCTCGAAGACCATTCCGGTGCCCGATGGTGTGGAATTCGTCTAGGCCGTCAGCCAGCAACCATGCGATGTGGAATATGCATAATTGGGATTCCGCAACCACAGACGCTTATCACCTTACGGCGGTAGCCAGAACGGCGGCTTTTTGCCACAACGATGACCTATATCGTTGCCTAAACCGTCGTCACCGGAAACGATACGTTGCCAACATGCCATGTGTTTGCAGGAATGGTCGCATCATACGATGTGCGGAAGGAAACCGTGTTTCCCGCAACGTACAGAAAACGATTCTCCATATGGTCTTCATAGGAATTGTCTACGAACTCGTTGAAGCCTTCACTGGCGGACTGCACGTCCATGCTTGCCAAAGCCACTCCATTCCACGCCTTATTGCCGAAAAGCCCTTTGTTGACCCACCGGCAGTAGACGGTCGCCAAACCATTGACGACGCATCCACTGATCGTGAATTCCGGGTCGGAGGTCAATTTCGTGAAACGAATCGGGGTTACGGAAAACTACTGCTTCGTGTCGAAGACGTGGACGGTAACAGCAATGCGATAGCTCAACTGTGTACTGCCTGCGTTCCATGCGACAATCTGGAATCCTTTTGCCGAATGACTGTTCGTGATCATCGAGATGTTGTTGAACGATGGGACTTTGTTCTGATTGTTGTTCATCAACTGCAATTCGACGGAGTATGAATTCCAGTTTGCCGCTTCGATCGGCAGCTTGATGTCTATTGACGTGTTCGTATTCGGTTTGAAAATCATGCTTGCGACGAAGTAGGCGTCATAGCCTCTAGGTCGCGCGACTACGACCCATTCACCCGACTGGGTTACGGAATGCTATTTCACCGGCCAGCAGCCGCAGACGCGGAAATAATATCCGCTGTTCATGCTGCCGCTGATCGTGACCTTGCCGTCAGAATCGAAGGACAAGGCTCCATGCTGCCCGTTCACACCTTCCAGCAGTATCGTGCCTTCACCCTCCGGCAGGAAACCGGTATCCATCGTCTCATGCACAATCTGGCCGTTGGAATTGATGTCGGATGTGAAGGACGTGTTGCCAAAAGCGAACGCCATCATTCCGACCTTGGCGAGATGTACCGTCATGCCGTAGGGCCCATGCCAGATCTGCCGTTCAAGGGTTACGGAAAACTATCCTCATGGGATCGGATAGCAGAGCGTGCCGGCGCAATCCTGATTGCTGCCAACGTTTCCCATGTTCGCCACTCGGATAGTTCCATCAGCTCTGGCCGTGAGGCTTCGCGACGTTTGCCCATTTGATACAAGGCAGACAGTCGACAAGTCAACGATGGGACGATACCAGGACGCGAGCTTTACCGGACATTCAACAGCATCCCAACTGCCCGAACCGATTTTCCCACTGAACTTGATCAAAATCATCCTGCCGTTACGCATGATGATCCAATTGGAATCCTGGTACAGGGTTACGGAA
>OBWF01000172.1_pt1 | contig 47129 bp, 38 predicted proteins | sample 1495211 | NCBI WGS metagenome assembly OBWF01 (sample SAMEA2580051, study PRJEB22360) | human gut metagenome | reverse complement strand
AGGTTATTCTTTCGGTGCTCGATAACATGCAGCGTATTCTGAATACCCGGGCCGGGAGCCTTAAACATCTTCCGGACTATGGGCTGCCGGATATGACAACCGTTCTGCAGGGAATGCCGGGAACGGCACATCAACTGATGCTCGTGCTTTCAGATGTTCTGCTGAAGTATGAGCCACGTATTAAGCGTGTCGACGTGACGATGCAGGAACAGACTCAGCCAGGTGAGTTGCATTATATCATTGATGCGGAACTTAAAGATGCCGGAATAGTTCGCTATGGAACCATATTTATGCCAGAAGGTAGAGTGTTACTTCGATATTTTAAACAACAGCAATACTTTTATAAATGAGTCGTAAACAGGAAACGAATGTCGCTATTCGATTTCCTTTCTTTGTACTGATGTTTGTTATTTATATAGTCACGTTATTTCGGACAGTTTTTGGATATTGAATAAAGCAACTTTATAGTGGTTTCATTGCCCGAGTATTCATAATGTTAATAAATAAACTTGTGGGGAGAATCTTACCGGAATAGTCAGTTGTCAGAATTAATATTCTCTATTGAGCCCTGATGATATTGATTTGTTATCTGTTGTTTTTATTTCTGTGTGAAGAGAAAATCATACGTGTAATATTTGACTGATGTGGTTGTTATTGTTGTTTATTAATAGGTTAAGGAGCTTATATGGCGAAATTAATAAATGTATCCTCCTCCACTGAAGAACGAATGACCCCCGGGGAGAGAAGAGTTGCTTCACGGTTGGAAAGCTTTCTGCACGATGATTGTCTTGTCTGGTATGATATTCCTGTTGGGAGAAAAAACAGGCATCCTGATTTTGTGATTATTGATCCTGAAAACGGTTTGATCTTTCTTGAGATCAAAGACTGGTCTGTTACGACGTTACGTCAGGTGAATCAAGAACAGGTCACACTGGAAACTAATGGTGTTCTGAAATCAGAGATAAATCCGTTGGTGCAGGTGCGTCGTTATGCTTGCGATACTATCAATTCTCTTCCAGCAGAAACGTGTTTACGGCAGAACGACGGTCAGTATAAAGGTCGACTGAATCTGGCCTGGGCATATGGTGTGGTGTTTACCCGTATTACTCGTCAGCAATTGAAAGCACTAACGGAGGCTGATAATAACGCTGTAGAAAAAATTTTTCCTTCATCACAAACGATTTGTCAGGATGAAATGACAGCATCTGTTTTACCAGGAGCATTCCGGAAAAAAATTGCAGAAATGTTTACTTCGGGATTCAGAACCCGGGTGACACCACAGATGAGAGATATTCTCCGGGGCCATCTTTTTCCGGAGATAACTGTCAGACAGAATTCAGTCATAAAAATCATGGATATTCAGCAGGAGATTCTGGCCAGAAATATTGGTAATGGACACAGGGTTATTCATGGTGTAGCTGGCTCAGGAAAAACCATGATTCTTTTATTCCGTTGTCTTTACCTGGCTGAAAGTACGCCAGGGAAGATTCTTGTCTTGTGTTATAATATTACACTGGCAAGTTATCTGCGGGAATGTATTGAGGCCAGAGGGTTAAAGTCAAGGGTTAAAGTCAGTCATTTTCATAGTTGGTGTGACTCGATGGTGAAACGTCATGGTGTTCAGGTTAATAGCGGCAGTAAAGATTACCCTTCGCGATGTTTCAGTGCTCTGGAAGATGCGGTAAACAGTGGAAAAATTACAGACACAGGATTTGATGCGGTTCTGGTGGATGAGGGACATGATTTTGACAGTCGTTGGCTGGCAATGATTTCTCGTTTGTTTGATAACTCCTCCCGTTCATTGCTTTTGCTGTACGATGATGCGCAGTCTATTTACCGGCGGGAGCGGTCTCTGAACTTTTCTCTGGCAAGTGTGGGGATTCAGGCTCAGGGGAGAACTTCAATTCTACCCGTTAATTATCGAAACCCGAAACGAATCCTGCATTTTGCATATTCATTTTCCCGTGAATATTTTGAAAAGCATCAGAGCAGAGATATTCCTTTTGTTCAACCACAGGCGGGCGGTGAAGAAGGGGTAGAACCAGAGATCCAGCTTTGTACATCTGAATATGAAGAAGCCTGTAAGGTAGCAGACTGGCTGGAGAAACGTTATTCGATATGTGGTCACTGGAATGATATGGCTGTACTGTGTCCGACAGCGTTTTCAGTAAAAGAACTGAAAGAAATTATGACGCAACGGGAGATACCGTTTGATACCTGCTTTGATAAAGAGGAGAAGAGAAGGTATTCACGAAACAAGAATATGGTGCATTTACTGACATATCAGAGTAGTAAGGGGCTGGAGTTTCCGTATGTTGCGGTTGTGAATGCTTCTTTTGTTCACTCAGGAGTGAAAGATGAATCTGAAGTTATTCCCGTACTTTATGTCGCATTTACTCGTGCAACCCGTGAGTTATTGGTGACTTGTTACCGTGAAAATAGTATTCGTCGCCATCTTGAGGATTTTGTATAAAAACAGCATCGTTTTATATACTTATTCATTTATAACAATATTTATTCGGTTTTTATCAACTATGAATATATTATTTAATGATATCCAGATGCGACTTTTCTGTCTGAATCATTCACCATATTCCTGGCTCTGGAATGTTAAATTCAGACCTCAGGAAGCGATATATATTGGTAATGACAGTTGCCATATTACCATTACCTGTAATCAGTCCGGTTTTCATTTAACCAGGGACGGGCAGCGACTGTTCACTGAACGTTATATCAGAACACTCAGTGAGTTATTAGCGGTTCTGAAGCGGCGGTGGGATGTGACACCGGCAATCATCCGTGCTGTGGAATACCTTTCCCGGGTCCAGGTATCACACTGACATTCTTTCCGTGAATATTAATCATGATTTAATACAGCAATACTGAATCTGCTGATGACTTCTGAAGTGAAACTGAAAACAGGTGGGGACCCCCGGTCATTACCGGATTATGCAGCCCTGCGCGATGAAATCAGTAAGCTGACTCACCCGGCACGTCCGGATGTGGACTGGCGTTATGTGGAGACGCTCTGTCTGCGTCTGTATGAACACAATGGCGTGGAATTACAGACGGCATCCTGGTACACCATCGCCCGGATGCATACAACAGGGTTAAGTGGCCTGAATGAAGGGCTGGCTCTGATTGTGGCGCTGACCCGGCATCACTGGCCAGTGATGTGGCCGCTGAATACCCACGCCCGGCTGGAAATTATTACCGGTCTGTTCAGTCGTCTGCAAAAAACGCTCCGGGCCATGCCACCGGATGAGCGTGACAACCTGCCCCTGCTGTACCAGACAGAAACATGCCTGAAAACGCTGAGTGATATACTGGCCCAGCATGAACTTAAACAGAGCAGTAAAGTGGCTTTAGCGGAAGCCATGGTGAAGGGATATATCACCCGTCTGGAGAATCAGTCTGTGCTGGGTGAAGTATTGTCGCCGGTACCCCTTCCGGCTCAGGCACTCCGGTCTGATGATCCGGATGTACAGAAACATCAGCCCCTGCAGTACTCCCGTCTGGTGTATGTTGTTTCTGAAACAAAAGCAGAGCCCACACCCTCCCTTCAGAAATCCCCGCCTACGTTTCTGAAACCGTTTGTGACTGGTGTCTGTGCGGCATTGCTGGCGGTCAGTATGGTCATTCCGGGATGGCAGTTTCTGACACTGCCACCCCCAGCGGAGCAGCAACTCAGGGCGCTGCTGACACCACCACCGGATGTGCTTTCAGCAGACCAGATAGCACAGCTCAGCAGAACACCCTCACTGTTAAATCATGCGTCAGAGTGGATAGCCCTTTCCGGTCAGCAGATAACTCGACTGACAGAGCTACCGCCGGCATACAACCTGCAACGCAGTGCGCAGTTGTTGCAGCAACTGAGAGTACTTTTCCCCGACAATTCCCGGATTCAGAAAATGGTGGATAGCTGGCAGAAGAGCGTAAGGAGTCGTGCGCTCCCGGAAGAGGCGATGACGGGCTGGAACGAAGGTATGATCCGCTTACTGCAGCTGGCTGAGCACCTGAATCGTCTGGATGAACAGCGGGGAAAATACATGACAGTCAGTGAGCTGAAAACAGACGTGTTTGGCATTATGCAGGCTTTTAACCGCCATATCCCGGCTGAAGAGTTGTTACGTCGTTATAGTGAAGTCAGCAGACAAAGTGGCAGTGAACTGCAGCAGAAACAGGCTCAGGATGCTCTGACGGAATTATTAATCCGCTACTGGCTGCTGATAGATGGAGAAATGGTAAAATAAATCTATGAATGGTCAAGTAATAAGATTAACCGGGGAAAGAGATGAATAACGACATTGTTGACAGCATACCCCTGGCATGGATGCTTTTGTTCGATGATTATGATTTTACGCAGGAACATTATAATCAGCTGAGAAATTTTAGTTCAGAGGAACTACATGAAATTATTGCTGAAATGGCTGGTTGTCATTCATCTGCCCGGTCATTGCTCAGAAATAAATGGTTGACGTCACCAGAAGATATTTTATCCCAGGTTACCTCCGAATATGAATGGAGAGTACAAAACTGTCCATATTGCAGAAATGAACATGATGCTGAATCCTGGCTACATGAACTGTCTTGTGCCGTGATAACACCACTATCTCGTGTTGCACCCGGACAATTTGAGTTATTGCTATCTTTTATTTTACAACTTATTAGGACACAGGAAGATGTTTATAATCTGATGGCAACCAGCGATGGTTATTTATGGCACTCTGCTCTTTATGATATGTTATTACATATTTTGGTTCAGATTATTGGTGTTCAGTCTGAATGCCTGAAAAGACGGACGGGAGAAATGCTTAAAGAATTAGAAATGGGACAATTCGTAGAAGAAATTAAGAGCAGGGTTAAGTATCTACAGTGTAATGAACAGAGGAGTGTTTTAAATACGTTTATTAATAATTGTTTGGCAGAAGAGTGAAATGTGATGTTTTTCTTTGTTGTTGCATGATGGTAATATAATGTTCTCATTGTGAAGTAAAAAACAGATTAAGAGGACTCTCTTCAGGATGGTCGATTCTGATATTCTGGTAACTGAATAGATCTGGGGGGTGGTGATACTAAAAATTGTAGGTGTTGTTGTAAGGGGGGGCATGGAGCTTTGAATTGAGCCATGGCATTACAGAAAGTAAACATTTAAATATCTATAAATGCCGGTGGTCTATAAATATGCTCTGTATTCAGTAGATATGTATATGGTCAAAAAGAGATTTTAATCTGATGCAGCCAGTCTTTATTGCTGGAATATTGATAGTAATAAAAGTTAAAATGTTTCTTGTTGATATTATAAATGCTGTTACGGTAGAATAACTGTCACATGGTGAATCCCCCTAAGCGGCGGGGCGTACAGGGAAATAATATTAATGCAGTCACAATACGCGAGTTCAATTACCTGGTTGAACTCACTGGGAGGCACCCAGCACCATGGTTTAAATTTATTAAAATAATGTTTACTGTTAATCAATAAAGCTTACAACAGGTTGGTATATATTAGTCTGCTACAAGTGGGTTATATGAAAACTTGATGTTTTTACCTGTCGTTTACAATCTGGTAATCGGTGCAGGTTGTTACTTAATCGCCGGGACAGAATAATTACAGGTAGGGAGTGGATTCAAACAGAACTTAAAAGTCGTTTTGTTGTAGACCTCCTGTGATGTATGAGTTGTGAGCGTGAATAAGACAGTAAAAAACCGAAATTGGATACTCTCTGGTTATAAAAATGCGCATAGTTTATATGTTATTTTTTCTTATCAAACCTGGGTGTGGTTATTACTGAGAAAGAGCGCTATTTGTTGCAGGGGTAGTGATTTTTTTCGGATTTAGAGTACCTGGCAGGATTAAAATTGTTATCATGAAACATTAGCAATGCTTTAGTAAGCTGTTTCTGGATATCTGCAGTTTATTGATAATCTTGACCGAATTGGTTAGCGTAGTGTACCTTCAGGAAAGTTCAACAAGATAAAAAAGTACATACGAAATACTGATATGAAGTTTGTTCTGGCAACAAAGAATCGTTATCTGGAATGTGGATTGACTGCTTTATTAAAACGAGAAAAAGTCGTGATCGCGCGAACATTTTTTTTACCAGAGAATCGTCGCTATATCCCAGAATATGATGAATCTTGGTTAATTATTTGTGACGCGAATTTGGAACGTTTGATGCGTTGTATGTTTCATGGGCGCAAGTTTTTTCAAATTGATGCCGAGTCTGTCACTGGATTAAAAGATATTCAGAATGCGAAACATAGTTGTATGCGCGAGCATTCCTCCACGGCACGAGTACTTACAATGTCAGAAATGGTTGTAATGTTTGGTTATATATATCGTCAGTCTCGTCCTTGTAGGTTAGCCAGTGAAATGGGCGTGAACACAAAAACAGTAAATACATTTTTATATACTGGTATGGCTAAGAATGGATTGCAGGGGAAAAGTGTAAAGCATTTGGTTGGTGGCAGTGTGGGAGAACATGTGGGTTAATTATTCATTTTTGTAGATCAATATCACATAAAATAAAAATCACACTAAACGTTCTTGTTCATTACAAGTCTTTTGCCGACATAATTTCTGTTGAAATTATATCTGCTAACTTAAGATAAATATCGTCGTAGAGTTCTCATCATAAGCACAACTACTTGTTTAGTCGATATAAGGTTTTACGTGTGCCGTGTTTTCATAGTAAATTGTTAACTGTTTGTGTTATATGTTAATTGAGGACGGATTATTTCTTTGTTTAACTTCTCTTATGAATATTGCTGGCAGGATTACTGATATATAAGGTTAATTTATGTTTTGTCTTGACTCGCAAACATTAATCATCTATTGGCATGTTACGAAATATTGCTTATCATACAGTTCTAAATCAATCATCAAATCACTCTAATGATTGTTTTAGGGTTATAGATAAGCTTCTTCTTGATGTTCTAATATCTTGAATATTATATATACCGGCTGTCAGAAGGGTAAGCTGAAATGTGTGTAAAAGAATCCTCTCAGAAAATAGAGCATATTATTGACGCTGAATCGGTTGCGTCTATACGCAAAACATTAGAAGAACAGGGGCTTGCCTTACAGCGGTTATCATCTGCAGTTGATGAAGAACAATACAGACGAGCATTAAATTTCATCATAAATTGTCGAGGACATGTAATTCTTAGTGGTATGGGAAAATCTGGGCATGTTGCCCGGAAAATGGCTGCTACATTGGCGTCTACAGGTACTCCTAGTTTTTTTGTTCATCCAGCAGAGGCTTTTCATGGAGACTTGGGGATGATAACACCTCAAGACATTCTTATTCTTATATCAGCTAGTGGTGAAACTGATGAAGTATTAAAACTCATACCATCGTTGAAAAATTTTAAAAATAAAATTATAGCAATTACTAATAATGGCAATTCAACGTTGGCTAGAAATTCTGATGCTGTATTAGAATTACATATGGAATGTGAAACCTGTCCAAATAATCTTGCGCCGACAACATCAACAACTTTAACTATAGCAATTGGCGATGCATTGGCAATCGCAGCGATCCATTACCGAAAATTTATGCCTCATGATTTTGCTCGATATCATCCAGGAGGGGCTTTGGGGCGCCGTTTGTTAACTAGGGTTGTTGATGTTATGCATCGTGATGTACCAAGTGTTTCTCTGGATGCTTCTTTTAAAACAGTTATTCATGAAATAACCTCTGGTTGTCAAGGAATGGTTATAGTTCAAAATGAAAAAGGAATATTAGCTGGTATCATAACTGATGGTGATCTCAGACGTTATATGGAGAAACATGATAGTCTTGATTCAACAACTGCTGAAAAAATGATGACTCGCAATCCATTGACATTACCTGAGGATGCAATGATTGTTGAAGCTGAGGAAAAAATGCAACAGCATAGGGTTTCTGCATTATTAATTACAAACAATATGAATGTTGTTACTGGGGTAGTTCGCATTTTTGATTGATTTAATTGCTTTGTTGGGGGATGTTTTTTATTATGAATTCAATGTTCGTTTTACCATCATAATATGTTTACAAAATTTAAGCTTATTGTAAGCCACGTTATATCATTGGTATCAACTGTCAGTCTGTTTGATATCCAAAAACATTTGGCAAAAGTTGTTATATTGCTTCCCATGATGTTACTAATTATTTATCTGGCTATTTTTAGTCAGCATAGATATATGAGTGAATCTAAAGTGGCCATAAAGCGTTCGGATGATATCAATGGTGGCAATCTGAATGTCGGATTACTATTAGGAGGTGCTAATCCTAGTTCTGCTGAAGATGCTCTTTATCTGAAGGAATTCATCACTTCGCCAGATATGCTGGATTTACTGGATAAGCAACTAAATTTTCGTGAGGCATTTAGTCACAGTGGGCTCGATTTTCTTAACCATCTTAGTAAGGATGAAACTGCAGAAGGCTTCCTCCAGTACTATAAGGAGCGAATCAATGTTTCGTATGACGATAAAACCGGATTACTGAATATTCAGACGCAGGGCTTTAGCCCGGAGTTTGCGCTTAAGTTTAACCAAACCGTGCTGAAAGAGTCAGAGCGTTTTATCAATGAGATGTCGCATCGTATTGCGCGCGATCAGCTTGCTTTTGCTGAAAGTGAGATGGAAAAAGCGCGCCAGCGTCTGGATGCCAGCAAAGCGGAATTGCTCTCTTATCAGGATAGTAACAACGTTCTGGATCCACAAGCCCAGGCACAAGCTGCGAGCACTTTAGTAAATACGCTGATGGCTCAGAAGATCCAGATGGAAGCAGATCTGCGTAACTTGCTGACATATCTGCGTGAAGATGCACCACAAGTGGTGAGTGCGCGTAACGCGATTCAGTCATTGCAGGCACAAATCGATGAAGAAAAAAGCAAAATCACAGCACCACAGGGTGACAAGCTAAACCGTATGGCGGTGGATTTTGAAGAAATCAAATCAAAAGTAGAGTTCAACACCGAGCTGTACAAACTGACCCTGACCTCTATTGAAAAGACCCGTGTAGAAGCGGCTCGTAAGCTCAAGGTGCTGTCAGTGATCAGTTCGCCACAGTTGCCGCAGGAATCGTCTTTTCCAAATATCCCTTATTTGATTGCTTGTTGGTTACTGGTGTGTAGCCTGCTGTTCGGCACCCTGAAACTCTTGCTTGCTGTTATTGAAGATCACCGGGATTAATGCTGTCGCTGAATGAGTTTGTGATGAAATTACTGAAATCAATTTTACTGATTGCCGCCTGTCACGCGGCACAGGCCAGCACGGCCGTCGATATTAATGCTGATCCAAGCCTGACAGGAGTTACGCCACTTCCTGGTATTTTGAGTGGAGAGCAACCGGAAACGCAAAACATGAGCGGCTTCGACAATACCCCGCCGCCCGCACCACCGATTGTAATGAGCCGCATGTTTGGTGCTCAACTTTTCAACGGCACCAGTGCGGATAGCGGTGCGACGGTAGGATTCAACCCTGACTATATTCTGAATCCTGGTGATAGCATTCAGGTTCGCTTGTGGGGTGCGTTCACCTTTGATGGTGCGTTACAGGTTGATCCCAAAGGTAATATTTTCCTGCCGAACGTTGGTCCGGTGAAAGTTGCTGGCGTCAGTAATAGTCAGCTAAATGCCCTGGTCACATCCAAAGTGAAGGAAGTATACCAGTCCAACGTCAACGTCTACGCCTCCTTATTACAGGCGCAGCCAGTAAAAGTGTACGTGACCGGATTTGTGCGAAATCCTGGTCTGTATGGCGGTGTGACGTCTGATTCGTTACTCAATTATCTGATCAAGGCTGGCGGCGTTGATCCAGAGCGCGGAAGTTACGTTGATATTGTGGTCAAGCGCGGTAACCGCGTGCGCTCCAACGTCAACCTGTACGACTTCCTGCTGAACGGCAAACTGGGGCTTTCGCAGTTCGCCGATGGTGACACCATCATCGTCGGGCCGCGTCAGCATACTTTCAGCGTTCAGGGCGATGTCTTTAACAGCTACGACTTTGAGTTCCGCGAAAGCAGCATTCCCGTAACGGAAGCGTTGAGCTGGGCGCGCCCTAAGCCTGGCGCGACTCACATTACGATTATGCGTAAACAGGGGCTGCAAAAACGCAGCGAATACTATCCGATCAGTTCTGCACCAGGCCGTATGTTGCAAAATGGCGATACCTTAATCGTCAGCACTGACCGCTATGCCGGCACCATTCAGGTTCGGGTTGAAGGCGCGCACTCCGGTGAACATGCCATGGTACTGCCTTATGGTTCCACTATGCGTGCGGTTCTGGAAAAAGTCCGCCCGAACAGCATGTCTCAGATGAGCTCAGTTCAGCTTTATCGCCCATCAGTAGCTCAGCGTCAGAAAGAGATGCTGAATCTCTCGCTGCAAAAACTGGAGGAAGCATCACTTTCTGCCCAGTCCTCCACCAAAGAAGAAGCCAGCCTGCGAATGCAGGAAGCGCAACTGATCAGCCGCTTTGTGGCGAAAGCACGCACCGTGGTTCCGAAAGGTGAAGTGATCCTCAACGAATCCAATATTGATTCTGTTCTGCTTGAAGATGGCGACGTCATCAATATTCCGGAGAAAACATCGCTTGTTATGGTTCATGGCGAAGTGCTCTTCCCGAACGCGGTGAGCTGGCAGAAGGGTATGACCACCGAGGATTACATCGAGAAATGTGGTGGCCTGACGCAGAAATCGGGTAACGCCAGAATTATCGTCATTCGTCAGAACGGTGCAGCCGTCAACGCAGAAGATGTGGATTCACTCAAACCGGGCGATGAGATTATGGTTCTGCCGAAATATGAATCGAAAAATATTGAAGTTACCCGTGGTATTTCCACCATCCTCTACCAGCTGGCGGTGGGGGCAAAAGTGATTCTGTCTTTGTAAGGAGTTGAAATGAGCAAAGCTGTTATTGTCATCCCGGCTCGTTATGGATCCTCGCGCCTGCCGGGTAAGCCACTGCTCGATATTGTTGGTAAACCGATGATCCAGCATGTTTACGAGCGTGCGTTACAGGTGGCGGGCGTTGCGGAAGTTTGGGTGGCAACAGACGATCAGCGTGTTGAAAAGGCCGTGCAGGCATTTGGCGGGAAAGCCATCATGACGCGCAACGATCATGAATCCGGCACCGATCGGCTGGTCGAGGTGATGCATAAAGTCGAGGCAGATATCTACATTAACCTGCAGGGCGACGAACCAATGATTCGCCCGCGGGATGTAGAAACGCTGCTACAAGGAGTGCGTGACGATCCCGCGTTGCCAGTGGCAACGCTATGCCACGCTATTTCTGCCGAAGAAGCGACCGAGCCAAGCACGGTAAAAGTGGTTGTGAATACCCGCCTGGATGCGCTTTATTTCAGCCGTTCGCCGATTCCCTATCCGCGTAATGCTGAAAAAGCGCGCTACCTGAAACACGTTGGTATTTACGCTTATCGTCGCGATGTGCTGCAAAACTACAGCCAGTTACCGGAATCCATGCCAGAGCAGGCAGAATCACTGGAGCAGCTGCGGTTGATGAGCGCAGGGATCAACATCCGCACATTTGAGGTTGCCGCAACCGGTCCGGGCGTCGACACCCCAGCATGCCTGGAAAAAGTGCGCGCCCTGATGGCACAGGAACTGGCTGAAAACGCATGATTGGCATTTACTCGCCTGGCATCTGGCGTATTCCGCATCTGGAGAAATTTCTGGCGCAACCGTGCCAGAAACTTTCTCTGCTGCGCCCTGTTCCGCAAGAAGTTGATGCTATCGCCGTGTGGGGACATCGTCCCAGCGCGGCGAAATCAGTCGCCATCGCCAAAGCAGCGGGAAAACCCGTCATTCGTCTGGAAGATGGATTTGTGCGTTCGCTGGATCTTGGCGTCAATGGCGAGCCGCCGCTTTCTCTGGTGGTGGATGATTGTGGCATTTACTACGATGCCAGCAAGCCTTCAGCACTGGAGAAACTGGTACAGGATAAAGCCGGAAATACAGCTCTGATAAGCCAGGCCAGAGAAGCGATGCACACCATCGTGACCGGGGATTTGTCGAAATATAACCTGGCACCTGCGTTTGTGGCGGATGAATCAGAACGTTCAGACATCGTTCTGGTTGTCGATCAGACATTTAATGATATGTCAGTGACGTATGGCAATGCTGGCCCGCATGAGTTTGCTGCCATGTTGGAAGCCGCGATGGCGGAAAATCCTCAAGCCGAAATTTGGGTGAAGGTGCATCCGGATGTCCTGGAAGGAAAGAAAACAGGTTATTTCGCTGATCTGCGCGCCACGCAACGAGTACGTTTGATTGCGGAGAATGTCAGTCCGCAATCGCTGTTGCGACACGTTTCCAGGGTTTACGTCGTGACCTCCCAGTACGGCTTTGAAGCCTTGCTGGCAGGAAAATCAGTGACATGTTTCGGTCAGCCCTGGTATGCAGGCTGGGGCTTAACGGACGATCGTCATCCGCAGTCCGCTTTGTTATCTGCCCGACGCGGTTCTGCCACGCTGGAAGAACTTTTTGCCGCTGCATACCTGCGTTACTGTCGCTATATCGATCCGCAAACGGGAGCAGTAAGCGATCTGTTTACCGTGCTGCAATGGCTGCAATTACAACGTCGACATCTGCAACAGCGTAATGGCTATTTATGGGCGCCAGGCTTAACGCTGTGGAAGTCGGCGATCCTGAAACCCTTCTTACGAACGCCAACAAACCGGCTGAGTTTTTCACGTCGCTGTACTGCGGCGAGCGCCTGCGTGGTATGGGGTGTAAAGGGGGAACAGCAATGGCGAGCCGAAGCGCAGCGAAAATCACTGCCGTTATGGCGAATGGAAGATGGTTTTCTGCGTTCATCCGGACTTGGCTCTGACCTGCTGCCACCGCTATCGCTGGTGCTGGATAAACGCGGAATCTACTATGACGCCACGCGCCCCAGCGACCTGGAAGTGCTGCTTAATCATAGCCAGCTAACGCTGGCGCAGCAGATGCGAGCTGAAAAATTACGCCAGCGACTGGTTGCAAGTAAACTGAGCAAGTACAACCTGGGAGCCGATTTCTCTCTACCAGCCGAAGCCAAAGATAAAAAAGTTATCCTGGTGCCGGGTCAGGTAGAGGACGATGTCTCTATTAAAACAGGCACTGTCTCGATTAAGAGCAACCTTGAGTTATTACGCACAGTACGCGAGCGTAATCCGCACGCCTACATTGTTTATAAACCGCACCCGGATGTACTGGTGGGGAATCGCAAGGGCGATATTCCGGCAGAACTGACTGCTGAACTCGCTGATTATCAGGCACTGGACGCCGATATTATTCAATGCATTCAGCGCGCAGATGAAGTGCATACCATGACGTCGCTGTCGGGGTTTGAAGCGTTATTACATGGCAAGCACGTACATTGTTACGGCCTGCCCTTCTATGCCGGTTGGGGTTTAACCGTTGATGAACATCACTGCCCGCGTCGCGAGCAAAAATTAACGTTAGCAGATTTGATCTATCAGGCGTTGATTGTTTATCCAACCTATATCCACCCAACACGGCTACAACCTATTACGGTTGAGGAAGCTGCGGAATATTTAATCCAGACGCCGCGCAAGCCGATGTTTATTACCCGAAAAAAAGCGGGGCGGGTAATACGCTATTACCGCAAATTAATTATGTTCTGCAAGGTCAGATTTGGCTAAACAATTTCATAGTTGACTATTACGCAAAATTTTTATGCAAGACAACGCACTAACCATTTTATTATCGGGTAAAAAATATCTGCTATTGCAGGGACCGATGGGACCTTTTTTCAATGACGTCGCCGAATGGTTAGAGTCATTAGGCCGTAACGCTGTGAATGTTGTCTTCAACGGTGGGGATCGTTTTTACTGCCGCCATCGACAATACCTGGCTTACTACCAAACGCCGAAAGAGTTTCCCGGATGGTTACGGGCTTTCCACCGGCAATATGACTTTGATACCATCCTCTGCTTTGGTGACTGCCGCCCATTGCACAAAGAAGCAAAACGCTGGGCAAAGTCGAAAGGGATCCGCTTTCTGGCATTTGAGGAAGGATATTTACGCCCGCAATTTATTACCGTTGAAGAAGGCGGAGTGAACGCATATTCATCGCTACCGCGCGATCCGGATTTTTATCGTAAGTTACCAGATATGCCTACGCCGCACGTTGAGAACTTAAAACCTTCAACGATGAAACGTATAGGTCATGCGATGTGGTATTACCTGATGGGCTGGCATTACCGCCATGAGTTCCCTCGCTACCGCCACCATAAATCGTTTTCCCCCTGGTATGAGGCTCGTTGCTGGGTTCGTGCATACTGGCGCAAGCAACTTTACAAGGTAACACAGCGTAAGGTATTACCGAGGTTAATGAACGAGTTGGATCAACGTTATTATCTTGCCGTTTTGCAGGTACATAACGATAGCCAGATTCGTAACCACAGCAATTATAACGATGTGCGTGACTATATTAATGAAGTCATGTACTCATTTTCGCGTAAAGCGCCGAAAGAAAGCTATTTGGTGATCAAACATCATCCGATGGATCGCGGTCACAGACTCTATCGATCATTAATTAAGCGGCTAAGTAAGGAATATGGCTTAGGTGAGCGAGTCATTTATGTGCACGATCTCCCGATGCCGGAATTATTACGCCACGCAAAAGCGGTGGTGACGATTAACAGTACGGCGGGGATCTCTGCACTGATTCATAACAAACCACTCAAAGTGATGGGCAATGCCCTGTACGACATCAAAGGCTTGACGTATCAAGGGCATTTGCACCAGTTCTGGCAGGCCGATTTTAAACCGGATATGAAACTATTTAAGAAGTTTCGGGGATATTTATTGGTTAAGACGCAGGTTAATTCGGTTTATTATGGGGAGATGGTGTTTAACAAGATAAAACTGGATAAAGATTTTCGGAATTTTTCGCATCAAGTAGGAAATACAAAAGCGAATAATACAGAATAGTTATTAAAATGATAGCATTTCAATGCTATAAATAAATATAAATAAGACTATTTTAGAAGCTAAATTAAACAGTCTAAATATAATTTTATTGTATTCACATGCAAATATGACGAAGTTATTCGTGTTACATATTCATAATCATCAAATATTGTTACCACCATCACTCATCAATAAGTTTATCTAAAGGAATGTAATATAATTGAGCAAATCTTTTTTTATGATCGCCCAAAGCATACATGATAACTAATGATTTTGATTTACTATCAATCGCTAAACCTTCAGGTTCCCAATGTTTTTCTTTTCCACTTTTAAGAGAATCTTTTTTTCCCACTGTGACATTATTAAACTTTCTTACAAGCTCTCCTTTTAACGTGTAAATATAGATTCTTTTGTTTTCTCTATTTTTTCCGCCACTCAATAAATATATATATTTATTATCAGCGGTAATTGCTTGCAATACATGATTATCATTGGTTAGACCTGCATCGATAAACCATTCTGCATTTTGTTCTGATGAAATATCACTCTCGATTCGAAAATTAACTTCTTCACTATTATATACTCTTAATAGGTCCCTACCATTCAACTTACTTCTTACTATAAAATATTTAGCATCTAAGCTTAAAGCAGGCATTGTACTAACACGAGTATTATATGGCCTATCGAATATTTTTATGATTTTTGTCTTATAAGGAAAAGAAAAATCATTGTATTTAAAATATGTAACAAACCATCCTTTGTTAGCAAAGGCATTTCCCGCAGACGTTATTACCCCCCCAAAAAAAGGATCAAACCCAATTCCTTGATGCCCAATAAATTCAGTGGGTTTTTGAAATGACAATGCTACAGCCTTTCTTTTTTTTGTTGTTAATGAGAATCTATTTATAACTCCTTTTTCGGGTTTCCCTGTGGTATGTAAAGTATAAATATCAGAACTAAATCTATCAATCGCGACTCCTTGAACAATATTATTCTTGCCCTCACCATCCCTATATAATCTCACTTTTTTCGTAACAACATCATCATTTAAATGAGAAACTAAATCATCCAAAGATATATTTGTTGCATATGACGAATTATGCAACAACATTAATATAAAAAATAAATTTATATATTTCAAACACATTAAAAATTTTTTCATATAAACCGGTTAGCATAATATTAGATTATACCCAAAAACGCACTAAACAAATTTGAATTTAAAAACACAGTTCACAACTTAAGAAGCACAATTTTAAACACATTGATAAAAAATGCCCCCCACAAACACGCTAATCATTAAAATACATAAAGATCGTTATAAAAAAGTTATAATCCATCAAAAACAAAAAATACGCATAAAATATTTCTGTTTAAAAAGACGTTATAAACACAATATTTAACTCATCAAATATTTTTCTATTAGAAATTTACTAAACTGTATTTACAGTATAAAAAATACTAAATACATTTCCACATCAGAGGTGGTCGCGAAACAACCACCCTTGCAGTTATATTTTTTACATCTGCATGTATTTTAATATTAATTATGAAAAATAAGTATCATACCTTTTTTTATATGTTTCACTTTCAGGGGATAGACTATATGCCATTTGGGCCATTTTTTTTGCATCTTTCAATAACCCTTTTCTTTCATATATTAGAGATAAATTATAATATGAGCCAGCGGATGAAGGCATTAAAGATATATATTCATAGAAATGTTGTATTGCCTGATCATATTTTTTTGACATCCTTAATGACTTTGCCAAATTATATTTAGCTGTTGTAAAATGTGGCGAAATACCGACAATAAAAGCAAACTGCTCTACAGCTAAAGTATAGTTCTTGAGTTCCATATTTACTAAAGCAGAAATAAATATAGCAGGCTCAAGTAATGGTTCAGTCAACAAAGCCTCCCTGATTAAAGATTGAGCAGTGGAAAAATCTTTGTTAACAAATGCTTGGTAAGACAGGAATATATTTTTTGATAAGATTTTATTATGGCAAAGATTATTAATCTCTTTAATTTCGGGAAGTGTATTATTTTCCACAAAAAAGGTTATTATATTAGGAATTCCATATCTTTTATCTATAAACCGCCCCACACCATGTGTTACTCCTCGAACGGAATACGCTTTAACATTTTTAAGATCTGAAATCCTACTCAATGAAAGTAAATCAGGAAAATCCATTTCCCCACTTAATGCTGTAATTCTACATTTAGAATTTTTTATAATAGCGCGTAGATTCTTATATATAATTTTTGTCTTTTTAGGGATTCTTTTAGCACTACGGCTCAAGGGATATTTTAGTACAGTGTCAAAGCTAAAGGCTAACACACGACAATCCAGAAGAGCGCCAAATAATGAAGCTGCATATCCTCCCATACTGACGCCTATTGTTATAATCTCGTCACAACCTAGTTTTTCAGAAATATATTTTATTTTTTCTATTGTTTCTGATATTGAAGAACTAAACCCTGGAATACTATCTTGGTACCATTCATTTTTACCATTGTTAATTAACAAAATGTTATATGGCAGTTCATCTGCTGATTTCCAAAAATCAAAGCGGCCATCTTTTTTATCTGTACCTGAAAAAAAGACGAGCAACTTATTAGACGTTTTTTTAATCAGTTTATGAGAAACTCCATGCTCATTTATATTTAATTGTAAATCAATATTTTTATTATCTAAAGTCATGACATGCATCCATTTTTAAAAATTGATAAGTAACTTTATACTTTTTATTTTCTAGAAAATAAATTTTTCGCTTTTCTGTAAAATGGTAGTTTTTTATTCTTAATGGATTTTTCAAGTTTATTCAGCTTTGGCTTACATGTTCGAAGCTCTTGCACAGTCTCTCTAACATAGAACTGCGTTTGTGTTAGTGGCGGAATTAACCCATTATATAGTTTTTTTATATAGTTAATACATAGCTGTGAAGCATTTACCTCTTTATCTACGTAAAAAAGATTTTCACGAAGATTTGATGCTCTTAATACAATATCTTGACAGTTATTGAGACAGTGAATTATGGATGGTTCAAAATCAGAAAGACTAGTGCAAACATAACCTATCTCGTCTCTATGTTTAAACTCTAAAGATGTAAGATCAAATTTTTGAATACCTATTTTGTTCTCCAATCCAGCTTGATATAGAAGAATAGGTTTTTCTGCATACATACCGTCAAATATAGCTCCAGAAAAATCACTTATAATCAAATCTGCCGCACAAAGCAATTTTAATTGGTCTGCAGAACCATCGTAAACATGTTTTAAGTTTGCTTTCTTTGCAGAATCTACCCATTCAGGTGTTTTTGCATCATTATTGTGATGCATCTTTAATATAAGATTATATTTTGATTGTAACCGAGATATTGTATCAAGAAGTTCAAAATATGAACCCAATTCCCCCCAAGTAGGCATGTAAAGCAATGTTTTTTTGGTTATATCTAATTTTAATTCTTTATAAAGCTCTTCTCTATTTGAATATTGTTGTTTGTACTCTAACCAATTATCAAACTTTGGATTTCCAACAGGATAAGATGGCGCATAGTGAGACACAATATTAGATGAATAGTCACCATACATTAAATTCATGTCAGCAAGAGAACGCCATTCACCATAATTATGGCGCTCCTTTGCTAAACCATATTGTATTGAGACTAATTTACTGTTTTTAATTTTCTCAATACAAGGGAAAGCTGACTGAAAAAGTAAGATATCATGAGTCCCATCGATAACGGGAACATCATGGGGCTCAATATACACTATACTCCATGATTTGTTATTAATTAACTCCTTAGGAAACAAGGCAAGGTTATTGTTTTTTCTAATAATAAAAATAGTTGGTTTTTCTAATTTTAATGCAATAGATTTGAATTGAATCAACTGGAATGGATTCCAGATTATAAATCCTACTTTCATATTTACTCACTTTGTAATTTGTTCAAAAATCATTCTTTCTTTATCCCATTCATGCAGGTGGTTTCCCACTTCATTCTCATCAACAAAATAATGAGTATGAAAATCTTTATTGTTATGGAAATGAGTAAAACCGAACAAGCATTCTTTGGGTATTTTACCAACTATAGAGTAGACCCAATAGGCAACTGCTAATCCTGTACTTGGTAGACCATCTAGTTTTTTTATAAGTGATTTGTACACATGATTTGGTATAACTGTATATTCCATTTCCAATAATTGTGGTGCAAGAAAATATTTGTTTGCATCTCTTCTTTTTATTGTGAAATTATTCGCCGCAAAAATAACAAGTCTATTGTTTTTGAGATTTTTATTGCTTACTTCTTTATTTGCCACTCTAACCCATATATCCTGCTTTGTACCATAATCATCCGGATAGTCCAGTGTATAATTGTTTATTCTAATCACTGTTTTTTTAGAATCAATCAACGCTCCATGACCAGTATTTATTTCTGTTGGTGCATTCCCAACAATACAGAAACTACCAGCGGAATTTCTAATTGATTTTATAAACTCATTTCGTGATTTTAAGATGTGAGAATATTGCTCACTTCCTCTTAGTATATATGGATCATTAAAAATTTTATTATTTTTAATCTTGTTAAAAACATAAGGACTGCTTGTATATTTCAACAAAAACCTCTTCCCTATTTTCTTAATAATTTCATTAGCTTTAGCATCCTTATTTTTTTGATATAACATTATTGCCAAGCGTAATTTTTGACTTTTATTTAAATTTCTCAATGATACATCAGAGCAAAGTCGTGATATTATTCTTTTAAGCCTCTCTGATTTATAGCCATATTTTTGTGAAATAAAATCAGAATACCTAAGATTAATAGTTATTTCTTTATTTCTGTAATGAGCTGAAATAAAATGTTTTTCTGTAATATTGCTATAGTTACGATATCTTAGTAACCAATCAGCAATTGAGTAATGAATGTAACGTGATTTTACTTTATTGAATAAGTGAAAAGGTACCATCCCTACATTATCATGCGTTTTTTTTATCTTTATAAACAGCAAAGAGTTAATAAAATGTAAAAAGTGAACTTTACGTATAAACCTAGAACCTTGTAACTTCACCACATTATCTTCACCTATAAAAATGAGTAATCTCATTATTAGCTTGTCATAAATACTATATCTAGAAAAATAAACGTCTTGCGCTTTTTTTATGAGTGTTTTCTTTATTGACATATTATGCAAGTTTCTTTTATTAGGTCGCTCTAAGTCTCATCAGATATAGGAGTCCATTCCCTTTTCAAGGGCATGGACTCCTACCTGATTATAAACATTAATTTAACTGTATTTTTTAATCTGCGTAATAAGCTTTGTAGTAGAAATACCTTCCGTTCTTGGCAAATAAATTACCTCACATATTTTTTTAAACATATCAAACTTGCCTTCCCAATCATTACCCATAATAAGAATATCGGCTTTGTATTTTTTTATATACTCACCTTTTAATTCAAGTGACTCCTCAAGAAATACGTCATCAACATATTGTAGAGACCGAATAATTTCACATCGCTCATTTTCTGGATAAACTGGGTATCTTTGCTTTTTAGAGAAACTTAATGCATCGGATGACACGCCAACAATTAATCGATCACCATATTTCTTTGCTCTTTCTAAAATTTTAATGTGGCCAATATGTAAAACATCAAATGTTCCAAAGGTTATGACTGTACGCATTGTATATTCCAATTTATATAAAGTGAGATTTTTTGATAACGGAAATCAAGATTTAGCAAAATAAATACCATCGCCATCAACCTCACCTCATAAAGTCAGTAAATACAAATGAGAACAAGGTGATTTTGTGATAATAATTGCATGAATTACACAACTTGAATGAAGATAATCAACATGTATTAATTGTTATGTTGTTTTTATACTCCTCTATCCCCTCCTGAACATTCTCATGAAAACTAACCGCATTATCATCTTTAAACACAATGGCCACATCACAAAACTCTTTCAATGAATTCAAACTATGTGAAACCATCAAAAAACTAGACTCTTTATGCTTTTCTTTAAACAATTGAGCACATTTTTCTTTAAACCTGGCATCACCAACCGCCGTTACTTCATCGACGATATAATAATCAAACTTAAATGCCATACTTAAACCAAAGCCTAAACGCGATCGCATACCGGATGAGTAAGTTTTGATCGGCATATCGAAGTACTTACTGAGTTCGGCAAACTCTTCAACAAACTCAATTTTCTCTTTCAGTTCTTCTTGCTTCGCGTATAACCGCGCAACAAATTTTACGTTTTCGCGGCCGGTTAAGCTTCCCTGAAATCCACCTGCGAGGCCGACTGGCCATGATATTGTTTTATTAGTGATGATCTTTCCACTGTCGGGGCGGTCAATGCCGCCAATCATTCTCAGTAACGTTGATTTACCCGCTCCGTTGCGACCAATAAAGGCAACACTTTTTCCTGAAGGGATTTCAATATTTAAATCCTTAAACACATAGTGTCGACCAGTTGGCGTGCGATATGACTTCGTCAAATTTTCAATCTTAATCATGATGTCAGCATTGCCTCTTCACGCGTTTGGTATAAAGCCAGACCGATGAACAGGGTGACCAGAGTGAACATTGCCAGATAGTTCAGGTTCACGCCTTCACTGATATAGCCAGGCATAACTGCCTCGCGGCTTAACTCTACGACATGCACTAATGGGTTCCAGAGTAGATATGACCAGTATTGCTTTGGAATCGAGTGTAAAGGGAACATGATGCAGGAGATGAAATACAGCGGCTTAAGCAGTATCGGCAGGACCTTTTGCATTTCAGGGAAAGTCTTACCAACGACCATGAATATTAAGCCGACGCCACATGAAAGAATGATTAACAAACTCCAGGTGAGCACAAGTTGTAAAAAATTTGTAATTTCGAAATATTCACCTGCCATCCAGACGATAAGCATAAGCAATATATAAACAGCAACGTAAATCAGTGTCTCAAGCAGTGCTCGTGCAATGATCGTATCGATGGGTTTTACTGGTCGATAATTAAACAACCCCTGGTTCGCTTCAATAGCACCAATAGAACGTTTGCTGATGCTGCTAAAGATAAAAAAGGGAATCAGGCCATTAAGTAAAAACACCGGGAATGAGATGTCTGGCATCGTGCGGTGCATAATGTAACCAAAAATGCCCAACAGTATCAGCAAATGCGCAGAGGGTTCGAGAATCGCCCACAGATATCCCAGACGGAACTTACCAAAGCGTGTTCGTATTTCTCGTAGAAATAATGCCTCTACGGTGACTTTCTGGACTTCAAATCCACTTCTTGCCATTTGATGATGTGATCCTAATCTCTTCAGGTACGCTACCGCCCTTGGCTTAACAGCAACCAAAACACTGAGTTACATTAAAAAAGCTAATTTTTTGATTTTTATTAAAGGATAAAGGTTTTTATAAACATTCCTCATATTTCTTATACCGCGTGCTCATTTTGCTAGATATCAAAAAAATTATTACAAGTCATTGGTTGATACGAAAAATCTTACATTGTTTTTGTGGATATTGATTATATATTAGATGTTTTTATTGATTTATTTCTTGGTGTATATGTAAGCATATGATTTATAGTTGTATTGTTTTGTTTGTGGTGCAAAAAAACATTACTTCCATTATTTATTTCTGTGCTCTAATATTTCTGGCGCAATTATGTCGTTTTGTTAATGTATTTGCTATAAATCTTACGGTGGTAGTTTTGAGTATTAATATTGGTCAACTGGAATAAAATCCAGCCGCTGCACATTCACCATCCCAGGCTTCTCAGCAGCACTGACATCAATTTGTGTCACCCGCAGCGCATACTTTTCATCCAGCGCGTTTAACCAGTTCAGCAGGTCATTAAACACCACCGGATCTATCCAGACCTGAATATTCTCCCCACGCTCGGCTATCCGCTTGATGACCACCGAGTGCGCGGAAGCACTGTCACTGATAACCCGCGATACCTGCGCAGGCGTTGTTGTGGCGGATTTTCGCGCCGCAATAATATCCGGCGCGGCGCTCCTCAGTCTGGTGTTCATCGCCACCAGTTGCTGCAACATTGTCTCCTGTTGTTCTATCCGTTCGCTCAACGGCTGCCAGATGAGGACGTAATATCCGACGCTAAACAGGAACACCACCGCTGCCAGTAACATGCCCTTTTCACGCGGAGAACGCCCCGCCAGGTGTTGTGTCAGCCAGTGTTCGCCACGGCTTAACTGGCGTTCACGCCATTGCTGAAAATAGTGAATAAATTTATCGCGTAACATGTTATTTCCTCCGCAACGTTACGCCGCCGGAAACCGCATCACCCTCTTTCTGTAACGCGTCCTGTTGCACAACATAATCGGTTGCCAGTGCGCTACGCAGTTTGTCGAAACTGGCAAAGTTTGCTGCCCGTAGCTGGAGGTGAAGTATCTGGCGTTTTTGATCAAAGGTGAAACCACGCATTTCGATGTCGGAAAGTGACGCTGATTTCAGGGTGCTGGCTATCGCTGACAACTCGGCGAGCAGCCGGGTATCGTCGGCCTGTGGGCGATATTTTTTCAGCGCCATCGTCACCTGAGAGCGTAAATTCACAATCCGCTTCTGCTCCGGGAACAACGTTAAGAACTGTTCCTCCGCCTGGGTGCGGCTTTGCGCCACCTGTTCGCTGACGCTCCATAACGTCACGCCCCGCTCCACTGCCAGCGCAACCAGAATCAGCAATATCGGCAGAATCATCACCCGCCAGCGCGCCCACTGTTTTCGGTAGCTGACGCGAGGCTGCCACGGCCCTGTCAGCAGGTTCCCTTCCGGTTCGCCATAAGTGGTAATGGCGGGCAGAGCTGTAACGGTCAGGCGTTCAGCGTCTGCGCCAGCCCATGCTGATAGCTTTTCCGGTGCAATGCCGACTACGGTTAGCGAAAGCGGTAAATCCTGCTCATTGAGCTGGGCGCGGAACATGACCGGAGCCAGCGCCAGCCCGGCGCTCCATCCACGGCATTCATCGATGCGGCAGATAACCCGTTGCGCATCGCAAGCCATAAACCCACAAGGAATGGACATCCAGTCCGGCGCGACGGTAGCGCGGGTGATGCCGTTTTCCTGCAACCACTGCGCAATGTTGCGCATATGCTGTTGGTGAATCACTGCTACGGTTGCCAGTTGCTGGTCGATATTCAACGGGGCGAAATGCAGTTCATCGATATCCTGGTTCAGCTCTTCTTCCAGTAAGGCGGGCAGAATGGTCGGTATCTGCTTACGGGCGACATCAGGCAGTTCAACCTGCCAGACGCTGATCCATTCGCCGGGAATGTAGAGTCGAATCGCATCGGTTTGCAGCCATTGCTGGAGCTGTTCGTTAGCAACGTCAGACCAGATACCGTGCTCCACATCGGGTGTACGGCGCTGCCAATGGATGGGATCAGCGGCGCAAAGCGGGAAAAAAATCTCAAGGATGGAACTCACTCACTTTCTCCTGTCTGATGCCAGAGAACCGAAAAGTGTTGTGGGCCCATGCGGACAATTAACGAGTTCATCGTCAGTTCAATCTCATTCACGGTGATATCTGAACGCAGCCAGAAGTAATTGCTGTCCACGCTCAGGACGGTTTTTAGCTGTTTTTTAGTACGCTCATCGACGTCAGCAAGTAGCGGCTGTGCAAGAAACTGATCGACATCTTCCCAGCCCTTCGCCGGACGTTGTTGTAATAACGCCCGCGCCTGAACAGGGCTTAACCACGGGTCAAACAGCGCCTCAAGAATCACACTTTGCGTGACGTCTAAAGTATTGATGTTGATTTGCTGGCGGGTCATCGGCAGCGCACAGACCAGCGGTTTCAGTTTTTGATAAAGCCCGGCGTCCATTCCCTGCACCACGCGCATCTCACTGATATCAGCCAGCGGTTGATTCGCGGCGTAGAAAGGCACCGAACGGGCGAGATACTCGCTGTCTTCACGGCCCAGACGCGTCTGCACGCTGCGGTCCTCGTCAATAAACTCCCACAGGCTTTCGGCTATCAGTTCGGCCCGATAAGCAGGCACATCCAGGCGCGAGATCAGGGCAATCAACTGTTGTACCGCAAGCGGACGCGACGCCGTTGTCGGCTGAGCAAGGGCATTCAGGTTAAAGCAAGCCTGTGCGTCACGCAGGGTGACCGCAATTTGCCCCTGCGGCAGAGGGAAGAAACGAGGGCCGGATGCCCACGGCTGTGCCAGATGCACGCGCTTTTCATTTTTCAGGCTCAGACTGAGCGCGCTCAGCGCCAGGCTTTCCGCACTGGCGCTGTACCACAGCGCCTGCTGGTACTCCTGCTGGCTGCGCGTTCTTCCCAGTTGCTGCTGCATCCGCCCGGAAAGCGTGATGGTTACCAGCATCATAACTGCCAGCAATACCAGCACCACGACCAGTGCCATTCCGCGTTTTGGTGGTGAGGTGATCATGATTATTGCGGCCCGCGTAACAACCAGATGCGTTCAATCTCGCCCCATTGCGGCGAATGCAGGGTCATGCGTACCGCCACAGGGATCGCCTGTACTGACGACCAGCTCTCCTGCCAGCGCGTGCCGTCGTAGAACTGCAAACGGAGCGAATCGGCCGGAATCAACTTTTGCATTGTCGGCTTCACGCTGCCTGCGGCATCGGTCAGCGGCCAGGCTAACCGTTCGAGATAACCGTCATGAATGCGGTAACCGACGGTGAGCAGATTACTGCGCGGCAGACGCATCAACGGGTTAACCACACCGCCGCGCACAAAACGCATTCCTTCACTCTCAGACGCCAGCACGCCAGCGCCAGCCAGTAACGCTGGTTCACGCTGGCCCTGATCGCCTCTTACCGGACGCGGCATCATTTGGGTCAGATCGTGGGTCAGAAAACTCATCGTTTGCTGCATGAGGTTTAGTTTTTGATCGTGTCCGGCGACGGCGTTATTCACGCGTGTGACACCGTTTGTCACCTGCTGCGCCATCAGTGCCAGCGAGGCAAAAATGGCAATTGCCACCAACATTTCCAGTAACGTGAAACCAGCGCGAGTCCTTCTCACTGTTGGCCTCCCACGGCGCTAAACCAGGCGCGTCGTGACTGAATCACCGACGAAAAGTCTTCGTGACGGCTGACTTCAATATCCACCGCCTGGAGCAGCGCGTTGCCTGTATTCAATGGGATTGTTCGCCAGTACCAGCGGCTTCCTGCCATATCGCTCTCGCCCTGCTGCCTGACCGCCCGCTGCTCGCGGGTCATCAGGTAGAGCAGCGCGGTCTGGTTTTCAGCCACCCAGCCCGCTACCGTTTTTTCCTCAAGAATTTGCTGATTACTCAGCGCACCGCTGGCAATCTGTAACACCGCCGTGGCAGCCAGCGCAAAAATCGCCAGCGCGAGCATCACTTCCAGCAAGGTAAATCCGCGCTTCATGGCATCCTCTCATCACATTGATTGAGGGATAACGCGCCATCGTGCGCCAGTTTTACCGCCCAACATGCGTTTTGCGCCGCCGAGTAGAAGCGCAGCGTAAACGGCGTGGCGGGTTCAAAAGGCGAAAAACGGATCTGCGGCGTCTTCTTTTTCGCCTCTTTTTGCAGCTCCAGTTCAATATCGTGCAGCGTCAGGCGACGACGTTGCAGCTCCAGCGCATACTCCTTCTGCCAGATATCACTTCCGGGTTGTAACAGCATCTGCACCTGTTTTGGCACCGTAACCTGTGCCGATAACCGGGTCGCGGAAACGGGCAACCACTGCCCCTGACGACGCTGCATAAACTGATAGCCAGGCGCGTCGATTAGCACACCGAGTGTCTGCCCTTCAATCACTGCCCTGTCCTTAAACTGCGCAAAGCGAGTCAGAAAATCCTGTGCCGCTTTTTTCGCGGGCGATTCAGAATCGGTCGCAAAAGTCTGTACCACGCCCGCACTGGCAAGGCCGATAAGAAAAATCACCAGCATGATTTCCAGAAGTGTGAATCCGCGTTCAGGCACTGCTTACTGAAACTCCTGCAAATTCCAGTTACCGATATCTGCGCCAGCGCCTTCCCCGTTTTCCTGACCATCCGCCCCCAGGGTATAAACATCAAACAGCCCTTTTTCACCCGGACTGAGATACTGATAATCATTGCCCCACGGATCCTTTGGCAGTCGTTTAATGTATCCACCAGTACGGTAGTTGCGGGAGTCCGCCATATTGGCTGGCTGCTGGATCAGCGCCTCAAGCCCCTGTTCTGTGGTCGGATAACGCCCGTTATCCAGTCGGTACATATCCAGTGCGTTTTCCAGCGCCACGATATCGCTGATGGCTTTTTGCCGATCGGCTTTCTCTTTGTTGCCCAACAGGTTAGGCACCACCAGACTTGCCAGGACGCCAAGAATAACAATCACCACCATCACTTCCAGCAGGGTAAAACCTGCCCGTGGTTTTTGTGTGCGGGATAACGAATTCATGTGATAACTCCGTAAATTACATTCCAACCATATTATTCAGTTGCAGCATCGGCTCGAGGATGGCGATGACAATAAACAGCACCACGCCCGCCATCATCACCACCAGCGCAGGCTCAAACAGCCCCAACGCCAGCCCCACCTGGGTATCAAATTCCCGTTCCTGGTTAACAGCGGCCTGCTCAAGCATGGTTTCCAGTTCGCCGCTCTGTTCGCCGGAGGCGATCATGTACAGCATCATCGGGGGGAACAGGCGCAACTCCGCCAGCGCGGCGCGCAGACTGCTTCCTTCGCGGACGCGATCTGCCGCCAGCAGTAGTTGTTGTTCGACATAGCGATTTGCCGACACAGCGGCAGCGGTCTGAATACCTTCCAGTAGCGGAACACTGCTGGCGGTGAGGATGCTTAAGGTGCGGGAAAAACGCGCCGTATTCAGCCCGCGCGCAACACGCCCTGTCACGGGCAGACGCAGCACGGTTTTATCCCAGCGCAGGCGCATAGCAGGATTTTTAAGTAGCCGTTGCCCCAGCACCAGAAGCGCCAGCAATCCCGCCAGCCAGTAAACGCCGCTGGCCTGTAACGCGTCGCTCATGGCAATAAGCGTGCGGGTTGAGGCGGGTAGCGCGTGTCCGAGATGATCAAACTGTTCGATGATTTTCGGCACCACTGCCGTCAGCAAAATAGTGACTACGCCCGTTGCCACCACCAGCAGAACCAGCGGATAGAGCATGGCCTGCAACAGACGTGATTTCAGGCGCTGTCGCTGTTCGGTGTAATCTGCCAGGCGATTAAGCACCACGTCGAGATGCCCGGATTTTTCTCCGGCAGCGACCATCGAACAAAACAGGGAATCAAAGACGCGGGGATGTTCGCGCAGGCTGTCCGACAGGGTATAACCTTCCTGAATCCGGCTGCGCAGCGCCATTCCGAGGCTCTTCACATGCAGTTTTTCACTTTGCTCACTGACCGCCTGCAAGCAGGTTTCCAGCGGCATTGCTGCCTGCACCAGCGTTGCCAGTTGGCGCGTGAACAGCGCCAGATCTGCCGCCGCCACGCGACGATGTGCGTGCCGCCGACGCTGCAACATTCCCCCTGCCGATGCATTCATCCTGGCTTCAATGTGCACGGGGATAAGCTCTTTACCGCGCAACAACTGGCGGGCATGACGCGCGGAATCCGCCTCAATCATGCCTTTGGTTTTGCGACCATTACGCTCCAGCGCCTGATAGTAAAACAGTGCCATTACGCCTCCATGGTTACCCGCAGAACTTCATCGAGAGAGGTTTCTCCGGCGAGCACTTTCTCAATGCCGTTGCTGCGGATACCCGCATAGTGTTGCCGGACATAACGTTCCAGCTCCAGCTCCCCGGCCTGACGGTGGATCAAATCACGCAATGTGGCATCCACCACGATCAGCTCATGGATGGCAGTCCGTCCGCGAAAACCTTTGTGATTACAGGCGGGACAGCCCTGTGGATGGTACAGAGTGACGGTACGGGCGTCGGTAATTCCCAGCAGGCGTTTTTCTTCGTCAGTGGCTGGTGCGGGCTGGCGGCAGTCGGGACACAGCGTGCGAACCAGTCGCTGCGCCATCACGCCCGTCAGACTGGAAGAGAGCAGGAAAGGCTCCACGCCCATATCCTGCAAACGTGTGATCGCCCCCACCGCTGTGTTGGTATGCAGCGTGGAAAGGACCAGGTGTCCGGTAAGTGAAGCCTGGACGGCGATTTCTGCGGTTTCGGTATCGCGGATTTCACCGACCATCACCACATCCGGGTCCTGACGCAAAATCGCGCGCAGGCCACGGGCGAAGGTCATCCCGACGCGGGTGTTGACCTGCGTCTGACCGATCCCTTCAATCATGTATTCGATGGGATCTTCAACCGTGAGAATGTTGCGCGAATGGTTGTTCAGCTCCTGCAATCCGGCATACAGCGTGGTGCTTTTGCCGGAACCCGTCGGTCCCGTCACCAGAAAGATGCCGTGCGGTTTGTGTAACAGCTGGCGCAACTGCGCGGTCAGTTGCTGGCTAAGCCCCAGACGCTCCAGCGTCAGGCGGGCCTGGTTTTTGTCCAGCAGTCGCAGCACCACGCGCTCGCCCCAGGCGGAGGGCATGGTGGAGACACGCACGTCAATCGCCCGGCCGCCCAGCAGCAGCGCAATACGTCCATCCTGCGGTACGCGCTTTTCGGCGATATCCAGCCGTGCCATCACCTTGATACGCGATACCAGCAGCGAGGCCAGTTTGCGCCCCGGGCGCAGCATTTCATGTAATGTGCCGTCAACGCGAAAACGGATCACCAGACTCTTTTCAAACGTCTCGATGTGGATATCCGAAGCGCCTTCTTTAATCGCCTCTGCCAGCATGGCGTTGATCAGTTTGATGATCGGCGCATCGTCGTCACTTTCCAGCAGATCTTCCGTTTCTGGCAGTTCTTCCGCGAGAGTAAAAAAGTCCTCAGCAGAACCGAGATCTTCCATCAGCTGGCGAGCCTCGGAAGAGTCCCGCTGCCAGACCGCATTCAGCCGCTGTTCAAATTCGGCCTCGTCGATTTGCCGCAGCGTAAAGGGCGCGTTCAGCCCCCGCTGCAGCTCCTGCAAAACAGAGAGCGATAGCGGATGAACGTGGAGGATCTCCAGCGACGCTTCGCACCATGCCACCAGGCTAAACCGACGGCTGAAACTGTAGGGCAGACGCACGGTGTTGGCGGTGGTTTCCTGTGCTACAGGCACCATTAACGCGTTCTCCCGGCATTAAGGAACGCACGAACTTCCGGCGGTAGAGCCTGATTTTGCGCTGGCAGTACCGGCTGCGCGGTGTGCGGCATCAGGCTTAAACCTTGCTCATCGCGATAGATCTGCTCGGCGCGCATGTAGTTATATTTGCGCTGCGACACGCCGTCTGCCGCCATACCGTCACGCAGAATGGTCGGGCGGATAAACACCATCAGGTTACGTTTTTCTTTTTTATCCGCCGTCGATTTAAACAGGTTACCAATCAATGGGATATCGCCCAGCAGCGGCACTTTCGCCACGCTTTCTCCCGCCTGATCGTCCATCAGACCACCAAGCACAATCAGCTCACCATCGTTAGCCAGCACGGTGGTTTTCAGTTTGCGCTCACCAAACACCACGTCGAGGCTGGTCTGTCCTTCCACCTTCGAGACTTCCTGCTCAATCACCATCTGTACCGCGTTACCTTCGTTAATCTGCGGCGTGACTTTCAGCATGATGCCGACTTTTTTCCTTTCTACTGTATTGAAAGGATTGCTGTTATTGGAGCCAACGGTAGAGCCGGTTAATACCGGAACGTCCTGGCCCACCATGAAGAAGGCTTCCTGGTTGTCCAGCGTGGTGATGCTCGGCGTGGAGAGCACGTTAGAGCTGGAGTCGTTTTTAACCGCCTGCACCAGCGCCATCCAGTCGCCTTTCACCACACCAACCGCCGTACCGCTAAAGCCGGAAAGAAGCTGGGCGAGCGTGGAGAGATCGCCGTTGGTATCCGGATTAATGGTGGTAGCGCCGTTTTCACTGATCACCGTCGAGCCTTTCTGCGGTTTCGCCTGAGAAATGGCTGCCCCCAGCGTACCGATAGGGATCTGCGTACCATTAGCAAACTGCATTAATCCGGCATCTTTCGACGCCCACTGCACGCCGAAGTTGATATTGCTACCTTCGGCAACTTCCACGATCAACGCCTCGACGTGCACCTGAGCACGGCGAATATCCAGTTGTTCAATCACGCTTTGCAGCGACTGCATGATGTCCTGCGGTGCGGTTACAATCAGGGCATTACTGTGTTTGCTGGCGGCGATGGATACAATCTCACGCCCGCTACCGACCGTGCCTTCCGCCTCTTCTTTAGCCGCCGTGAGCGTGCCGCTGACCTGCTTCAGCACATCGACCAGATCTTCGGCTTTGCTGTATTTGAGATAGAACACCTGGCTGTTGCCGCTGCGTTCCATTTCTGAGTCCAGCCGACGGATCAGGCGGCGCATTTTGTCCCGCGTGGCCGGGTCACCACTGACAATCACACTGTTGGTGCGTTCGTCGGCGACAATTTGAGATTTCAGCGTCGCAGGCTGGTTCTCGCCGCTGTTTTTCGTCAGGCTTTCCAGCACGCGGGCGATTTCCGAAGCCGAGGCGTTATCCAGCGGGATCACCTCTTCGGTGCGATTACCCGCGTGATCCACGCGCTGGATCACTTCTGTCAGGCGCTCCACAACGGAGGCGCGTCCGGTGAGCATAATCACGTTGGAGGGATCGTAATTAACAACATTGCCTGAGCCTGCGCTGTCGATCATCTGGCGCAGAATCGGTGCCAGCTCGCGTACCGACACATTACGTACCGGCACTACTTTGGTGACCATTTCATCGCCCGCGTAGTTGTCGCTGCCTTCACCGACCAGCGGCAGCGGCTCGACTTTCGCAGCGCTGGATTTCACCACCTTCAGCACGTCGTTTTCCATCGGTACGACGGCATACCCCTGTGCTTCCAGCAGGTTAAGGAATAGCTGGTAATACTGGCGTTCATTGAGCGGGGTCATGGTGCGAATACTCACTTTCCCCTGTACGCCCGGCCCCATAATGATGGTTTTATTAAGGTTAGCGCCGACGGTTTCGATGAACGATTTCAGGTCGGTATCTTTAAAATTAGCGGTGAAAGTGGCTTCTTCCGCCCAGACCGGTGAACTGCATAATGCCGCTGCCAGCACCAGCGGCAGTAAACGCTTTTTTGTTTTGAGGCCAGTTGTCTTCTTACGCCAGACCGACAACGTAATATCACGCCAAAACACGATGAATGATTCTCCTGGATTAAATGCGGTTAGCGCAGCGCGATGGAAATGTCGTGGCGCGCACCCTTGCGTAAAACCGTAAGTTGAATGGAATCCATTGAAGGTAACTGCCGCATCAGAGCAATCATTGCTCGTGGATCAGTGAAATCCTGCTGATTTAGCGCAATGGCGATATCGCCTTCCTTGAAACCGCTGGCATCGAACAGAGAACGATCTGCCCCCGGCTTCACTGCATAACCGACAATCCCCTCCTTACGCACAGGCGTAAGCTGGATATAGTTAAAAATTTTCTGCGGATCTTTCGTCAGTGCCTGACGCACGGCAGTCGGTATCTCAACTGGCGCACTGACAGCAGGTTCAGCAACAGCTTGCTTTGCTTCGTCACTGACAGCTTTTTTGTTGGTCGCGGCAACGGTGGAACGCTCCTCTTCAGCCAGGCTCAGGCGCTCTATTTTTCCCTGATAGCGCAGCATCACATGGTCGCGATTGATTTCCTCAATCACCGCATTGTGCGAGCCAAGCGTTTCACCCTGCAAATAGACCTGCTGTTTACCGCCTTCTTCAATAACCGCGCCGGGTCTGGCACCAAAGGCAATCCCGCGCAGCACCACATTAAGACGCGTTTCTGCCACAGGCACAGGTTCGGGTTGTTTTACCGGCGTGGCGACGGGCTGATATTTGCCAAACCAGTTTTGCTGGCTGATTAATTGCACGTCATTTTTATCGAACGTTTTTGCATCCGCACGGGGCGGTTTATTCGCCGATGGGGAAACAGCCGTATATTCCGCAGAAAAGGAGAAATAGCGCCAGAGTGAATGCGCCACTTTTGCAGAAATAATAAGCAGCATCAGCCAGAACATCCCGCGTGCAATTTTTCGCAGATGCTCTTTGTCTGTATTAAGAGATTGTCTCTGGTTAAGAGTGTGACGAATTTTTGTCAGCCATTGAATGAGATAAATTCGTGCGTCACGAAAAACAACCCGCGCCAATGTATATCTACCCGACGTTATGCTTTGACTATTCCACAGGTAGTGCGATCCAGTTTCCGCTGATACTGGTTACCTGTACGTGTATCATTAATCGTTATGCTGTAATTAATTCCCTCGGTAATCATTAATTTCACCGTCGGGTCAGCGCACATTTGTTGTTGATAGCTGGTTAAAAAGGCGTCAGGCGTCTGCGTGGTCTGAGCACCCGCTTCGCTGATAATGGTCATTTTTACCGTCGTGCCGCTACTTTGTGCCAGCACTAAGGTATAACCCGCAGATTTAATCGGCAGGTTTTGGCTGATATTTTGCGCCTGTTTTTTCGCCAGTAAACTGGCATTTTCATTATGGCTGGCGCAGCCACTTAATAATCCTGTAACGCTCAACAATAGCGATATTAATACCCTCCCTGGCATCTGTTTTATCGACATGGTTAGTATCTCTTTCTCTGACAGTATGAAAAAATTAAATTAATTCCTTCGAATACAATGTGATAAGTCCACCTACACTCAGGAATGGGCCAAAGGGGAGTTGTCGTGAGGTTTTTCTTGTAACAATCGCATATATCAGACCTCCACATGACGCCAGCAGTGCAACATGGGCAAGAGAGAATACGCCAACCCAGCTACCTAATCCTGAAAATAGAATAACATCGCCCATTCCTAACGCTTCTTTATGCAGAATCACTTCGGCCAGCAAGCGTAGGGAGTAAAAAGATGTAAATCCTGTCAGTACGCCGGTGACTGCGTCTTGTAGTGTGAGCGGACTCAGTTGTGCCCATGCCGCAATCAGCCCAGTCCACAATACCCCCTGAGTAAAAACATCAGGCAGCCATTGGTGATCGAGGTCAATGATGCTTGCGGCAATCAACCAGGCTGATAATGCCATCATTGCCAGTGCCCATCCACTTTCTGGCCACACCAGACTCGCCAGCAAAAAAGCGAGTGCTGTCAATAACTCCACCAGCGGATAACGCTTGCTGATTTTCGCCTGACAGTCGCGGCAGCGCCCTTTGAGCATCAACCAGGAGAGCAGCGGAATATTGTCACGTATCCGGATAGTCTGCTGGCAATGAGGACAGTATGAACGTGGCAGCACCAGACTTATTTTTGGCTGTGCACTTGGCGTTTCACTGTTAAACTCTGCCATTTGTTGGCGAAGCATAATGGGGTAACGCCAGATTACCACATTCAAAAAACTGCCGATAATCAATCCTCCGGCGGTTGCCAGAACTGGTATTGCAGTTGGATATTGCTGAAAAAAAAACGAAAGCGCCATGTTCTTTAGCTATTCTGCTTTAACAAGCTTAACCCCCATTAATAGAAGGTTAAGCTTTATTTATATAAATTAATGAGTGACTGGTTGATTCTCGGTCACTTTATTAATAGTTTCAGGACCTTGCTGTGGTTTCTTCAGTTTCAGTGCTGCAAGCGTATTGTAGGCCGACTGGCTTATCCCCCCTTGGAAACTCATTTCGCTTGCCCCAGGAAGTTGATACGCATTTGCACCTGGATTCCATTTCCTGAAGAACTCCGAAAGATCCGCCTGGGCTACCCAGGAGGCACATAGCATCAGAGTGTCAGCCGCGTTACCGTTGGATTCAGCACAGTAATTCTTACCGCCGAATTTATCATTGCTAACCTCATCGCCGCGCGCTTTACGGTGCATTAACTGGAACAGATTCCAGCCTTTCATCCCTTCACGATCGCTGTAGAATGCTGGCAGGGGCGTACCTTCTGGATACCACTTTCTGATATCAAAGTTTTTCTCTGCCCATTCCTTCAGTTGTGCGTACATCAGCAGGCGATCACCTGCACCACCACGTGCCCATGCCTGACCATTACTTTGATCCAGATACTCTGGAGCGGCGGTGATATCACTGGAAACCCGGTTCATCTTACCCAGATAGCGGTCTTGCATGTACAACGCTAAGGTATTATTACCAACCTCTGTAGCACCTGGCACCATCAGTGGTGATTCAGCTGCATTATGTCCTACTTCATGCCAAATCAACCAGTCACTCAGCGGCGTTGTCGGTAGCGCATTGCTGGCTGGCGAGAAGCTGTTGTTCATCACTGGATAGCCAGAGTGAGCAGAACCGATCGATATTTGAATATCATTGACAAAACGGTGCTTATGCCCCGGTAAGTTTTTGTAGGTAAACATCCGGTGCTTACCACTTTCATCATTACGACCGTAGAAATCATTCATTGAACTGGCAAAGGTATCCAGATCTTTAGCAAATTGTTCCAGACCGCCTGTGTAATTGCTGGCATTCAGGTTGTTCTTCGGTGTGGTATAGACAAATGATGCTGATTCCAGTTCACCCAGCGGTGCTGGTGAGTTCAGATCGTTTTTCCACATACCATCCTTATAAAACGGAGCTTTCACTACACCTGTAAAGGTGAAACTGACAGGCTCATTTTCTGAGCTATTTCCTTTGATATAAATCAGACCACCATAAGGAACCGTAAACTTCACTGTACTATTAGCTTCCAGGGTATATGTTTTAGTTACTTTTGGCGGACGATTTAGGGCAACTTCATGTTTCTCACGTCCGGTCAGATCGTCAGCCAGTGCTACAGTGATGGTCACAGGGATTGACGCTGAAGATTTAATACTTACTTCCCGCTGGGCCGGAGCCCACAAACCGGTTGATTGCATGTTACCCGCAAACCATTTGCTTGGATTTGAGTACAGGCTGATGGTTTCAGTAACATTCTCTCCTTCTTCCGATACTACTCCCGGATACTTTTCGACATCAACTTTGATGTTCAGATCCCACCAGGAACGACCCAGCATCAGACGTGTAAGAGGTTTTTCCATATAGTTGAGTGGATAGCTAGGGTTCATCATACCCGCTTTGTTGCTTCCTTCACCGTAGATCATATTGTGATCGATAAGTGATTTTTTTATCTCTGCAGAGCAGAGAGTTCCACCTGTATATGCATTGTTGGCATAACAGTTCAGGAATTCGGTAAATGTTTCAAATCCTAATTCATCTTCTTTATCTTTTTCATAACGGTAACTGACGTTATTCCACAGCCAGACGGACATGTTCTGGTACAGACGTTCAAGATCAACGTTATTCAGGCGAATACCTTCGTGACCATTGGTACGAAAATAAAGTTCATGCTCGTACAGGCGCTGGATATTTGTCCCTAAATCAGCCGCTTGTAGCATAGCTTTAGCCGTGTCAGCACTAAGATTGAGCTGAGTATATCGTGGAACATACATAGTACCTGTAACCGGAACTCCCGAACCCGGTCTATACTCCAGACAGTTCACTTCATAGTGATAAGTCGGGTCTGTACATTCTTTTAAGCCTGGAAATGCCTTGAAAATCTTCTGCTTAGCTGTATTCAATGCCTCTTCTGTTTGGTATTGAGCTACATCGATAAATGCATAATTGGTTACTTGTTTTCCATCAACATCTTCCTGCCAACTGGCTACTTCCAGATTAGGTTTCTTATCGGGAGTATGATTTATCTGATATGTCCAGATAACTTTTTTAGTTTTCTCATCAATAGTGTATGGCAGTGCGCCTTCGACTACTGGGTAACGTTCATAGACCCAGATACCTTTCTCCCGCAACTGACGGACACGGTTTGGATATCCCTGAGGATCGTTATTTACTACCGATTTATTCAGGGACATGGAGAGGCCAGCAGCGTCGAGTAAACGTACGAAATGCGATGCGCTTTCTTCCTGTAGGTTGCTCATCACATTTTCCATGATTAATACTGAGCCCCCCTTATCCATATAAGCAATCAGGTCCGTCACATCCTGTTGATTAAGTTTGGGTTTGCTGGTATCTGCACGTAATGGAACAGCATAGGGATTACCCGGCCATTGAGTTACATATTCGAATCCATTCAATATCAATAATGGGATTTCAAGAGGATTCAAATTGCCATAGCTGTTCAAGTGTTTAACATTGATTTGTGAGAAATCCTTATGAAATCCAAAAGGAGCACTGTTCCCAAGGACCTGTCCACCTTTTTTAAAATAAACCGTATCCAGATTGGTACCCACATTCATATGGTGATTACCTCCAGGTCTCCAGGTATCATTAGACAGATAACGCAAGACATTCAGCATGAAGTTTTTCATGTCATTTGGATCGGTATTCAGTGAACACAGACCATCCTGATTGACGCCACCATTCCAACTGTATCCATTAGGACAACGGAGAATACTGTTATAGTGTGGGTTACCAATAACCATCAACTTACCAGAACCTATCTGGCCTAATGATATGAATGGTAAATTGAAGGTTGCAATATCCTTAGTTACATTTTCAGCTCTGATAATAGATGGCGCTTCGGTAATATATGCAAGACCATTCTGATCCCATGCACGTTTTTCACCAAACGATAACCAGTAGTTTTTATCATTACGTGCCATCAGGATTGGGAATGCTGCATTAGATATATTAATCACAGCCTGGCCACGTGCATTACCAGTACTGCCATAGAAATTTGTGGAGTCATGAAAAACATGAAATTTTGTTACAGGTAGGTAATCAGTATTCACACCCCATAACTTATTTATATCATTTTGAATTTTACCCTCGTTGATGCTGTATATATCATCAGGTAGGGAGGATGCTGTGTTGTTATTTGTCAGACTTTGCAATAATACTTCACTAATAGCGTTACGACCACTAACGATGCCATTGAATATTTCATTGCTATCTGGGGTGTTTTGAGGGATTATTTCACTATCATTAGATAGTGGTAGGTTATGTGTTGATATACACTGTTTAATTTGTTTGCAAATTTCAGTGTCTATATCTTTGGCCAAGCCTGTTTCAAATTGTTTAACAAATTCGTTAGATAGATGGGTTGGTATAGAGCTACCATTGCTAATGGTTTTACCGTTAACTAAAGACAGATTAATGATTTCATTAATAACATTAGGGTATTGTGAGAATACATTGCGGACATCATCCGGTATTTTCCGGTTTTTATTTCCATCATAAACTGAATAATAATGAACAAGTTGTTCGATATTGGAACCACTAACATCATTACCCAACTCGGATAATTTTATAGTAGACTTATTAGCCCGAACAGAACCAAGTTCAAAGGTATCAATACCAAAGGTAATTGTCTCTCCCCAGTTAAAGGTGAACTTTCCATTTTCTTCAGTTGTACCATGTCCAGAATTGCTGTAATAATTAACACCTGTAATCCCATTACCCTTATTATCGACGAGTCTTCCTTCTGTTTGAATAAGAGTTTTAGGTTCATACTGATAGAATCTCTCTGCATCAGCAGAAATGAATTTTGCATTTAAATCTGGTGTGGCTCCTGAAGTTGTTGCAGGTATAACCGTTGTTGTATGAGTTGAAGGCGATTTGTCAGTTGAGACATTATTTGCAACTTCTTCATTTATTAGTTTAGAGAAATCATCTTTAGGCAGATCTATTTGATTATATAATTTTTCAAAACGGGCGCGATCAATGGCAGATGAAAACTCTAGGCAAATCTGAGTATTATCAGAAGGGCAATTATTACTAGAAGTAATCAGTATAATGGCATTTTCAGTCTTAACTGTATGATTAGCCAATTCCTGAGCATCTTCAAGACGAAAAGCCATCTTTTCTATAACATTTTCAGTATCGATGGAGTCTGTTGCAGTATTAAAGGAGGCAATTGTTGTTGAACCTACAAGACATGTAATGTTTTCTCCATCTGTAAAGTTAAAACTATTACTATTTTTTCCATTGCAGAGTGCACCAACAAGGCGTTGGCTTCCACCTAAGGTCAGATACCCTGTTTTCGTTGGTGTTGCCTCTGGCTGTGGTGTTGGTTTAATAATAGGCGTGTTTTCTGACGAAGGGTCAGATGGATGCGTTTTTGAGGTATCAGCTACTGGAGTCGAACTTGAATCATTTGAACTATCTCCGCCGCCATCGCAACTGGTTAACAGTGTAGTGCTTAAAATAGCGACATATAGAGATTTTTTATATTTAATAATGGAGCTAAGATTCATTATGATTTTTAATGTAAATATGTTGAGTTAAATAGTTAAAATACGCTGCAAATATATTGTTATTTTTTCAATAAATCAAGACTATCTGACTACATTAGATTCTCTTAAGATTTGTGGGGCGGTGAAAAAACAATGACACCTGATGCTCGAATATTATAGACACAACTGACATAGTTGATATTAGAGACAGAAGTACATTGATAATATTCTCTAAATTATTTACGCTGAAGTGGATTTTTTGAACGACAGCATTCAGGATGGAGAAGAGCATAAAGCAAAAAAGCGGGGAGGGTGGTCTCCCCGAGAGCATGATATTTGTCGTGGTGATATTATTTTTTTCGCATTAATTATGCCATAACGTAATATGAATAACAAATGCTTTTTACTGCAGATTTTTCGTAGGTTAATGTATGTATTGATAATATTCCATTTTTATTAATTTGATTTGTAAAAATAACAACAGGAATAGTTCATTTGTTATTATGATTGTACAAGGGAACACATAAGGAAGTAATAATAATGTTTGAATTTATATAGGTTCTGTTTGATAAAAGTACAAAGGAAAACAATACCTCTATGATTCTTACCCGAGACGTATAATTTGATATCCAGCATATATTTAATCATCAGGTTATATTAATGTTATTTGGCAGAATTATTTAGGTAGTTTCCTGATTCAACAGAGTGCAGGTTTAGCCTTTCTCATGACCTTATTTGAATTATTTTAGCTATAAAAAGGGTAAGTGCCCCGAAAAAAGAGTTCAATTAAAAATAAGACATACAAATATAATAAAATGACAGTTAAATCAGCCGATGATAAGATTGCCGATTGCAGTGACTAATGAAAACAATGTTTTCATTGATACAGACCATCTGTGAGATGTGATGCTCTGTATGAGGTTTCTTACCAGTTATGTTAGAACTGATAAGTCATACCGACAGCAACGATATTATCGGTTGCTATGCCTGTAGCTTCAGTAAATTTATTCTCATCAATCAGGTTAATTTTATAATCAACATAGGCGGACATATTTTTGTTGAAGTAATATGTTGCACCCACATCAACATATTTAACCAGATCTTGGTCACCATAGTTTTTACCGCCTACGATAACATCCTGACCACGAGACTGCAGAAACGCCAGAGATGGACGCAGGCCGAAATCAAACTGATATTGAGCTACGGCCTCAAAGTTTTCAGCCTTATCAGCAATGCCATGCTTACCAAATGTAGTCATGTTTTGCGTTTCTGAATAAATAGTTGCCACATAAATATTGTTGGCGTCATATTTCAGACCAACTCCCCACATTTCAGCATAATGTCCACGCGCAACATCTTTAGAGTATTTGGGTTTGTTATCAACTACATTAATCTGACGGCTCAATTGATTTTCAGTGCGAACGGAATGAGTATAGGCCCCAACAATACCAAAGCCTTCATATTCATAACTTGCAGAGAAACCATAACCATGCCCATTGGCTTTTTGTACATCATCACGATCATTTTTTGCCTGAACTTGGGCAGCAATATTCAAGCCATCAACAAGACCAAAGAAGTCTGTATTACGATATGTTAACCCCCCAGAAGTACGGGCAGTCATAAAATTATCGGTCTGAGTCCATGCGTCCCCACCAAACTCTGGTAATACGTCAGTATAAGAACCAACATCATATGCAATACCATAATTGCGACCATAATCAATGCTACCAAAGTCGCCAAATTTCAGACCTGCAAATGCCAGACGGGTTTTATTACCTGCAGCACCGTCTGATTCAGTTTTATTACCAGAAAACTGATATTCCCATTGACCAAAGCCAGTAAGTTGCTCATTGATCTGAGTTTCACCTTTGAAACCCAGACGGGCATAGGTCTGATCACCATCATTTCCCTGATCATTGGAGAAATAATGCAAGGCAGTTACACGACCATACAGATCAAGTTTGTTGCTATTTTTATTATATACTTCTGCTGCCTGCGCACTATCTGCAAACATTATTGCTGCTGCTACCACAGAAAGTGCCACTGTATTTTTTTCATATTTTGGTAATGTATATTTATTGAGCTATTCATGCATTTAGTAATGCGGGAGCTAAATAAAAATATTTTAATATAAAATATGAATTCAATAAGACAAGTGTTACAAAATGTAACTGCCTGGGATCTGATGGAGGTTTAATAAGCATGGTAATATATTTTCTATTGCGAACATAAAAAATATTTATGTTATAAATGTAGGTGATATATAAGTCCATCTGGTCTTATCCTCGATATATGGCTTCTGCCAATACACTATCCTGTGTATTGGCTATATTTTTCAGGAGTGATTCTACTAAAGTTTGTGGATATCCTTCATAATCTTGATAGGGCAGGGCTTGCTTGAACGGATAGCCTGACCTTAATACGTGCAGCGTTGGGGATCCTGTAAAGTTGTCAAGCATATTTATGATGCTGCAGGGGTATAAGAAGTGCCGTCATGTATCGAGGTGAACAGTGCGTCACGGCGCTGTCTTTACTTGGGCGATAAGTGTCTGATTGTGTCACTTTCCCTGAAGCATTTTGCGTGTGTAGTAAGCCATGAAGATTGGATCCCTAAGCTCGGTGTCAGCGCCAGTGATATAAGACGGTAAAGACCTGGACGGATTCGTAATCGCTGGATTCGGTCATTCTGTCTCCCTTGTATATGGGTTAACCAGATAACCACGGGGGAGCAGGTACCGACATCCACGTTACAGACGGTCCCGGCAAAAGTGCCTGACCTGGCCCCTATTAGCGGTTACCAGCGCCCCACCAGACCCGGTGACATCACCCCCCGGATCATGGACGACTGGGGGCAGTAAGCATGCTGGGTCTGGCAAGGGGAACGAATAAAGTAACGGGCTGCAGGGAGTACATCCCTGCCCAATAGGCAGCCTAGAAATATTGTTAACGAACAATTCTGGTGTTGAAAATTAACCTTCAAATCTATAATAGCGTTTATTACGTGATTTTTTCTGAATTTAATCTTTCTTGCTTAACAAAAGAAGATGAGTGTACCGCTACATAAAAATACGTCTGACAATGCTGCCGAAGCAACTATATTTATATCAGTTTGTCCTGCACCATCGGGATATTGTGATTCAGTGGAGTTAGAGGCATCTAGGGAAAACGATAAATAGTACCCTGTGCCACAAAGAATTTATATTCAGAATAGAATACTTTCCTGATTCTGAAACGGGGTAACAATCTTTTTATTTATATTATTAATGAGGTTCGGTTATTATCTGGATTAAATCATTATAAATAAAAATCTATAACGCATGAACTTTTGATCTTGTATTTCTTATCCCAATATATTATTTACCTAAAAATGAGTAACTGTATTTCTTATTAGTGAGTAAAGAAATGTTGGAATAAATGCCGACATTATTTATCAGTAGATGATTCTCTCTTATTATTTATTAGTCTTTATATCTCATTTGTTTGTATATGCTTTGTTATAGAGAATTGCTATCCTCATTGTATCTTTTATCGAGGTTTTATTATGTTACACAAGTAATTTCTTTGTAATTCAGAACTGGCATGATAATAAAATACAGATTATTTTATTTTTCTACTATCCTGATGCAGATGCTTTCCTTTGAAAATGTATCATGTGAAATTAATTTGTATTGATACTATTTTGCCGTGACTTTTATGCATATCTTCGAGTCTCTTACAAAAATTATGAACAGTAAGCTTGTTTTTTTCTCTAGAATATTGCAAATTTACGCTGTTTGCATCGTTGTGTAGATAGTAAACAACCTCAAATTCTTTTATTGTGTATTTTGTGACGTCCTCCCGGATTTCCGGGAGGTTTTTTTCAGTACTTACAGAAATATATTAATATTACTGATGTTATTTGTGGCATTCCTATTATGATCGATAAAAAAGGGTTGATATTCCCATCGCGCTATTTTTCACAGGCATTACTTGCTGTCAGTCTGGAACAGCGGAAACAGTATCAGGAGGCAATGGAGGCTTGGTATCTGGCAATGGAATACTCTGCCAAACCTGAGAATATACAATGGTGTCGGGTCCGCGCAGAACGGTGTAAGCGAATGGCTTTCCCTGGTTGAATTGTATCCGTAGTATTTGTTACTGCTGAGTTTACAACTGCATGAAATCAGAAATCTGTACGTTTGTGATTTTTAATTATAAGAAAAATTATATTTTAAACATAGCAACATCAGTAAAACCATTACCTGCATTGCCCTGTAAATATACTCTTCTCTGGTTTTTTTAGCGAAGAGCGCCGTAATCCCCGCCCAGACTGGGCGGGGAACAGTCACATTGGGAAAACTTTCCGAACTCCGTTTTATTGCGTTAGAGTTGCATGTTTCTATGTAAAGATAGCCCCCAATACCCCTGTTACCTGTCAGCGCCAGTGATGTAAACAGTATGGTCAACGGTCATGGCGTTGACACGTAGTCAGTCTCGCTTCGCCATTTTCATGACGTTTACTGCGATTTTGTTACTCTCCGGAGTTTGCACAGCCGTGTTTCCGGTTGAAGTTTAATCATTCAGGCGAGCTGGCACAACAATTGAGGAGCAAGAATTCAAGAAATGGCTGCACTCCAGCTACAACATTAACGAAACGATTCAACTTCTTCCTCCGTAACAGATTCAAAACGAATCAGTACATTCACTCTTCCCTGCATCTTTCGGGTTTGTTCCTTATACCCTGGAGTGTCCGGAATCTCCAGTTATGCTTCATCTCTTCAGGTGGCGCACCATCTTCGAGCTGTTTCATCTGTTGCCAAAATCCTTATGGTATTTCTTACGCTACTATCCCTGCACCACCCCGGCTGATTCCAGTAACTGATTATTCAGAAACGGCAGATATTCACCAGCCATCGAATGGCTGAAAGGACTGGGCATGTGATCCATCCGTGGATTGGTATTTCGCGGAAAAATTCGCTGAATATCTGCAGCTAGAAACTTTCGAGCAAACGCCTCCTGAGCTTCTTTTGCTTCTTCGTTTTCAACCTTAGCCAGTGACGGAACAGTTTTGTATTGCTGACTGACACTGAGACGGCGGAGGTACGACTGTCCATCGTTTTGCATTCTTCATAAGAACCAGTCTGAGTAGCCCGGAAGAACACCACCAGCTTGCATGGTACCAGAAATGTTCCCCTGTATACGCCGCTGCCATTGCTGATTGCTTTCCTTTACGGGCGCTCTGTCAGTATGTGTGCCAGTTTCGATGGCAGTAGTGCGGGTTTACGCTTAAGCAACAGCGCATTATGGCGCATGATCTGGTAAACACGTTTGGCATTGATCGCAGGCATACCATCAAGTTCTGCCTGTCTGCGAAGCAGCGCCCATACCCGACGATAACCATACGTGGGCAGCTCTCCGATAACATGGTGTATACGGAGAAGCACATCCGTATCATCTGAGTGACGGCTGCGGCGACCATCTTTCCAGTCATCGGTTCGTCTGAGAATGACGTGCAACTGCGCACGCGACACCTGGAGACAACGGCTGACTAAGCTTACTCCCCATCCCCGGGCAATAAGGACGCGTGCGCTATCCACTTTTTTGCCCGTCCATATTCAACGGCTTCTTTGAGGAGTTCATTTTCCATCGTTTTCTTGCCGAGCCGGCGCTGGAGTTCTTTAATCTGCTTCATGGCGGCAGCAAGTTCAGAGGCAGGAACAACCTGTTCTCCGGCGGCCACAGCAGTAAGACTTCCTTCCTGGTATTGCTTACGCCAGAGAAATAACTGGCTGGCTGCTACACCATGTTGCCGGGCAACGAGGGAGACCGTCATCCCCGGTTCAAAGCTCTGCTGAACAATTGCGATCTTTTCCTGTGTGGTACGCCGTCTGCGTTTCTCCGGCCCTAAGACATCAATCATCTGTTCTCCAATGACTAGTCTAAAAACTAGTATTAAGACTATCACTTAAATAAGTGATACTGGTTGTCTGGAGATTCCGGGGGCCAGTCTAGGATGTGATTGCGTAATTTATAATGTTTTTTTGTTATCACAGAATTATCAATAATAATGAATACTTTGTTTATATATCTGCGTTATACTAACCAAAATAAAAAGCTGTGGTTCCGCACAGCAAAACCACAGAAAAATAAGTGATAAATAAGTGTGCCTAGGTTTCTATTATGACAAACTTGTCTGTAATTATTCAACTCGGTTAATATATTCTAAATTGTTCGCTTTTATCGATATGTCAGGATAAAGTATAAATAATTTGGAGGATAATGTATAACCAACACACCTCCGTCCCGTGGAGTTGGAAGATAAGGTTGACTGTTAAAGTGATTCATTATTTAAATTTCTTGTTTGGAGGAAAGAGAATCGATGTAATCTGCATACCATTGCATCATTGTACGACGTCCTTCTAGATACTGTGCATGATTATAGGTACCTCTAATTGTATTTTTATCCACATGGGCTAACTGCGTTTCGATCCAGGCAGAATTAAAGCCTTGTTCGTGCAGAATGGTGCTCATGGTGTGACGAAAACCATGCCCGGTTGCCCTGCCATCGTAACCGATACGTTTGAGCACCATATTGATGCTGGCTTCGCTCATTGGCTTGTTGATATCACAACGTCCCGGAAAAACCAGCCGGTATTGTCCGGAGAAAGTTTTGAGCTGCAGCAGAATGTCAGTGGCCTGTCGTGACAGTGGTACGACATGTTTACGTCGCATTTTCATGCGGCTTTCAGGGATTGTCCACACGGCATTATCAAAATCAATTTCCGACCATTCAGCGGACCGTAGTTCAATAGTTCTGAGGCCAGTCAGAAGCAGCAGATTTGTCGCCATGCGGGTAACAGGACTGCCATGATATTCAGCGAGTCTCTGGAGAAAAACAGGTAGCTCATCTGCTTTCAGGTGGGGGAAATGCGCAACTTTTGGCGCAGCCAGCGTACTGGTCAGCTCAGATGCCGGATTGACAGTGGCTCGTCCGGTGGCGATGGCATAACGAAAAATCTGATTACAGTATTGACGTACCTTACGCAGTTTTTCCAGCGAGCCACGTTTTTCTATGCGGCGCAGAATTTCCAGCATTTCCAGCGGGAGGATATCAGTAACGCTTCGTTTGCCCAGATACGGAAAAATATCTTTATCCAGAGCCTCCAGCACGCTTCTGGCGTAACTTTCAGACCATGACAAAGATTTATGCTGGTGCCATTCCGTGGCGAGGGCATGGAACGTATTGGTGGCAGAGATTTTCTGAGTGAGTTTTTCCTTTCGCTTCTTTTCGCCCGGGTCACCACCTTCGGAGATAATTTTTCGGGCATCGTCGCGTTTGATTCTGGCTTCAGCAAGGGAGACGTCGGGATAGACGCCGAGGGCCAGTTTTTTCTCTTTCCCTGCTATCCGGTATTTAAGCCGCCAGTAGCGGGCTCCCGTGGTTTTTACCAGCAGATATAAACCACGTTCGTCAGAGAGTTTATAGTCTTTTTCTTTAGGTCTGGCTGTTTCGACCTGTCTGGCTGTAAGTGCCATATGGGGGCTCCTGAAACTGACTGAACATAATGAGCCCCCACAGGTGCCCCCAATGAACGCTTGATTGAGAGAGAGTTCAGTAGAGTTCGGTGGAGTTCAGGATGTTCAGATTGTTTGTAACGATGTGATTATACTTGATTTTCGTGGAGTTCGGGAGATGAATCTGGAAGTTAAAGTGGTGCCGGACTCGGAATCGAAGATTTCATTTATCATATTGATATTAATCTTGTTTATTTGGTTTGATGAAAAATGTACCCTCTCTTGTACCCTCGGTCCCTTCTGGTGGTTTTTATGAGAACAAGTAGATCAAGATTTTTGTCATCAGAACACGTGTATTTTTGTGGGTTTTATTCCTGAGTTTTATTCCTTTTTATATCGCTAACGCTCCGGGATAGTGCTTAGCAATAATATCATTAAGCCTGTCAACCAGCTCTGGTTTCCTGAACGTGATGTGCGCGGAGCCCTTCTTAAAGTATCTGATGCTGAACATCTCATCTTCATAGTCCTCTT